>WNFJ01437332.1_pt1 | contig 43402 bp, 36 predicted proteins | sample 5400461 | NCBI WGS metagenome assembly WNFJ01 (sample SAMN13153349, study PRJNA577476) | soil metagenome | isolation source: 115 cm saprolite on Douglas fir-dominated hillslope | place: USA:California | collected 2013-09-17
GAGACCCTTTCGAGTCTAACGGTTTTCAAGACCGCCGGTTTCAACCGCTCACCCACTCCTCCGTTTTTAATTCTAACGTATTCTGTGAGTTAGCGGCCAGTTTGCTACAGTGGCGATTCGAACTGCTGCATTTTGGTGCAGGGTGTAGCAGAATTGTAGCAGCGCCCGCCAGTTTTCCCACGGCAACCACCTTCGAAGTGAGATTCGAATGCGTGTAGCGCATCGTAACGGTCACCGTCGAGTGTCCCAACAGTTCCTTCACCGTCATGATGTCTGCTCCCCGCTCGAGAAGACGTGAGGCAAAAGTGTGGCGCAGCGTATGCCACGTCACTCCTTCGATCTTCGCCTGCTCGCAAGCGTTTTCGAGACCGGCATCGAGATCGACGAACGGTTCTCCTGTTTTCTGGTTGTAGAAGACGAACTCGTTCTTCTGCCCCAGAGCCCAGAAATCCAGAATCCGGCGCACTTCCGAGTTGATCGGAACGACGCGGGTCTTCTGGGTTTTCGTCGAGAACACGTTAATCAAACCTCTGTCCAGGTCCACGTTCTGCCAGCGGAGGGAGAAAATCTCCCCGATGCGACTTCCCGTATTCAGAGCGTAAAGAACGACATCCTGAATTGCGGGTGTGGCATTCCGCAGCAGCCTGGTTTCCTCGTCTGGCTTCAAGACCCGAAAGCCCGTGTTGACCTCCTGAAAGAACTTCACCTTTCGAAAAGGGTTCGAGCCCAGGTAAAGATCCCAGTCGATGGCGAGATTGAACATATGCTTGAGCAGCGCCAGTTCGCGATTTACGGTCGCACCGGACACCTGCTTGCGCCTCCAAAGTTTGAAACCTTCGATCTCGGGCGGCGTGATGTCGGCCAGTTGCCGCTCGACCCGAAAAAACTCCTTCAAAGGCTTGAGCAGTTGCTCGTCTCTCAACCAGGAACGCTTGTTCGTCTTCGCATATTCCATGTAGCGGTCGGCAAAACTCTCCAGGCTTATCCTTACGGGTTCGCGGTAGACGCCCCGCAGGACTTCGGATTTCCGAAGCGCATGGAGTCTTTCTGCGTCGCGCCGGATGGAGCTGTGCGAAGACTCTTGGATTCTCCTTCTGTTTTGATCGTGATACGTAATCCACCAAACACGTTCTCTTCGGTAGATTCCCATTGCGGCTCTCTTTCTACCCTTTGCCAGCCGCGGGCTCATTGTAGCAAGCGTGCGCGGAAGACAGACCTAGAATTTGGGGGCCGGCCGAGCCTCAATTCGATTTTGCGACACGAACCGTTCAAGATCGGCCATGTCAAAGCGGACGGCGCGGCCCACTTTTACGAACGGAATTCTCCTCTGCCAGACCCAACCGTAAAGGGTGGATGGTGAGACAGCCAGAAAGCGCGCCGCTTCAGTTACGTTGAGGAGCTCAGTTCGTCGCGTGATTTGGGCCGTTGTGCCATGGTCTGCAGCGAGTTCTATCTTTGAAACGGTTTTCATGTGGGTGCCTTTCGCGCACTGGGATGGGCGCGCTTTCACACTTGAACTCAGGAATTGCGTGCGAGATCTTCGGGCGCACGTGAGATTCCGTTCTCTGGTTGTGTGCTAGCCAACTCTGCCTGGGCCTTTGTCACCGTGCGGCGAGCGTAGTCTTCAGGATTAGCCTTGTCGGATGCACGATGTTGCGCGATCTTCCGGATGACTTCCTCAGGGTCTTCGCCGCGGGCGAGCGCGCGCTTGGCGAAGGCCCAGTCGTGTTCGGATTGGCTCAGACTGCTCCGTGGCGAGGAGTCTCTTCTGGCGCGGTTGTCGTAGTAGTGGCGTGGTGAGTCCTGCGAGTCGATGTGCAGCTTGAAGTCGCGAAGATGGTATGTTTCCGTGGACTCCCGGCGAGCTTCGACGTAGAAGTCTGCTTCGTATTTCTTGTTCGCAAAACCGGGAACTCGCAGGACGCGAGTAGCGTCGGTCGCCGCGGGATCGCCACCGAACTCGCGCGCCATAGCATGCAAGAGAGGTTCGGCCTCTTCGAGATTCATGCCTTCGACCTTCCATACAACCTGATGCTTCTCGGGCGAACTATTCAGCACGTAATTCGGCTTGGGGACCACGCTGGAATTCTCGACGGCTTCTAGGGCTTGAGAGCCGCCGTGATCCAAGTCGAGATAGACATGCTTGATGGACTCGACCTCTTCCTTGGTCCGTGTTGAGGCATTTTTCCTAAGCGGGTTCATCCCCATATAGATGTCCGAGCCGCTCGCGTTTTTGTGGCGAAGCCATGCCTGAAATTCGGGGCTCGCGGCTTTCTCTGCGCTGGTGATGCGCTGGATGGTTTCGCCGAAGTCGCGGTTGAGCACCAGCATGGCAATGCGGTCGGAGGACTCGAAATTGTCGAGAATGTACTCTGAAGCAGACGGGATAAACGGTGCCGGTTTTTCAACAGGATTCATACAAGCTCCTTATGGCAATCGAAAATGAAACCGTAGTTGTACTCATCGCGATCGGGATCGTAGCCGTGGACTTCCACGACCTCGGAAACGAAGCGCCGGCCCGGGCGGCGTTCCAGGTGCACAACGACATTCACGGAATCTCCGACATTCGTTTTGATGGCGCGATAGGGCAGGTCCACGCCGCTCTGCAAAACGCAACTGGTGAAGCGAGCGAGGCCCTGCCTTGCGGAAGTGGCATGTACGGTTGAGAGACTCCCTGAGTGTCCGGTGTTGAGAAGCTGCAAGAGATCGAATGCTTCGCCACCACGAATTTCGCCGAGGATTATTCGGTCGGGCCGGTGGCGAAGGGAGGCTTTGAGGAGATCCCGGATGGTGACGGGGGGCAGACCGTTTTGTGGCTGTCGCGCTTCGAACCGGACCAGGTTGTCCTGGCACATGTGAATTTCTGAGGTGTCCTCGATGAGGAGCACGCGTTCATCGGAGGGAATGAATTTTCCGAGGGCATTCAAAATCGTCGTTTTACCACAGCCGGTCCCACCTGCAATGAGGATGTTTTTTCGGGCGAGAACGTAGGCTTCGAGTTGGTTGGCGAGCCAACGCTCCAAAGTTCCGGCCTGGACCAGGTCTTCGACACCAAAGTGCCTGGCATTGAACTTGCGGATCGTGAGGGTGACGCCATTCACGCTGCACGGCGGAATGACCGCCGCCACGCGACTCCCGTCCGGGAGCCGCGAATCGAGAATGGGTTTCGATTCCGAGATATCGTCCCCCAATCGCCGCGCGATATTCTTCACCGCTACCATCAGGGATTTCTCGCCGAGATGGATGTCCGGCACTGGCTCGACGAATCCCTGCTTCTCGATGAAGATGTGGTCGGGGCCTATCGGAATGCGGGAATGAGGGAGGACGCGGAACGAGTCCAGGTCGCCTCGGAGAAAAAGGGCAAACGAGCCCACGAAGACATGAAACAGATTTCAGCGCGCGTCGAAGTGGCTGCGGCTGAGATGGAGAAATTTCTCGCTGCGTTCACGGCCGATAGCCTGGACCTGGCCTACAAAAGAATTGCTGTGAGATTCGTAACCAAGGCAACTGATGCGCGAGAGTTCATGAAACAAATGATGACGCAAGCGCCATTGGTCTCGATGGTTGGAGTTCAGAAAATCGCTGATGGCCATATAGCAGCTCAAGCTGGCTCGGTCGAAAGTGACCCGGATGGTCGGTTGATCATGCAAGTAGCGCAGGTCATCGAAATGGAATCCGTGTTCCTGACGACGGCGCTCGATAAGACGCACGAGATCTACAAACCCGATGCAAACAGAATCGTTGCCTCACTGCGCGAGTCACCGGTATTTACTGAGGAAGGGGAGAGCCTACTACGCGAAGGGATTGAGGCGTATCTCGCCAGCGATCATGCCAAGGCAATCCATATCCTGATCCCGCGGATTGAAGCGGCATTGCGGGCGCTGCTTGGCCTTTTAGGGCTTCCCACCAACAAACCTATGCGATCGTCGAAGGGCGTCATGCAGGCGAAGAATCTGAATGATGTACTCGGTGACGCGAACGTCAAAGCAGTCCTCGGTGAGGATACGGTCCTGTATCTCCAGACGTTTTTGAATGATCCGCGTGGCCAGAACCTAAGGAACAGGATCTCGCATGGCCTGACGGAGAAGCGCTACCTAAGCAAACCGCTGGCTGACAGAGTCTTTCACGTCCTTCTTTCGCTCAGTCTGATTCGGAAACGGGAGGCTAGTGAAGCGAGACCGCACAAGTAGCGGGCAAAAAATGGCTCCGGCCGGGTCACACTCGTGTCTCGCGAATTTCGCCCTTGTTTTGGTGCACTCTTGGTGCACTCTTGGTGCACTCAAGGGTGCAAATGGGATGATTCAGCGCAACTGACAGCGTGCTAAGTTATTCAAAATGCGAGAAGCATGGTGAGTACGAACAGCCGACCACAGTCATCGGATTAGTCACATCGGGACGAATGGGACCGCCAATTTCTCCATTAATTCTATGATAAATATAAGAACTCAGAAGTGTTTTATCCCGCTGATTTAACGATATGTTGTGGGCAGGGCAAGACGTTTGGAGCAAAAAGTTGCTACACTCCTAGTAAGACTTGGTAAATGGTCCCGAAATGTAGCAGATTTGTAGCAGTAGACAGCATAAAACGACGCAAAATGGGGCAAATCCCAAAAACTGAAATCGGCGCTATCTTGCGGCTGGCAAAGGGATTAGGTGTATTTTCAACAAGATAGCGAATGACCGTTTTTATTTTTCAAGTCCTGAAGTTTCAACCGTTTATGCCGACAAACTGCGGGAGGTTCGGCCGCTCACAAGCAGCCTTAGCGGTTCAACCCCTTTGCCACGTTTTGGGCGCAACCGGCTCACTCTTCTCGAAGATCGCTACCTTAATAAGGTAGCGGTTTGGAGCGACGAACGGTCTTGAAAATCGCTACACTCGAAAGGGTTTCGAGGGTTCGAATTCGTCCTCCTCCGCCACTAAACCCAAGCACTCTTGGATTTAGAGATGACTGCCAATCTCTCTGGCGAGCGTGGCCTTTATCCCAATTTATCCCAATGCACGAATTGCCTGCCCGGCGGTCCGCAAAACCGTTAGACTGGAGGAATCCGTGGAGCAGGTGCGCCATCATGGAACCTGTTGCTCTAGACTGTCGCTAGCCAGTGTGAAAGGTATCAGGGCGTAGTCGGTGCGCGGTCTTTGCGTTTGGGGTTGTAGCAGTCCTCGACGTCGCTGTCCTTTTGAACGCTATATGAACCGGGTTCAAAGACGAAGCCGGGTCGCGACGTGAGGGCGTCAGTTAAGTCAGCCGGATGCCCCGACTTCGCATTTGCGCCCTGCGCTTCGGCGCGCATCGGAACCATCACCGCTTTGTATCCTAGGAACACAGGCTCTGAGATTTGTACGGTGCCGTCTTGAGAAGGCGGAATGACTCAATGCCGTATTTGGCGAGTTGTGCTCTCAGGACAGACTCATCCACTCGAGTTTGTGTGCCCCGTAAGAGAAGTGTCCCCGTGACTGTCGTAGCGATCACCCAGGGGAGGGAACAAAAGGAGGTGCGCTAGCGTGCTCGGACCGTGCATTTTTGCTTGGGTTTGAGGCTCTTGGAGTTAGCTTTGAACGAGAAGCAGATTCCCCAAGTTATTGGAAATAATAGAAACACAAGCAGGAAATGGAAGGTTTAGAAAAAGCTATCGTCCTTGCAAAGCATTGGAGCGCGATGACCCCAAGACTCGTAAAAAGGGAGAGCGCCTGCTCCAAAAGCAAGCGACTTTTGGAATGAACCCCTAAGCCGAGACAGGTTTTATTAACATCACGAATGGTCAGGTTTCTCAGGACGGCCACTTTTCATAGTTATGGATACCCCCGAATTTCCAGTGGACTCAGCGGTGAAACTTGTTACGGAACCTCGAAGGGACTTGTGAGGTGCATAATTCTGGCAGGTGAAGAAAACGGCCAACGAGTCTTGAATGCGGGTTTGCCCTTGAATATAGCAACACTCACGTGGTTCACTCTTCGTTGCAGTTCTGACGCTGCGTAGAAGCGTCAGCTCCACAAACCGCTCAGAGTTTCCGGAGCACGCGGGGATCAAGTTGGTCGACATTGCGACAATCGCGCGCGCGGGCGCGCTGTTACAAGCCGCAGCTCCCGATGCGAAGATCTTCCTGTTTGGGTCTTACGCGCGCGGAGACGCGCGGGAAGACAGTGATCTGGACTTTCTTGTGATCGAGCCGGGTTGGGCCGCCTCGCGTTCTGAAAAGATGCGCCTGCGGAGCGCGCTGGGCAGGTTCGCTGTGCGAATCGATCTGATGGTAGTGGGCGAAGCCGTTTTTCAGGAGTGGCTCCGGACGCCAGGCATGATCGAGGAAATGGCATCCCCACTGGGTAGGCAACTCAAGGCAGTCAATTTCTCAAGACGGATTCGGGATTTCTTAGCCGAACGACCGAATTCACCTCGATAGTCACGACCAGTGACTGCCCAGTCTTCTATACCAGAGTAAAGCAGCCTGTCACAGCGCATTCTGATTACTAGACCTGGGAATTCATTGCCAGCCAATTTGCTGGAAGATTCGTATTCGATTGCAGAACATTTCCCGTCACTGCCATTCCCGCAGTAAGAGACGATTGCCCAGTCGTTAGGATTACGTACAGGCACCAACCGGGCGTGCTCGAACAGATATTCAGGATTACGCTTCCATTGATCGAACAGCGCGACATAGAGACGATGGCCGCCGTGGACAAGAGGGGCGAGGCGTTGTTCCGAAGTTTGTTTGCGTTCAATACAAGGCTGCTCTCGAAGTCGCCGTCTTCACCCCAGACGACAAGCGCCTCTCCGGAATCGCTTTCCGGGCCAGGCGTCCATAAAGCATCCACCCGGTTGTTTGCACAGTGCAGAGCTAGACTGCTGAGAGTAGTTCCCACCGCCGCTTTAGCCTCCATCGAGGCTACAAATTGCTGCAGGACATAAAATAGCGCAAGGGTGGGATTACTTTTCAGTGGATTAGCATTAATAAGCTTGACAGTACCTGAGACGGACTTTCCCTTAATTTTAGAGGCAATCGGCAGCGGGTAGCAGCGGCCAATCGTGCTACCTAGCACAAGCAGCGGGTCTAGCAGGATGTCGTTCAATAGTTGCTTGTCGGTGTCTGACGTCCCAATACTGGCATCCGGTTGAGTGCGGCGTCCGAGAATCCAGAAACCGGCATAGCAAGAGTCAGCAGAATTGTCGTCAACATTCATGGTGCCCGGTTCGGCATAAGTCAAGATGGCTGCCGTGAGGCCGGAAAACATATTGCGTCGAATCGTTGCGCCCAGAATCGACGGTCGGACGACGCTGCCTCTAAATTCAGCACTGGCCTCCGTCGCTTTGATCGTCTTGATGCTTGCCCCCGGCGTCAGCAAGTAGCCAATCGAAACGCGAAATGGCTCGGCTGAAATCTGCGCCGGCTCGGAAGAGCTTCTAACAAAGGAATTGCCTTGCAGCGTCAGGCGATCGTTCAAGCCCCAGCCGAAAACACCCACTGCGAAGGTGTTCGCGTCTGCATTCGCCGGGTCGAGCGCCGGGAACTGAAACGCACAGTCTTCGATTGCGAGATTGACCGCGTCGATCGGGCGAATTCCAATCGATGCGTCCAACCGACTCATGGTTTTTACCGTGGGACCTCCGGCTCTCGCCAAGATTTCCGGAGTCAGCGTGGACAGTTGCCCACCCGCCTTCAGGAACGGAACAGACGGCAGCACGAATGTTAGGTCGCGAAGCGTAACCCCGGTTGCTTCTGAAACCACAACTAACCCGTCCAAGAATTTCCCCTCGGCGCCAGCCACCGCCGTAAAGAACACACTTCCGTGGCATCCTTCAAGAGTGAATGAGGAGTGCTGGCGTGCGAGAACTAGTGGGGCTGGAAGAGCATATGTGCCTGGAGCGAGACAGATCGTTATTCCGCTCTGACCTGCGAACTGATCAATGATGGATTGCAAAGTCTTGTTTCCGGAAAGATCCTCAGGTTTCACCGTCACGGTGCAGCAGCAGGTGGTGGTCGCAGTAGTAGTGCCAGTGGGCGGCCAAGGGATGCGACAATCCGAGGCAGTGCTTGGGAGCGTTAGGATTGCCAGCCTGGCGTAATGGTGGTGCACACCGCGAGGAGGTGCTTCGACCAGCTTTTCTACCGTGCCGTCGGCGGTGCGAGCAGCAAAGGTCCAAGAGTCCAGGGGGAAAAACGATCCCGGGGAAGGATTCAAATCGAAAGAAACGATGATGCCGTTCTCCAAGATGAGCGAAGTCCCCGGCGGCGGGATTGGAATACCAGCGCTTCCTGCAGCATCCAGATCTTTCCACACCGTGACGCCATCACTTTGATAAACCTTGCCTTTCTGGTCCCAGCGGATCAGGCGGGTATGCCGTGTGGGATCGGTGAGGCCGTTCGCATCGACGGGGAAACTCGTGGAGGAAGCGGCCGTCGAGAGTGTGATGGTGTGGGTGGCGTCACTGACAAGCGCAACCTGATGTAACTCACCGTGCTGCCCATTCAGTTCCAGCCAGTCGTCGGTGATTTCGACCCAGTCATTCGGCGAGAAGCGAAGTACGCTGTCCTTCCCTGTGTTTTGCACCGTCAGCACCGTCCCTCCGGTTGTGATCCCACTCACGGCCGTGGCCACGGAGGCGTTGTCCCGCGACCACTTGAAGGTACCTACGGGGCTCGAGGAGGCACTTCCCTTCTGGTGAATTTCCACGCGGTAGAGCTGGTTCTCCATGCCGGTGTAACCGGTGTTCGGGGCGAGACAACATGGGCCAGAGGCGGCCGATTGCACCACGCCGGTCGTGAGCCTTCTCGCAGTAGGCTGGATCAGGTTCTCCCAAGGACCGATGTCCGAATCATTGGTGGCACAAGTCACGTTGCCGGCGGCGCTCACATCGAGCAGCCGCACCTGCCACGCAGTCTGGAGCCGCCCGGTAGTGTCGAGACCTACCGCTTTCTCAATCAGGTCCGGGTCTTCGAGGAAGGTTATTTCCCGCTGCCATACATCCAGATACACCAGGAAGGGGCCGCCGGTTGTGGGAAACGGGGCCTGCAGTGCGACGCCGGGGAAGTAGGGTTGCTGGCTGTAATCGAGAGCGTTCTGCCCTACCAGTTCGTCCAGATAAGGATCCCAAGCGGGCTGGGGGCCGGCAGCGCCGCTGTTTGGGGGGACCCAACCCTGCGAGCCGGGTGAAGGCATGCCGTGGTTTTCGGCCAAGAATCCATCCACGTACATGCGGCCCACTCCGATGCTGACCGACCCCGCAGTTGGAGTGATCAGGAAGGCGTTGGGTGTGGTCGCTGGATAAACCGCGTGTCCCAGCGTGTCCAAGGTCCCGGCTCGAATGCGCCGGATCGACTCATCCACCCATTCATTCCATTCAGATTCAAGGTTAACTCTTCCCTGCTGCTGGACCAAGCCGTCAAAGTCCTTCCAAGCATTGAACATGACACGGCTTTTGTCGGTATTCATCGCAGGTTCCTTTCAATTCTCGTAGAAGACACCGAATTCCAACCCCACGGGAAGGTATTCCTGCATCCTCACGCGAAGATCGGTCTCGCGTAAGGGAGCCAGCACGAAATGAAAGGCCCCCATCTCTCCGCCATCATCAGCTCCGCGGCGCACGGCATCATCGGTAAGCGGCGACAGCTTGGCATAGGCTGGATTGCCATAACGCAGTGAATAGAAGAGAGGTTGAGACGAGCCCACCTCTTGCTCGACGCACTTGAACTGTCGGGGAACGATCGAACGTGGTGGCAGATAGCTGAAGCGCACGCAGCCTTCCTGCCTGCGCACTGCCCAAAGAGGCGCACTCCAGAGTGGCGGCGTCACCGCCAGATCTGCCGCGGACAGCTGCGCCCACACAATACTGTCAGAAACCAGGCTGAGCAGCGAGGCATAGACCTTTCCCACCACCGTGCACCCCGTAAGTGTCAACACGCCGCCGGGCTGTGGCCGGTTGGTTACGGGATCGACCTTCGCCGCGTATGCCACTGCGGACATGTCAGTGGCGTCCACAATGCTGTCAGACAAGTTCGCCGCCGCCTCTACGTTCACCCAGAATCCGCCCAGAATCGATCTCTGCACCACGACCCGCAGTCCCGAGGCTTCCGCCAGGAGCGTGGGCAGACCGAAATACGCCGCCTGCGGATCGCCCGTGGGCGTCAATGCCCACCCGGGAACCAGAGTGCAATGCGTTAATCCAAGATGGCTGAGCTGGCTGGTGCCGCCATCGGGCGCATGGACCAAGGCGGGAGGAACAGGAGCCCCTGCCGATGGCGGCGCATATGCGATCACGAGCCCGTTCAGATCAAGTGAGCTTTCTGCCCTTCCCGTCACCGCGATTTCACTCCCCAGAATCAACGTGGGGTGGCAGCCGTCGGCCGCCCTGAGTTCAATGTGTCCATTGGCCCTCACGGCGACGGTGAGACCACCGGACTCGGAGTAGCTTCCACTGTCCGTGATCTCCACGACTCCGTCGCCGCCGAGAGCAGCGAGAGCCTGGTGGATGGTGGCATAGTCGCCTGGCACGCGGACCACCGATTGTTCCGGTGAAGCCGTGAAAGTGGCGGAGCGGGGATATTCTCCGCCGCCCATGTCTGCGTTAAAGCCGTAGTAAAACGAAGCGCGCACCTGATGGGAGGCGCCAACCGCCGGTGGCGGCAGCGCGATGCGGCCAAGCTGGGGATCGACCGCAGGCGGGCCTCCTGCGGCTGGAAGATTGGTCCAACTGCCGTCGTCGCCCGCCAGGTCGCAAACCTGGATATTGGACGCGAATGCTCCATCCACGTAAAGCGCCAGGCTGTCGCCGATTCCGTAGTAAACCGCGGGCGCGCCGCTCAGAATGTTCTGGATGTCCTGGCACAAGACGCGGCGCCGCAAGCCATCAGGCACATTTTCCGGCTGAGCCGGCGCGGTGATGTCCGAACCCTGCGAAATAGGATGATTGAACAGGGGCATGTCTCGCCCGAGCGAACTGAAACGGAAGCATTGCGGCTGTCCCGCCACAGGCGTCGCCGGCGCCATGGTCAGGCTGTAAGCGTTCAACGACCACAGAGAGATCCCGATGTTCGGGATGTTGTAGCGTCCCCTCTCCACTGCGATGCGCCGGACATCGACCTTGTGCGCTGTCCGGTCGAATCCGGTGTTCATGTATTCGCCGGACTCCCAATGCCGCAAGTCTGGCGAGTAATAGTTGTCAGGGCGGATGTGGTTCATGTATTGGGTATCCGCCAATACCTGGAAGAACTCCACGGCGTGAGCGCCCCAGCCGGTAACATCACGGGCCAATTGTTCCAAAACCAGAACCGTGCCCTTGCGCCGGCGGAAAGAAATAGTGTGGGCCACCTCGGCGCGTGGGCTGGCAACTGCCGGCGCCACTCCCTTCACAGACTGGTATCCGATCAAGTCACCGATATACGGAATCACCCAGGGGGCGCAGGTTTCGATGAACTGGTCGTCGTAAAGCTGATCCAGGTCCTCGGCCACAACCGCTAGTTGCTCCTCGATCAGCATCAGCAGCGACTGCAACGGCCCCCGAACGGCTTTGGCCATCAGCGCATCCAGTTCCTGCTGTTCCGCCGGCGTCAGCGGAGGAGGAAGGGTCTGCAGAGCTTTCAATTGCAACTGCTCCGCGCTGGTCAGCAGATTATGGGACTGCGCCAACGCGGCGTCCTTCAACCGGTAAAGCGCAGGCATCAAGTCGAAAAGCCGCTGCCCGGTGGCGCTCATGACATCACCCCCAAAACCACCGCGCTGGGGTCAGGATCCAGCACCAGAATCTCCGCCGGCTGTGGAAGCGACAGCAAGTTGGCGACCGGCAGGTAAGGACAGATGCGAGTGGACAAATCCGAAGCCGGTCGCGGAAGCGGGGTCTTGAGCTGCTGCGTCAGCCAGGTGTTCAGCTTGCTGATCGTGAACGCTCCCGCCTGGCCTGCCAAGTCTCCGGCCGAGCTAGTGGCCACCGGATTGAGCCGGGTGACATTCACCGCTATGACGCCCGGCACTCCCTGGATCACTGTCGCAACTTCATCAGCCGACACACCCTGACCAAAGTTCCTATTGGCAAAGCTGTAGGCTCGCGACAGGGTTTTCAAAACCTGGGCCTGCACCGTAGGCTGATCGTAGGCAGGGTCATACTGCAGATCTGCCGAAAGCTCGAAGAGAGTTTCGAGAAAGGATTGCACCGTGATCGGAATCAGCGGGTTTCCGTAGTTCTTCAGCGACGTGGCCAGGTTCTCAAGCGTGGGATTTCCCTGCGGCAAAGCCGCGCCGTCCACCCCAGCCACAGTCAGGAAAACACCTCGACCGGGGCCGGCCGGAATCCAGATGGCGTAGGCCTTGGCGATGCCGGCAAAGGTAGAGGCGTAGCTCTGATAATCGGTGATGGATACCGCCCGCCCCAACGTGAGAACGGTTTGCGGCGCGTCGGAGCGGATGTCGTCTATGGACTGAGCGTCCTGACCGCCGGTCGCGGCTTCGGGATTGCTGACGCCGCTCACTCCCAAGGGTCGATCCACCAGAGTGGTCAGGGTTCCGGCACGAACATTGCCGGCAGATCCCGATCCAATGCGGTAATTCGCCTGCAGATTGTTTTGACCCGTCGGCAATCTCGACCCTTCCACTCCGTCGCCAAAAAAAACGTCGGTAGTCGCATCCGACTGGTTCAGGGTCGTGAACACCTGCTGCGACGGACCCGCCTTGTAGAGCGTAGGAACTTCGGTCCACTTCACTCCACTGACTTGCACCTGCAGCGTGCTCAGCCTTCCGGAGGGAGTGGGAGCCTGCACATAGGTGAGCGGAGACTGCTTCAACGCGAAGTTCTGGTTGGGAGTGGATGCGCTGCCGCTACCCATTACCTCGCTCACGGACTGCCCTTGCGTAGCCAGCGCGACGTTCGCATTTACGGTTGTTGTCTTGCGCTCATAACAATTGAGCACGCTGGATTTCAGCGTGATCGAGGTGTGTGGAAAAGGGTCGGTAACGCTATTTACCGATGCTACCAGGGCGTACTCGCTTGCCTCCGGATCCTTGCTTCCCGATGAGGCCAGCAGGAAATTATTCAAGGCGGCCTGAACTGTGCCCGGCCTGCCACTGGCATCTTCCACGTTCAACGTCAGGTTGGTGGCCGTGCTCCAATCGGCCGCGCTCACGTTGACCAGGGGCGTCGGATCCGTCAGCGTTAGCAAGTCTCCTGGGTTCAGGGTGGCTGCGGCTGAGGGGTCGTCGTCGGGAACAAAGCCAGGGGTAAGCGTGCTGATCACGCTTAGCTTCTGTCTCTTTCCGGATATGGCCACCACAGAAATGTCAGCGAGGTCAGGCCGAAGACTCTCGAGATCAAGAGCAGTCCCGTAAAGAGGATAGGCCAAAGGCTGTTCGGCAACCGCAAGCTCCTCGCTTTGTGCCACCACCGACGTATCTCGAGTCGCAACGTAGTAATCGCTCAAGCCGGTGTTCGAATCGGTTGCCACGCGGCTGATCTTGGCGGACAGCGCAAAATCAGCCCGAGAAAAGACAGTGACCGAATTAATTTGATAAAGGATGATGAAACCGGAAGGGGATCGCGAGGTCTGAGCGTCTGGACGGATTAGAATCATCCATCCCTGGGGGACAATCTTGGAATAAACAGCGTCCAGATCGATCAGACTGTTGGTGTCTAGTTGACGTATGCCGAAGTTCCAATCCGTCTTGTCACTGTTCAAAAGACCGGCAGTGACAAGCGGCCCAGTTATCGTTGGGTCGAGCATCAGGGGGCTTATCGCGTTGTACCCAAACAAAGCGGCGCGCTGGCGCAGAGCGTAGAACTTCGGGTGCTGCTGCGCGGGCGTGATGTGGTCGGGCACATATCCTAGTCCCTCACTCCACGCCACATAAGTACGATTGTTCAGGCCATCGACGCGCACTGTGGTTACGACCCGAACATCCCAATTGTTTTTGTCAGGATGGCCGACCCGCTCATCGCCCACGATCAGGATCAAATCGCCGGGCTGCAGCTGCGTTGCTGTGCCTTGAAGGTAGACACCGAGGTCGCCGATTTGGGGCAGCCAGGAAATACCGGTTTGTACCTGCAGCGCATTCCAATCGGGCTTGGCGGGAATGTCAGCGGAGGTTTCGAAGGTTTGCGGACGCTGTCCCTGGGCGGGGACGCTTTGTACCTGCGTACCTTGTGGAATGGTGATGGCCGGAGCCGACGGGTCGGGAGGCTGACCGGGTGCGGTCTTCAAGGCAAACGCGACATAGGTCGAGGCCGATACGCCCGGCGCAGGCTCGTATCCAATCAACCGCGATAACTCGGTGAGCGACCGCTGTTGCTCCGCCGTGCGCAGATAGCTCTCGTTCGCCAGGCGTTCCTGGTAAAATGTCAGGATGTCCAACATTACCGAGGTGGCATCCAGAAATGCGATCGTAAAGTCATCATCATCTCGCGTCTTTAACGCGGTGAGCGAGGGGTAGTCGGAACTGGATAGCCGGGCCAGCATCGATTCCTTGAAGGTGGCCCAGCTTCCAACATGGTAGGAGATCGAGGACTGACCGGGACGGTTCGTCTCCACGTGCGGCGTCTGCACGCTGATGCCGGCGCAGCAGCCGCACTCGCAACTTGAGGTTCCAGTGCAGCTCATAGCCAAACTCCATTCCTGAGAATCGGAGAGCACGAAATCGAACCCCACATCTTCATTTGCCGCCCTCCAGGACCAGCGTCAACTGGCCGTGGTTGGGAAAGCTGGGATCGTTGGCCAGGCGCGCGATCTGCAGCGGTCCGAGCTTGATCTCTCCGGCATTGAGGTATTGCGTCGTCGCAGCCACTCCTTGGGGCTGAAACTTGCTGGCCCTCACCGCAACTACTCCCGCCACAGATCGGGCAGCAGCGTAGATCGGACTCAAGTAAACGGTCTTTCCGAAGGTGAAGTTGTCGGCATAGAAGAGGCCCTTTTGTCCGTCGGGCGCGATCCCACTGCCTAATACCTCAAGCAAGGATTGCTGTACGTCGCTCTGGAAGTAATAAGGATCAACACAAATCTCCAGTTCGAGCTGCAGCGGAACGTATTGGGGAGAATCCAGTTCCAGATCTTGGCCGGCAAGGCGGTAGCGTTCCACATTCTTTTCCAGATTCCACTGAAGGGTTGAGGTCAGATTGCCCGCCCCTTGCGGTTCCACAGCGATGAACACGGTGTACCAGCTTCCTGTCCAGCGCAGCGTGGCGGCCGCTTTGTCCACCTGCGGATTCTGCTCGGTCACCGTCGCGTAATCCGCCATGGTCACGGCCCTCTCCTGGGTGAGAAATGCCTGCGGAGCGCGCCGCCGGATCTGGTCGTTGGTCTCGGGATCCGTGCCTCCCGACGCAGGCAAAGGGTTGCGGCAGGTTTGGATGCGGGCATCGTTTGCCGCCAGGAAGATTACACTGTCCGCGCCCACGTTCCCTGCGGTTCCGTTGCCGATGCGATAGCGGGCGACAAATACGGTCCCGCTCTCGGCCATTTTGGCGTTAGTGTCGTCACCGAAGCGCAGCGTGGCTGTGCCGTTCGACTCCACCTCCACCACGAAAACTGTGTCCGAGCCCCCGCTGTCCAGCAGATCCTGCTTTGGATTCCAGGTTTCAGTGTTCGTGTTCGAAGTTCCGCTCAGTGTGATCGACGGAACCGCTTGGCTCGCGTCGAAATTCATGAGCGCGAAAGCTGACAGGCTCGAGTCGGCGGTCTTGGCAAAGCTTTCCACAGTGATCAACGTTGAGTTGCCATTGATTTGGCTTACAGCGCTGGCCAGAGACAGGTTGGAAAACTCCTCGAGCACTACCGGAAGCGCAACGCCGACGGCTCCTGACGACGGGTCGTAGACGACCTGAAGGTCGAAAAACAGGGGGTTGCCGCTGGGTTGTGCCACCACTCCGAAGAGAACCGGCCAGCCGGAAGTGGTGGCCGCCTGCAGCGTCAAATAGGTCAGGGCAGGACTGCCCAAGTCCTGCAAGTTGACCGCTGCTGTATTGGAAAGCATGGTCGGAGTCAGAGGGAATCCTGTAGGTGCGCTGGCGGGAGGCGAGTAGGTTGCCGGAACCTGGATTAACTTCGAGGCGCCGTTGATCTGGGTGACGACGTAGTTCGGATCGGCAGGATTCAAAGAGAGGTCGGTGAATTTTTCCACCGTCACCATTTTGTGGACCCCGGAACCTCCTCCGGCCGGGTCATACACAACCGCCAGATCGAAATTCGCAGGGTTCCCTGCGTTCACGGAAACCACGACCCCGAAAGACTGCGGCCACGCTCGGGAATTCGTGGCTTGCAAGGTGAGACAGGCGAAACCACTCGAGTTCGTCAGGCTCACAAAGCCCGTGCCTCCCAAACTCACTACACCCGCAGTCTGGGGGTTCCCGAGTTGGCCGACGGAAACCTCTGTCATCGGAACCGCCTGGGTCAGTGGGCTATCCGGGACTTGGGGCCGAAAGCGCACCGGCAAAGGAGTCAGCAGGAGTTCTTGGCAGCGGTCGGCGGCGGGATTGGGTGGCTGGTAAATCTGAGGCGTCGGCACAGTTCCCAGACTTACCCCACGGAATGACAGCCCGTGATCGGCCAGCACCACGTTGCCGAAGGCCTGGCTCACATCCGGCAGCTTTTGTTTGTCGCCGTTAGAATCAATGTACGTGGACGAAATGCAGAACGGGAACGGCAGCGCGTCGTCCTGAGACCACTGAATTTCGGTAATCGGAGTCGGTTTCTGCGCCGGACTTTGAATCGGCTTCCCCGTCTTATCTTCGAAAAGCGGATCGACTAGCGGATTCCCGATGGCGTCACGGGCGGTCACTTGGGTTAGCCGCACTGCAAAGCGGTGCCGGATGTCAGCGTCCGCCGGTTCTCCGGTCTGAGGGCCAATCATCTCCTGAAAGATCAGCACGTCGCCGGGCAGAAGATTCGGGAAGGAACCGTAGAGCGTGGCTTCCCTAGCACCCTTCGCCAGACAACAGTCCGTGTCACCCCAGCCGTAGAAGGACATCTGGTTGTGTTCCGGGTAGAGGATTTCATCCCACATCGGCTCGAAAACCGGGACGCCGCCGACCAGGGCAGCTTCTTCGTTGCCGGAACCCACTGCAAGGCTGGACGGAATACCGGGAGCGAAGGTGTAGAAGCGGGTGAGCGTGCGATCCAGAAAGATCTGGTCTCCCGGATTTCCGGAGACGGTGAGCTGAATCCAGGCTCGTGCATTGCAGCCTTCGTGTACGTGATAGTCCACCAGAAGTGCGTGCCGCCTGAGCGACACCCGGCTGCGCGCGGTTTCTAGATAGGCTTCGGTGGCAACTGCGTCCTGCTGGTAACTCAGGCGGTCGCCCACGTAAGCGATCAGTTCCGCAAGCGCGACCCCCAGATCCGCTTCGGTGCCGGCTCTCCATCCCGGCAAGAGCTGGCTCAACCGGTCAAGCATGATGCTGCGGAAGCTGCCATAGTCCTTCGCCAGGTAATTGATTAACGGGGGCGCAGGCAAATCGGGAGGGCAATCAGGCGGCTGGGGAGCGCAGTCGAAATCGGGGCCGCATTCGACCTTGAAGGAAAATTCCACCTCAGCCAGTTGCAGATCGAATCCGGTGAGCACGGCTGTGACTTCGAAAGGATCTTCTTCCGCCTGGGCGATGTCATTGACCAGCCGCAACGTGTAGGGAGAATAATCACCGGCAGTGCTGGTTCGAACCAGCAGCACATTCGCCGCGTCAGCGAGTGACCTGAAGTAGTCTTGTTCCAGCGCGTTGGTCAAACCGGCGGGCGGCGCGGAAGCCGGCGCCACCCAATCCGCGGTGACATTGGTGATACTTTCGCCGCCGGTGATCAGGATGTTGTCGCGCGTTGCGCTCGACGGAACCGTACGCAGGCAATGAATCAGCAAAGTTCTCTGGCGGGGACTGTTCAGGGCAATAGCATCGTGGTCCAGCACCTCCAGATAGTCGATGCCGTTGGGCGTGCCGGCAATATTGAGGGTGGAGCCGGAACCACTGCCGCCGGTAGTTGGCACTGCCGTCGCCGTGCCGTAGTCCGTGCCGTTGAGCACTAGCGACAACGCGGTAATGCCGCCGCTCGCGGAAATAGAAGTTACTTTCACCGTGGCAGTCCCGCTGGAACCGCTCTGCGCAATGGTGAGGACATCTCCTACGGCATAGCCGCTGCCCGGTGCGTCGACCGTGGGCGTCGCAGTTATGGTGGTTGGATTGTTCAGTACCGCACCCTTTCGGTTTTCGTTACAGCAACGGTAGATCATGAGGCCGTCCCATAAACGAAGGTTTGCACTTCCGTCACGTCGGTGTTGAGCAGCGAGTAGGTGACCGTAACCGTAAGCACCGCGTCCTGCGCCGATGCCGTTACCAACTGCACCTTCACGTAATTACTGAGCCATTTTTGCAGTGCTCCCTGCACCGCGAACTGCGTAGCTGCGGCCATCTCCATGCTGTTGGGCGCGAAAGGAAGTTGCAGGAGTCCGCTTCCGAAATCGGGCAGGTTTACGCGCTCGCCGGGCGAGGTAAACAGAACCTGTTCCACCAGTTGTTTGACGTAATCCTGCAGGCTGGCCTCCTGGGTTCGGCCTCGCCCATCGAATTTGTATGGAAAGTTAAGATTCATAGCTGTTCAATGCCCATCCCGGTGCAGCCTTCAAGGACTTCAGCGATCGGATCCAAACTGCTGCCGATTCAGGTCGCCAAGACCATGGTCTGGGCCGCGACCGGCACCAGTGGCGTGCCTGTCGGCACGCAGATCGACACACCACTCATAATCACCACGGGCTGGCCGTGGGAGAACACTTGTACGGCGCCCACCACCCATTGCCCAGTAACGCAGGGCCCGTTGCCTCCCGGAGGAACAAACGCGCATCCCGCCACGGCGTAGGGAGCGGCGATGGTCGCGATCGGCATGCCCGATACCATTACGACAGGGCTAGGCACGGTGGGTACGGCTTGTCCACCGTGCGAGCACGATACCGTCGCTCCCATGTGCAAGATCGGTCCTGGCATAACTAATCCCCCTCCATCCGGCGTCGTTTTTCCCAAGTGCCTTATGCGATGCCCAAGCGATTCCTACGTCACAGACCGCGATCACGGCCCTAATACTTGCAATGCGGTGAGGTTGATGGCTACCGCCGGACCGATCAACGTGATCGTGGCACCCTGGCCGTTGCTGAGATAAATGCCCGTCTCGTTGACCACGATCATCGCCCCGCTCACGCTCTTGAGCACGATTCCGCCGGTGACCGGTGTAGGCGGCGCATCGCTCACCATCACCATGTTCTGCCCGGTCGTCTGGAGCACAATGTTCTGCCCGGGCGGGATCGCCGGAGGTGCGGTGGCAAAGATCGGCACGTCGGCCACCAATCCCCAGAAGCCTCCCGTCCAGATCGGGTAGTCGGGATCTCCCTGCTCGAATTCGACCCAGACCTGGGATCCGATGGGAGGCACGATGAAACATCCGGACTGAATACCGGCTGCCGGTACGCAGGGCATCGCCCAGCTCGAAGGGATCTCACCCAGCACATCGGGCACCTGCACTAGCACACGACCGATCTGTTCCGGGTCGATATTCTCAACCACCAGGCCGCGGTACTTACCGTAATAGCGCTTCGCGCTCCCGCCGGCCGAAGAATCTTGAGGACTCACAGGTTCACCGTCGGAACGGTTGAGACCAAGCCGTTTCGCGTCAGGGTAAAGTTCTGCTTGTACTCACCGCGTTTGATTTTGTGCGTCACACTCTTCACGTAATAGAGGCCATCGAAAGCCGGCCCTGCTCCCCGCACTCCCACCAATTGCCGGGCTTTCAAAACCCCTCCGTAGCGCGTTACGTCCAAACTGCCTTCGCACGACACAACCTCGGCATTTTGAGCCGCTGCCGCCAGGCCCATCATGATTGCCTGGGGTATGGGCCTCTTGGACAAGTCGTCGCGGAAAGGCTTCAGATCTGGCGGCAATAGATTTGTCGGCAACGGCGGAATCGCCCCCAGAGGCGGATTCAGAGGAGTAATAGGTGGAATTGGGATCGGAAAGCTGACGCCGGTTTCCTCGTTGTAGATGTAGACCAGCGGAATCTTGTTTTTTTCCTGATCGAAATTGAAATGCAGGCTTTCGACATTAGTGTAAGCATCCATGTCCGCGCTGAGTGCGGGCTGTACCGGACCGACTTTGATCTGCGGCCCCCAGTACGCTTTGCTCACACCGGGCAACGGTCCGGGATCGATATAGAAAACATATCCCGCCTGCTCCGCCAGATACCGGATGTATTCCAAGTCTGTACCTTGCTGGCTGGGGATCTGGTCGATCGGCAGAGGAACAAAAAGCAGGACGCTGGGGACGATCAGGGGAACGACGCCAAAGAGGGCGTACTTTGCCAGAAGAATGGCTACTCGTGCTTCCGCAGGGCACGCGGGGAAAGGAAACCCGCTCCAGTCCGACTGGTTCATCAGGGCGCTGAGGTCTTTACCGGTGATTGTGAGTGTGGAATTTGATCCCTTGTCTCCGGGTGAGATCTGGTTGTTGGTGATCACTCCATCGATGAGGACGCTCGCGACTCCGTTAACCGTAGCAACCAGCACCACGCGCATGAACAGCAGAGGCATGCCGCCGGTCAGCAAAAAGAGAATCTGCAACGGAGATTGCTTGTCGATGCTGAACGTGAGCTGGAAGCCGCTGGTGCCGACGTCTTCCACTTTCACTTCAACCTCAGCCAGGGCGTCGAGCACTTCCCGTGGCGCGGCCAAGGGAATAATCGGGCCTATCATGAGGCTTAGTTGGACGTTCTTAAGCACTTGGAGCTCGCATTACGCCCTGCGGCATGGTGATGTCTAAAATGGTTCCCGGAGTCTTGACCAAGTCGTCAGGTCGAATCGCACCGTTGGCGTCGCAGATCAACCAGAAAATGAGCGGGTCCCCCAGGTACTTGGCAGCCAGAAGATCAAGACGGTCTCCCTGCTGCACGGTGTGCTGGGCCACCGTGGAGAAGTTAGGAGCGCCCGGCTCTGGCGCAAAACGCCGCGCGAGATAGGTGATCGTCTGCCCACTTCGCGCCACGTACGAAAGGGTGCGAGACCCGTGATAGCGGCTGTCCGTGGGGAATGACACCGACGGGACCACTCCCATCTGGATCAGAGCCTGGAGCGGATTCTTCACGGCAAACCTCCCAACCCCAAAACTGAAATCGCAACTGAAGCTGCCTGAGAAGCCAATCGTTCTTTATTCGTGAGGTAGGTCATGAACATCCGGCCGCCGGGATGCGAGAAGCCGAGGTCGTCCACGTTCAGGACTCTCAACCCCAGGCTGACTTTCGCGCGAATGGGATTCAGCGAAGGATCAAAAGCCTCTTCGGTGATCGAGAAATCAGTCAGCCTTACTGGGACCACGCGGCTCTTGCTCCAAACAAAAAGTGTTAGAGGCTGTTCCAGAGGAATGATTTCCAGCGTACCGGCGTTGGCTAAGCTGTCGTCTGCGCCAAGAGTTTCGACCGTTGGGTTCACCAACATCTCCAGCTGAGCCAACTGCGGTTGCAGACCAAACTGCACTGCCGTCGCGTTGTCTCTCGGAAACTCCAACTGATCCGTAGCGTCCAATTCCGCCTCCAGCTTGATCGTCTCCACTGCTGGTCCCCGGAGCCTGAGAGCATCCACGCGCACACCATCCTGACCGCCAGCCAGAGCCTGTATTTGAAGAGTTCGAGTCAGCGAATCTGGGTTGTACTGCAGCGCGATGACACTGCGCACAGCGGACGAGACGGGATCCATGGTCACGATACCGCCTTTAACCAGCCGTGGTGAATTGGGGAAGCCGCTCATAAAGGCCGCTCTATCTTCGTGGACACGCTTGAGATCACTTGGTGCGCTCCAATCTCAAAAATTCGGGGGAGCTCCTGTCCATAGCTCATAAACAAATCCCATGTAAGCGTCGGGCTGTTGAAGTCGTTTCTCGGTAGGAAGGCTGGCGTAGTCTTTGTCGAACCGGTAAGTTTCGAATATCCGGTTCACACCCTTTCCCCACTTGTGGCCCCATTCATGAAGCAATATCGAGCCTCGTTCCAACGCGGTGCCATGGTCCTTCCACCAAAGCGGGCAAAGGTGAATGTTCCACAGCGAAATCGCTTCGACTCCCGAAATGCAACCCCCATTCCACCAGTTCTGCTTAGGCTCACACTCGTAAGTGGCATTCTTGTCGGCCCTTGTCATGGAGGAAAGAGCTCTCTTGACTTGATCCCAATGTTTCTTGTCCTTGGGATTCGCCGGTGGGAACGTCAGATTGAAGTGATTGGCAGCCGCCTTCACTACCAAAGGATCTGCCTTATCGCTATTGACGATGGCGATAGCCGACTGAAGCATCTTCGTCGCTAAGGAATGTGCTTCTTTCACGGAGGCCGAAGTTTCCATCGGGTTATCTTCGTCACAATCCTGGACTTCAAACCTGGAGATTCCGGCCCGGCATCCGGCTTGGTGCTGGACAACATGAGTCAGTTCATGGGCCAGTAGCTTCCGGCCAGAAGGTGTTTGAGGAGTGTATTTACCGGGCGCGAATACAATGTGGTTACCGACGGTGTAGGCCTGCGCATTGACAGCCTGGGCCGATTCCCCAGCCTTGGCATCAGAGTGTACCCTGACCATGTTGAAAAATCCTTCACCTCGTTCACGACGTGGAGCCCCGGCATTTGCGACAACCAGAGAAGCTGTCCGGTCAGCTTCTTTTTCAGCGGGATCGGAAGGGCGGCTAACTCCTATTCCCGAGAAAGTTGGGGAGACAGCGCCGACAGTGTTCATATTCGCGCCGAAGCCAGCCTCCATGGCGGAATGTACTTCTCTATCCAAGGGCCGACCCGATGAACTCAAAACCTCGTTCACAACCGCGGGGATTCCTGCGGCCACACTGTCACCCGATCTTTCGCGGGCGCGTTTGCGCCGCAGCGGGGCTTTAATACTCACGTTCGAAAGGGACCATTCGGGTTTGGATTTTTGGTCGGCCATAGTCTGATGAACCGTGTCGTCCGCTCTATGGTTGATCGCGTGGGAGGACTCCCCGACGCGCGCGCTGTTGGAGGAGCATTTGTAAGCCGCCTTGGTGCTTGAGGTAGGCCTCCCCTCTCTTGTAAGCAATGCGAAACTCATAAAGCGCTCATCTCTTTCATGACCCTCCAAGCAGGATTCCAGTTCTCAGGGCTTGGTTCCTTCTCTTCTGTCCAGAATCACCTTGGCCGTCGCCGCAATAAGTCGTTTCAACGTCGCTACCAAGCGGCCCAGCAATCCCTTCGCCGCCGACGAGGCTTTCGCTCGTAGGCCCTTCGATTCGGGCGTACCGGCGTCTGCCGGAATTTCGTTTGCCGCTGGCGTGTGTACATGGAAAGAAAGCGGTTTCTGCGGCAGTTTCTTTTCATTCAGTAGGCGCAACGTGCGGTAGGAAACCTCGTTGGAAAGGAAATCTCCCCCCGGTCCACTGAGAACCTTGGCCTTAAGGGCATGCTTATCAACGCTAAACGAAATACCGACTCCGGCGGGATCACGAACCATGTTTTTCAGGATTTCTTGAATCACCGTTGCATCCGAAACCTTAACCGTGTTTCCCTCAACCGTCCCCTTCAAGATCAGCTTGGCCGCTTGCGCACTCTTGTTGTCGGCAAAGCCGAGCGTGATGTCTTCGCCGAGGACTGGTTTTGGAGTACCCGCGGGTGCACGGAGGACAGTTGCATGGAAAATGCTCTTCCCATCAGAAAAGTGCACGTCACTTGCGTTGGCGGCCCAAGCCATGGATTCATGGATTTTCGGCGGAATATTTTCATTTGAAGCTTCGACTTCAGCGGGCTTTTTCTTTGGCTCGGGGATTTTGCCATTCAATGCAGCGGCAGCCGCCTTTGCGTGCTCCTCGCTGTCGAACTTTAAAAGAAAGTTTCCCACGGACTTTCCTTTGGGCTTATTCTCCGCGTCCCCCGCGATCTGTTGCAGAGGAGCATTGCTCTCTATGATCGCCTCGCCCGCACCGCCCGCCGCAGGGATTTGTTCCGGCGGTTTCCCTGGACCAGCGTGAGTACCTACTACATAGCGCTCCAAGCGCACAGGTTCGAACGGACCTATTCCGGTTCCGGCCATGCTGACCGTAATGGCGGCGTCGAGATCGGGAGCCTTCTCGGTTACGATTTGCTCGATAAGGCCCTTGCCTCCGGCTTGGAACTGCTCAAAATCGACGGGAAGGATGACTCCCTGCACGCGAGCGACTCCGTCCTTTCCCTTGCTACTCTTTGTGGGAATATTCTGATTGTCGAGAGCCAGAACCGCCGCGCCTGAAGGGTTCCAAGTGCCCTTGGAAGGAACAGCCAAACTGCCGCTGGATTCAAACGGGTCAAACCCGGTCAAAAGCGTCTTCACCACGGATTTTCCCGCCTTGCCAAAGGAAATATCACTAGCGCCGCGTGCCGCCAGCTGCAAGGCTTCCTTGATAATGCGGAGAGTTTTCAAGAATTTTTCGGTGAGTTGATCCTGGGGAGAACTCAAGTCGGGACTCGTGGGCGATGGCTGGTGGCCAGACACCACCGCTTCAATAACGAGCTCCGCGGCTCTAAGACGCGCGAAGTGGCTTTCATTGGCCAAACCGCGGGGATCCTTCTTGGCCATTTCCCAGATTTTCTTTCCGGCGGCATCGCCAACCTTGCGAGCCTCGTCTTCAAGAATATCTCGGCCGCCTTCGATAAAAGCCCGGGCCTCCAGCAGCATGGCCTCGAGCACGGCCTGCCAGGTGGCGTCGGAATCGGCATGCGCAAAAGACGGCACCCAGTCCGTAAGCCGCCGTTCAGCAGGTTTTCCCTTCGCCGCAGGAGCAGCGTTGGGTCGAGCCACTGCGCGAGGCGGCCCCGCGGCCAGCAGGATGGTTGTCTTATCCCATGCCCAAACTTTTTTCGGCGGTTCACCTTTTTTCGCGGCAGGAAGATCCACATCCTCAAAGGTGAGCCTATTGTTTGGGATACCCGGCAAGTCTCCGGTGCTGGCGGCCTCGATGCGCCGCCCAGGACTGTGACCCAGCTCAGCACGAACCTTCTTCTCATCCTTTGGCTTTACCTTCAGCTTTTCGATAATCTTTCCTTTGTCGTCATCCGGTTTATGAGGTTCGCCGAAGATTGGCTCATTGCCCTGCAAAAAGGAGAGGCGTTTCAGTTTGCCGTCTGCATCCCGGTTAACCTCAGTGATGGTTAGTGTGTGTCCTCCCGTACGTCCCTTGTCCAAACCATGTTCGCGATGTTCCCAAACGAGTATGTCGCCAGGATGGAGCAAAGGAGCCAATTGGGTTATGGAAAGCAAGCGATTCCCTTGCGCATCGGAGTAAGGAGAAACGAGCGATTGAACGCTTTCCGAACCAATAGCTCCAATTGCCTTTAAGGCGCGTGTGCGTCCCTCCCCTCCCGTTTCATCTCCGATGGTCCAAGATTCTTTGCCCCAAGTAAGAACCTGCGTACGGTGGTGAGCTGCCAGCCAGACATGGCGAAGGATGATGGCAATGTCCGCGCAATCCGCGGGAAGCTGGTACGCCGTGGCCCTGAGATTGTCTGGCAGGCAACGCTTCACCCAAGAGTCCGTGGGGTGATCAATAAAGGTTTCCCCGGGTTTGAGTTCAGTGGTCGGGCGAGGAGCGGACTTGGCGTCTTTGGCCATTGATTTTGCATCGGGTTTGTCCGCGAGGCGAGTTGCTGGCTGGTCGCCTAAAACCGGAAAAGTATTTGCCCCCAACACGACCGGCTCTGGAGTCGCACGGGCTTGAAAGGTCTTCAGCCGGAAGAAGTTTTGGATCCAGGTCTCATACGTGGGGCAGTTTTCCGGCCGCGCGTAGTTGCATTCACCAGGTTGCTCCTTTGGCGGGTTGGCAGTGGTTTCACAGACCGATTTCTCGAGATCGCCCTCTGCCGGAACGCGGCGCACGATTCGCCCCGAAGCTCCGGGTACGACCTCCACCGGGCCGGGATGAACGGCATGGTAATCGGCTTTTCGCTCAAGTGGATCCGATGGGGACCCGACTCTGAGCGGCACGGGCCCCTTGGGCAAAGAGGAGAAGGTCTCCTGCTGAAAAACGTGCGCCAACTCATGGCCCAACAGACGCCTACCCTCCAGCGAATGAGCGGCAAACTGACCCGAGGCAAAAACGATGTTCGGCCCCACGGTAAAAGCGCGCGCGCGAAGCGCTCTTGCGGATTCCTCGCCGTAGTGGTCCGTGTGGATTTTTACAGCGCTGAGATCGCGCCCGAAGTGTTTCGAGGCCCATTTCAACTCTTCGCCCTGTAAAGAACGCCCCTGTTGCTGCAGGGCCAGGTGGACCAATTCATCCGCGCCCTTCGCCGGCGATGCCACCGGTCCATCCTCTTGCTTGGGCAAGACACTGATGGATTCCGTCAGGGGAGTCGATCCGCTGGGCGTCGGAGCGGTCATGATGTTGACGGGATTGACGTCATGCGCAACCCTCTTCATGTCTGTGACGACGTAGTGGCTTACCCACTCCGCCGCAACCTTGGCCGGCAATCCCACCGTGTTGGTTTTGAACCAATCAGCAAGAAACGTTTGAAGAGGCTTCTTGCTGGCGAGCTGAGTAATTCGGGGCAGCGGTCCGATGTGCCAGCGGCTATAAAAGTCTCCGATAGCTGCGCTCGATTCGAAATAAGAGCGGAAGCGCGCGCTGGTTTTGAGAAACTTCAGTTGGTCAGGCTCACTTTTCCCCTTGAGATTGGCCAATTCCGATTGAAGCGTAGTCTCCAGCCACTGACTCACCGCCAAAAACTCGCAAGGCCCGTTGATGGCGTCGAAGAGTGCTACTTCTTTAAGCGTCCCCATCTTCGAGGGAAGGCTTGAACCCGGCGCCCCTCCTAAGAGGTTCTCGTTGATCAGCTCCCCAGCGCCGCTGTGTCCGGAAATCATCACGTTGGTGACTTTAGGGGCGGCGGTAGGACTGGGGGTACTGCCCGAGGTCCACGCGCCATTTGTAGTCAGGACGCTAAGCACTTCAGAGATAAAAGCATCGCTGTCGAATGCCTTCTTATTCTTTTTGTCGCAGGCCGAAGGCGTAACGCCAGGCGCTGCAACTCCAAACGAAGACTTGCTGTCACCCTGCGGCAGGAGTCCAATCAGTTGGGGGTTGTTGCTCGCTTCGAGCTGTTTTTCGATCTGGAAGATGTCAACATCTTTGTATTTGCCCTTTGCATCCGCTGCGTATTGCGCATCGTGCCCGTGAAAATGCAGAAGGACTTCGACGTCCTTAACCGGGTCGAATGGATTCGCGCCCGCCGCCGACGGGATGAGGACGATTGCCCGGCCCGTTGGCTGGTGGCCCTGAGTGAGGCCCTCAATGGGGATTCGACGGATACTTCCAACGGACTTTGGACCGGTATTGAGAGAGCCTGCGTTCGCCCCAGTCCAGCCGATCTTGGCTCTCCGAAGGACAAGGGAAGGTGCGGCAGTGACCGATTGTGAACGCCATCGAAGCGCGTGCTCGGCCGCATCATCAGCTTGTCGTTCCCTGTGGTCTTCTTCCCCATCAATGCTTAAATGGCTAGCGAAAAAAGGGCGTCCGCCTGATTGTTGGAGCGTGTGAGCCAGCTCATGGGCGAGCAGCTTTTGCCCTTCCTTGTTACCTGGTGCGTACTGCCCGGCGCCAAAAACGACGTCGTTTCCCACCGCATAGGCAAGGGCGCCGACGGATTGCGCCGACTCCGCAGCGCGCCCATCTACATGAATCCGCACGTGGCTGAAATCACGTCGAAAACGTGGCTCAAAGAAGCGCCGTGCCGCATGATCAAGAGGTCTGCCCGGAGATCGCAAGACATCATGGACGATTCCCGAAGCGTGCCCCGCGGAGGACGCGCTCGTTGCTTTACGATGCAGAGTTTTCTTTTCTTTGCACTCCTCGCATTCCCCCTCAGGTCCACCGGAGCCGGCGCAAGAACACTTTCGCTGCAAAGAGTCGCCTGAAGCCAGGTTTGAGATTGTCCAATTGGGTCGGCGAGAGGAATCTGCAGACATGACCACGTCGGCAATGCGATCAGCTTCGAGCTCGAAGGCGTCGTGGGGCTCACCAATACGCAGGTTACTCCTCACGACTTTGGGGTCGGACATTGGCTTGGCCACCGGTCCGGCCAAATTCTTTCTCGTTCGTGCCGCGAAACTCATGACTTCAAGCCTTTCCCGATGCCTTTAGCCAATCCTTTTCCAAACCTCTTGCTCCCGGCGGGTCCAGGTTCTAGAGGCATGGGCCCCAGTCTCAACACGGGAGTTCGGTGTGAATGTGCCCATTCAGCACGCGCCACGGGATCTGTGAGGGCTTGGGACAATTCACCTTGAAGTCCCTCGACTAGCGCATTTCGATCGCCGGGTTCAAAGCCCTTGAAGACGAACTGGTCAATCGTCAATCGGATGCGGCTCATACCCACCCTCGGAGTTCCGCATCGGAAAGAGGGCGCTCGATCTTTTGTGCCTCCAGTTTTGCGGCCTGAAGCACGTGGCCCATTTCGACTGGTCCTTTGGATTCCGCGGCCAGGAAGGCCGCGTTCAGAGCTATATTGCGGATATTTCCTCCCGCCACATTCAACTGGCAGAGCTTTTTGGGATCCAGGCCTTCAGTCGGTGCGTTGGTTGGGAAGACTCGCCTCCAGATGGCGTCGCGCTGGGTTGCGTCGGGAAAAGGAAAATTCACGATGAATCGCAAACGCCGCTGGAAGGCCCGGTCGACGGACGCTTTCAAATTCGTGGTGAGAATGGCGAGCCCTTGATAGGCCTCCATACGTTGCAGCAAGTAGCCCACCTCAATGTTGGCGTAGCGGTCGTGGCTATCCTTCACTTCACCACGCTTGCCGAAGAGTGCGTCAGCTTCGTCGAAGAGCAGAAGGACACCGCCCTCCTCAGCGGCGTCGAAGACTTGTTTCAGATTTTTCTCGGTTTCGCCGATGTACTTGCTGACCACCGCGGAAAGATCAATGCGGTACAAATCCAGTGCCAGTTCGCAAGCGAGCACTTCGGCGGCAAGCGTCTTCCCCGTACCGCTTTCTCCGGCAAAAAGTGCGCTGACTCCCAAGCCCCGGCGACCCTTCGCGGAAAATCCCCAGGTTTCGTAGACCTTCATGCGGTGCCGCACCTGCGAAGCCAGTTGCCGCAGGGTTTGCTTCTGAAGTTCCGGCAGCACTAAGTCATCCCATCCCGCAGAAGGAACAATGCGCTGCGCCAGATCTTCCAGCCGTGGCCGCGAGAAAGACCGGCATGTGTTCCACAGGTCCTCGGGACGAATCTCACCGTTGTGAGATCCGACCATCGCTCCCGTCGAAAAAATCATTCTCGCGCTCAACCGAAACTGCTCGGCGATAGAATCCAAACTCTCGTTGAGCTCGCCAGCTGCACCTCCGAGAGCTTTTTGCCAAAGGCGCTTCTGGCTGGTGGGAGCGGTTTTGTTCACCTCAAAACGCAGGAAGGCATGGTCTAGGCGCACCGGCTCTCGGCTGGCTAAGAACAGAAGAGTTTGCAGCCTCTCCGCCAGTTGGCGGCCAGAAGCCGTGAGGCCGCCGGCTCCGCACTGGATCAGCAAAGCGGCGGGCAGAAGCAGCGCTTCCCGTTCCCAAAGGAGGGCAAGTTGATCCAAATCAGGCCCTACCCCGGGAAGGTCTTCGACCCGCAACGTGAACAACTGCGCCCCGATGCCCCGGGCCGCAAGAGCTGCAACGTCTTCCTGGCCCATGGCATCGTCTCCGCAGAGGTGGAGGATGGGAGAGTGCTCAGAATAAGTCTCATAAGCGTGGACGGCTTGGGCAACCACCAATTCATGTTCTTCAGCGATCCAGTCAGGAACCGGAATGGCTTTTACTAGGTGCTGGAAGCGTGAATCCAGAAGATTCATTCCGGCAAGGTAGTGCAGGATTCGTTCGTCGATGCGGAGCGCTGCCGAGGTGAGGCCTTGGCTTGGTTCCAGTTCAACTAAGCGGAAGTGCCGCAGCGGCCGGGCCGGCGTCAGGGCACTCCAGTGAGGTTCGTTGAGCGTGGCCATTGCCAGGCCAAATGTGGCCCAGCCTCGGTGCGAATGGCCTTGTGCCGCACCGCATAAGGAGGCTAACTCAGAATCCATTTCCACGCCGGCGCAAAGCAGCAGGACCTCGCGCTCAAACCCATCCAGTCCAAGAAGTCCAGAGAGCCGGTCAATAGCCGGAGGCGGGTCCATGAGGGATCGAGCTTCTTGAAGCGCGCCCTCCGATTGCAATCCCGTCGCACATCCCAAACGACTCTTGAGTCGATTGAACTCTGCGGACAAGTAGGCCTGGTTGCCGTCGATCCAGGAAGTCCTTGCGATCGTTTCTGTCATACCGTCACCATTGGTCCGGCGAAGGTCGGAGGTGGAGGTGTCCAGTTCACGGCTACCGGGCTGTCCACGCCATCCACTCGCATACGTGCCAGGTACGGTCCCGAGGCCAGCGAAGGAAACTGAAAGCTGGGTGTGGCTGTCTGTGTTTCGAAAGGCTGGGCGGAAACCGAGGTCGAACCAAGCGCCAATGAAACACTCTGATTGGGAAGCACCTCAGGAGCGCAGTTGAGCGTCACCAACGTTCCTGATGCGTTGGCGACGACGGTTGGCACCGGAGCGGCCAGAATCGTAGGAGCCAGGGCAAAGGGCACGCTGTTCGTGCTCTGCACGATGGCGCCACTGCCATTCTTGAAGACGGCCCACAGACTGTACATCCCCGCCGGAAGATTGATTGGATCATTGGGAACGGTAAAGGTAATGGACGTGCTCGTGACTGCCGAAGGTGAGAACGGAGGATACTGAATCCCCAGGCGCGGGTTGGAGAGAACCACTTGGCTGGCGCCGATAAGAGACTCGCCAATAACTTTTACGGAGTCGCCCGGGGCAGGCGCCGACTGCCCTTGAGGGGGTTGCACTTCGAACAATTGCGCGGGCGGTCCTGGCTGGATAGAAATACTTCGACTCAGGACCGGCAACGCAAAAGAAATCGGGATCTGGGGCTCAATCAGCACGACCGAAACTTGAAAGGGAAAAGTTGGGCGATAGTCAGCCTTCAAGGCTGTCCATAACCAAGCCATTTCTTCCCTGCCAAGAGTGGCTGGGGTGATCTTGATCATTTCGATCTGGTCAGCCAATCCTGACCCGGCCAATACGCCAGAGAGCGGATTGGTAGCAGGAACCGCAGCCAGGGCCGCGCGGATCTGGCCTCGCCGCAGTATGGGGTTCTCATGCAGCATTAGGACCGCAAAACCCAGCAGCGCCTCGGCTTCGCTATCCTTGGAGGCATACGCGGTCAATAAGTAGTGGAGATCAAGGGCGAGCCGCGGATTCTTCAGCTGGGTGATTCCGTCGGGCCCCAGCGAAGGCAGGTCTATGTTGCGCCAGGCTGCATTCGGAGTGACCTGATGCAGGAAAAGGTTGACTTGGATCGCCGAGGCACCGCTGCCGGCCATGCTACTCTGGACGACGTCAGGGGCCACCGCAGAAAGCGCCACACCTCCGAACGGCGAGGCCGGGTTGTTGTAGACAATGTTGAGAAAATACTGAAGCACCGCTGTGACGGCAGAGAGGGCCAGAGCATTACTCATAAGACCCTCCCGTCCCCACGTTTGAGGTATTCGTCAAGGTTCAGTGATTTGCGGGCCGGTCTGTCGGTCAGGCGGGCTGGCGCCTGCGGTACTGCAGTTACCTCGATACGTCCAATGTGGATTTGAATTTCTTCGCGCTCCGGATCTCGCGGAGGCAAAACTTTCCTGTCGCCATCAAGAGCAGGACTCAATCTATCTCGCAAGACCTCCTGGCTCGGGCGCTGAAAGTCTCCCGCGACCAGTGGCTTGTAAGCACGATCGATGATTTCCGTTTCTCGTTCCGGAAGAATCGCTTCGACCGTGTTGATTGCTTCGGCGCGTCCCGAACTCTCGGTTGCTTCCTGCAACCGGCGGTCGGTAACACTTGCTCGTGGTGGACTTACTGTAGTTGGATCGAGAGACGCTTGCTTTTCCGGCATCAACCTGTGGCGTGCGAAAGGAACAACGCCAGAAATCTCTTGCCGCACCTCGGCATGCGCAACCGGAGCAAACGGAGGTGCCGCTCCACTCGGTTTCACTTCCTGCGGACAGGATGCGCTGTCCTGGCCGAAGCGGGGGCCTTCCATCTTTTCGGGCGTCGTGCGCGAGTAGATCGATCCCAATACCGGATGGATGGCGCCGGAGCCGACGGGGTTCAGGACATTCGAAACTATTCGTTCGAGGTATCCGCTCACGCGCGCACCATCTCCACATAGAGAAATCGTCGTGGCTCACTCAGCGATAGGATTTCCCTTTCTGTCCATCCGTAGGCTGACGAGAGTATGTGGATTTCGGCAAGTAGGCGTCTTGCACTTGCCTCAATTTCCCCCCAAAGGAAGCTCGGGAAATCGAGCGTCCTATCGCACTTGTTGCCGCACGCTGGACACTTGAGCATGATCCGTGTTTCAGCCATGGGATCGGCTGCTGCCATTCTTTCCCCGACTTCCTCGATATCCCCTTCAGACCAAGTGGGAGGCTCGCCGGTTCCCAGCCAGCAACTCTCAAGCAGATGGACTGCTGCCAATAGGGAATCTTTTTCTAGTGCGACGCTCGCGACATCCCGGCTTGTGGGAAGCCGAAATGTGTGCTTGCCGATGACAATGGGTTCGGCCGAAATCGGTTCCAGGTCTCTCTGCTTCGCAACGGAACGGGCGTCCAATTCAAATTCCAGTTTTTCCCCGCATTGCCCACAGCTGAGCCAGCCCTGCAATCTTGGTCCGAAGCTTGAACTATGCAGAGCCGCGAGAGTACTGTTGCGACGGCCCAAAGGCCAGTCAGCCAGTTCTTCCAGTGGCGTCTCGGGCAGAGCGGCAGCAATCGCCAGCAGACCCTGATCCAAAGGATGGAGCTGCCTCCCGCACTCCCAAAGATGCAAACAATCGGAGCTGGAAAGACTCCGCATATTAGGCGTTCACAGTGCTTAGCGTCGGCTCCTGCGGTTCGGTCACACTAGCGTCCCGCTCGAAACCCTCGTTTTCGATCTTGATGTGTTCGATCGCTATGGCGTTGGCGTTGGCGTCCAGGTCGGGCAATGCTTGGTATTCGGACACCCAGCAGCGATAAATCTTGTAGGCAATGACCAGCTGCCCGGCCTCGTTGTAGAACTCAAGGTAGATGTCTTTACGGAAATTGGCCAAGGATACTTCTGATCCGAGTCCCGAGCCGAAGTTCCACACTCGACCTGCCCAGTCGTGAAATTCCATATCCTGGGTAAGTCCGCGCTCCAGCGTGATGGCCTCGAACTTGTTTCTGCCCGGAGATTTGTGGGCGGTTGATGGATCACCTCCGGATCGGTGCTCGACCACCTCCGTGGTGCGCTTCAAGCCGGTCAGCTTGCTGCCGCCGTATACATATTTGCCATCCCACTTCAAACGAAACTTGAAGTTCTTGTAGGGATCGAGTCGCTGCGGATTTGCGGGAAATTGAGCCATGGGATTGCCTCCAGGAACGTTTATAGTTGACCTGCCATCTGCTGAATCTGGATCACCACGAATTCGGCTGGGAATAGGGGCGCGAAGCCTACCAGGATGTTCACGATCCCCAGATCTATGCTGGCTTGAGGATTGTTTTCCGAATCGCATTTGACGAAATACGCTTGGTGTGGCGTGGTTCCCTGGAAAGCACCTTTGAGGAACAGCCCCTGCATAAACGCGCCTACGTTGAGCCGGATCTGGCTCCACAATTGTTCGTCGTTCGGCTCGAAGACCACCCATTGCGTACCGTTGTAGAGACTGGATTCCAGAAAGAGCGCCAAGCGCCGGATCGGAATGTATTTCCACTCCGATCCGACCTGGTCGTTGCCACGCAGGGTACGAGAGCCCCAGATCACGTTGTCATACACGGGAAAGGTCCGCAGACAATTGATTGCCTGAACGTTCAATGTCCCGTTTTGCTGGTCCGTGAGCAAGAATGTCAGCCCGGATGCCCCTGTCAAACTTGCATCGATACCGGCCGGCGCCTTCCACACTCCCCGCGCAGCATCCGTGGCGGCGTACAGCCCTGCCACGAACCCACAAGGCGGATACTGGCTTATACGGCCTTGCTGTAGCGGGTCAGGGGCGTTGACCCAGGGAAAATAGAGAGCCGAGTTGATGGCCTTTTCGCCAGTGATATTAAGGGGGCCTCCCTTCAAAGAAGTGAATGTGTCGGCTTGGGCGCAATCCACGATGTAAAACGCCCGCTCATCATGGCAATATCCCTGTAAGCTTGTGATTTTTGTGGCGTCTGTTTCGCCGGGCACACATAGAAGGTTAAAAATAGGCACGCTCTCCAGCAGGTGCACTCCCCCCGTACCGCTGCCGTCAGCGTTGAGCGCCGTGTGGAAATCAGCGTTACCCGGTTGAAGGACGCTGCCATCTTTGCCACCGCTTAGTGGATAAGCAGCTGAAATGCCGGGAGGGATGGGCGGAGGGTTGGGCGTAGGCACAGCTCCGACAACTGTGCTGACGTTACTGATTCGAACAAATTGCGAACCAGTGGCCGCGTCATTCATCACACTGGCCACGCTTCTGCCCTGCGGATCGGAAGCACTCATCGAAAGGTTGGAGAAACTCTCGACCACAATCTCTGCTCCACCCGTGGGTGTATTGACCACCAGTAACGAGAAACGGGTTGCGTCCGTGGGATTCACCAGAATTCGGACTCCGTAGGTGTTGGCCCACAGGCCTTCGTCAATCGCGGCTACGGTAAACGCATTTCCTCCGCCCGATGGCACCGTACCGCTTGCCGCCACAGCCAGGATATCGGTAGCGTTCAGCGCGACTACAGCACTGTTGGCCACTAGCCGTACAATGTAAGCTTGGCTGCCCCCGTTGGCGAAAAACTGGTTGACCGAGTAACCCAGCAGGCTGCGGGAATCGAGTCCACCGAATTGATTTTGAAAATCCGACCAGCTCTGCACCAGCGTCGCCTGGTCCGTGCGGCCCTCGGGCGCCCAGCCCACAAATGCAGCGATGGACGTGGCCACACCGGTGATAGTGTGAACAGAACTGGGGATTTCCTCGATGTAAACGCCCGGGTAGGTAAATGCAGACATAACTCCGTCCTCCTTAAGCTATGACACGGCGGTCTACCTCAACGACAGTAGTCTCGAGTGAGTCCGCATCTTCGCCGCTCATTTGCAAACCAGAACGCGAAGAGCGTTTACCAGCAGCATAGCCATCTGCCGCGGCGCGATTCGCCCACGGCATTGGCTCGCGCATCCCTTCCAGAGTTTGAAAAGCCCCCGCCAGTCACTGGGTTTCGACATCGACCTCAATCTCGCCAATACCTCGATAGGCTCAGCCAAACACATCGGGAATTCGAAACCTTAACCGGGCGCCCACTTGAACGGTTGCAGGGGGTGCCACACGAAGAGCGGGCAGCCGAATACACTACAAAGACATTTGCCATGGCTCAGCCGTTCAGAAACTCCCGTATCTCTCCCAGACGCGATTCTTCAAGCCCATACAGGATGCTGCTGCTGGGGCTTCTCTTCGTCACGACCACCCAGCCTTGTAGGATCAGCGTGTCCAGCGCGCGTTGTACGTCGCGAGCTCTCGCTGGCTGCGGTGAGTCTGCGAGCCACCATTGGACGATTCCTTGCACAGTATCCTTTGCATGAGGATGCTCGGCTAGGTACTTGAGAATTCCTCTCTGCGCGTCAGCGGTACTTTCCGATAGAGCGCAAATATGCTTTCGACTCCCGAACAAATACGCACCGCAACTGAGCGACCACGACGAAGGGCTTTGTTTTCAATAGTGATCTTCAGGACGTGCGGCTCCTGAGTCGCAGGATGTCCGCGTAATGAACCTGAAATACCTGGAAACAAAGGGCCGAGGGCATGCGGCTCAGGAAGCTCGAGGACGCGACAAATTCGCGGCACTCGAAATAAACCTTCGCGAGTTCTCCTTCGTGTGCCGGAAGTTCGGTGATCTTTGACATTTTCGACCCCGCGGCCACCAGGGTTCTTGAGGTTTCTTGGAAGTTGCCGCCGGCTTTAGTTGTCAAGGAGGGTAACCACAATCAGGCAGTTCAATCGCAGCGGAAGGACGAAGGATCAAGAGCGTGTTTTCGAATCAGTCGCTGGAGGACGCGGCGATCCGTTCCGGCGGCACGCGCAGCGCGGCTCACATTGCCGCTGCTTGCTACCAGCAGATTTGAGAGATAGGAGCGCTCAAACTCTTGAATCACCTGCGCCTTGGCTGCCTGCAACGAACCCGTTTCGCCCTCGTCCGATTGGTTCCGGATTGGCAATTCGATGTTCTGGGGTTGCAAGACGTCCACGGGTGCAAGAACCACTGCGCGATGTACAAGACTTTCGAGTTCCCTTACGTTGCCGGGCCAAGAGTAGTTCATGAGTCTGCCAATGAGCGCTCTGGAAAACGCTAACTTGCACCTTCCATATTGAGCGCCGTAACGCGCTAGGAAGTGGTTCGCGAGCAATGGAATGTCCTCGCCGCGACTTCGCAGTGGAGGCACGTGGAGGGCAAGAATGTTCAGGCGATGGAACAGGTCCTCACGAAAGAGGTGTGTATTCACTCGCTCGCGCAGATCGGTGTTCGTAGCTCCGATGACACGGACATTTGCCGTCAGGGTTTTGGCCGATCCAAGAGGCTTGTACTCACGGTCCTGCAAGAAACGAAGGACTTTAGCTTGCGCCGATGCCGTGAGCGTATCGACTTCATCCAGAAACAGGCTACCACCCTCGGCCTCTGCCAGAAGGCCATTTTCGGCCTTGGAGGCGTCTGTGTAGGCGCCGCGAGTGTGGCCGAATAGTTCATTTTCGAAAAGATGATCTGGAAGCGCCCCGCAGTTGAGCGGGACGAATGGGTTGCTCCGGCGTGCCCCATTGTAATGGATGGCCCGAGCGAAAAGTTCTTTGCCCGTCCCAGTCTCCCCGCTGATGAGAACCGTCGCGTCAGATTTGGCGATCCTGGGGACCTTCTCTACTGCTGCCAGGAAGGACTCGCTCTCTCCGATCAACGTGTCCAGTCTCAGGCGGTGGGTCGCTCTCCCTTTGGGATCTTCGCACGGAAGTAATCGCCGAACCCGCGAGATCAGCTCAATATTACGTACGGGGCAGCATAAGAAGTCATCCAGGCCATGGAGGAGTGACTCGAATAGCTCGCCGGTGGTTTGCTGCCAGCGGCATAACACTGCGACTGCGGACGCTGCTTTCCACTTATCCCGAAGAGACTGGACGATTTGCGCGAGTGGCGGTGCTGCCGGTGTTCGGAATACGACCAGATCCGGTTCGTTGTCCATTGCGTTCAAAAACTGGGCAGTCTCACACGTGCGTACACTACTCTGCGGGAAAGCTTTCTCAAGGAGTACCGGGAGATAGGCGCAGTTGCCCGTGACGCAGGGATCCGCATCAAGGTTCACGATGAGAATCTGCGGTGGGCCCATCCTGCTCTGCTTTTCTGACGGCGGCCTGTTGTGGGGGGCAGACTACCGTGCTCCGGTTCTACATTGTGCGTTTAAGGCCAATATCGTTTCAACATCATCGAGTGCTCTGGAGCCTCTGTCGGATTTTATTCTGCCCTTGCTTGAAAAGGAGGTGGGACTGCAGGAGCCCTCGTTGTGTTCTGTGCTCCGACACCTGCATACTCGTCCACTTTACAAGCGAAACGGCGATGAATCCATCGTGCTTGTCCGACGTGACTCCCTGCTTCCGGGTGGTCGACTGACCAGCCTCTTGGATGGAAAGGGGTAGCGACTTTTCGGAAGCGCCATATTACCGCGCCGAGACGAAGGACATCGCAGAAAGCGAAATCCTAGGTTCCCGATGCAGCGGCAGCGTGAACTTCCGGGATGTCTCTGAGAGAAATACCATCTCCCAGGTCGATACTCCCCGGCAACCCGTATGATCCAAACTCTTTCTTGATCACAGATTGCTTATCCAACAGCAACTCCCCACTACCCTTCACTGCGCCGGCTCGTATCGCCATGATCTTTCCGTTCTGAATTTGCAGGACGACTTCCTGGAGCGTCAACTCAGCTTCCAGCGTAAACTCAATTTTATCGTTCGGTAGTGGCACTCCCTTGTAAGTAACCTGCAAGTAGGGATGATGTTCAACCTTCAGAGTGTGTTCTGACAGGGAAACCAGCTCCGTTTCATTCGGTGGATATTTTTCCGCGTCGGCGAATTCCAGGATTTCCCGATACTTCTTCCACGCAGGCGCCAGAAAATCGAACAGGGGAATATCCAGCATCTCCATGGTCTTGTCCATCAGAACGTCGCGCACAACATTCCACTGAATGAGCTTTGATTTCTTTGTCAGCTCTTGCTTCAATTCGGCCGCCCTCTTCGTCTTTTCCAGTGCATCGCCCTTGGCCTCGGTTGCGCCGTTTCTTCGTGCTTCAAAGAGATCTCTCATGCTGAGATTCGTTTTGCTCATTTGCGTATCTCAATTCTGGTCACCACGGGTCCTCGCCATTCGACTTTGGGGATGATTGCTGGATGCCGGGCCCGAAACCCGAATCCCGCCTCCACCACTCCGCATGGGATTTCCGGCATGCGCAATCCTCCCGTACCGGGTTTTACTTCGACGTTTACGCCGCGCGTGGAAGAACTCCTCAACCACCTGAATCCACCGAAGCCGCAAATTGCCAGCGCCGTGCCAATCGTGATGTAAACCCACGGCGCAGGTAGAGGCAGCGCTGGAATTACAATGGCCACTTCAACGGGAGCGCTAGGAATCTTGTGTTTGTGTTCTAGCAACAGCGTTACGCGCGCTTCGTAGGTCCGCGCTTCCGGGAACGCATGCGTATACGTCGGGGAGTTTGATCGTACAGGCTTCGTCCTGTCTCCAAAGTCAAAGATGTATTCGGGATTCGCATTTGGGGGTTGTGGTGGCCAAACCTTCGCTCGAAACTCAACCGCCTGTCCCTTCTGGGCGACGTGCGGCGAACGTTCAAGGGTGACGGTATAGATCACCTCGTGCACGGTTATGTCCAGCTCATCACTCTGCACTTGTCTCCCATCCACAAATGCAGTGACGCGCACCGGGTAGTTGCCATCCTTCTCATAGGCATATCGGATTTGCGGCTTCTCGGAATCAATCCTCGGCCTGCCATCGCCTACATCAAACATGTATTTCGCTCCCGGCAAGGCGGGTTCGAGTGTCGCCGTGAGCGTTATCTCCTCCCCAGGCAATATACTCGCTGCATTGGTTGTTAGTTCAATTCGCAGGGGCGGCTGAGGAGGCGGGCTTTTGGCCTTGTATCCGAAAACTTCAGTGCTCGAGGGTACGTGGGTTCCGGGCTTAGGATACTGATCGAAGATCGATCCGGGGGGAGCCTCAGTACTGTCCTTCTCAGTTGTGCCAGCGTATTTCAATCTGTAGTGCTCCAGCATTGACGGAATCCGATCTTGTTCCCATTGGCGAATGTCCGGTACAGTTGTGGTTTTCTCTTGCGGCGCCACAACAACCGCAGGCGGCGGTTTCATCCATAAATCCACGTGGGTGCAAATGGGGACATCTCGACCGCTGGGAGGATATTGCCTCTCCACTATCCACTGCGGATTTTGGTCGTGCGCTGTCCCCAGCAGTAGGTTGTCGCCAAGGAGCGCATGTGCCTCCTCCACCGTCTTCTCTCTTAGTTCCGGCACCGGTGCGGTCGGGCGTTTGTACATCATTATCGTTGGAGTTGGCTGCTGCGCGACGTGTCCTGCATAAATAGCTGTCCTCTGGTCGATTGTGCTTTGCCCCTTTGTGGCGAGGGCTTTTTTACCTTCAAGTGTGTGAGGCGGTATGTGCGCCACGGGATTTGGCTCATCTTTGCATTGAGGTGCCCCGGCAACAGGGCAAGCGACAATCAAGCACAAAGCCGCAACCAGGATTCCTGGATGGCATTGTGGCTCAGTCGTTGGTCTGCTCATGGGCACCTGTTTGCGAAGAACAAAATAGGATTCATCGGCTATTGCCAAGACGGCGGATGTCACGTCATTTGTTGGTAACAGTGCTCCTCTGAAAGCCAAACTGTCAAGAGAAATACTCCCGCCACAGGCTACGTCGACGAGCCCGATCTGCCGGATGGTGACTCATTCGGAAGTGATGCGGTTGTCTGTTAACCGCACTTCACGGAAAGTGGGAATTGAGACGCTATCACAAGCGCATTCGTGGGAAAGGAGTGGCAACGTGGAAAGAAAATGGCACGAGCGATATCCCCAGAAATTCCGCATCCGGGCTGTGGAGCGTATGAACAGTTGTGACAATGTCCTGCAACTGGCCCGAGAACTCGGTTTGAACCGCAGCCTGCTGTACAAGTGGCAGCATCGGCTGGACCCAGCTAATGGTCAGGCTCAAGGCAACGTCATGATACGCAATTACCGGGAATCCACACTTCGCAAGGAAATCGACAAATTGAAGCGAGTACCAGATTGGCCCCGTTTGGACTCACAGCACGTCAAGACGCGATAGCAAGTGCATCCCGAAAGTAGAGCTCAAGACGCCGGAATGCCATCCTGTCGCCCCGTATACTCAAGTGCCACGCGGTTAGCATAAATGAGTTTCCCCATTCGGATTTAGAACGATGGTGGTTTGTGGAATAAGATCAACGATTCCCCGCAACTTATCTCGCTCCTGATGGAGCTGTGCCTTAGTGTGCTCGATACGCTCTGGCTGCGATTCCTTGGGGTCTACGTCTGGCATTATTCGGATTTCCCTTGCGCACATTCTAATGACATTCCAGTCGATTCGCTTTGCCGAAGGTGCTGCGCGTTAACCATACAGTTCTCGTTGTACCCCGCCTACCGTCGGAGCCCATCGGCTCGGGCGGCTTCGCCCTAATTATATGCAGGGGAAACCGAATTCTGGCCGCGGCTATATTGCCGCGGCGAACAGCTCATAATTTTCTTAAAAGCTTTTGTGAACGCGCTCGCGGATTCGTAGCCAAGGGACTGCGCGATTTCGGAAATGGAATCGCTAGTATTCGCCATTCTGTCCCCAGCTAGCAGCTTCGCCAGCGTGTCAGGTATTCCATCGGCGATACCCCAACCTTCTCTTTGAACCTCAGCGCGAAGGTCGATCGGGACATGCCAGCACGCTGGCCTAACTCCTCGACTGTCCAATGATGTGCCGGCTCGTCGTGCATCGACGAAATCGCCGTGCTGATTTGCTTATCCGATAAAGCAAAGAACCAGCCTACCTTGCCTCTCAATCCTTCGGCCAGATGCAAACGCAGGGCCTTAACCAACATCATGTGGACGAGTTGTTGCGCGACCAGAACACCGCCCGGCTGCGGATCGCGCACTTCTTCCCTAATCCGCTCCAGAGACCAGCGCATCGCCGCCTTGTCCGATTCTTTCCGGAGATGCACGATAGGCGGCAGCTCCGCCAAAAGGATATCGGCAGGCTTACCGGTAAGGACGAAGTTCCCGCCGACTAGTAGGTAATCCCCGCCGCCATTGTACGAGGCGATGCGACCATTCAGCGGAAAAGGAAAAATCGTGCGAACATCGGCAGGCGTCAACCTCAGATCGCTCGCAAGGCAGGAAGCAAGCCCACGCGGCAAGAGGAAACAATCTCCGGCCGTAAGCCGCGCCGCCTCGGGAACACCTTCCACGGAGAGCCAGCATTGGCCAGAGACCACGGCATAGCATTTGATGCTTTCATGCTTTGGGAATTCGATAGCGAAGTCTCCACCCAAATCAAAGCCACCGGCCCTGTAACTACGCGGTTTCAGCAGGGAAAGCACATCTGAGAGAGGATCCATAAATCTCTCCGGACGATCGCGCCAATAGTACGGACTTTCAGGATAGAACGTCTCGTACCACTCGCCAATCTTATAAGTGTGCTGCGAAATGCGGCCATGCCAGGAAGCAAAACTCTGAAGGAGAAATTCCCATGACTACTCACAAAAACACATCACCTGCGGCGCACGCCGCGGCAAAGAATGGCGCCCAGCTCACAATGCTCGACGCAAGTGCCGGCTACATCACGATCATCAACACGTACTCGGTGGCTCCCGAACGTGCCGACGAGTTGCTGGACTTTCTCGTGCGTGCGACGAACGAGACCATACGGTACGTTCCCGGGTTCGTCTCCGCCAACCTGCACGTGAATTTCGACCGCACCCAGGTGGTCAACTACGCCCAGTGGAAGAGCCGCGAGGCAATTGTGGCCGCGCGCGAAAACCCCAAAGTCGTCGCGCTCATGCGCGAGCAACTTCAGTTCGCGAACAGTTTCACGCCGGTCCAATACGAGCTGCGGCAGTCCGTGGCGGCGGCCGCCGAGTAACGCCGAGACTCGTTCCGTATGTAACAGAATGACGAAGTATGGAGAACACACAATGCAAATGGCTCTTTCGAGCAAACTCATCTTTACACTGATCGGTGTGAGTCTACCGGTTGCTGCACATGCGGCAGATATGAGCCAGACTCACATCTACAACCCGCATTGGCCGCAGCATGCAAAGTTTCACAACGGCCAGACGTTGTCTATGTCGCTACTCTTAGGCGGTCTCGCAATATTTCTAGCTTGGTGGCCCAGTAACAACGTTCATGCAATGGTGGCTGCTGCAGCAGGCGCCGCAAGCCTGTATTTCATCGCGCAAAGCACCGCGATTCTATACCCCAATACGGCGTATTTCGATCCAGAATTCAAGCCTCAGACACTCCGAGGAGTTCCACTTGCAGTTGTGATCGACGTGATTTACTTATCTGCGGTCGTGGTTGCGTCCTGGTTGGGTTTCCGCGGAGCCTGGTGAAGGCAGTAGGTCCAAAAGGACACGAGTCCCACAAGAAACAAGTGCTATAGACAATGGCAGGTCGGCATATCGGCATCGACGAGTGGCCAAATCTAGATTGCTCCCGGATGACGGGCAAGCCGGAGACTACCAACTCGTCCGTCGGATTAGTACCGAGAAACGCTCTTGTATTGACCGAGCTGGCCACCTTCAGGGTCATCGGCAAGCAGGAAACTGACCTACCGCTGTCATTGAGTTCCAAAGCAACGCGCCCCGATTATTCGAAGAGAGCTGGTCGAGCAGATGCATTATGGGTTGGCATCAAAGAAGGAAGATGCGAAAGTGCTGCAGCGGAAGCCCTTTTTTGTCCCGCTTTAGTCGTCTATTGATAATCGGTAATCATCAAATTGCTGAGCTCCACTATGTGCAGTGTCTTGAAGAAGATTTGGTCAACCAATCCTTTGGCGTAGGGAAAACCGCTACACTTCTAATATCATTCAGTAAATAGCGTCAAATTGTAGCAGAATTGTAGCAGTAGACCGCATAAAAAGGCGCTAAATGGAACAAGTCCAAAAAACTGAAATCCGCGCTATCTTACGGCTGGCAAAGGGATTAGGTATATTTTCAGCAAGATAGCGAATGACCGGTTTTATTTTTCAAGACCGCCGGTTTCAACCGCTCACCCACTCCTCCGCTCACAATTCTAACGCAGTCCGTGGGTTAGAGGGGCATTTGTGCTTGTGGGACGCTGC
>WNFJ01095420.1_pt1 | contig 43346 bp, 37 predicted proteins | sample 5400461 | NCBI WGS metagenome assembly WNFJ01 (sample SAMN13153349, study PRJNA577476) | soil metagenome | isolation source: 115 cm saprolite on Douglas fir-dominated hillslope | place: USA:California | collected 2013-09-17
CGCAAGCGCGCTGAGCAAACGCTCAGGGCGAGCGAGATGCGGCATCGCGTCCTCTTCGAGAAGTCACACGACGCGCTGATGACGCTCGCACCGCCTTCATGGCGGTTTACGTCCGGCAATGCGACAGCCATCAGAATGTTCGGCGCTCGGGACGAGGCGGACTTCGTGTCGCACGCCCCCTGGAACTATTCGCCAGACGAGCAGCCGGACGGACGCCCGTCTTCCGAAAGAGCCATGGCCATGATCGATGCCGCCATGGGCGACGGATCTGTCTTTTTCGAGTGGACGTACCGGCGTCCGTCGGGCGAACTCTTCCCCGCCACGGTCCTTTTGACGCGAATGGAAATCGACGGCCAGCCTTTGCTGCATGCCACAGTGCGCGATGAGACCGAGGAGACAACCCTACGGGTCAAGCTCGCTCAGGCAGACCGTCTCGCCAGCATGGGAATGCTTGCCGCAGGCGTCGCCCACGAGATCAACAATCCGCTGACTTACGTTCTCTCGGCCATCGAGAGCCTGGCGCACGACATTCCCAAGCTCGTGAGCTTCGCGAAGCGAAGCGTCTCGGCACTGCGAGACCACGTGGGCGAGGCAGCGTATGCAGAAATCGCCGGGGACGGCTTCGCAATGCTCCAATCCTCGATGCTTGCCGACGTAGTCGATTGCGCTCGGGAAGCTCTCGAGGGGATGCACCGGATCAGGAGCATTTCCAGGGCTCTAAACACGTTCGCTCGGGTCGAGGAAGGCGAGCGGTCGATGGTCGATCTGAACTACACCGTGGAGTGCGCAATCACGATGGCGGCGAACGAGGTCAAGTACCGAGCCGCGTTGAACAAGGACTTCGGCCGCCTGCCTCCGGTCTGGGCCTCGGACGGCAAGCTGTCACAGGTGTTTCTCAACCTTCTGATCAATGCGGCGCACGCCATCGACGACGGCGAGGCCGAAAACAACAGCATCACGATTCGCACGTGGACCGACGGCAACGAAGTGTTCGCCGAGGTCAGAGACACCGGCAGGGGGATCTCCAAGAAGGACCTGGCGCGCATCTTCGAGCCCTTCTTCACCACCAAGCGGGTGGGTATGGGCTCGGGGCTCGGTCTGGCCGTCTGTAGGAACATCGTGACCGAGTTCGGAGGCGACATTCAGGTCGAGAGCGACGTCGGACAGGGTGCGCGCTTTGTCGTTCGCCTGCCGGTCGCGGATGTGCGGGAAGGGGCCAGTGAGCCAAGCGCTTCGGAGTCGCTGCGCGTTACGGCAGCGCACGGGCGGATTCTCGTTGTAGACGACGAGAACTCGATTCGAGCGGCGCTCAAGCGGGTGCTCGGAAACGCGCACGACGTAGTTACGGCGACCTCCGGTGAGGAAGGCCAAGCGATCTTGGAGAAAGACGAGTCGTTCGACCTCGTTCTGTGCGACGTGATGATGCAGGGAATGAGCGGTATGGACCTTCACAAGTGGCTCGTGAATCGCAACCGGGCGCTCGCCCGACAGATGGTGTTCGTCACGGGAGGCGCATTCACGCCAAAAGCGTCGGAATACCTGAGCCGCGTTGGCAATCTCAAACTCGAGAAGCCGTTCGACCTCGCAAACCTGAAACGGCTGGTATCGGAATTGGTCCTGGCAGCCAAGAGCAAGCGGTAGGGCTCGCCGGCGCACGCCTCATCGGCCGGCGGGTTGACGAACCGGACCGCCAGCTTATACTGCGCCGCCGGCCACGCCCGGTTCTCTGAGAGCATCGATGACCCTAAACACCGACAAGAAAGCTGAAGTCGTCTCCAAGTTTCGCACGCATGAGCACGACACCGGCTCACCCGAAGTGCAGATTGCGCTCATCACCGAGCGCATCACCTACCTGACCGAGCACTTCAAGACCCACGTGAAAGACCACCACTCCCGTCGGGGGCTGCTGCGACTCGTCTCGAAGCGCCGCCGTCTCCTCGACTACCTCAGGCGCGCCAGCCTCGATCGCTACCGCAAAGTGGTCGGCGCACTTAGCCTGCGGAAGTAAGCCGAAAACTCATGCATCGCTGATCCCCGAGTTCACTGTTAGACGCCTTTTGCTCTTCGATTCGTACGCACCAGGGCTAGCTCCGCTGGCGCATACGAACCGAGGATCAAAGGCGGACGGTGCGCTCGGCGTTTCGCCGCACGCACGCGGCATTGCGCCTGGAGCGCTTGACAGTCATGTCGTTCGTCCGTGAGTCCGTCATCATCAACGGTCGCCCTCTAATCTTCGAAACGGGCCGCCTCGCCAAACAAGCCCACGGCGCCGTACTCGTGACCTACGGCGAGAGTATGGTCTTGGTAACCGCGGTCTGCGGCGATGAGCGGCCCGGGATCGATTTCTTCCCCCTGACCTGCGACTACGTCGAGAAAACTTCGGCGGCAGGCAAGATTCCTGGGGGGTTCTTCAAGCGCGAGGGACGCCAGCGCGACGAAGAAATCCTCACTTCGCGTCTCATCGATCGCCCTTGCCGCCCCCTCTTTCCCGAGGGCTTCCGCAACGACACGCAAGTGATTGCGACCGTTCTTTCGAGCGACAAGGAAAACCCGACGGATGTTCTCGCCATGACCGCAGCCAGCGCGGCGCTGCACATCTCCGACATTCCGTGGAGCGGGCCCATTGCCGCTGTACGCGTCGCTCGGGTCGACGGCGAATTCGTAGCCTTTCCGACGTTCGAGCAGCTGGCGAAATCCGACATCGACCTCATGGTCGCCTGCTCGAAGGATGCGATTGTCATGGTGGAGGGCGGTGCAGCCGAAGCACCCGAGGGCGATGTCATCGACACTCTCATGTTCGCGCACCAAACGGCGCAGCCCATTCTCGTCCTCATCGAACGGATGCGCTCGGCCGTCGGCAAACCCAAGCGCACTTTTGAGCGCAAGGCACTGCCTCCTGAAGTGGCCAGTCGCGTGAAGGACATGTGCGACAAAGAGATCCTCGCTGCCTCGCTTATCAAGGAGAAAAAGGCGCGATACGACGCGTACAAAGCTAACAAAACCAAGCTCGTCGAGACGCTGACGACAGAGCTAGGCGCGGCGCGTTTCGTGGAGATCGAAAAGCTCGTCAAGCAGGAGGTCGAAGAGCGCAAGTACCACGTCGTGCGCGACTACGTGCTTTCGGAGCGAAAACGAATCGACGGCCGCGACATGAGCACCATCCGTCCGATTGTATGCGAGGTCGGCATTTTCCCCAGGACGCACGGCTCCGCCTTGTTCCAGCGCGGTGAGACGCAGGCCGCGGTGACCACCACGCTCGGCACCTCGAGCGACGAGCAGAAGATCGATGCGCTGACTGGGGAGCGGTGGAAACGGTTCATGCTCCACTACAACTTTCCCCCCTATTCGACAGGCGAGACGAAGCCGCTGCGCGGCCCTGGCCGGCGCGAGATCGGCCACGGTGCGCTCGCCGAGCGAGCGCTCGTTCGCATGGTGCCGGACGAAGACCGGTTCCCCTATACGATTCGGGTCGTAAGCGAGATTTTCGAATCCAACGGGAGCTCGTCGATGGCGAGCGTCTGCGGCGGAACCTTGAGCTTGATGGACGCAGGCGTCCCCATCAAGGCGCCGGTCGCAGGGATAGCGATGGGCCTCATCAGCGACGGTCCGCTCACCGACGCGAAGACGCGCATTGCCATCTTGAGCGACATCCTGGGCGACGAGGACCATCTCGGCGACATGGATTTCAAGGTCTGCGGAACGAAGAAAGGCGTGACCGCCATTCAGATGGACATCAAGATCGCGGGGCTATCCCGCGACGTCTTGGCCCAGGCTCTCGAACAGGCACGCGAGGGGCGAATTTTCATTCTCGACAAGATGTTGGCGACGCTGGGCCAAGCCCGCTCCGACCTGTCAAAGTGGGCTCCCCGCATCACCCAGATCAAAGTCAAGCCCGACCAGATTCGCCTGATCATCGGCCCTGGAGGCAAGACGATCAAGGGCATCATCGATCAAACCGGCGTCGCCATCGATGTGGAGGACGACGGGACGGTGAACGTCGCCTCGAGCGACAGCGACGCCGTAAGACGGGCGCTCGACATCATCAAGGGGCTCACGACCGAGCCCGAGGTCGGAGCCGTGTACAAGGGGACGGTTTCGCGCGTCGTCGACTTCGGAGCGTTCATTGAAATCATGCCGGGTACGGACGGCCTTCTTCATGTCTCGGAAATGGCGCACCATCGCGTCGAAAAGGTGACCGACGAGATGAAGGAGGGGGACGCGGTCGAGGTCAAGGTCATCTCTATGGATCGCGACGGCAAGATCCGTCTCACCCGGCGCGAACTCATGCCTCTTCCCGAGGGACCTGAGGGCGAGCGTGCAAAGCAGCGAATCCAGCAAGCGCGCGAGGCCGGCGGCCCGCCGAGCCGAGGAGGCGGTGGCGGGCGTGACCGCGATCGTCGCGACGGACCCCGGAGGGGTTAGCGCCTTTCCAAAAGCACATACCCGCCTCCGTTCGTGCCCAGGGCAAGCCAAGCTGTTGCCTCGAACTGGCGCGCGATTCGATCGTCGTGCGCGAGCCTGGCTTCGACCACGCGCGGATACGATGCATCGCGCCAAGAACTGCCCCTCGACAGGCCCAGGGGCGCATAGAGCAAGAGCGCATCCGGGTCGCGATCGAGAAGAAATCGGACATCGACGCGCTTCGAGGTGTGGCCCCCGGGCAGTGCCGCGATCTCCGGATCGGTCAGTCCCGCCAGATCGACAACTTCCGCGTCGGTTGCAGCTCCTACCCAGCCCACGTCGAGCGCTGCCACGCGACGAACGTTTGCGAGCCAGGGCCGAGCCGCAACGATGAGCGCGCGCCGTTCCGCTCCGACATGGCGCCCGCCGTTCCCATTTCGAACGAGGAGAATACCGCCCAAGACGATCGCCAGCGACGACCGGACCGCCGTTGCCAGCGGATGCGCATGCGCCGCCGCAAGTACGGCGGCGTACGCAAGCGAGGGGACAATGGGTACCCAGAGGCGCCCATACGGCATCCAGTCGCCACCCACTGTGACGATTGCACCGGCATGGCCTAGGGCGGCGAGGGCAATCGCAATGGCTCGAGGCGAACGACCGAGCGCCACCGGAGCGAGCGCCAGGATCGGAACGAGCGTTACGACGAGCGCCGCTCCCGTGTACGCAAGACCGTGAGTGATGTCGCTCGGCTTTGCCAGCACGGCGAGGGGAATGGGCCGGCCCCAGATAAGACATCGCAGCGCGGCGCACACGGCAAACGGTGTCAGCCCGATTGCGCCTGCGGCAGTAACGCGCCCGACGCTCTCGCGAGCCGCAATCGCCAGCCCGGCGGCTAATACGACCGCCCACGGGGCCATCTCGGGACGAAGAGAGGCCGCAAGTCCGCCCAGAATCGCGGCGACTCTCGGGCGACGACACGCCACGGCCGCACACGTGGCCAGCAGCGTGGCAAGCGGCGTCTCCATGCCCGCGACGGCGTACGCCGCAAGTGGCACTGACAAGGCTACCGTTGCGAGCGTCATGTCCCACGGCACGACCCAACACCCCGCCCGTCAAAGCCCACGCGGCGAGGCCCAGCCATTTGGCCCGAGAGAGGACGCCGAGGGCATCCGTCTTAGCCAGAGGCGCTAGCGCGACGGCCCACGGGAGCGATGTCACGCCGTCGGTGCTCGGGCCGTGCGCGTTGAAGCGCCACCCCAAACCCGACGCCAGGTGGCGTGAATAACGCACGGAGATGAGCGCATCGTCGACAGTGAATCCCCACATCCACAGCGCAGGGACAATCGCCACGAGAACGCCAGCGGTTGCCCACAACGCGCTCGAGCGGTCCGCTATCAGCCACCGCGTGCAATGTCCAATCGACTGCATCCTCCGCCGAAAAGTACGTCCTTCCGTGTGCGGGTTTCTACCATTCGATTGGGCAGCCAACAGACTTGCCTGCCACCGAGCTTTACCGAATGCGCCTACAGATCGTCGTCGCACCGCAACACCCGAACCCCGAGGGTCGCCCTAGCGCCCCACCGGACGGGGCAAAGGATTTTCCGCGCACTGGACGTGCCCGCGGCGCCCGCGCGCGGGAGGTTATTGATGTGTTTATTGATGGCGCGAACGTGACCGCCCGTGTGCGCGAATCCCACGGGCTGTTCGTTTTGCGCGACCTGGCGCTGGCGCTCGTTGACCTCACACGTCGACCGCGGGCAAAGGCGACCGTGCGGTTTTACGACGAACCTTGGGAAATGTGCGTCGAGCGCTTTGGCGCGACCGCCTGCCTGAGTGTCTATAGGACGGGCAACGAACCCGTTATTGCCGTTTATGACTGCGCGGTACCGTTCGAAGACGTTCTTGCCGCGGTTCGCGAGGCCATCGACCGGCTGCTCTCGGACAAAGAGATGCATACCGAGGCCAGATCGGCCCTTTCCGCCGCTGCCCAACAGCTTGTCACCCTCGATTCGTACGAAGAGGGCGCCGAAGTGGCTGTCCCGGATCCGGTAGCTGTGGTGGTCGAGCTCGACCGCGACTCACCGGTGTCATTTGGCGCCGAGTTCGCCATTCGCGAGGGAGCTCCGAAGGCGACTAGGCCGGAGCCGCGGCCGAAGCGCGAAACGGATGAGAGCCCCGAGCCTTTCGGCACGGTCGAGCGTTCCGACATGCACGCCCTGCTCTTCCGGGGACGCGTTCGAGCGGAGATCCGCGGGCGCGCAATCGAGCTCGGCGAGTGCCACCCCGTGCTTCTCGCCGAGCGCCTGGTCGAGCTCGCACAGCGCGCGTTCGATGCGTGGGAACGGGGCCTCGCGATGCAAATGCGCGGGGAGGCGGGAGGCGTGCGCCTTGGGATTCACGTTTCGGCCGCAGGCGATCTCGCGCTGACCCTCGGTCCCGCCCAGGGTTCCGGGCCTTCCGCTGTCCACACCTTCCCGGCACTCGGGGTCGCCGACGTCCTCGAGGCGGCCCTTGCGTTCGGGCGATCGCTCGTGCGTGCGATCTTGCGCCGTGACCGCTCGCAGTCAGCCAACCTTCGCCTGGCAGCGCTGCGCCGCGCATTGCGCGACTCGACCGAATCGCTCCGCCGCGCCAGCCAGACCGACGTCAAAGTCAATCCCACTCCAGAACCCTACCGTGCGTTTGCGGCCGCGCTTGCCGAGTCCAATGCGGGGCTCGCCTCCGAGGTCCCCGCCACCCGGCTGCGTTACGCCCAACGCTGGCGAGCGATTGTGCCCGGCATCGACCTGAGGGCAACCTATCTGTGCGGCGACCGATTGGTCGTCGGAACAAGCACAGAGATGTGGGCCTTGGATCGAACGACGGGCGGCGTGCTGTGGCGTACCGACGTCCCACGGGGAACTAGCTTCGTAACTCCCGGCGGTATCGCCCGCTTGACAGCCGACGGCACGCTCTGCGTCTACGAACTCAGTCGAGGCGAGAGAGCCATGCGCACTCGCATTAGCCCGCGATTGGGCGGCCCGGTTGCTGGCGCCGTCGTTCACTTGCCAGGACTGCCGCGACTGGTTGTCGTAACCGAAGGCGCCCACCATCTCGTCGCGATCGACCTAGCCACTGGAGAGCCTCGGTGGCGCTGGTCGTGGCAGGCAACGCGAAGCGACAGACCGGGAATCCCGCGGATGAAGCGCGCGGGAAAACTCATCTACTTCACTTGTGGCGACGGAGCGCTCACGGCCTTGGACGTGATGACTGGTTCCGTCGTGTGGCTTGTGCGCGATCGACTTCGCTTCCGTACTCCGCCCACTGTCGCTCATGACGGCCTCTTTGCCGTATCGGGCGGCGGCCACGGAATTGCGGAGCTCTATTCGATCGATCCTTATTCTGGACAAGTTCGCTGGAGAGTTCCCGTCTCGAGTTCGAGCGCCCCATCCACCGTCGAGGGAACGCCGCTCTTAGCGGCCGGAGCGGTTGGACTCGCCGTTCGACAGAAGAACGGTATCGGGATGACCACGTTCCGCCGCGAGGACGGGACTCGCAGTGATAAACGCGTGCCGGTCGTTGCGCCGATGGGAACCTCCTGGCTCGCCGTGGACGACGTCTTCATCGGCAACGCGCCGACGGGCGAGCTCGTCGGAATCGAAGCCAAAAGCGGAGATCTCCGCTGGCGTCATGTCCTTGGCCCTCGCCCTCTCGAAGCCGACGTCCCACGGCGTCTTGAACCTGTCCTTCGCGCCGGCCCCCTCTTCGTCCCATGCTCATCCTTGGCCGACTTGGGCCCTGGCTCAAACCAAACCCGCACCAAGGCCTACACAAGCGCGGGCTCGGGGTTATCACCCGGGTCCCGAACCACCTGGTCGTCCCACACAGGCGCGGGCTCGGGACCCGCGCCAAACAACCTGGGCGAGCGACCCGCGCCAAACAACCTGGGCGCGGGCTCGGGACCCGCGCCAAACAACCTGGGCGAGCGACCCGCGCCAAACAACCTGAGAGAAGAACCCACGCCAATAACCTATGGAGCCGGTGTGTGTGTCTTGCGCCCCGGCGACGGCGCGCTCATTGGAATGATCTCTGCGCGAACTGCAGAGGCGATCCCTGACTTGCTGCGTGTCGACGAGCATTGCGGCATCTACGTTGCCGAAGAGAGCGGCAATCTGGTCGCATTTGCTGCATTGCCTCGCCTCTCGATTGTTCGTCCGCCATCGGTGGATGGGGCACGCAATTCGTGATATCGAATCCCGGGCGGGGGCCTTGGGAGGGCATGCCCGGGCCAAACGCTTGCCGCAAGCGGCTCGATGTGCGACTCTAGGGCGACGTGCAAACGTGCGTAGGCTGCGGCAAAAACGCGCCAGAAACCGACACCAACTACACGCTCATAAGCGCGCAGTTCGGGTGGCGTCTTACTCGAGCCAAGCAGGCCGACGGGACCATCGTGCTCGAGTGGCGCTGTCCAAGTTGTTGGCGAACGCACAAGCGCGCCAAGACTGGACGGACGAGCTTGATTCCGGCCCCGCCTGAATCGGCCACCGGTTCCAGCGGACGCGCTTTGGGCTCGACGGTACCGAGTGCGGCACCGGCAGCGAGAAACGCCGGACCTCCGGGCAGAAACACCCGAGCCCCGGCAAGAAGCGCCGTCTCCGCCGCGCCCGCGATTCCGCCTCTTGCCGATGTTCCCAAAGAGCCGGCGCAGCCACTTCCGCCGCTGCCGCGAAGGTCCGGACGTTCGTCCGGCTGAGAAACTGTTTCCAGGCGTCGCGAGTGAATAGCGCACGCACGGGCGAGTTGGTCGAACCCGGCGTCCCTGTCTCGGGAGCCGCCGGTTCTGACGCACCCGCAAACGCCGACACCATCAAGCAGCTCGGCTTCGTCGCGGCCATCGGCACGCTGGGTTACGTGTTTTGGATCGTCGGCGCCATGGAGATGGTGGAGCGCCTCGCGTATTACGGAGTCAAAGCCGTCGCCACGCTGTACGCGAAGGACCCCGCTTCCAAGGGAGGCCTCGGGGTCACAATGACGGAGTTCGGCACCATTCTGGGTGTGTGGGCATGGATCCAGTCGATTGTCCCCGCACTGACGGGAGGCCTGTCCGATCGCTACGGCTACAAGGAGACGATATTCGCGTCGACGGTCGTCAAGATATGCGGATATCTGACAATGGGGTTGTTCCCCACTTTCGCGGGTTTTTTCGCCGGCGCGGTCTTGCTCGCGACGGGGACTGCCATTTTCAAGCCAGGAGTTCAGGGAACGCTGGTCAAGTCGACGAAGCCCGACAACAGCTCAATGGCATGGGGCATCTTCTATCAGACAGTGAACATTGGAGGGTTTATCGGTCCCGTACTTGCGGGCTTCATGCGCAAGATGGCCTGGCACAACGTCTTTTATGCCAACGCTGCCGTCATCTGTTGCAATTTCATTTTGCTCGCGACCTACAAAGAACCAGGAAAAAGCGAGCGACTCGCTCGCAACGCCCTTTTCAAGCAGGGCGCAATCAAGCGCACCAGCCTGGTCGCCGAGTCGCTCCGCGAACTCGCCAAGGTTCATGTCTGGTCCTATCTGCTCATCTTTGCCGGCTTCTGGTTCATGTTCAATGCCCTCTTCGACGTCCTGCCGGCGCATATCGACGATTGGGTCGACTCGAGCGACATCGTGAGAACACTGTTCGGCGATCACGGGACGACGAACCCGGTCGTTCGCTTCTTTGTGGTCATGAACAAGGACGGCACGGCGATCCAGCCAGAAGGGATGCTGAATCTAAACGCAGGGATGATCATGCTGACCTGCTTCTTGTTCGCTTATGTGAGCGGCAAAATGCGGGCAACGACGAGCATGGTGGCGGGTACCTTGCTGGCCTCGGTCGCGCTCGTCTACTGCGGCTATTCTACGCTTGGTTGGGTCTCGGTCGGTGCCATCGCCATCTTCAGCGTCGGCGAGATGTTGTCCTCGCCGAAGTTCAGCGAATTCATGGGCAACTTCGCGCCGGCCGACAAGAAGGCCATGTACCTGGGCTTCTCGCAGATGTCTCTGGCGATTGGGTGGACGCTCGAGGGCAAGATTGGCCCGATGCTCTACGATCACTTTGCGTCCAAGGAGCGATTCGCTCGCGAGATGCTGGGCCAGAGAGGGTTGTCTGCGAACGCCATTGCAGCGATTCCCCAGGGCGAGGCTTTTGGAAAGCTCGTCGAGATGAGCGGGGAGACGAAGGAGGCCATCACGCAAGCGTTGTACGTCGCGCACAACGTGGGGGTGGTTTGGTACGTCATGGGAGCGGTAGGCGTTGTGACGGCGATCGGCATCTATTCGTACGGGCGCTGGGTCATCGGGGTGGCCAAGCGCCCCGTGGAGACGTAAGGAAGGGGCCATGCTCCGGGCAACGCGCCTTACGTACGCAAGCGTTCTCGCGATGGCGTTTGCCGCCGTCCTGCTCCTATCGACACCGCCCGCGGCGCAGGCGCAGGGTGACGATCGCACCGCCGCCCAGGCGCAGGTGACTGCGCTTGAGCACGATTCTGCCCACCCATCGGTACTCGCGGAACCCCTTGCACGAGCGAAAGACGCAATCGAACAGGCAGCTCGCCTGCGCGCCGTCGGCGACGAGGCGCACGCCCGAGCAGCCGACGGTCTGGCACGCGAATGGGCCGAGACGGGGCGCGACTTGGCGCGGGCCTCCGACGCGGAGCAGCAGGCGGCCGACTTACGAAAAAAGGCTTTGGAAAGCCAAGCACGACTCTCGCGAACGCGAACGCTTGTCGAAGAAGCCATCGCACGCGTGGGCCGTCTGAGCGCCGAGATCGCGCAAGCCAACCGGGCTGGTAATGAGCCGAAAACCGCGCGGGAAAGTCCATCGAAACCCACCCGCCCTCCCGCGGCAAAGCCGTGAGACGATTCGTCGCGACGGTCGCCATTTCGGCGGCACTTGCAGTTGCGTGCGGCGGCGCCCCCATTCGCGCGGCCGCGCTCGACGAGGTCGAGCGAGTTCGCGCAACGCAAACCGCAAAGGAGGGCGCCGAGTTGGCTCCGGAGACCTACGCGCGAGCCGAACAAGAGCGTGAGCAGGCCCGGGCTGCGCACGCTTCCGGCGACAACGTGGCGGCGATGTTCCACGCGCAGCGCGCAATCGCCGCCTATGGGCACGCACTGGCGGTTGCACGCCTGGCTCGAGCAACCGTTGAGCTGGCGGATGCGCAAAGGTCTCTCGCAGACGCAACCACCCAGGAGCAGTCGGTGGAGGCCACACGGGCAAAGGTCGAACGCGAGGCGACCGAGCTTGAAGAGCGCCTGCAAATCGCCAAGGGGCGACTACTTCCGGCCGCGAGCGGGCCGGCCTCCGCGGAGCGCGAAGCGGCCCGGCGCACAGCCGCGAGGTCGCTGGCAGCCGAGGCGCGCCTCTTGTGCAGCGCCGGCCGTCTCGTGAACGCAGACGCCGAGGGTCTCGCATCGGCCGAGGGTCAGATAGCCTCGCTTGGCAAACTTTTTGCGAACAACGCCCGCGCCGTCCCGATCGACGATGCCGCCCGAGCGCGCGCCGGCTGCCTCGACGTCTTGACCCGCGCGCGTCGCGCCGGCGCGCACGACGACGCGTCCGGCGACACGCTTCTGGCGGAGCTCTCCGCCAGCGGCGGATGGGACCCCGTTTCGGACGAGCGGGGCATCGCCGTCACGCTGCGCGGGGCGTACCGAGGCACGCAATTGACCGACGACGCGACCGCCAAATTGACGGAACTAGGCCGAATTGCCTCCGCGCATCCTCGTTTCGCGTTGCAAGTTGTCGTGCACGATGCATCCCCCCCGCCCGCCAAGGACGACGCCGACGCCCGGCGCGCGGAAGCGGCCGTGCAGGCGCTCGTCGCGGGGGGTGCCGTTCCGTCTCGTGTAAGCACCGAGAATGCGGGCGCACAGATTCCAATCACCGACCCGAGCGATGCTCGCGCTCGGCTGCGCAATGAGCGACTCGAAGTCGTGTTCGTCGGACGGTAGTGAGCCCTACACCGCGGTCACGAGCTTGTAGCCAAAACCGTAAACCGTCAGGATGTGCTGCGGCCGATCGGGGCTCTTTTCGATCTTCTTTCGAAGCTTCACGATGAAATTGTCGACCGTGCGATTTGTCGACGATGCATCGAGCCCCCAGATCTTGGAGAGCATCTCGTCGCGACTGACTGGTTGCCCCGCACGCTCGGCCAGCATCCTCAATAACTCGACCTCGTAGAACGAGAGCATTTGCTCGCGCCCGCCTGCGCTGATCGTCTGCGCCGTAAGGTTCACCGACATATCGCCGATTTCCAGCGTCTCAGGGATGCTTGCCGGCCCGCGCGAAGTCCGCCGGAAAATGGCGCGCACGCGCGCGATGAGTTCGTTCACGCTGAACGGTTTGGTCACGTAGTCGTCGGCCCCGGCATCGAGACCCCGAATCTTGTCCATCTCCTGTGAACGCGCCGTGAGCATGACAATCGGCACGTGCGCGTTGATCCGCCGAAGCTGCTCGCAGACCGCATAGCCATTCATGTCCGGCAGCATAAGGTCGAGGACAACCGCATCGGGCGCCTCGGTTCGCGCCAGCGCGACGGCTTCTTGCCCCTTGACCGCGGCGATGACGCGGAATCCCTCGAATTCCAGAGCGTCGCGCAATCCGAGGACGATGTTCGGTTCGTCGTCGACGATCAGAATCGTCTTTCTTACCTGCGCCATCCGCGTAACGGCAACTTACACCAGCTACGGTCCGCCGTCGCCGACCACACTCACGCTCGTCTCGATGCACGCAAGGGTCGTCAGCGATCCAGGCGGGGGGGTCTGGGCAGAGAACACAATCGCTTGGGCGCAGCCGGTGTTGCCTTTTTCGACATAGCACCAGCCATGGTTTAGCGAGGCCGAGCAGTCGGTCATCGGCGGAAGCTGCTTCAACACACAGACCGACTGGTTCGCGGGATCGCCCGGAGCGTTGGCCGTGCCGCCACGACCAAGGTATTCGGTCTCCTGCGAGTCACAGAACACCCGGAGCGTGTCCGCAGCCGGCACGGCTAGGCCCAGGGCCGCGTCGCAGGTCGGGGCTTTGCAAGTCTCGCCAGGCTTTGCCGGCAAACTAACCAGAATGAGGCAGGGAACCCCGGCCTGCCCCGCTTGTGCGGTCACCTTGAGTTTGCGCGGCAGGCATGCGTTGGTCAGCGCCGCCTTGAGACGATCGATGATCGCCGCGACCGCAGGACGATAGCCGTAAAGGGGCGATGTCGTGTCCACGGTCTCTTGCGGGCAAATCGACGAGACGATTCCCTGGTTTCCCATGAGCTTGGCCAAAAGAAGCTCGCGAATCGTCGGATAAGCCTTCGCGTAGACCTGAGACGTCGGAGTGGTGTCGTCGCAAAGCGGCGGGGTCTGATCGTGCGTCAACCCACCCGGCTTCGACGGGCAGTCGCACCGGTAAGGAATGTTGTAATTGAGCGTACAATCGCGGGCCTGCGGAAGCTTGAAGGTGCAGGCGTACTCGCGATCCACCTTGAGCACGTGCGCACCGGGCGTCATCTCCGTGTTGGTGATCCACTCGCGCCCGCTGATGGGGTCCGTGTTGCTGGGCATGCCCGTCCCAGGGAGTCCGGGGCGTGGCTGGAACGACTCGATCATGTGCGGATCGATGCCCGTGTAGTCGTAGCGCAAAGGATCGGTGCCCAGAATCTTCACCCAGTCCGCCGGGGTAAGCAGGCTGGCTTGCGGATTGCCCGGCATGAAGTGCAGGAGCTGGTAAGGCACGCCGCCGATGTGCGCATAGAAAATCTTGTCCAGCGTTCGGTCGCCGGGGGGCAGGTTGCAAAGCGTGGCTGCGTCGGTCGCAGAACCGTCCGGAAGCGTCTTCGCAAAGAGCGGGTTGGTGCACTTTAGATTCGCAGGGAGGTAGCCCTGGTAGTTTCCTGCGGTCCCGGGGTACTCCCCACTGCGATCCGGTACCTTCGGAGAAGTGAGACCGAGGAAATAGCGTTCGATCGGAAACTGCGGATCCAAGCCGTATTTCGCCCTCATGTGCACGTGCCGCAGGTTGGGGTCGTACCCCCAGTCGTTGGCCGCCGTATACTCCTGCACCTTCTGGCCGGCTGGCGCCGGCAAGCAGTTGGGGTCTCCCGTGTCGGCGGGGCTGCAAGAGTGGCAGCCCTGGGCCAGGGGGCTCGTCAAGCACGGCGTCGTCCCGTGCGGAGGGACAAATAGCGTTTGCATGAACAAGTACCCGAGGCCGCCAATCGAGCGCACATCGATTTCGGAGTCGTTCTCGTCCGAAAGAACGACGATCGCGACCAGGGAATCGGGGCGCAGAAAGTCGTGCCGCTCCTTGAGGAGCACCGAGTCAACGTCTTTCCACTGCGCGTGCGCGTTCCCATCGAGCGTAAGCGAATTGTACGGATCGGGCTGGACCAGAAAGCGGTACCAGCTCTCGAGCTGCGACTCGATGCCGCAGCCGAAGGTCCCGACACCGGTCACGAGTTGCGCGAAGTCGTTTTGCAGCTGCATTGGGTCTGCAATCGGGGTCGCCGGTCCGACCGGCGGTGGCGCCCGGCGCGGATACCAGTAGAGGAAACCCGAGGGAGGCATTCCGTACGCGGCAATGGCGGCGTCAGTGACAACGCCCTCCGTCGCCGTGGCGCCGTTTGCGCCGTAGGCGATCGAGCGCCCAATCAGGTGCCCCTTGTCATCCATGTGCGCGTTGAGGTTCGCGAACGGATCCTGCGCAACCAGCGGGTCGAAACAGACGCCCGTCCTGCCCGACGGATCGGGCTCACTCAGCCGCTGGCCAAGCGACGAGCTGACGATGCCCAAGTGCATGTCATGCACGGGAGGGAACTCGGGCTTGAAGCCCCCGGGGCAGCCGTTGCCAGCCATCGAATTCACTGGGGGGGTTGCCGCCGCACCGGTCGTCGTATCGACGCAGACGGGATTGATCAGTCGGTCGATGAGGTCCGGAATCGCCAGAGTCAAAAATTGCTGCTTGTCGCCCATCGACGCCGAGTTGTCGATGTCGAACAGCAGGTCGACCTTGTCGATGACCTGATTCGGGACGAGGATCTTTACGTTCGTCTTCGTATCCGGATCGGCATGCTCGACGGGGCGCGTCAAGCATCCGGCACCGACGGCACCGAGCCCCGCGATCACCGCTGCCACCATGGCCACGCGTCGGATTGCTACATTCATGATCGCTGCTCCCTCGCAAACGGAACGAGATTAAAACGTCACGGCAAAGGCTGCCGCGAGCCCTCATTCACCCACATCGTCGGCGCGCAACGACACCGCGCGCGCACCTTTCGCGTGCTTTTTACCACGTCGGGGGACCCCTTCGGGCAGAAAGTCACTCCCCCCCGATGACGCATGCAACGTGCCACGAACCCAAAGGCCAAAACCCGCGGTATTGCGACCATCGCCACGTCAACTGCGTTGGCGATCGCCTTCCTCGGTTGGCGGTCCCAGGGGTAGCGGGACGCGCCGGTTGGAACACGCTCCGACTGGGGGCTATGGGACTCCCACGCCAGGAGTCGGTCTGTGGACCCCGAGGTACCAATGCACGGGTGCGACGGCACCCCGGCAGGGACGGCTGGCACCGCCGCAGGCGTTAGGTGGTCGGCACGCATAGGTACACGGCGCACGTGCGCGACTACCACGGCATACGTGCACGAATCGACCGCGTCACTGCATCTACGCCACGGCGTACGTGCACGAGTACCACGGCATACGTGCACGGATCCCCGGCGTGCACGGACGGACAGCCTAGTGGTCGGGCAAGAACGCCGCTCACGCGTGAGCGGATCCGAAACGAGCCGGGGGGCTTTCTTCTGACCTGACGTCCGAACCAGCGCGTGAAGTTCACTTCCGGCTGGGGGGTGTGGGGGGAGCGGCCTCGCTCCCCCCATGCCCGCCGTGGCAAACGCGGTTGCCGGAACGGAGCCGCGCCGAAGGCGCGGCGGAGTGAGGCTCATGCTGAACCGGGTGAATTCACGTAACCACCTGAGGCTCATGCTGAACCGGGTTTCTTGTCACTAGGGAAAGCAGCCCGGAGCGCCTTCACGTGACGCGCACTGACGCCGGGCACCGAGAGCAGCGTGGAATCCTCGGCCGCACGAATCGCAGCAAGGTTACCCACGTGCGACAGGAGCGACTTTCTCACCCGGTCGCCCAACCCTTTCACGTCGTCGAGCGGGGAATGAAAGCGCCTCTTCTTTCCGATGCGCATCCGCGCTCGATTCGAAAAGCGGTGCGCCTCGTCCCGCAATCGCGCGAGCAGAAAGAGTGACGTCGTGCTGCTTTTCAAGGCGAGCGGGTTCTTCTGGCCCGGTAGGTACACGCGATCGACGAGAGTCTCGCCCGCCAGGTTCTCCCGCTCCTTGGCCAGCGCCACGATCGCCAAGTCGTGGAGTCCTAAGTCGTGCGCCGCCGCCAGCGCCACCCCCAACTGGCCGCGGCCGCCATCGACGACGAACAAATCGGGCGCGTCCCAATCGCCTTCCGGCCTGCCTTCGACAACCCTCTCCGATAGTGTTTGCTCTTGGCCCGGGCTCTGGCCTCGGCCCGCGACCCCCACCGCGCGACGAAAGCGACGCGCGAGCACTTCGTACATCGAGCCGTAGTCGTCGTTGAGGTCAGCGGCGTCGTCGGGCCGGGACGAGCCCCGTACGTTAAAGGTGCGATAGTGCTTCTTGTCGAGCTCCCCGTCGGCCATGGCTACGACGGCCCCGACCGCATCGCCCCCACCGAGGTGCGAGATATCGCAGCACTCGATTCGCCGCGGCAACGTCGCCAAACGCAAGCGCTGCTGCAAATCGCGCAAGCGCTCTTGCACGTCGTCGGCTTGGCGTTGTTTCTCTGCGAAGGAATGCCGCGCGTTGTCGTTCGCCATGGCAAGCAGATCCAACCGGTGGCCGCGCTTCGGCACGGGGAGCGTGACCTTATGCCCGGCGCGATCGGCAAGCCACTCACTGATTCCTGTGATCCCCTCCGGCCCAAAGGGCAGGATGATCTCATCGGGAACGAGGACGACGGGACTCTCCTCGCCGGGCGCCTCGGCCGGCGCGCTCAGCGACGCGCCGTAGTGCTGAGCCAAGAAGGCCGCCAGGATCTCCTCGTCGGGAATCTCCGCCTGCTTGATGGAGTACGTGCCCACGTCGGCCAGTTTGCCGGCACGCACGTAAAGCAGGGCGATCTCGACGAGCTCACCCTCGCGGTAAAATCCAACAACGTCCCGGTCGACGTCATCGACGGTGACGACCCGCTGCTCTTCGCGCACCTTCTCGATCGCCCGAAGCTGGTCGCGGTACACGGCGGCGAGCTCGAAGCGAGTCTCGCGCGCGGCTTGCTTCATTTTCGCGTCGAGCTCGTGCGACAACTCGTCGTGCCGGCCCTCGAGAAACTTTGCCACCGCGTCCACCTGCTCGGCGTACCAATCGCGGTCGACCGGCAAGACGCACGGCGCCGGACACCGCTTGATCTGGTGCTGAAGGCACGGACGCTTTCGGCTTGCGAACTCCGAGTCGCTGCACGTTCTCAGTTGAAAGTGCTTGTTAACGAGCGAGAGCGTTCGCCGAGCCGCCGTCGCCGCCCCGCCCGGCGTGGGCCGCCGCCCGACTTCGAGCCGCGGCCAAGGATCGCCTGCGGCCCCCAGCCGCAACGTGATGAAGTCCTTGTCGTCCCGGAGCTTGACGTTGTACCGAGGCCGGTACTCCTTAATGAGATTGTTCTCAAGGATCGTTGCCTCTTTTTCGTTGCCGGTAACGATCGTGTCAAAATCACCGATCGTGCGCTGCAAGACGGGGATGAAGGCCCGACTGTCGCCCTGCGAATCTTGGAAGTAGCTCCGAACACGCGAGCGCAGGCTGGCGGCTTTTCCGACGTAAACGACAACGCCTTTCTTGTCCTTAAAAAGATAAACGCCCGGCTGAATCGGCAGCCCGTCGAGCTTTTGAATGACGCCATCCGGAAGCATTCCGCTCTAAGAGAATAACGCCGCTGTGGACTAACCCTCCGCCCAATAGGGAGCGGGCCCCGTGCCCAGCACATCCTCAATGTCCGCGCGGAGCTCGACGTCGCAAATTCTCGGCAGCACGGCGCGCAGGAGCGTCCGAGCCTTCGGCGATTTGAGCCAGAGCGCCACGCCGACCAAAGAGCTTGTGACGTTGGGATCCGCCGAGACGAGCAACTCCTCAAGATGACGTGCAACCACGGCGTGCGGCGCGCCGCAAACGCACATCGCGTACACGAGCTCGGCTCGCTCCGGCGGCGCGGCGAGGTCGAGGACACTGACGAGGCGCCTGTCTCGAGGGCTGAGGTGGGGCTCGCCCCGCAATAGAGCCAGGGCCGCCTCTACGGCCGAGGATCCCTCTCGCGCGCGAGAGCTGAGGGCGGCCTCGAGAGCCGGACGCACGGCGTCTCTTCCCATCCAAACGCGCGCGGCCACTACAAAGAGCGGCTGGTCCGGATGAGCAAGAACGGAGAGCGCCCAGGCATCGTCCAACGCTCCGACCGCGCGCAGGTGCCTAGCGCATTCGACGGCGGCCTCCGCCGCCTCGGGTTCACTCTCCGCCACTTCGAGGACCCGCTGCGCGATGACCCGCGCCGCAGGGGCGCCGCGCTCGAGCGCGATGCGCGCCGCATAGCGGAGGCGAGTCCAGTCGCGCTCTGCGAGCGCCAGCGCCATTTCGGAGGCCAAGCGCGTGTCGATTGCGCGGTCGGGCCAACTCACGACCAGCCCCCGCGCGTCCGCCGCGCCGAAGTCATCGTCGAGCGCCAGGGTCAAGACCCGTTCGAGTAGCTCGGCGGGCGCGCCAAGGCGCGCGAGCACCCTTATCGAATCGTCCACCCGTCCTGCGTCGTCGGATGCCACATGTTGCGCCGCAAGCGCCCGCAGCGGGCCAGCACGGTCCGCGGCGATCGACCCCCGCTCGACCAGGTCGCCGAGGCGCCGCATCCAGCCGAAGCTCTCCGGCTCGGGGAAGCGGGCTGCCAGCGCGCACAGTCCCTCGACGCCCTTCGGGCCGAATCGCTCGACGACTGCCGACGCCCACCCTTCGTCGCGCGACCCGAAGGAGGGCTCGCCGGAATCCGTGTCATCGCCGATGAGCTGAAGAAGCAAAATCAGCGCTTCGCGGTTAGGTGCCTCTGCGAGCAGCGCACGCCCCATGGCCCGGCGCGCTTCGCGTACGCGCCCATGCACGACCGCCAGACGCGACAGGAATAGCTCACTCGCCGGAGCCTCGAGCAGAGCCGCCCCCGGCAGGTCTTCGGCCCTCACCGGATACACCCGATCAAAGCGCTCGAGCCACTGCGCTTGGGCCGCGTCGCGGACAACAAACGCGGGATCGGCCGCGGCGAGACGAAGGCGGGGTTCCGCCGTGTCCAGAGGCAGCCGCCGAAGCGCTGCCAGCGCGGAGACTCGTTGATGTGCGTGCGCACACTTCAGCCAATGGTCCACCATCGCAGCGGCCGTCTCCGGGAAGGCCACAGCAAGCGCCTCGGTCGCCCAAGCCGCGTCCAGCCAGACCGTTTCGTGCTCGGCATCAATGAGGTCGAGCAGCGCCTCCTCGGCCTGAGGTGGCTGCACATGCTCGAGCGCTGCAATGACGCCCTCCGCCATCATTCGCTCGTTCTCCTCATGCTCATCATCGGACAACGTGAATGGCGGGGGGTGCGCCACCAGATCCTGCAACACGTGAACGAGGTCGGCAGCCGTCACGGCCGGAGGCTCCGACGTCGACAGTGCGTGAAGTGCTCGCGCGCGAACGGCAAAGCTTGGAAGGTGAAGAGCACGACGAAGCGCGGCTGTAGCCGTATCCCGCGGCTCCAGGCGCGCAAGAAAGTCGATCGCAACGGCACGGGCCGCATGAATTGGCCCTTCGTCGACCACATCCGCAAGGCGGACGCCAAGCATTGGAACGTCGCCGAGGGGCGGCAGCCGATCCTCCTCGGACAGCAAGGCATCGGCCATCGCGCCATCGCCGGCCTGCGCGATTTCGACCAGTAGGTCCGCAAGCTCCGCGGTATGCGGCTCGGGCGCCGGAAGGAGCATCGAGACCGCAGCGGCCCGCTCGCGCTGGCGCCGGGTCATCTGCTGTCCGTGACGTACGAAGAGGCGCAGAAGGCGAACCGCGTCGGGCGATCCCGCGTCCATTTCGGTGAGGTCTCCGCCGAGGCGGTCGGCACGGGCGAGAAGGCGCTTGGTAGCCGCGAGACTCGCTTCGTTGTCGGTAAGCGCCCAGACCTCTGCAATCGCCTGAGCGAGCGCGCGGCATCCGGCGCGCGCCCGATCGAACGACCGCTGCAGACTTGACTCGTCGACGACGGGCAGCTCGCTATCGGGACCCGCCGCGGCGCTGTCCCGCTGGGCGGCGCTCAGACGCTCCTCGATGTCGGGAGTATCCCACGGGCGCGCGAAGCTCCAGGCAAAGTACCTCGCGAGCGCTGCATCGAGCTGATCGACCGGTCGCATTGGCCTTACCTATTTGGTAGGCGCCCCGAGGTGGTGTCGTCAAATCGTGCGTCTCACGGCACGACCGTCCCTGTTCGAAAGGTCAGCGTTTTGTCGCTCGTTGCGATTTGCCGGACGAAGAGCTGGACGAAACTGCCAAACAGCGCATCGCTCGGTGCAATCCCAGTGCTGCCTGTGTGCCTTGCCATCCAGCGGCGCATTTGCTCGACCAGTTCGGGAGACACCGGGTTGACGTCGACTACAACTCCAAGAAAATACTGCTGCCCCGCCGTGAGCAGCGCTCGCTGAGCGACGGGGAGGTCTTGCGCCTCGGTGCACAACCTCAGAACGCCGTTGAAGAGCAATGTCTTGTCCCCCTTGTCCGCGCCTGGCTCGAGGTGCACGCGGTAGATCTCGTCCCAGAGGTCATAGACGACGCGGCACCGTTTCAGCGCCAGCGCGATCGGCGCATCTTGCCCGTCCCGGAACACGTAAGCGCGCATCACGATCTCCATCGGTAAACCGCTCGATAGCTTGCTCATCAGCAGCGGATCGGAGAGCACGTCGCGATACGAAAAACTCGCTAAGAGCAGGTCCTTATCCCACGCATAGTTCGCATCGCGGCGTGAGAGCATTGCGGGGTGCTGAGGCTGCTGCTGCGCATAGGCAAGCGTCGGAGTCTGCGCGAGGAGCGCGAGCCCCAAGACCAAGGCCCGCCTCATGGCCGACAGGCTCCTTGCACCGGCCCGCGAACGGGGATGAGGCCCACCAGCTGGGCGACCCCGAGAACGAAGCCGCCCACTTGGGTGTCGATGCGAAGCCCGGCGTTGAACGTCAGGTCGATTGGGACCGAAGCGAACCCCTGACAGCCGCGCACACGGTTGGTAAAGTCCGCGTCGTTCGCCAGGCCGTAAACGCCGAAACTGGAGAAGAAGTCGACGCCGTAGATGGATCGCACGCCGCGGTAAATCGGAATGCGGTATTCGGCGCCGAGCTTGGCGGCATAGTTTCCGTACCGATTCTCGACGATGCTCGTGTCGAGGTAGTTTGGCGCCTGACGGCGGTCGAAGTTGAGATCGAGCACGCGGTCCGGGAGCAGGTCGGTGAAGTCGCCGACGTAAAATCGCTCGAAGAGCGGCGCCGTTCCAAACACCCCTCCGGCGAACGCCTCGAGATTCAGAACGTGTCCCCACGGCAGGCGCAGCCACTCCGCCCCGCGCAGAACGACTTTCGTGTGCGGGTAATCGCTGCCGAAAGGCGTCAGCGACGCCTGGATGCTTCCAATCAACTGCTCGCCGCGCGTCGGCAAGAACGGCTCGTCGCGCGTGTCGTAGACGAACGTCGCGCCGAGCGTCGACAGGATGCTCGTGCCGGGCAGCAGCATGAAGTCCACAGGCTCGATGTCCAGTCCTCGATGATCGCTGGCCGCTCGAGGCAACGTCGCATCCACTTTCTCCAAGCGGTAGTGCACGAAGAGTTGCGACGAGATCCCGAGGTCGTGACCAAAGCCGACGCGGCCGCCAAAGCGCTTGTATTGCGCGACCGCGAAATCCTGTGCAGGAGACGTTTGGTCGACAAGCACATCGCGATTGCCGAAGAAGTCGCGCGCGTTGTTGTAGAGAAGCTCGGTCTCCGTAATCCAGTTGGAACGAAGCGCCTGCGGGTCCACCAGGCGCGCGCGAAGGCCAAGCTGGCCGTCGGCCACCGCGAAGGCCCCACCGAGAGCAATTCCCGTCCCCGCAAGGTTGGTCTCGGTCACCTTGGCTCCGCCGTACGCCGTAAGCGGGCGGGCACTGCCGCCGGGATCGACGTCCGCCGAGAGCCCGAGCCAGATGCCGTCGATGACCACGGTGTTGCGCTCGATGACATCGACGACCAAAACGACGTAACCGCGCCGGGTGCCGCGACGCAGCGACAGCTGCACGTCGCGAAAGAAACCGGTTCCGAGCAACCGGAAACGGGTCAGCTCGAGCTCCGGGTCGTTGACATCGAGCACATCGCCGGTGTGCAGAGGCACGTAGCGCAAGACGACGCGCGCGAGCGTGGTCGTGTTGCCGCGCACCTCGACGCCTTCCAGGGTGTACTTCAGGCCGATCGCGCCTGCGGTTCGGACGACTCCGAGACCCGCGGGGGCGGCGTCCGCGCTTGCGGGCTCTGCCGACGCGGACGTTGAGCCGGGAACCGGCGTTCCCAGAGTCGCAGGGGGCGGGGGCGGCGGCGGCCCTGAACCGTCGGCGGTCGAGGCCCCCCTCGCACGTGGCGCGGCGTTGGCCGCATCGGGCGGCGCACCCCACGTGCGCACCGCTTCCGCCCGCGCCAAAGCAGGCGTCAGCACGACGACAATGGCAAGAAGTGGCGAGCGCCAGGGCACGCGAGCGGACGATCCTACGTCCTTGGCGGTCTTCCGTCTTGGCGCATCGTCTGCGGGCCGTCCGATCGCGGCCGGCACGTCCGAGGGCCGTGCTATGAGGGCGCCCGTGGCAGCGAAAAGAGCCGCCAAGGGCGGTAAGCTTGCGCCGGCGCGCCGGCCAGCGAAGCGAGCACCTCGCAAGGCAAAGGCCGAAACGGTCGGCCTCGAACCTTCGCAATGCGTCAGCGGCGAGATGTCGCCCGAAATGCGAGGCCTGGTCGAACGGATCGAGCACGAGGGCGGCGTGCCCCTGAGCGCCTATCGCGATCCATTCGGAGGAAACGGTGTCGTCTTTGCGGTGCTACCCATCGCGCGCGTCGAACCGACGCCGTTTCAGCGCGACCTGTCCGACGCCCACCACAAGCGGCTGGCTGACGTCATCACCAAGACGAACCGCTTTCTTGACCCCATCATTGCCGTAACGGCGCCCGAAAGCGGGTTTTGGACACCCAATGGCCGCCATCGCCTGGAGGCCATGCGGCGGCTGGGGGCCAAGGCCATTTCCGCGCTCGTAGTCCCCGAGCGCGAGATCGCCTGGCAGATCCTGGCACTCAACACGGAGAAAGCGCACAACCTGAAAGAGCGATCGCTCGAGGTCGTTCGCATCTACCGCGGCCTGCTCGCCGAGGACGGCGCGCGCCCCGAATCGACGTTCGCGTTCTATCTGGAGGACCCCTCGTACGTGACGCTCGGAGTCTGCTACGAAAGACGCGCACGGTTTGCCGGAGGCGCCTATCACCCGGTCCTCCGCCGGACCGAGCATTTCGTCGACGATCGACTGCAAGACGCGGTCGAGGCGCACGAGAAGCTGGCCGACGCCGTGCTCGACTTGGAGGACAAGGTTTCCGCGGCGGTGGCCCGACTCAAAGAACGCGGACTGACGAGCCCCTACCTGCGATCGTTCGTCGTTGCGCGCATCAATCCGCTGCGCTGGATCCAGGGAGAGCTCCCGCCGGCAGAGCGTGTCATCGCGCAAATGCGCGACCGCGCAGCCAAGTTCAACGTGGAGCGCGTCAAGCAAGACGACTTGGCTCGCATGGGGGGGGCCCCGGACGAAGAGTGAGAGATTTCACGATCCCATCGAGGGACCGCTCGCGACGCTGGCATTCACGACGCCAGGTGAACCGTGAATTTCCTTGTCTGACCCGCTTCGACGGTGAAACCGAAACTGCGCGTGCGCGCCCCGTCGACAGTGACGAGCGTGAGCTTGTGGTGCCCCGCCTTGACCGGGAAATGGGTTTGCGGCGTCAGCTTGCCGGTGTCGGCATCGTCGATGAGGATCTTGGCCGGCGGGTCGGACGATACGTCGAGATAGCCAACGTCCGTCTCGGCTGTGGGCAGCGATTCGACGCCCGCAGCGCGGCCAGAGCCTCCCATAAGGGAGGCCCCGATCACGACTGCCGCTACGAGCCTTCTCATTTCTCGCGTTCCTCTTGCCGCACGATCGTTAGACGGAGCCGACCGCTCGCCCATTCAAGCATGCCTCGCCACTTTGCCGAAACACCCTGACGTGGCATCTTGCCGCCTCTCGCCCCCGTAGCTCAGAGGATAGAGCAGCGGTTTCCTAAACCGAAGGCCGGACGTTCGAATCGTCTCGGGGGCGCTTCTCGCTGCTCGGCGGCTCCGCCCGACACTCAAGCGGCATGTTTTCGCAGGTAGTCGATGCTCCCCGGAAGGTCGCGAATCATTCGCAACAAGATGTCCATCGCTGCCATCTGCACGTTCCTGCCCGACTCCCACCGGGACACCGTGTTCGCACCCAACCGGAGCAGAAGCGCGAGTTCAGCCTGCGTGAGGTTGAATCGCTCGCGGATAGAACGGATCTCGTCTGCGGAGAGAAGGCCGTGCTTCTTGCGATAGATCGCGATCGCATCCTCGCCCAGCCGCTTCGAATCCTGAAAGCGCAGCACGACCTCGCCGCACTTCGGGCAGCTCAGGTGAGCGGCGGACGGAACGGTTATCTCCTCGCCGTTGACGGGGAGGCGCAGCGTCCCTCGCTTCTCGACCATCGTCCTGCCGCAGTTGGGGCACGCGTCGCCGCGCAGGGCGCGCCCGCGCCGAGGGACCGCTCTCACGCTACGCGTCTTCTTCATGACCACCACCTTCGTCCTCGTGGAACGAGACCACAATGCATTCGTTCCGCAGGATGAGCTTCACGTAGAAGGGCTCTCCGGCGCGACAGAACTCTCGGAAGCCAGCGCAGCATGTCTGACCGTAACCACCGTTTAGTGAATTATGCATATGGTGAAAAGAGCGTCAAGCTGTCCTCGGTCCGGAGCACCTCGGCGCGGACCGAAACGGCGAGGCCCCCTACGAGCGCAAAAGGCCGCCGGAGTCGCGCGAGCTCGCCGGCGATCTGGTTGAGCGCAAGGGCATGGATCAGGCTCGTTCATCGCCAGCAAGCCAGCGCAGGAAGCGTTCGGCGATCCGATCCTCGGATTCGTCCGGATGCCGTATTCGTAGTGCGGCACGCTTTAGGCGGAAACCAAAGGCGCATGGCGTCGAGCGCCTGGCGCGCTCGATCTTCCGGCGGCGTGCGCTGGGCGAGCTCGATCTCATCGCGCCGTAGCACGTCCATTGGCTTAGAGTTTACCACGCTCCTAGCGGGACCCTACCGCGCAAACGCGCGCACCTGGGCTCAGCTTGTGGGCTTGAGCGCCGGCGCGGTGCTCGCCGCCGGCGCAGGCGCCGCCGCCACCTGACCGTCTTTCGACGGTTTGGGGGCGACCGCGCCTTTGATCTTGGCCTTCTGCCTCTTGCCTCTTGTTGCCCGGGCGACTCGCGTCGCCTGCCCCTGTTCAATCGCGGCGGCTTTCACCGCGACCTTCTTGGTCGGCACTTTGCGAGGCGTGTAACCGAAGTCCTCGAGCTTTTGGCCCGAGTCGACGGTGTCCCCGAACTTGCTTACGACGAGTGCCTTCATGTACCGAAGCACCGGGCTTATCTCCTGAAGGATATTGCGTTCGATTTGCACCTGGGCCAGCCAAGCCGCCTTCGCATTCGAAGACTGCTTGATGGCTTCGGGTGCCGTCTGCAACATCGCGATGAGCTCGGCCGGGGTCCGGACGGTCCCGGCCAACTCAATCGTGGAGAGATTCATGAAGTGCTTCTGAATCCCAGCGATGACCTTTCCGACATGGGCCTGCTTGGTTATTTTCGCAATCGTGCTCATGGTCGTCTCTCTTTCTCGTTGCGTTGTGAAGTCACCTTCCCGGCGGGGCTGAGTGCTCCGCCTTCGTTGCCTTCAATCTGTTAAGCTGAGCTCGAGGCCCGATTGGCCACGATGCGGTTCACTTTTTTTGCCGACCCGAGGGATTTCCATCGGTTACGAGTGAAAAAAGTGTCGCACCCGGCGAGGCGGGCGCGCGACCCAACGCATCCAGCACCGCAAGCAGGGCCAGCGGGCGCACGGCGCGAGCGGTCGGGCGCGCCACCCGATGCTCTCAGCAAAGAGGCCAGCGAGACGGGCGCGATACCCGAGTGCCCGGGGCACGCAAGCCAAGGGGGCGGCTGCGACGGCCACCGGGCTTATGGCGCTGCCAAAGGCGATGGCTGCGATGCTGCGTCGGCCGGACATTCGAGGCAACGCAACGGCCACTTGAGCCCACACGATGGCCGCCATGCTAGTCGCCTAGGGCATGTGACCCAACGCGATCGCCGTGACGCCAATCGGCTCGGCCGCGCGACCCAACGCGATGGCCGAGATGCTAATCGGCCCGGGCGCAAGACCCTACACGGTGGCCATTCGAACCGACGCGATAGCCGCAATGGACGCTGCGTTTCCCCCGCCGTCCAAGGCGACGGGCCCGATGCGAATCGCCTTGGGCGTTCAACCCAACGCGGTAGCTGCGAAGCCAATCGCTTCGGGCGATCCACCCCATGGGAAGGGCGTTGGGGCCAGCGCGATAGCCGTGCTGGCTAAAGGTCCTGGCCTCAATCCCGTGGCGGCTTGACTCTCGCTCTTTGGGTAAGGTGCACTGCGTGTTGCCAACGTCCTCTCCGAGCGCCGGCGGTTCGAAAGGCGGCAACATCCACCCGCCGGGCAGCGCCACGCTCGCCTTCTGTCGCTCAGGCACGCAAACAGTCCTCTCGCGAGCGCTCGCCGTGAGCCCGCTGCGCGTTCTCACGCCGCGAAACCACGGCAGCTCCGCGTGGGTGTTTCTCGCAAGCCTTGGCGGCGGCCTCGTCGACGGCGACAAGCTCTCTGTGCATGCCGACATCGCAGAGGGAGCTTCGGCCTTCCTCGCCACGCAAGCCTCGACCAAGGTCTATCGCTCGGCGCACGGGTGCTCGGCTTCCTTAACCGCTCGAGTCGAAAAAGGCGCAGCGCTCGCGATCGTTCCCGACCCGGTCGTCTGCTTCTCCGGAGCGCGTTACCGGCAGGAGATCACCGTCTCGCTGGCCTCGGACGCCTCGCTCGTGCTCCTCGACGGCTACACATGCGGTCGCAGCGCGAGAGGCGAAAGGTGGCAGTTTGCTCGGTATGCGTCCCGCATCACCGTCATTCGTGAGGGCGCCCCTGTGATCATCGACGCGACACGACTCGATCCCGCGCAAGGATCGATCGCCGAGCGCATGGGGCGCTTCGACGTCGTCACTTCGCTCATAGCGATGGGGCCGCGCTTTGCTCCCGTTCGCGCCGCGATTCTCGCTTCCGCGCCCGCGCCTTCGCCTGGCGGCGCGGCAATCGCCGCCGCGAGCCCGATCGCAGAAAGCGGCGCTATCCTTCGCGTTTTGGCCGATCGTTTCGAGACCGCGTCGCGCATTTTGCGTCCGAGTTTCAGCGCGCTCGCCCAGATGCTGGGAGACGATCCGTTCGCGCGAAAGTGGTGACGCGTCCCGTCCGATACGTCATGCTCCGCGACCATGCATCTGACGCCGCGCGATTTAGACAAGCTTGTCCTCAATGGTGCCGGAGTTCTCGCGCAGAAGCGCCTCGCGCGTGGCCTGCGCCTCAACTACCCAGAGGCGGTTGCCCTCATCGCCACTCAAGTGCTCGAGCTCATTCGCGACGGCCGATCGGTCGCGGAGCTGATGGACCTCGGACGGCGCATTCTTGGAAGGCCGCACGTCCTCGAAGGGGTCGCTGAAATGATGACCGAGGTGCAGGTGGAAGGCACGTTCCCCGATGGCACGAAGCTGGTCACCATCCATCGCCCGATTGCCCTCGAGCAAGTCGACCTTTCGATGGCCCTCTATGGAAGCTTTCTGCCAGTTCCGTCCGCACAGAGCTTCGCGCAAGCCCCGGGAACAGCATCCGTGCTCCCGGGCGAAGTCTTCGTAGCGCCCGGTAGATTGACCCTCAACGGGGGGCGCGAGGCAATCGAGCTCGTCGTAAAAAGCGTGGGCGACCGGCCCATTCAGGTGGGCAGTCACTATCCGTTCGACGAAACGAACCGGGCCCTCGTGTTCGATCGGAAGCGCGCCGCCGGAATGCGCCTGGACATCCCCGCGGGCACGGCCGTGCGCTTCGAGCCGGGCGACGAGAAGACGGTGCGTCTCGTGGCTACCGCAGGCGCGCTGGCTCCCAGCGGAGGAGCCCAATGAGTACTTCGATCGATCGGCGCCACTACGCCGACATGTACGGCCCGACGGCCGGAGACCGCGTGCGCCTCGGCGACACCGGCCTCGTAGCGCAGGTGGAAAAGGACTACGCAGCGTACGGCGACGAATGCAAGTTCGGCGGTGGAAAAGTCATTCGCGATCGCCAGGGGCAACGCCCGGGCGTGGGCGATCGCGAAGCCCTGGATTGCGTCATTACCAATGCGCTCATCATCGATGCGAGCGGCATCTACAAGGCCGACATCGGCATCAAGGCGGGCCGAATCGCGGGCATCGGCAAAGCAGGCAACTCACAAGTCATGGCGGGCGTGACACCGGCGATGATCATCGGCGTGACCACCGAGGCGATTGCGGGCGAAGGGCTCATCGTCACCGCGGGAGGCATCGACTCCCATATCCACTTCATCTGCCCGCAGCAGGCGTACGAGGCCCTCGCATCGGGCGTAACCACCTTCGTGGGCGGTGGCACGGGGCCCGCCACCGGAACGAACGCAACGACGTGCACCCCGGGCGCGCGGCACATTCGGCACATGCTTCAGGCGACTGACGCTCTGCCCATCAACATCGGGCTCACGGGCAAGGGCAACACATCTTCTCCCGAAGGACTCGTCGATCAGATTCGAGCCGGCGCCGTCGGATTGAGGCTGCATGAGGATTGGGGCACGACACCCGCCACAATCGACTGTTGCCTCGGCGTGGCCGACGAGGAAGACGTGCCGGTCACCATCCACACCGGTCGACGACTCGATCGCCGCATTCAAGGGGCGCACGATTCACACCTACCACTCGGAGGGCGCGGGCGGCGGGCACGCGCCGGACATCATTCGCGTGTGCGGCGAGCCAAACGTCATCCCCAGCTCCACCAATCCGACGCGTCCGTTCACCGTCAACACGCTCGACGAGCACTTGGACATGCTCATGGTCTGCCACCATTTGGACAAGACCATCCCGGAGGACGTGGCTTTCGCCGAGAGTCGCATTCGAGGCGAAACGATTGCCGCCGAAGACATCCTTCACGACCTCGGCGCCATCAGCATTGTCTCGAGTGACAGCCAGGCCATGGGCCGCGTCGGCGAGGTGATCACGCGCACGTGGCAAACGGCGGACAAGATGAAGCGCGATCGCGGCCGATTTCCGCAGGAAAGTGGAGACAACGACAACGTTCGAATCAAGCGCTACGTCGCGAAATACACGACGAACCCCGCCATCGCTCATGGAATGGCCAATGAGATCGGCAGCGTCGCCGTGGGTCAGTGGGCCGATCTCGTCCTCTGGCGGCCAGCGTTTTTCGGAGTCAGACCGGAAATCGTGCTCAAAGGTGGCTTCATTGCGTGGGCCCAAATGGGAGATGCAAACGCCTCGATCCCGACACCGCAGCCGCTCATGATGCGCCCGATGTTTGGGGCCTTGGGCCAGGCCGTGGGTTCGACGAGCATCGCGTTCGTTTCGCAGCGCGCGCTGCTCGAAGGAGGTCTCGCAGATCTCGGCATCACCAAGCACGTGACTGGTGTGCGGCGTTGCCGGGGCATCGGCAAGCGCGACATGGTCCACAACGACGCGCTGCCGTCGATCGCCGTGGACCCCGAGACGTACGAAGTTCGGGCCGACGGAGAGCTCCTGCAATGCGGTCCCGCGTCGGTTCTTCCCCTTTCCAGGCTCTATCATTTGTTTTAAGAGACCCGGTTCAGCATGAGCCTCATCGCTTGCGTTAATTCACCCGGTTCAGCATGAGCCTCACTCCGCTTGGTTACGTTAATTTACCCGGTTCAGCATGAGCCTCACTCCGCCTCCGCTTCGCTCCGGCTCCGTTCCGGCCCGGGACTTCGGCCATGGCGGGCCGTTTGGGGGCGGGGCCCCAAACGACAAACCTGGGGCGGGAGCGCAGCCGCTCCCCCCACACCCCCCAGCAGGAAACGAGTTTCGCGTCACTTCTCCTTGGCTCGTGCTCCAGCTTGCCGACGCCGGATTTCCCACGGGCGGCTTCGCGCACTCCGCTGGGCTCGAGGCAGCTGCCCAATTGGGCGAAACACGCGGAGCGCAAGACCTCGACCGATACGCCCGCGCGTACTTGTGGAACGTGGGCAACGCTTCGATTCCGTTCGTGGCGGCGGCCCACGACGAGCCGGCCACCCTCGCGGATCTCGATGCGCTGGTCGATGCGATGCTCATCGGACATGTTGCGAACCGAGCGAGCCGCACCCAGGGTCGGGCGTTCGTTGCGACCTGCGCGCAGGTATTCGACTTGCCGGCGATCGCGGCGCACGCGGAGCGAGCGCGGGCGCGCGAAGGGCCGTCTCACCTTGCCCCGCTCTTTGGCGCGACACTTGCGGCTCTTCGCGTGGAACGCCGCGAAACGCTTGCTCTCTATTTGTACGTCGCGCTGCGCGGTATCGCGTCCGCCGCGGTTCGTCTCGCCGTTGTTGGGCCGCACGAGGCTCAGCGGCTCCAGTTGCGCCACGGACCAACGATGAACGCGGTACTGGATTCCTGCCAAGCGCTGCGACCGGACGACGCGGCAACCGTTGCGCCTGTCGCCGACGTCATCGGACAAACTCACGACAGGCTCTACACGCGGCTGTTTCAAAGTTGAGGTAACGCCCATGGCGCATAGACACGACGATCACGGGCAGGAACGCCACAATCATGGGGAGAGCCACACTCATGACGACTGGGGGAACCTGGTTAAGCCTCACGCGCACACTGCGCGCGATCATTCCCACGAACATTGGACGACCCCTGGGCTATTTCGAGACCGAGACCCCCTTGGCCCGCGTGACTTCGCCCGGCGCGCGTTTACCGTCGGCATCGGCGGACCTGTCGGCAGCGGAAAGACCGCGCTCGTTCTCGCGTTGTGCCATGCGCTGCGCGACCAGATTCCGCTAGGCGTTGTTACGAACGACATCTTTACACGCGAAGATGCAGAGTTCTTGCATCGCAATCAGGCCCTTGCGCCCGAGCGCATTCGGGCGGTGGAGACAGGCGGCTGTCCCCACGCCGCGATCCGCGAGGACATCAGCCACAACCTCGATGCCTTGGATCAGCTCATGGTCGACGTGCAGCCGCAGCTGCTCTTCCTCGAGAGCGGAGGCGACAACTTGGCTGCCCAATTCAGCCGCGAGCTGGTCGACTACACCATTTACGTCATCGACGTAGCGGGCGGCGACAAGGTGCCGCGCAAGGGTGGCCCCGGCATCACGCAATCGGACTTGCTCGTTATCAACAAAACGGACTTGGCTGAACACGTGGGCGCGAGCCTCGAGGTCATGGCGCGCGACGCGCGGGCGATGCGGGGCGACGGTCCGTTTGTTTTCGCCCAAGCCAAAAATGGGATTGGCCTCCAGGCGATTGTCGGTGCAATCCTCAGTGCTTGGCATAAGGCTCTCACGGCTTAGCTCTGCCGCATCGTCAGTCGCGGCGCTTCAAAGTTCATCGCGTCGACAACTCCCGGAAACATCGCGCGTGGGAGCTTTCCCGGCAACCCGTCGAGGATAGTGCCCCGGCAGGCCGTAGAGCGGCGCTCGCCCCCCGCGGCGCGAGAGGAGCAGACGTCATGCGAAAATGGATCGTTGTCGTTGCAGCGTGCTGTCAGATGGCAACTGCCGGGTGCGAAAAGACCGAGACGAAAACCGAGGGCGCGAAGCCGGCCGAGTCGACCGCAAAGGCCGAACCCGCCAAGCCCGCGTCAGCGACCGACACCGGACCGATCAAGGTCGGAGTTTTGCACTCGCTCTCGGGAACGATGGCCATCAGTGAGACGTCCCTGAAAGACGTCGCCCTCATGACCTTCGATGAGATCAACGCAAAAGGGGGAGTGCTCGGTCGGAAGATCGAGCCCGTTGTTGTCGACCCCGCCTCCAACTGGCCGCTCTTCGCTGAGAAGGCGCGCGAACTCCTGCAGAAGGAGAAAGTGGCGGCGGTGTTCGGCTGCTGGACCTCGGTTTCGCGCAAGTCCGTCCTCCCGGTCTTCGAGGAGCTGAACGGATTGCTTTTCTATCCCGTCCAGTACGAGGGCGAGGAGTCGTCGTACAACGTCTTTTACACGGGCGCGGCGCCCAATCAGCAGGCGATCCCCGCCGTCGAATACTTGATGGGTGAAAAGGGCGGCGGAGCCAAGCGTTTCGTCCTCTTGGGAACCGACTACGTGTATCCGCGCACGACCAACAAGATCTTGCGCTACTTCCTGCACGCCAAGGGAATCACCGACGACGACATCAAAGAGGACTACACACCGTTCGGACACAGCGACTATCAAACCATCGTCGCGGGCATCAAAAAGTTTGCGGCGGGCAAACGCACCGCCGTCATCTCGACCATCAACGGCGACTCGAACGTCCCGTTCTACAAAGAGCTCGCCAACCAGGGGCTGCGGGCCGTGGACATTCCCGTCGTCGCGTTCTCCGTCGGTGAAGAAGAATTGCGAGGCATCGACACCAAGCCACTCGTGGGCCATCTGGCGGCGTGGAACTACTTCATGTCGATCAACACTCCCGAGAACAAAGCGTTCATCGACCAGTGGCGCTCTTACGTCAAGGCGCACAATCTGCCGGATGCGGACAAACGCGTGACCAACGATCCGATGGAGGCGACGTACATCGGAATTCATATGTGGGCCCAGGCGGTTGCGCAGGCGGGAACGACGGACGTGGATGCGGTGCGGCAGGCTGCGGGATACCAGGTCTTCCGGGCGCCGTCCGGATTGGACATCAGCTTGGATGCGAAGAACCATCACCTGCACAAGCCCGTGTTCATCGGCGAGGTTCAGGCGAATGGTCAATTCCAGGTCGTCTGGAAGACCGAGGGAGCCATCCGTGCGCAAGCCTGGAGTCCGTTCATTCCTGAAAGCGCAAAGAAAGTCGCCGATTGGACGTATCCCTGGGTCTGCGGCAACTGCACCGAGCCGAAGTACGCGAGCGCAACGGCGGTCGCGCGCCGCTAAAGATGGCGCAAGGGCGACTGCGAACTGCGTTCCGTCCTCTGTGGCGGTGGGTCGCCGTCACCTTTGCGATGCTGCTGCTCGCGGCGACCTCTGCACGCGCCGCCTCGACTGATTTCGAGTCGGCGCTGCAGGGTCTGGCGCGGCCCTCCACCGAGGAAGTCACTCGTGCACTCGAAACGTTGGCGAACACCTCCGACCCGCGCGTGCTGGGGGTGCTCGAGGCACTGCGGGACGGCAACGTATCGGTGAGCGACTCCGGGGGTGTTTTCGTTCGGGACTCGGCCGGCACGCTCTGCGATGCCGCGACGGGGTCGCCCCCGGGCGGCGCGTCACTGCGCGAGCCGATCGTCGACAACGCCGTCCGGCGCGTGCTCGCCCCACTCGTCGCGCGCCTCGAACTGCGCGCACCCGATCCCACTTTGCGGCTCGCGGCGGTAGACGAGTTGGCCAGGGGAGGGCGCGAGGAAGACGCCGCGCTGCTTCGCGTTGCGCTCGAGCGAGAGAAGGTATCCGCCGTTCGCCGGGCGATCGTGTCATCCCTTGCCGAGGCCGATCTGGCAAGCGATGACCCGCAGCGCCGTCTCGGGGCGATCGACGCCATTCAGGAGTCGGGCGCGGCGCGTTTTCGTCCGAGGCTTCAGGCAATCGCGGCGCGGGCTGGCGATGGCTCTTACGCAGAGCCCGATGCGCGGGTGCGCGCGATGGCCGAGCACGCGCTCAAGAAGCTCGATCGCCGTCAGATGCTCGTGGGAGCGTTTGCCGACGTCCTCTATGGAATGAGCACGGGAAGCATTCTCCTGCTCTGCGCGCTGGGCCTCGCGATCACGTTTGGCTTGATGCGCGTGATCAACATGGCGCACGGCGAAATGTTGATGCTCGGTGCCTATGCGACGTATGCGACTCAGCTCTTCTTTCGCGCGCATTTCCCCGAGCACATGTCGCTCTATCTTCTTGCGGCGGTGCCCGTGGCGCTTCTGACTTGCATGGGGGTCGGAGCGCTGCTCGAGCGGGCGGTCATCCGGTTCCTTTATGGCCGGCCCCTCGAGACTCTCTTGGCGACCTACGGCCTGAGCCTGCTCATCATTCAAACCGTGCGGTCGATCTTCGGCGCGCAGAACGTCGCCGTCGAGAATCCATCGTGGATCGCCGGAGGCACGGAGATCTTCGAGGGAATCGTCATTCCCTACAATCGCGTCGCGGTCGTTCTCTTCACGGTCCTGGTGGTCAGCTTCGTGGGGTACGTTCTGCGCGGCACATCGCTCGGCCTCCGCGTTCGTGCAGTGACGCAGAACCGTCCGATGGCGGCGTGCATGGGCATCTTCACGGCACGCGTCGATACGTGGACATTCGCTCTCGGGTCCGGGGTCGGCGGCCTGGGCGGCGTAGCCCTCGCGCAGCTCGGCAACGTCGGGCCGGAGCTCGGCCAGAGCTACATCGTGGACTCGTTTCTCGTCGTCGTCCTCGGGGGTGTGGGCAAGCTCGTGGGAAGCGTCTTCGCAGCGTTCACACTGGGCATTCTGAACAAGGTTCTCGAGCCGATTGCCGGCGCCGTACTCGGCAAAATCGTCGTGCTTCTGCTGGTCGTGCTCATCATTCAGAAACGCCCTCAAGGGCTCTTCGCTCCTCGCGTGCGAAGCGTGGAGGCATCGTGAGCCAGTCCACTGGCCACCCTGTCGGGAGCGCGGTGCGTCACTGGGACGTGTGGGTCGTTGCGGTGGTCTGCGCGAGCGTCGCCTTGGTCGTTCCCCTTCTCAATGTGTTGCCCGCCGAACGAAGCGCTCTGCACGCGTCGGAGTTTCTCGTCACCCTGGTCGGCAAGTTCGCCTGCTACGCCATCGTGGCCGTCGCGATGGACCTCGTCTGGGGGTATGCGGGCATCCTTAGCCTCTGTCACGGGCTCTTTTTCGCACTCGGGGGCTACGCGATGGGGATGTACCTCATGCGCTCGATTGGCACCGAGGGCGTGTACCGCAGCACCCTTCCGGACTTCATGGTGTTTTTGGATTGGAAGGAGCTGCCTTGGTACTGGCGCGGCTTCGAGCACTTCGGGTTTGCTGCGGCCATGGCGCTGCTCGTTCCCGGTCTCGTGGCATACATTTTTGGGTTCTTCGCGTTTCGATCGCGCATCGGCGGCGTGTACTTCTCGATTATCACGCAGGCGTTCACCTACGCGGCCATGCTGCTTTTCTTCCGAAACGCCACCGGATTCGGAGGCAACAACGGGCTGACCGACTTCAAGCGGATTCTCGGCTACCCGCTGCGCGAGCCCAGTACACGCGCGGTTCTTTGCGCCTTGAGCGGCGCAGCGCTGGCCATTTCCTATGCGCTTTGCCGCGCCATTGCCGCGTCGCGCGCGGGCCGCGTGCTCACGGCCATGCGCGACGCCGAGTCGAAAGTGCGGTTCAGCGGCTACAACCCCGTCGCTTACAAGCTCTTCGCGTGGACGCTTTCGGCGGTCTTGTGCGGCGCGGCGGGAGCCCTCTACGTTCCTCAGGTCGGCATCGTCAATCCGAGCGAGATGCAACCATCGAGCTCCGTTGAGATCGCCATCTGGGTTGCGGTCGGCGGGCGCGGCACCCTCGCGGGCGCGATTCTCGGCGCGCTCTTCGTCAACGGCGCAAAGAGCTGGCTCACCAACGCTTTCCCGACGGCGTGGCTCTACGTGCTGGGCGGGCTTTTCGTCGTCGTCACGCTGCTTCTTCCGGGAGGTCTCCTCCAGGCAATCCGGTCATTGTCGCGCATTCATCTTGGCGCCGCACGGGTTGCGCGAAGCGTGCGTAGCCTTGCGCCCAAGAGAAACTCTTCGTCCCCGCCGCCGGCGCATCCGGTCGCCGTGGGTGAGAAGCCGCGCCCGTGACCGCGCTCTTGAGCGTCGACAAGATTACGGTCCATTTTGACGGCTTTCGTGCGCTGGACGAGCTGACTCTTTCCCTGCAGGCCGGAGAACTGCGCTGCATCGTCGGCCCCAACGGAGCCGGAAAAACGACCCTGATGGACGTCATCACAGGAAAGACGCGTCCCGATTCAGGGACCGTGACTTTCGGCGGCCGCGACATCACGCACCTGTCGGAGCATGCAATCGTCGCCCTGGGCATCGGCCGCAAATTTCAGCGGCCGACCGTATTTCCCGGCCACTCCGTGTTCGAGAACCTCGAGTTGACGACGAAGGGAAGCAAGGGCGTCTTGCGAACTCTCTTCGCGCGCCTTTCGGCCGACGAGCGTCAGGCCATCGAACGGACTCTGGAGCTTACCGGGCTGGCCGACCAGCGGCGGACCTTGGCCGGACTCTTGTCGCACGGCCAGAAGCAGTGGCTCGAGATTGGGATGCTTCTGGTCGAGCAGCCAAAGCTCTTGCTCGTCGACGAGCCGGTGGCCGGAATGGCCCAGCACGAGATCGAGCGCACGGAGGAGATTCTCGCGTCGCTCGCCGGGCAACACACGGTCGTCGTCGTAGACCACGACATGGCTTTCGTGCGCAGCATCGCGCGGACCGTCACGGTCCTGCACGAAGGACGGGTGCTTGCGGAAGGACCCATGCGAGACGTGCAAAACGACCCGCGCGTGATCGAAGTCTACCTGGGAGCCTGACATGCTCGAAGCCCGCGGCATAAACCAATACTACGGAGGCAGTCACACGCTTCGCGGCACGTCGCTCACGGTCGCTGACGGGTCGTGCACCTGCGTGATGGGGCGCAACGGCGTCGGCAAGACAACGCTGCTTCGAGCCATCATGGGGCTCATCCCGATACAATCCGGCAGCGTGCGTTTCGGCGATCGGGAGCTCATCGGGGCGGACGCAAGCGATCGGGCGCGGGTCGGAATAGGGTACGTGCCGCAGGGACGCGAAATCTTCCCAGAGCTGACCGTCGAAGAAAATCTCCTCGTGGGAACGCTCGCGCGCAAGCGCGCCTCGCGTGAAATCCCCGATCTTGTGTTCCGGCTGTTTCCCGTGCTGCGCACGATGATGCGCCGGCGCGGTGGCAACTTGTCCGGCGGTCAGCAGCAGCAGCTCGCGATTGCCCGCGCTCTTACGCTGCGGCCTACGTGCGTTCTTCTCGATGAGCCCACCGAGGGAATTCAGCCAAGCATCGTGCACGAGCTGGGCGATGTGATCCAGCGCCTCTACAAGGAGGAGAACATGTCAGTGCTCCTCGTAGAGCAAAAACTGCCCTTCGCGCGCCGTGTCGCAGAGCGATTCTTCCTCATGGACCGCGGCGCAGTCGTCGCCGCAGGCCCAATGCAGGGCCTCTCCGACGAACTCGTCCAGCGCCACTTGGCGGTTTAGCTCACTCACCGGGCTCGGGAAGCGCGGCGTGCGACAGCGGTGGCGCTGGGATCGACACCGTCGCCGTTGCGAATTTGGCGCATCCGAGCAGGATGCCCGCGACGGCCAAGTAGCTGAGCGCGACGAGGGGCGTTCGCCCCACTCCGATGCCCTCTCCGTGCATGAAACCGAAGAACGTCAGCGCCGCGCCGACGGCCGCGAAAACGGCCGATCTGGCGAACTGACGCTCGATCACGAAAACGGCGATGGCGCCAAGAACGAGCCCGGCCAAGATCGCGCCGCCGCCGAGGATCGAGAGCCCCTCGTAGAGGACGCCCATCTGTTGCATCTTGTCGAGGCCGACCGCCGCCGCGTTGGTGCCAGCCGCGCCCAACGAGTTGTCGATTTGCAGCTTGCACCATGCGGCGAGATGCGGCGTCAATGCGAGGACGATCGCGGGGGCGTGGCTCTTCGGGTTCTCCTGGAACGCCTGCGACCCGATGAGCATGCCGATGTACAGAAGAATGGGCGAGATGGCGACGACCGGTATGAGGGCCGACATGACCGCAATGATGCCGAGCCACGCGAGGACAATCACAGTGATGCCGGTTGCTGCCGAGTAGCCGATGCGGCCCCCCATGGCTTTCCAACCCGGGTGGCCGATGTACACCGCGTTGATGAATGGGTTGCCCATCATGCATCCGATGAGGCTGACCACTCCGTCAGCGCAGAGCACGCGCGTCGTAGGAAAGCTGTCGCCAGCCACGGACGCACTCTCCACGTTGTCCATCGCTTCCACGAGATCGTAGATGCCGAAAGGAATCGCCGTGACGAGGATGACGCCCAGAAACTGGAAGCCCGAGAACACGTGCCCAACGGCCGGAATAGGAATGGCGAACCCGAAGCTCGATACGGAGTCGGTGGGCTCATCCCACCGAACGGGTGTCCGAGGGCGGTCGAGGACCAGGCGATGGCCGTCCCGACCGCGATGGCGACGAGCCCCGCCGGCGTGCCGCGGAAATAGCGCACCCCTCCGAACCAGCTCGCGAGAATGATCGCAAAGCACGGGATGGCCACGACGGGAGTCATGAACATCTCGAGCGCCGGGCGCATCGAGATGAAGGCGATCGAAACGCCGGCGAGCGTTCCGAGCAGTGCTGCACGCGGCGTCACCTTGCGAATGAACGGGGCTATGAAACCGCCGGCCATCAGAACGAAGCTCTGGATAAACACCCAGGTCAGCCCCGCCTCCCAGCCGCGCACCGGGTCACCGGTCTTGAGCGCGATGGGCAGCATGATGACGAACGTGACCACGAACATGTGCGGCACGCTGATGCCCGAGGGCAGAGCGCACACGTCGTCTCGGCCCGTTTTCTTGGCCAGGCGGTACGCGAGCCACGCGTAGTAGACCGTACTCAAGAACATCATCAGGCCCGTCGCGGGCAGAATCCGGCCGAACACGAGAGCGTCGGGCATCTTGAGGACGAAGCGGAGAAGGCCCGTCAGAACGAGCAAGTTGACCAGAATATTCGTTCCAAATCCGAAGTACGCGTTCCAGTCTCCAGGCGTCCACAGAATCGGCTTCTTTTCGGTCATCGGTCTGCTCCTCTCGGATTGCTACGTCGTCGCGATCGCTCCTCCGGCACTATGCGAGGGCCTTGAGAACCCTCGCCGAGTCCGACACCCACCCGAAGATTGCACCTTGCGCCTTGATCATTCGCAGGCCCACTTCGTGAAATTCCGGGAAATACGAACCGCAACAATCCGAAGGAACGAGGCAGCGGAAACCGCGATCGTTGGCTTCGCGCACCGTCGTGTGCACGCACACTTCGGTGGTGACGCCGCAAACAATCAGGTTCTCGACGCGACGGTCCTGCAAGATCAGATGAAGATCGGTTGCGTAGAACGCTCCCTTGCCCGGCTTGTCGACGACGGGCTCCCCATCGCGCGGGTAAAGCTCCGGCACGATGTCGTGGCCCGGCTCGCCGCGTATGAGGATGCGCCCCATGGGTCCCTTCGCGCCAATGCGCAATTTGGGAGCGCCTCGTTCTACCTTTGCCGGGGGCGCATCAGACATGTCGGGACGGTGTCCCTCCCGCGTGTGAACGATGAGCATTCTCTTTTGCCGAGCGGCTTCGAGCAGGGCCATGCAAGGCCGAATCGCGGCGCTGAGCAGCGATACGTCGTTGCCGAGAGCTTCGCCGAAACCGCCGGGCTGCAGAAAGTCGCGTTGCATGTCGATCATCACGATCGCCGTGCGATCGACGTCAATCGGCAACGGGTTCGGCTCGGCATCCACCGTGACTACTGACATCGTCAACTTCCTCCTGTCGCCGTTCTCGTCCCGACGACTTCGAGCAACGCGCGCGACTCGCTCACCGCGCCGAAGACGCCGTTCTGCATCGTCACCATCTTGAGCGCAGCCTCGTGGTTGCCCCGATCGGTCGCTGCGCAGCAATCGCGAAGCAGAAGGCATTCGAACCCGCGGTCGTTCGCCTCGCGCATCGTGGTGTGCACGCACACATCGGTCGTGATCCCTGTGAGCACCAGGTTCTGAATCCCGCGTAAGCGCAGCACGAGCTCGAATTCGGTTGCGCAGAAGCTTCCCTTGCCTGGCTTGTCGATAACGGCCTCGCCGGGGAACGGCGCGAGCTCGGGAATAATCTCCCAACCCGGTTCACCGCGGACGAGCACACGCCCGCATGGACCGCGATCCCCAATGCCGACTCCGGAGGCCGCACGACGCGAGCGCCATCGCTTATTGGCGGGGAGGTCAGCGAGATCGGGCCGGTGCCCTTCTCGCGTGTGAAAGATGGGAAACTGGCGAGCGCGGAATGCGCCGAGAACCAGCCGGATCGGCTCGATGCAAGCACGCGTGAGCGAGATGTCGTAACCAAGCAGGTCGATGTAGCCGCCCTTTCCGCAGAAGTCCGTTTGCATGTCGACGACGACGAGGGCCGTGTTTTCGGCCCGAAGATCGCCGTTGAACGGCCAGGGATAGGGTGTGGCTGCGACGTGGGTCATGGGGCACGTCCATTTCTGGGCGCCCGCCAACCGTCGTAATGCTGAGCCTGTTTCGATGGGGTGTCCGCAACATGTGCGAATGGTTGCGTTGACGCCTAGGACGCGCTTGGCCTGACGACGGAGGTCTCGCAGACAATACGTAGACGTTTTCCGGCGATAGGCCCCGTCAATCCCCGTAGATTGCGCCAAGGAGAATCACGGCGCGCATGGACAAGACCGAACTTTGCCTCACGTTTCACTCTTTGAGCGAGGCCTATGAGCGCAGACTGTGCACGCCCGAGAGCGTGGTTGGCGAGGTTCATCGCCGCATCGAGCGAGGGCGGGCGGGCGGGCAAAATGCTTGGCTGCATGTCCGCGAACTCGATGCGCTCTTGGCGGACGCGCGAGCGATGATGGTCCGCAAGTCGGCGGGCGAGCGACTGCCTCTCTTTGGTTTGCCTTTTGGCGTGAAAGACAGCATCGACGTCGCCGGCATGCCGACAACTGTGGCTTGCCCCGCGCTGGCTCGCGTGCCCGACGAGAGCGCCCCCGTTGTACGGAGGCTCGTCGCGGCGGGAGCCATCGTGGTCGGCAAGAATAACTTGGACCAGCTCGCGACCGGGCTTGTCGGCGTTCGCTCGCCGTACGGTGTTCCGGTCAATCCTTTCGACAAGAGAATGATTCCCGGCGGCTCGAGCTCCGGGTCTGCCGTCGCCGTTGCCACGGGACAAGTGAGCTTCTCGCTTGCGACCGATACAGCTGGATCGGGAAGAGTCCCGGCGGCATTCAACAATGTCGTCGGTCTGAAACCGACGCGCGGGGCGCTGAGCACCCGCGGCGTTGCCCCTGCCTGTCGGTCGGTCGACTGCTGCTCGGTCTTGGCCCTGACCGTAGCCGACGCCTGCGCGGTCATCGAGGTCGCGAAAGGTTGGGACGAAGACGACCCCTTCTCGCGGCCCGAGTTCGCGGAGCTCTCCTTCATTCCTCGCGCTCCGGCCCCACCGTGGCGCATCGGCTTGCCGCGTCCGTCGCAGCTCGAGTTTCTCGGCGACATCCAAGCCCAGCAAATATTCGCCGCGTCCGTGGATCGTTTCCGCGCACTCGGCTGCACGATGGTGGAGGTGGACTTCGCCCCGTTTCTGGACGCCGGCAAACTGCTTTACGGCGGTCCCTGGGTCGCAGAGCGCCTGGTCATTGGCGGCGAGCTCCTTGCGCGCGGCTCTGACTCCCTTCTCCCGGTCATTCGCGAGATCCTGCAAGAGGCGCAACGCTACGACGCGCTCGAGACATTTACCGCAACGTATGCTCTTGCTGCGCTACGGCAAAAGCTTCGTGCCACTTGGAGCCAAATCGATGCGCTGGTTGTCCCCACTACCCCGACGATTTACGGGGTCGACGAAGTACTCGCAAACCCTCGAACGCTGAACGCCAATCTGGGCATTTACACGACCTTTGCGAATTTGCTGGATCTAATGGGCATCGCCGTTCCGGCGGGGTTTCGAGGCGACGGACTTCCCGCGGGCATTACTCTCCTAGGCCCAGCGGGGTCCGACGCTCGCGTCGCAGCGATCGCCGAAGCCCACCACCGTCGGTTGGGAGGGCGCCTTGGCGCGACCCAATGCGAGCTCTCGATCGATTCCGCGCCAGGAGCCGTGATCGAGGAGGATCGCGTCGAGCTGGCTGTCGTGGGCGCGCATCTGAGCGGACAGCCTCTCAACCGCGAGCTGACCGGCAGGGGCGGCTCACTCGTGCGAACCACGCGCACGTCGCCGCGGTATCGCCTTTTTGCTTTGCGGGCGGCGTCACCCGCAAAGCCCGGGCTGATCCGCACGCCGGACGATGGCCGGGCCATCGAAGTCGAGATCTGGCGGCTTGATGCCACTCAATTCGGCCGATTCGTCGCAAACGTGCGAGCCCCCCTTTGCATCGGATCGATCGAGATCGAAGACGGCAGCTGGGTCCACGGATTTCTTTGCGAACCGCACGCGATTCAAGATGCCGAAGACATTTCGGGATGGGGGGGCTGGCGAGCGTATCTGAAGGATCGTCGAGGGGTTGCATAACTACTCTTCGAGCCGGACCTGCATTTCCGAATGTCTCAAATGTTTATCCACACGAAATAAGCACGACACTTTCGGGTGACTATGTAGGGGGCTGGACGGTGCGCGTGGTAGTAGCGCGGGCTCCGTCCATTCGTGGCGAGCGAATATCGCTCAGCGCGGAAGTGGAAGTGTACCCGCCCGTTTACAGAGAGGTGCCCGATGAGACTTGCCGGACAGCTTTGGCCACGCGCGCTCGTGGTGATATCGCTCGTGCAGTGGATGTCGGCGGCCGTGGCTCTCGCAGAGCCACC
>WNFJ01317696.1_pt3 | contig 43308 bp, 46 predicted proteins | sample 5400461 | NCBI WGS metagenome assembly WNFJ01 (sample SAMN13153349, study PRJNA577476) | soil metagenome | isolation source: 115 cm saprolite on Douglas fir-dominated hillslope | place: USA:California | collected 2013-09-17
ACGGCATGTCCAGCGTGTGGTTGAAGTGCGAGTGGGAGATCAGGATGAAGTCGGCGCGCGTGACGTGGGCATCGACGGCCGCCGTGTCCGGGACGAGGTCGTCGTCGGGCCCGAACACCCGGCGCGTGTCCCCGGGCAGGGGGGGCGTGGTCATGCTCCCGAGCTGGCCGGCGACCCGCAGGCGCGACAGATACGGATCCAGGAGGATCACGCGCTGGCCGTCCGTGATCTCCCAGCCGGCCGCGCCCAGGTGCGTGAGCGTGATGGACCGCCGGGCCATGCTCAGATGTCCCCGATCACCCGGACGCGGACGCGGAGCGAGTTGCCGGGGAGGTAGGCGAGGGGGAGGTCCTCCACCTCGACGAGCGCGAGCGTCTTCGGGTCGGCCCCGGCGCTCACCGCCTGCTCTTCGGCGAGCCGCCGCGCGCGGGCGATCGCCTCGTCGCGCGTGAGGTTCTGGAAGATCTGGTCCACCTCGCCGCTGACCTGGGCGATCGCGGCGCCGACCGCGTTCGCCACCGCCTGATGCTGGACGTGGACGACCTCGGAGACGCCGGCGATCCGCTCCGGCACCAGGAAACAGCCGCCGCCCACGGCGATGAGCGGCTCGTCGCGCGCGTCGGTCTTCATCCGATCCACGCCCTCCTCGATCACGGCGGCCGCCCGCGCGAGGACGTTCTTGACGAGCGCCGCCGGGAGCGAGGCGACGCGCGTCCGGTCGCCGACGTCGAGGAGCCCCGCCGCGACGGCGACGTCGGTCGCGGTCAGCTCGTCGCCGCCGAAGACGAGGCTCTGCTCGGTGAGCCGGTAGCCGACGCTCAGCGGCCCGACGGCGACGGGCTCGCGGCGGACGAGCGAGCCGCCACCCAGGCCGAGCGAGAGGAGGTCGGGCATCCTGAAGAGCGTGCGGACGCCGCCGATCTCGACGACGTTGTTCGCCTCGCGGGGGAAGCCGTGACGGAGGCAGCCGATGTCCGTCGTCGTGCCGCCGACGTCGATGACCAGCGCGTCGGTGCGCTTCGAGAGAAACGCCGCGCCCCGCATCGAGTTGGTCGGCCCCGATGCGAAGCTGTAGACGGGGAAGGTCTCGGCGACCGACGCGCGCATGACCGTGCCGTCGTTCTGGGTGAGATAGAGCGGCGCCGCGATCCCGCTCGCCCCGAGGGCGTCGGTGAAGGCGCGCGCGGTCTTCCGCGCGAGATCCACGAGCGCGGCGTTGAGCAGCGTCGCGTTCTCGCGCTCGAGGAGCCCGATGCGACCGAGCCGGTGCGAGAGCGTGACGGCGACGCCGGGGCACTCTTCGCGGAGGATCTCCGCCGCCTGCTCCTCGCACGAGGGGTTCAGCGGAGAGAAGACTGAGGCGACTCCCACCGAGGTCAGGCCCGCGTCGCGGATGCGCCGCGCGGCGGCGCGCAGGCCGGCCGCATCGAAGGGGACGATCGGCCGCCCGTCGTACTCGTGGCCACCTTCCAGCATCACGATCTCCCCGCGGACGATGGCGGCGAGGTCCTCGGGCCAGTCGATGAAGGGCTCGAGCGAGGCGCTCGCGGGGAGCCCGATGCGGATCGCGGCGACGCGGGTGAGGTCGCGCCGCTGGACGACGGCGTTGGTGAAGTGGGTGGTGCCGATCATCACCGCGTCGATTGGAGCGGGGTCCGCGAGTCCGGCTTGCGCCGTAGGTGGCCTGCCGGAGGTGCGGTGTGGCTCCGCACCTGCGTCCGCACGCAGCGCGGCGAGGGCATTCTTGATCCCCGTCGTGACGTCGGCGGTCGTCGGCGTCTTGACGGCGTGGACGACGCGCTCGTCCTCCAGGAGGACCGCGTCGGTGTTGGTCCCGCCCACGTCGATGCCCACGCGCCGTTTCATGCGAAGACGCTCGTGAAGTCGAGGTCGTAGCCGAAGGCGCGCGGTCCGACGTGCTCCAGGCCCTTGGGTGTGAGGAGGACCGGCGGCGCGGGGAGCGCCACGACGCCGACCCGCTGGCCGTAGCGCAGCGTCTCGGTGCCGACCGCCTCGCCCGAGACGCTGTCCATGACGCAGATGAGGTCGGGCGTCGTCACCCGCGGGACGCCGTCGAGCCAGCCGACGGCGAACTCGTTCTGGAAGGCGAGCTCGAAGGCCGAGCCGCGGAACGCGTCGAGACCGTCGAGCGTCGCCGTCCCGCGCAGGAACCCCTCGGTCGCCCGCCGCGCGACGTCGCGGATCTTGCCCTTGAACAGGAGCAACCCGCGCTCGGCCTCGATGATCGCCTGGACCGGGTCGCGGTGGGCGCGCCGCGCCGCCTGGACCGTCTCGCCGAGGCGGATCGCCTTCGTCGTCGAGTAGGGGATCGCGCACTCCTTGACTTCCTTGCCGGTGCGCGGCGCCTTGCACGTCGCCGCGATCGAGCCGACCTCGACGCACGCCTTGCGCGACAGGCGCTCCATCCACTTCCACGAGGCGGCGCGCGCGACGATCACCGCGTTGTCGCGGACGTCGGCGAGCGTGAGCGGGTACATGCGGAGGTCGTGGATGGCGAAGCTCGTCATCTGCGCCTCGGGGAACGCGCGCCCCATGCAGTCGGCGTCCACGACCGGCAGGCCGAGCAGCGCCGCGGCCATGAAGGGCTGGATCGCGTTGCCGCCGCCGATCTCGAGCGACATGACGGCGGTGAACTTCCGCCCGAGGTACTCCTCCATCATCGTGACGGCGTGCGCGATCGTGCGCGGGTCGGTGAGCCGCTCCTGGCCGACGAGCGGCGCGCCCATGTTCGAGACGACCGCGACCGGATCGTCGTCGCCGAGGTCCATCGGGTCCAGGAGCGAGACGACGGCGCCCGCGCGGTAGAGCTTCCGCATGTTGAGGAGCGCCAGGTACGGGCTTCCGCCCCCGCCGGTGCCGAGGATCCAGGCGCCGATCGCGAGCGATTCGATCTCGGCCGCGGAGACGGGGCGGAGCGGGGCCATCGCCCGCGTATGTTATCCTGCCGCCATCGCGGCGCAAACAGGAGGGCGGCCATGAGGGTGTTCGTCACGGTGGTCCTGGCAGCGCTCATCGCGGCGTCCCCGGCGTCGGCCTTCGAGCGGAGCGGCGACCGGAAGATCCTCGTCTTCGCCGGCGCTCAGGAAGTTCCCACGATCGACCCGAGCGTCAAGTACGACTGGTCCATCCGGATGGCCCAGCAGTCCCTCTACGACGCCCTCGTCAAGTACGTCGGCAACCCGCCCCAGATCGTGCCCTGGCTCGCCGAGAGGTGGGAGAGCACGCCGGACGCGAAGACGTGGACGTTCCACCTCGTCAGGAACGCGAAGTTCCATAACGGCGACCCCGTGACCGCCGAGGCCGTCCGCTTCTCCTTCGTGCGCACGCTCAAGCTGAACCAGGGGCCCGCCTGGATGCTGTCCGACTTCCTGAAGGAGGAGGGCATCAAGGTCATCGGCGACGGGACGATCCAGTTCACCCTCACCCAGCCCTACGCGCCGTTCCTGTCTTTCCTGCCGTGGTGGTACGTGATGAATCCGAAGCAGGTCCTGGCGAACGCGCAGGGGGACGATCTCGGCCAGAAGTGGCTCACGACCAACGAGGCGGGCAGCGGGCCCTTCAAGATCAAGCGCTGGGACCAGGGCGTCCTCTACGAGCTCGAGGCCGTGGACGGCTACTGGAAGGGCTGGCCGTCGAAGGACCGCATCGGCGGCGTCATCTACAAGATCGTCCGTGAGTCGGGCGCCCAGCGCGCGGCGCTCCTGCGCGGCGAGGCCGATATCGTCCAGGGGCTCTCGACCGACGACTTCGACCAGGTCGGCAAGATGCCGGGCATCGTCGTGCCCACCTTCCCGGGGATGACGACGTTCGGGATCAAGATGAACACGCAGAAGGGCCCGACGAAGGACCCGAACCTCCGCAAGGCGGTGTGCTACGCGTTCGACTACGACGCGCTCGTCAAGATCTACAACGGCAACGCCGTGCTCCAGACGAGCCCGTTCCCGAACGCGACTCGCGGCCACATCGCCGTGCCCGGCTTCTACCGCCAGGACGTCGCGAAGGCGAAGGAGTTTCTCGCCAAGTCGGCCTACCCGAACGGCGGCGTCGAGCTCGAGTACGTCTACGTCCAGGGGCTCGAGGAGGAGCGGAAGATGGGGCTCGTCCTCATCGACAACCTCCAGAAGCTCAACGTCACGGTGAAGATGGTGCCGCTCATCTGGCCGAACATGGTGGGGCGCGGCTCCAAGGCGGAGACCTCGCCCGACATGATGGCCGTGTTCACGACGCCCGTCTCCACGGACCCGGACGCGGTCGCGTACCAGTACCACAAGAACTCCTGGGGCAAGTACTACGGCTCGGCCTTCTACGCGAACGACGACGTCTGGGCGCTGATCGACCGCGCGCGCACCATCGCCCGGTGGGAGGAGCGCGCGCCGCTCTACGCCGAGATCCAGAAGCGCATCGCGGCCGACGCGCCGGAGATCTTCGGGATGCTCGCGAACCGGCGCTGGGCGATGCGCGATCACGTGAAGGGCTTCCAGTTCAGTCCCGTCCGCTTCACGGGCGAGGTGGACCTCTACCCGCTGGCCATCGTCGCCAAGTAGCCGCCAGGCCGTTGCTCGGCTACGTCGTCAAGCGGCTCGCGCTGCTGGGCCTGATGCTCTTCGGGCTCCTCTGCATCACGTTCGCGATCTCTCACGTCGTCCCTGGGGATCCCGCCCGGCTCGCGGCCGGTCCCGACGCCACGGCCTCGATGGTCCAGACGCTCAGCGCCGAGTACGGCCTCGACCGGCCGCTCTGGGTCCAGTTCGCGCGTTACGTCCGCGGGATGGCCGGCGGCGACCTCGGCCGCTCGCTCCGAACGCGCGAGAGCGTCGGGAGCGACCTCCTCCGCTACTTCCCGAACACGTTCGAGCTGGTCACGGGCGCGATGCTCATCGCCATCCTCCTCGGCGTCCCGCTCGGCATCCTCTCCGCCGTCTACCGCAACACCTGGGTGGACCACCTGACGCGCGTCGTCTCGGTCTCCGGCGTCGCGATCCCCGCCTTCTGGCTCGGGCTCATGCTTCAGCTCCTCCTGGCGCTCCAGTGGCGGCTCCTGCCCCTCGGCGGCCGTCTCGGCCTCATGAGCGCCCGGCCTGAGCCGCTGACGCACCTCCTCTTCGTGGACGCGCTCCTGCGCGGCCAGTGGGCGACCTTCGCCGACGCGCTGGCCCACGCGATCCTCCCGATGGTCACCCTCTGCTTTCCGGCGCTCGCCTCGATCATGCGCGTGAACCGCGCCGAGATGATCGAGACGCTCCGGCAGGACTACATCGTCAACGCGCGCGCGCAGGGGATCTCGGACTTCCGCATCGTCGCGCGCTACGCGCTGAAGAACGCGATGGTGCCGACGCTCACGATGATCGGGCTCCGCTACGGCTGGATGCTCGGCGGCACGGTGCTGGTCGAGACGGTCTTCGACTGGCCGGGCATCGGCCTCTACGCCGTCAGCTCGGCGGTGGCGAGCGACTTCCAGCCGATCATGGGCGTGACCCTCCTGATCGGCCTCAACTTCATGCTGGCGAACTTCCTCGTGGACCTCGCGTACGGGTGGCTCGACCCGCGGACGCGCGAGGCGGGGGCGACGTGACGGCGCGGGTCCTCGTGCGGTCGCCCCTCGCGGGCTGGCTCGAGCGCCACGAGCCGGCGGCGCGCGAGCTCCGGCTCTACGCGCGGATCTTCGCGCGGAGCGCCTCGTCGCTGCTCGGGCTCGGCCTGGTGCTCCTGTTCCTCCTGGTCGCGGCGCTCGGCCCGTGGATCGTGCCGTACCCGGAGGACGCGCGCGGCGCGGTCCACCTCGACCTGAAGCTCCAGGCGCCGGGCGCGGCGCACTGGTTCGGCACCGACGAGGTGGGCAACGACGTCTACACGCGCGTGATCCTGGGCGCGCGCGTCTCACTCCAGATCGGCCTCATCATCACGCTCGTCGGCGGGCTCATCGGCGTGCCGCTCGGGATGCTCGCGGGCTACGTGGGCGGCCTCCTCGGCGACGTCATCATGCGCGTGACCGACGTGTTCCTCTCGGTGCCCGCGCTCGTCCTGGCCCTCGCCATCGTGGGCGCGCTCGGCCCCGGCATCGTCAACGCGATCGTCGCGCTCTCGCTCGTCTGGTGGCCGGGCTACGTGCGGCTCGTCCAGGGCAAGACGCTCTCGCTGAAGGCCCAGACGTTCGTCGAGGCGGCGCGCGCCGTCGGCACCGGCCGGCTCCGCATCGTCTTCGTCCACATCCTGCCGAACTGCCTGTCGACGATCACGGTCAAGGCGAGCATGGACATGGGGACCGCGATCCTCGCCGCGGCGGGCCTCGGCTTCATCGGCCTCGGCGCCCAGCCGCCGCACCCCGAGTGGGGCGCGATGATCAGCTACGGGCGGAACTATCTCCCGACGTGGTGGTGGTATTCGGCCTTCCCCGGCCTCTTCATCTATCTGACGGTGCTCGGTTTCAACCTCCTGGGCGACGGCCTCCGCGACGTCCTCGACCCGAAGAGCCGCGGCTAGCGGCCGGCGGGGCCGTCAGACGCCGCAGAGCTCGGCGAGCACGCGGGCGACGAGGAGGTTCGCGACGAGCACCGGCGCGCCGATCGCGGCCCGGAGCTCGTCGCGCGTCTTCTTCCTGAAGCCGATGCAGTCCATCACGACGAGCCCGGCGTGCGCCGAGCGGAGCGCGTCCGCCGCGCGCGCGAGCGCGACGGGATTCTCCTCCTCGTAGGGTGAGAGCGGGACGACGACCGGATCGAAGCCGTCGGCGCGCCAGCGCGCCTCGGTCTGCGCCACGTGGGGCTCAGACGGCGTGAGGATACCCAGGCGGCCGGGCCAGCGGAGCCCGCGGAGCGCGCCGAGCAGGATCGGCTGGGGCTGGACGCAGGGACGCCGCGCGGGGATGGGCGGGAAGGCGCCGGTGCAGAGGAGCGCGGTCAGGCCCGCCCCCGCGGCCTCGAGCGCCGCGATCTTTGCCTGCACGCGCGCGACCACGTGACGCTTGGCGACGAACACCGAGCTCGCGTCGGCGAGCCGCGTGACGAGGATCTCGTCGCCCGGACCCGGCGCGAGCGCCGCGATCTCCGCGCGTGTGAGCCCGTCGAGGGCCCCGGCCTCGCGGATGTCGATGCCCGGGCCGAGGATCTCGGCCATGTCGGGCACGACGTCGGCGCGCGGCGACTGGCCGATCGTGACGAGCCCGACGCTCGGACGCGACGCCGTCACAGCACGTGGAGCAGGGGACGCGCGGTGAGCGCGTCCGGCTTCCAGAAGCCGGTCTCGGCGAACCACGCGAGCGCCTGTCGCGGATCGGCCGATCGGGCGAGCGCGAGGGTCTGGCCGCCCTCGAAGAACCCGCCGAACGCCACGCGCCCCGCGCCGCGCATCTCGATCAGCGCGAACTGCGCCATGTCGTGCTGGGCCACCGGGCCCTCGACGATCGTGACCGAGCGCGAGCCGTCGAGGACGACGGGGACCATCTCCCATGGCTCGACGAACTGGGCGAAGCTCCGCGGCTCGTAGCGGGTCCAGACGCCACCCGTCCAGTACGGGTCCTCTTCGATCGCGTGCTCGAGCTGGCCGGGCTGCTGGAGGCGGTAGAAGACGTCGGCGCTCTTGCCGTCCGGCGCCGGGCCGCCGCCGACCAGGATGCCGGCCGCGCGCAACCCCTGGAGGCGCTCGAGGTGGGCGCGCCGGTGGCCCTCGCGGCGGGTCAGGTAGTCGTCGGCGGCCGTGACGGCGATGTGGAAGACGATCACGGTCGAGAGCCTACCAGATCGCGGCCCGCGCGAGCCGGCGTGTTACTGTGTCGAGTGATGGAGCTGCTCGAGGAGTTTCGTGCTCGGTACCCGTTCCCGCTCGACGACTTCCAGCTCGAAGCGATCCAGGCGATCGCGGCCGGCCAGTCGGTGATCGTCTCGGCGCCGACCGGGGCGGGCAAGACGCTGGTCGCCGAGTTCGCGATCCACGCGGCGCTCGCGGCCGGCCGCCGCATCGCCTACACCACGCCGCTCAAGGCGCTCTCGAACCAGAAGTTCGCCGACTTCACCCGCGCGTTCGGCGAGGCGCGCGTCGGCATCCTGACCGGCGACGTCAAGGTGAACCCGCACGCGCGCGTGCTCGTGATGACGACGGAGATCCTCCGGAACGCGCTGTACGGCTCGGGCCTCGAGGACCTCAGCTACATCGTGCTCGACGAGTGCCACTACATGGGCGACGAGGGGCGCGGCACCGTGTGGGAGGAGATCATCATCGGCGCGCCGAAGGACGTCGCCCTCGTCGGTCTCTCGGCGACGGTCGCGAACGTCAAGGAGATCGCCGACTGGATCTCGCTCGTCCACCGGCCGATCGTGCCGATCTACCATCCCCACCGCCCGGTGCCGCTCCGCTGGGCGATCGCCGATCTCGCGGGCGAGATGCACGACCTCGACGACGTGCGCCGGGGCCGGGCGCGCGTCGTCGGCGACGAGCCGCGCGGTCCCGACGACCGCGGCCGCTGGTACACGCGCCGGGTGGCGGACCCGACGGTGCTGATCGAGGCGCTCGCGGCCCGGCGCTGGCTCCCCGCGATCTACTTCATCTTCAGTCGCGCCGGCTGCGAGCGCGCGATGCACGACGTGCTGACCGAGGGCCGGAGCCTCCTGACGGCGGAGCAGCAGGCCGAGGTGGACCGCGCGATCGGCGAGGCGGTCGCGGAGAGCCCCTCCGTCGGCGAGTCGGCGCTGTCGCAGTCGGTCTTCCAGGGACTCAGGATCGGCGTGGCCCTGCACCACGCGGGGATCCTGCCCGGCCTCAAGCGGCTCATCGAGACGCTGTTCGAGCGCGGCCTCTGCAAGGTCGTCTTCGCGACGGAGACGATGTCGCTCGGCATCCACATGCCCGCGCGCGCGGTGGTGCTCCAGGGGCTCACGAAGCGCACCGACCGCGGCTTCCGCTCGCTCACCCACAACGAGCTGACCCAGATGGCGGGCCGGGCGGGCCGGCGCGGCATCGACGCCGAGGGCGAGTGCGTGATCGCGCTCGACGCGCGCGACGGCGTGGACTCCGTCTTCCATGTCGTGGACGGCGCGCCCGAGCCGATCGAGAGCCGGTTCCGGCTCGGCTACGGCTCGGTCGCGCTCCTGCTCGGCACCGGGGCCGAGCCGGACGTCCTGCGCCGCCGGATCGAGTCCTCCTTCGGCCAGTACCAGAACCTCAAGCGCGTCCGCGAGCTTGAGGCCGAGGTGCTGAGCCTCGAGGCCCAGCTCGCGGCGCTCGAGCGATACGAAGCCCCGTGCGGCGACTTCCAGCGCGTCGGCCGGTACCGGCGCGCGCGTCAGGAGCAGGAGGTGCGGCGGCAGGCGCTCGGCCGCGGCGGGCGCCGGGGCGAGCGGAGCGTCGCCGAGGCCGAGACGGGCCGCCTCGCGCTGGTCCGGCGCAAGGGCGCGCCGAGCCTCGCGCTGATCCTCGGCGTGCACTCGACGCGCGGCGGGAAGGCGCTCCTCGACGCGCTCCTTCCCCACGGCGCCGTCGTCCGGGTGAAGAGCGGCGTCGTGAAGCGCGTCTTCTGGGCCACGCCGCCGATCCACGTGTCGCGTGACCTGGGCCGCGAGGGCCGCGGTCGCGACGGCCGCGGCCTCGGCCACCTGGCCGCCGAGCTCGGCCGGCTCTCCGTCGCCGAGCTCGTCGAGCGCGAGCGCGCCGAGGGTCCCGGCGCGGTCCTCGCGGCGATCGAGTGCCACCGCTGCCCGTGGGGCGCGCTCCCGAAGTGCGACCGCGAGTGGCGCGAGCTGGAGACGCTGACGGAGCGGCTCGGCGCCCGCCGGCGCGCCCTCGAGCACGTGCGCGGCGCCTACTGGCAGGAGTTCCTGCGCGTCGTCGAGGTCCTCGAGCAGTTCGGCGCGATCCGCGAGCGGCGGCTCGAGCCGCGCGGGCGGCTCGTCGCGAGCCTCCGCCACGACAACGAGCTGCTCGTCGCCGAGAGCGTGTTCCGCGGCCTCTTCGCCGACCTCACGGGGGCCGAGGCGGCGGCGCTCGTCTCGGCGCTCATCGAGGAGTCGCGCTCCGGCGAGCCGGCGCGCGCGCGGGAATTCCTCCGGAAGCGCCCGAAGCTCCGCCGGCGGCTCGCCGAGCTCGAGGGCATCGCCCGCACGCTGCACGAGGCCCAGCGCCAGCGTCACCTCGGGATCCCCCTCGGCGTCCACGGGGGCTTCATGCCGGCCATCTTCCGCTGGGCGTCCGGCGAGGACGACTGGACGGCGATCGTCGAGGACGCCTTCGGCGGTCACGAGGGCGACCTGATCCGCGCGATGCGCCGGCTCATCGACCTCCTGCGCCAGCTCGCCGAGAGCCCCGAGGTGCCCGCCCAGACGGCGCGCGTGCTGGCCCAGGTCGCGCGGGTCGTGGATCGTGGCATCGTGCTCGAGTCGGCCCTGATATGATTCCTGCCGTGGGCCGTCACGCACGCTCGGCCGTGGTGCTCCTCGTGGCGCTCGCCGGGTGCGCCACGCTCTGGCCTCAGGAGCGGCACGCGCTCCACGGGCCGACCGCCGAGGAGATCTGGATGGCGCGGGTCCTGCTCGCCACCGCGCACGAGCCGAGCTTCGACGACCGGCAGCGGTGGGATGACCAGATGGACCAGCGGCTCTCGCAGTACCTCTCCCGCCACCCGCGGCTCGCCAACTCGATCGACGTGACGAGCCTCACGATGACCCGCCAAGTGACGGTGGGCATGGAGCGGGAGCTGGTCCTGCTGCTCCTCGGCCCGCCCGTGCTCGGCGCGAAGGAGGCGGCCGAGATCGAGAAGCTGGCGCGCGGCTACTGGCCGCTCGTGAAGGTCAACAAGCCGACGGAGGCGTGGCTCTACCCGCAGGGCTGGCGCCTGTTCCTCGACGACGCGCGGATCGTGGACATCACGCAGTACCTCGAGCCCTGACGCCCGACCTGGTCCGCACGGAGCCCCGCCGATGATCGAGTCCAGGCTGATCGTGACGAAGGAGACGCCGCTCGCAAGGAGGCAGCCATGCTTGAGGAGAAAGTGATCGCGAGCTGGAAGTACAAGAAGGGCGCGCTCGACGCGAAGACCGCGTACCTCTGCTATCTCGCGGCGAATCTCGCCGTGGGCAACACCCACTGAGCGAAGCGCGACCTGGCAGGTGCCAGGACATCGGGCGCGAGCGAGGACGAGGTGCGCGAGGCGATCAGCTTCGCGATCCGCGCGAACGCGGCGAAGGCGCACGCGGACATCCTCAAGGTGTGGACCGATGGCGGAGGTTAGCCTGACCGCGGCGTTCTCCACGGTCCCCGCGGGGGAGGCCGAGGACATCAAGCGGGTCCTCGTCGAGACGGTCGAGCAGCTCGCGCGGGACGACGGCGCCTTCACGCGGGCGAAGCTCGTCTTCACCGAGTCCGACGAGCGCTGCGGGCTCACCGCGGAGCTCGACGGCGTGAAGAAGGAGGGCGTGCCCCTCCAGCTCGACCTCGACACGCTCGAGGACGCGAAGACCTCGGCCGGGGCGCGTGCCCAGCTGAAGGAGGCGCTGCGCCTCTACTTCCGGAGGGTCCTTGGCAAGTAGCGACGACGGCGTCCTCCTCTTCGTCTGGCGCGGTTCCGTGCTGCGCGTGCCGGACGGCGTCCAGCCGCCGAAGGCGGGCTCGCGCTTCTTCTGCCGCCACCTCGCCGTGGGGTCCGGCGAGCGCGCGCTCGAGATCGGGAGCGGCGCCGGCCTCGCCGCCGTCCTCATCGCCAAGGCCGGCGCACGCGTCGTGGCGACCGACATCGTGCCCGCGGCCGTCGAGGCCACCCGCGCCAACGCCGCGCTGAACGGCGTCGTCGTGGACGCGCGGCTCGGCGACTGCTACGCGCCCGTCGCGGGCGAGCGCTTCGACCTGATCTGCGCCAACGCGCCCCAGATGCCGACCCCGCCCGGCCGCGCGCGGGCGGACGCGGCCGCCGCCGCCGACAACGGCGGTGGCGACGGCTGGGAGATCCTCGACCGCGTGATCCGCGGCGCGCCCGCGCACCTCACCCCGCGCGGCCGGCTCGTGTTCGCGATCTTCGCGTTCCTCGGCGCGAAGCGCGCGTTCGCGAAGCTCGAGGCCGTCGGGCTCGAGCCCGCGCTCATCGCGAGCGAGAGCCAGTCGTTCCCGCGGATCGGCTACGAGCGGCTCGAGCACATCCGCGCGGTGGACGCCGAGGCGACGGTGCCGGCGACGGGCCTCCCGCCGACCGTCGAGCGGCTCCTGATCCAGGGAACGCGCCGCGCGTGACGCGCCGGCTCATCGTCAACGCGGACGACTTCGGTCTCACGCCCGGCGTCAGCGCCGGTATCCTCGCCGCGCGGCGCCACGGCATCGTGACGAGCTCGACCGTGCTGGTGACGGCCGGCCCGGACCGCGACGACCTCGCGCGCGCGCGCGACGCCGGGCTCGGCCTCGGGCTCCACGTCAATCTGACCCTCGGCCGGCCGCTCACGCGCGCGCGCTCGCTCGTGGACGCCACCGGACGCTTCGTCCGGGACGCGCGCCACGCCGCGGCGCGCGCGGACGCGAAGGACGTCGGGCGTGAGATCGCGGCGCAGATCGAGATGTTCGAGCGGCTGGCGAAGCGGCCGCCGACCCACCTCGACACCCACCACCACGTCGGCCTCCTGGCGCCGGTCGCCGAGGTCGTCCTCGCCGCCGCACGGCGGCTCGGCGTCCCCGTGCGCAGCCAGAACGCGGCGTCGCGGGCGCGAGCGCGGAGCGCCGGGCTCAGGACGCCCGACCACTTCTTCGGCGAGTCGGGGCCCGGGGCCTACTGGTCGCTCGCGCGGACGCTCGCCCATCTCCGCGCCCTCCCGCCCGGGGTCTCGGAGTTCATGAGCCATCCCGGCTGGTGCGACGACGCCCTCGCCGGGAGCCGCTACGGCCGCCAGCGCGAGACCGAGCTCGTCGGCCTCGGGACCCCGGCGGCGCGCGCCGCTGCGCAGAGCCTCGGTCTGCAGCTCTGCCACTTCGGCGACCTCTAGCCCGCGCGCGATGACGGCGGGAGGGCTGCTGCTCGGCGTGGACGTCGGCGGCACGACCATCGCCGCCGGCGCCGTCACGCCCGCGGGCGAGGTGATCCTCGAGCGCCGCCTCCGGACCCGTGAGCGCGGTCCGGGGCACGCCGTCGAAACGATCCAGGCGCTCATCGGCGCACTCGTCGCCGCGCTCCGCGACGACGCGGAGCGCCCGGGGCGCACGCCGGCGGCGATCGGCCTCGGCGTGCCCGGGCCCGTGGTCGCCGGGCGCGTCGGCGAGCCCGTGCCTCACGTCCCCGAGCTCGCCGGTCGCGCGCTCGCCGCCGAGCTCGCCGAGCGCTTCGGGCTCCCGGCCTTCGTGGACAATGACGTGAACGCGCTGGCGCTCGGCGAGTGGATGTTCGGCGCCGGGCGCGGCGCCCGCTCGCTCGTCGTGCTGGCGGCCGGGACCGGCTTCGGTGGCGGCATCGTGCTCGACGGCCGGCTCGTGCGCGGCGTCGCGGGCTTCGGGGGCGAGCTCGGCCACGCGCCGGTGAAGCTCGACGGGCGGCCGTGCTGGTGCGGCGGCCGCGGGTGCCTGGCGGTCTACGCGAGCGGCCGCGGCATCGCGGAGTCGGCGCGCGAGCGTGTCGCGAGCCGGCCGGACTCGAGCCTGCGCCGCGCGGCGGGCGGCGACGCCGCCGCGATCACGGCGCCGCTCGTGTTTCGCGCCGCCGGCGAGGGCGATGCGGTCGCGTCGTCCGTCGTGGACGAGGCCTGCCGCGCGCTCGGCGCGATGCTCGCCACGGTCGTCAACGGGCTCAACCCGGATGTCGTCGTGATCACCGGCGGCGTGGCCGCGTCGTACGCGGCGCTCGAGCCCCGGATCCTCGAGGCGGCGCGCGGGCACGCCTTCAAGGAGGCGCTGGCGGCGACACGCGTGACGATCGTTCCGGGGGACAAGCACGTCAGCATGCGCGGCGCCGCGGCGCTCGCGCTCTATGAGCTCGCGGGGCGAGCCGAGGGAGCGTAGGGCGAGCCGAGGGGCGCCCGCGGCTACTTCGCCGACTTGCCGAGCAGGCCGTCGAGGATGCGCGGCAGCCGCGTGATCGCCGACTCGCCGTGGATGCGCGCGACCATCTCGCCGTTCTTGTCCACCACGACGGTGTAGGGCGTGCCGCGGAAGCCGAAGCGGTTGCCGACCGTGAGCCGCGGATCGAGCGCGACCTTGTAGGTGACCTTCTGCTCCTGGACGAAGCGCTGGACGTCCGCCTGCGTGTCCTGGACGTGGATCGCGAGCACCTCGACGCCGCGCGGGCGATAGCGCTCGGCGAGCCGCGCGAGCGTGGGCGACTGGGCGATGCAGGGCTTGCACCACGACGCCTGGAACCGCAGCACGAGTACCTTCCGGCCGATGAGCTCGCGCGAGTCGAGCCAACCCTTGCCGTCGAGGACGCGGACCCGGAAGCCCGGCGCCGCCGGCGCGGCCTCGCTCGCGGCGACGGAAACGCTCAGCAGCATGGCGAGCGCGAGGGCGGGGACGCGCACGGAGGGTATAATAGCCGCGTGAACGACCTCGAGCACGAACTTCGGAAAGTCGTCGCCGGGGACGTTCGCTTCGATCCCACCTCGCGCCTCCTCTACGCGACCGACGCCTCGATGTACCAGGTGGAGCCGCTCGGCGTCGTCATCCCGCGCGACGCCGACGACGTGCAGGCGGCGGTCGAGGTCGCGAGGGCGCAGCGGGTCGCGCTCCTCCCGCGCGGCGGCGGCACCTCGCTCACGGGCCAGACCGTGAACCGTGCGCTCGTGCTGGACTTCTCGCGGCACATGCACGCGGTCCTCGAGGTGAACGCCGAGGAGTCGTGGGCGCGCGTCCAGCCCGGACTCGTGCAGGACAACCTGAACCACCACGTGCGGCCGCTCGGCCTGCTCTTCGGCCCGGACACCTCGACCTCGAACCGCGCGACGCTCGGCGGGATGCTCGGCAACAACTCGGGCGGCTCGCACTCGATCGCCTACGGCCTCACGGTCGACCACGTGCTCGAGCTCCGGTGCCTCCTCGCCGACGGCACGCGCGTCGCTTTCGGCGAGGTGACGCCCGTCGAGTTCGAGGCGAAGTGCCGGGCGCCGGGGCTCGAGGGGCAGATCTACCGCGAGGTTGCGCGCATCCGCGACGCGTACGCCGGCGAGATCCGCGCGCGGTGGCCGAAGCACTGGCGGCGCGTCGCCGGCTACAATTTGAATGAGTTAGTGGGGAACGGAGCCACCCGCGCCTTTCTCAGGCCACCTTCGGAACGCGCCGGCCCCGCGGACCCCGCTCCAACAGACGCCCCGCTCAACATGGCCCGGCTCGTGGTCGGCTCCGAGGGCACGCTCGTCACCGTGCTCGAGGCCAAGGTCCGCCTCGTGCGGCGGCCGACGCGGACCGCGCTCGACGTCATCCACTACCGCGGCCTCCAGGAGGCGCTCGAGTCGTCGCAGGCGATCCTCGAGACCGGGCCCTACGCGGTCGAGCTGACCGACAAGATGATCCTCGACCTGGCGCGGGGGAACATCGAGCAGTCCGCGCGCATGGGCTTCGTCCAGGGCGACCCCGAGGCGATCCTGATCGTCGAGTACGCGGGGGAGAGCGACGCCGAGGTGCGCGCCAAGGTGGACGCCCTCGAGCATCTGCGCGGCCGCGAGCGCTTCGGCTACGCCGCCCACGTCGCGTACGACGCCGCGGAGCAGCAATCGATCTGGAAGCTCCGGAAGTCCGGCCTCGGCCTGCTGCTCGGCATGAAGGGCGACAAGAAGCCGATCGCCTTCGTCGAGGATACGTGCGTCGAGCCCCGCCACCTCGCCGAGTTCGTGCCGCGCTTCCGCGACGTCTTCGCGAAGCACGACACCGTCGGCGCCTACTACGGCCACTGCTCGGTGGGGTGCCTCCACATCCGCCCCGTCATCGACCTCAAGACGCCGCGCGGGCTTGAGCAGGTGCGCGCGATCGCCGACGAGATCACCGACCTCGTCGTGGAGTTCGGGGGGACGATCTCGAGCGAGCACGGCGACGGCCGCGCGCGGAGCCCGTTCCTCGAGCGGATGTACGGGCCCACGCTCATGCGGGCCTTCCGCGAGCTCAAGCACGCCTTCGACCCCGAGAACCGGATGAACCCGGGCAACATCGTCGCCTCACCCGGCATCACCGAGCACCTCCGCTACGGCGCCGGGTACACGACGTGGGCGCCCGCGACGCTGCTCGACTTCTCGGAGCAGGGCGGCTTCGCGGCGGCGGTCGAGATGTGCAACGGCGTCGGCGCCTGCCGCAAGACGCTCGAGGGGACGATGTGCCCCTCGTACATGGCGACGCGGGACGAGGAGCACTCGACGCGTGGCCGCGCGAACGCCCTCCGCGCCGTGCTCTCGGGCGCGCTGCCGCCGGGCGAATTCACGGGCCGGCGGCTGTACGAGGTCATGGACCTCTGCCTCGAGTGCAAGGGGTGCAAGGCGGAGTGCCCGGCGAACGTGGACATGGCGAAGCTCAAGTACGAGTTCCTGCACCACTACTACCAGGCGCACGGGCTCCCGCTGCGGAACCGGCTCTTCGGCCGCATCGAGCGGCTGAACCGCCTGGGCGCGCGCCTGCCCCGGCTCTTCAACGCGCTCTCGGGCACGGCGCCGAGCCGGTGGCTCCTCGAGAAGCTCGCGGGGGTGGACCGGCGCCGGCCGCTGCCGCCGCTCGCCGAGCAGACGTTCACCGCGTGGTTCGCCCGTCACGCCCCGCCCGCGGCGGCCCCGCGCGGCGAGGTGGTGCTCTTCCACGACACGTTCGTGACCTACAACCAGCCCTCGATCGCCCGCGCGGCGGTCGAGCTCCTCGAGGCGGCGGGCCACCGCGTCGTCCTCGCGGACAAGAAGTGCTGCGGGCGGCCGATGATCAGCAAGGGGATGCTCGCCGAGGCGCGCGAGCACGCGGCCTGGAACGTGGGTCGCCTGGTCCCCTACGCGGAGCGCGGCGTCGCGATCGTGGGGCTCGAGCCCTCGTGCCTGCTCACGCTGCGCGACGAGTCGGTCGACCTCCTGCGCACCGACGCCGCGCGGCTGGTGGCCCGGCGGGCGTTCTTGCTGGAGGAGTTCCTGCAGCGCGAGCGCGGGCGCGGCCTCGAGCTCCCCTTCGCGCGCCACGGCCGGAAGGCGCTGCTCCACGGCCACTGCCACCAGAAGGCGCTGGTGGGCACGGCGCCGACCGACGCCGCGCTCGCGTGGGCCGGCTTCGAGGTCACCGAAGTGGACTCGGGCTGCTGCGGCATGGCGGNNTACGACATCTCGGTCTCGCTCGGGAACCGCCGCCTGGCGCCCGCCGTGAAGGCGGCGCCGGCGGACACCGTCGTGGTCGCGCCCGGCATCTCGTGCCGTCAGCAGATCGAGCACCTCACCGGCCGCCGCGCGCTCCACCCCGCCGAAGCGCTCAGGGACGCCCTATCGCGCTGACCGGGTTGCTCGTCGCCGGCGCCATCGCCGTGGCGGCGTTCGTCAAGGGCTGCGTGGCGTTCGGGTTCCCCACGGTGGCGACGCCCCTGCTCGCGCTCGTCGTGGACGTGAAAACCGCCGTCGCGATCACCATCGTGCCGAACATCGTGATGGACGGCGTCCAGGCCGTCCGCCGCGGCGGCGTGCTCGGCAGCGTGCGGCGGCTCGCGCCGCTGCTCCTCTTCGGCCTGCTCGGCACGGTGGCCGGCACGTATCTGCTGGCCGTGCTCTCGCCGCGCGCGGCCACCGCGGTGCTCGGCGGGTTCCTGCTCGTGTACGTCGCGCTCCACGCGGCCGGCCTCTCGCCCCGCGTCCCGCCGCGCTGGGAGCGGTGGCTCGCCGGGCCCGTCGGCCTCTTCGCGGGCGTCCTCGGCGGCGTCACCAACGTGCCCGGCACGCCGCTCGCCCTCTACTTCCAGGCGCTCGGCATGGACAAGCACGAGTTCGTCCGCTCGGTGGCGCTCTCGTTCCTGTTCTACAAATTGGTGCAGCTCGGCGCGACGGCCTGGTACGGCCTCCTCACGGGATCGCTGCTCCTGGCGTCTGTCGGACTCACGGTAGTCGGCCTCGGCGGCTTCGCGCTCGGCCTCAGAGTGCAGGACCGGCTGGCGGAGCGGACGTTCAACCGGCTCGTGCTGGCGCTGCTCGCGGTCCTCGGCGTCTGGCTGCTGGCGCGCGCGCTACAGTAAGGACCCGGAGAGCTGCGCGAAGATCCGACGGATCAGCTCCTCGTGGTCCTCGACGTTGTGACGGAAGATCCGGAGCTCCTTCAACTCGACCAGATCGACGGTCTGGATCGGCTCCCCCGGCCTGATGCCCGCCAGGCGCAGCGCCTGGAAGCTGGAGCGGCCCGGCTCGGGGCGGTCGGTCACGAGAACGAAGTAGAGGGCGGGCCACTGCCGGCGGACCAGGAAGAACACGGAGCGCTCGCCGCGCTGGTTCTCGACCGACACGAACTGGGCGATCGAGGGCCGGTACTTGATCCCGATGAGGAACTGGCCCTCGTCATTCTCCATGCCGGGCACGATCCGGAGATCGGGCGAGAAGTCCTCACGCCCAAAGCGCAGCGGCGCGGTCTCGCCGCGATAGGCGTGCACCTGGTAGCGGGCGCGGCGGAAGATGGATTCCACGAGCGCCTCGGCGATCCGGCTCTTCGCCTCCAGGAGATCCACGCTGCCTCCTCAGGGAGCCATCATCTCATCAGTCACCCGGCGGCGGGAAACGGCCCGCGCGGGCGCCCGAGCCCCTACCTTTAGCGGGCCTCCCCCTCGGGAAGATAGCGGAGCCCTTCCGGAAAGCTGACGGATTTTGTCAACTCGGTTGCCGAGGAAGGGCACCGACCCGCCCGGATCGAAGCGCGCGCGCCGCGCCTAAGTACCCGACAGATAGAATCTTTGGCGGCTTTGTGGACCACTGGCATGGAACATGCGACTCAGCCCTTACTGGCGGCATTAGGAATGAACTCAACGCGGAGATATAGAGCGGAGATATAGAGATGATCCAGTGGTGGACGAAGAGACGGCGTGCAGTGAGGGGCCAGCGAGGCTTCACCCTGATCGAGCTGATGATCGTCGTGGCGATCATCGGCATCCTGGCGGCGATCGCCATTCCGCTCTACGCCAACGTGCAGGCGCGGGCGCGGATCGCCAAGGCCCAGGCCGACGCGCGGGCGATCGCGTCCGCGGTGTCGATCTACTCGGCCCACATGGGCAACGTGCCGACGGCGACGGACCTTAGCGAGTTGACGGTGGTGCTCACGAACGGGCAGGGGCAGACGGCCGGACCGTTCCTGGCGCGCGTGCCGTCCGTGCCCGCGAACTGGTTGCCCGCCGCGGGCTACGCGTACGCCGCGAGCACCGTGTCGTCGACGTTCAACATCTCAGCGGTCGGCGACGGCGCGACCGTTACGGTCCCGTAGCGATCGAGCGGTCGTTTCAAGCGGACGGGGGAGGGCCGACCCTCCCCCGTTTCATTTCCCGAGCCGCTCCACCAGCGCACGCGCCCAGGCCATCTTCTCGGCCGGCATGACGAGCTTCTCCGCAAAGGGCTGACCGAACGGGCGCGTCGCGTCGATCCCGAGCTTCGCGGTGACGCCCCAGTCGTCGGCGCTCGGGTCGAGCATCGCGCCGAGGCTCCCGGCGATCGTCACCAGATCGCGGTCGGCCTGCATGCGCGTGGCGACCGCCCACAAGACGTCCGACTCGTCGAAGACGTCGATGTCGTCGTCCACCACGATCACGAGCTTCAGGTAATGGTCGACGCCCAGCACGATCGGGATGACGTGCTTGGCCTCGCCCGGGCGGCTCTGCCGGATCGCGACGTACGCCGTGAACGACGACGTGCCGGACAGCGGCACGTGGACGCCGCGGACGTTGGGGATGACGCGCGCGAGCGCGTTCGTGATCTCGGCCTCACGGACGAGCCCGAGGGTCGTGATGTGGTCGCCAGCGCGCCCCGATCCGATCGACTGGAACCAGGGCCGCTCCCGCATCGCGAGCGCCTTCGCGACGAAGACGTGCTCCGTCGAGCGGCGCGAGACGTAGCCGGTGAACTCGCCGAAGGGCCCCTCGGGCTCGCGCACGCCCGGCAGGATCTCCCCCTCGATGACGATCTCCGCCGCGGCGGGCACCAGGAGGTCGGTCGTCAGGCACGGCGCGACCTCGAGCGGCTCGCCGAGGAGGCCGCCGACGACCTCGAACTTCCCGACGTCGGGGGGCGGGTACGCGAGCGAACCCATCGCGATGAGTGGGTGGAGACCGAGAACGACGGCGCAGGGGAGCGGCCGGCCCTTTGCCTCCGCGCGGCGCTGGTACTCGAACATGCGGCGCCGCGAGTGAAGGCTCACGCCGAGGCGCCGCGGGCCCTTCACCTGGAAGCGGTGGTAGCCCTCCGTCTCGACGCCCGTGTCGGGATCGCGCGCGACGAGCATGCCGGCCGTGAGGTAGCGTCCCGCGTCGCCGGGGAAGTAGACGGGGATCGGCAGCGCCTCGAGGCTCACGGCGTCGCCGCTGACGACGCGCGCGCGGAAGGCCGGGTCGGGGACCACGACGGGCTTCTGGTACTCCTTGATCCGCCGCGCGTACTCGGCGGCGAGCCCGCGCTCGTCGACACCGAGCGCGAAGGCGAGCGTGCGGCGGCTCGCGACGACGTTGGCGACGATCGGGATGTCGTGGCCCGCGACCTTCTCGAAGAAGAGGATCGGCCAGCGGCGCCGCCGCTCGTACTCGAGCACGACCGCCATCACGTCGTGCTCGATCGAGACGGGCTCGGCGATCCGCACGACCTCGCCCGGGTACGCGCGCTCGTACGCGGCGACGAAGCTCCGGAGGTCCTGGCTCACGCGCGGGCACCCCTGACGCCGAAGAGGTACCACTCGGCCTTGTGCAGGTGGGGCAGCGGGATGTCGTGCCACGCGTGGCCGGGCAAGGTCGCTCGCCAGTCCTTGAAGAAGCCCCGGTTGTCGATGCCTTCGAACCGCTCCGTGTAGCCGAGGAGGTAGGCGTCGAGCCCCGCGACCTCAGGCAGGACGAGGCGCCGCAGCGCGACGGGCGTCTCGCCGAGCGACCACTGCGCGACGAACGCCGCCAGGCCGGGCGGCCGCGCGCGCAGGAGCCGCCGCAGCTCCCCTAGGTCCGACACAGTGACCGCGCCGTGCACGGGGTCGCGCGCGTCGCGCGCCTTGAGCGTCGTGATGCCGAGGCTCCGGAGGAAGAAGCGCTGGAGCGCGGAGACCTCGGGCAGGTCGAAGATCACGTACGTCCCGGCGAAGCCCATCTGGTGGAAGAGGCGGCAGAGGCTTCCGTAGCCGCCGCCGAACTCGACGACGTACGGCAGCGTCGGGAGCGAGAGGCCCGTCGCCTCCTCGAACCGGCAGAGGTGGTAGGCCTGGTGGATCAGGTTCCCGCTGCTCCTCGGGTAGAGGTGGAACGGCCGCGGGCTCCCCGCGGTGGACTCGCGGAGCGCCGGCCGCCAGCGAAGCTTCCAGTCGGGCCGGCGCCGGAGGTGGCGGAGCTCGTGGGCCACGGGCGCCCGCCCGCGCTTGACCATCGTGCTCCGGACCACGTCCCAGCGCAGGAACTCCGACGGGTCGCCTCGCAGCAGGAGGTCGCGCAGGCGCTTGCGCTTCGTCTCCCAGATCTCGGCGGCGATGACGCCGCGGTCGTCGAGCTGGATCGCGTCCGCGCGCAGGTCGAGCGCCAGGCGCTCCTCGTTCTTGACCCGCCGGAACAGGAGGCTGCCGATCCCGTCCTCGAGCATGTGCGAGAACGGGCGTCGCGGCGAGACGGCGGGCCGGCTCACGGGCCCTAGGCTAGCATCCGGCGCCCGGTCGTGCTATGTGTCTCGCGCGCCATGATCCGGCTGGACCCGCGCGCCACCGCCGCCGTCGCGATCGACATGCACCGCGGCCACCTCGACCCGGCGGTCGCGACGCTTCCGCTGCCGGCCGAGCGCTGCGGGCCCGTCGTCAAGCGGGCGGCCGCGCTCTTCGCCGAGCTGCGCGCCCGCCGCGTGCCCGTCGTCCACGTGGTCACCGAGTACCGCGACCCGGCCGAGATCGCCGCGAACCCCTTCTGGAAGTCCATCGACGACGATCCGACCAAGGCGCGGAAGGGGATCCTCCGACACAACCTCGCCGGGGGCCCGGGCACGGAGATCATGCCCGAGCTCCTCGACCCGCGGGACCTCGTCGTCCGCGGCAAGAAGCGCTACAGCGCGTTCCACGCGACCGACCTCGAGTTCGTCCTGCGCCGGACGCTCGGCGCCGACACGCTGGTCCTCGCCGGCATCAACACGTCCACGTGCGTCCTCTGCGCGGCCTTCGAGGCGACGAACCGCGACTTCCGCGTGGTCGTCGCCGCCGACGCCGTGGACTCGATGGACGGTGAGGAGATGCATCGGTTCTCGCTCAGACTCGTGGCGCAGGCGCTCGGCTGGCCGCTCGACAACGACGCGATCATCCGCGCGCTGTCCCGATAGGAGGCTCCATGCGAAAGTCCGTCGCGCGCGCCGTCCTCACCGTCCTCGGGCTGGCGCTGGCCGTCGCGGGCCCGGGCGTGGCCCAGCGGGGCCCGATCAAGATCGGGTTCGTCGTCTCCGAGACCGGGTTCCTCGCCGCCAACGGGAAGGACATGATCAACGGGCTCCAGCTCTTCCTCGACGAGCAGGGCGGCAAGCTCGCGGGACGGGAGGTCAAGCTCACCATCGAGGACGACGAGGGCAAGCCCGCGACCGGCCTCACGAAGGTGCGGAGTCTCGTCGAGGGGGAGGGGGTCCACGTGCTGATCGGCCCGGTGAGCGCGGCGATCGGCTACGCGATCGCGCCCTACGTCGACCAGAAGAAGGTCCCGACCATCCATCCGATCGTGGCCGCCGACGACCTCACGCAGCGCAAGCGCAGCCCGTGGATCGTCCGCCCGAGCTGGGCGAGCTCGCAGCCGTCGCACCCGTTCGGGAAATGGGTCTACGAGAACCTCCGCTACAAGCGGATCGCGATGATCGGCTACGACTTCGCGTTCGGCTGGGAGGTCGCGGCCGGCTTCCAGCGGACCTTCGAGGAGGCCGGCGGCCAGGTCGTGCAGAAGCTCTGGTCGCCGCTGAACACCGCCGACTACGCCCCCTACATCACGGGGCTGCGCCGCGACGTGGACGCGATCTACTGCATCTTCTCCGGCGCCGACGCGCTCCGCTTCGCGAAGCAGTTCGCCGACTCCGCGCTGAAGGGGAAGGTGCCGCTCGTCTGCGGCGGGACGTTCACCGACGAGCACGTGCTGCGCTCGATGGGCGACGAGGTCCTGGGCGTCGTCACCGCGCTCCACTACTCGGCGGCGCTCGCCACCCCGGCCAACCAGCGGTTCGTCCGGGCCTACGAGGCCAAGTACAAGCAGGTGCCGTCCTATTACTCCGAGGGGCCGTACGTCGCCGGCATCATGCTGAAGGCGGCGCTCGAGGCGACGGGCGGCGACGTGGAGAACGGCGAGAAGCTCATCGGCGCGCTCCGGCGCGTGGATCTCTCCGACGCGCCGCGGGGTCCCGTGAAGTTCGACGAGTACGGCAACCCGATCGAGAACATCTACATCCGCAAGGTCGAGCGCGTCGGCGGCCGTCTGCAGAACACGGTCATCCACACCATCCCGGCCGTCAGCCAGTTCTGGATCTACAACCCGAAGGAGTTCCTGGCGAACCCGGTCTACTCGCGCGACTTCCCGCCGTGCAAGCACTGCTAGGCCGCTGATGGCGACGGTCGGGATGGTCGGCCTCGGCCTGCTCGGCTCGGCGGTCGCCGGGCGCCTGCGCGCCGCCGGCCACGACGTGGTGGGCCACGACGTCGTGGCCGAGAAGGTCCGGGCCCTCGTCGCGCGCGGCGGGAAGGCGGCGCCCTCCGTCGAGGCCGTCGCGCGCGCGGCCGACGCGGTATGCGTCGTGCTGCCCTCGCTCGCGACCGTCGAAGAGGTCATTCTGGGCCCGCGGGGGCTCGCCGCGTCGGGCCGCGCGGGGCAGACGGTCATCCAGATGAGCACCATCTCGCCCGCGCTCACCGAGCGCCTCGCGCGCGGCGTGGGCGCCAAGGGCCTCGCGTTCCTCGACTGCCCGATCAGCGGGACGAGCGGCATGGTGGCGCGCGGCGACGGCATCATCTTCGTCGGCGGCGAGCGCGGCGTGTTCGACCGCTGGCGCCCGGTGCTCGAGGCGGTCCTCCCGCACGCCGTCTTCATCGGCCGGCCGGGGCAGGCGATGGCCCTCAAGCTCGTCGCGAATCTCCTGGTCGGGCTCCACAGCGCGGCGGCGGCGGAGGCGCTGCTGCTGGCGAAGAAGGCCGGGCTCGACCTCGGCTTGGCGCTCGAGGTCCTCACGAAGAGCGCCGCGACCTCCCGCATGCTCGAGGTGCGCGGCCCGCTGATCGTGAAGCGGGAGTTCCCGCCCCAGATGAAGCTCGACCTCTTCATGAAGGATCTGCATCTGATCCAGGAGGCGGCGGGGAACGTGGGCGCGCCGCTGCCGCTGACCGACGTCGCCGAGCGCCTCTACGCGGCGGCGATGGACGCCGGTCACGCCGGCGAGGATCTCGCCGTCGTGGTCGAGGCACTGGAGGGCGCTCAGCGGACGGGCCCGGCTCGCCGCGGCAGGACGAGCGGGAGCTCGGGGAAGAGGATCAGCGGCGGGAGGCCGAGGAAGCGCGCCACGAGGTAGGCGCCCAGGCGGTCACGCTCGGCTGAGGAAGCCCAGCAACTCGCGGTTGAAGACGGCCGCCGCCTCCATGACCGAGCAATGCATGGCGCCGGGGATGACGAGGAGCCGCGAGCCCGCGATGCTCTCCTGGATGCCGCGCGCCATGGCGGGCGTCGTGCCTGGGTCCTTCTCGCCGACGACCACGAGCGTCGGGCAGCGGATCGCGCGGAGCCTCGCCCGGAGGTCGACGGCGGCCAGGGCGCGGACCGCCCCCGCGTAGCCGCGCGGGTCGGTGTGCCGCAGCATCGCCCGCACGCGGTCCACCCGGTCCTTGTGCTCGGCGCGGAACGCCGGCGTGAACCAGATCTCCATCGTCTTCTCGATCAGGTCCTCGGTCATGCCCCCGGTCTCGGCGATCCGGATCCGCTCGTCCCAGCGGGGCTTCGCCTCCGGGCCGTAGCACGCCGTCGTGTCGCAGAGCACGAGGCCCTTCACCAGGTCGGGATGGGCGGCGGCGAACGCCATCCCGATGCAGCCGCCCATCGAGAGCCCGACGACGTGGACCTCGAAGATCCCGAGCGCCTCGAGGAGCTCGCGGAGGTCGTCGGCCATCTGCTCGACCGTGTAGGGCCCCGGCGGCACCTCGGACTCGCCGTGACCGCGCACGTCGTAGCGGAGGACGCGGTACCGGCCGGAGAGCGCCTCGGCCTGCGCGTCCCAGAGGCGGAGCGTCGCGCCGAGCGCGTGGGCCAGGACCACGACCGGAGCCTTCGCGGGGCCTTCGAGGAAGTAGTTCGTCTTCATCGTTCGTCCCTCACCTGAAGCGCGGCATGACTTCGCGGGCGAACAGCTCCATCGAGCGCCGGATCTTGTCCTGCGCGAGGCCGCCGAAGTTCATCCAGCAGAGCACCTGGCCGACGCCCAGCTCGCGCATCGTCTCGATGTGGCGGGCGACGGTGTCGGGCGCGCCGAAGGCGAGCGTCTCGCGCACGAGCGCCTCCCACGTGACCTTGGAGAGCCGCTCGGCCATCGCGCGGAAGCCGGGCTGGAGGCTCGGGTGGGCGTCCTCGATGCGGTCCGGGATCACGAAGCGCCGGAACGACTCCTGGTACCAGAGCTCGGCCGCCTTCGCCTCCTCGAGCGCCTTGCGGTCCGAGTCCGCGACGTAGATCTGGCGTGAGACTCCCCAGTCCGTGAGGAGCCGAGCCACCTCGGCGTCGCTGCGGCCCGACTTCTTGAGGGTGTTCACGTAGGTGTCGCGGGTGCCGATCAGCTGCTCCACGGGGCCGAACAGCACGGAGTTCAGCATGGGCCAGCCGCGGAGCGCCGTGTTCTCGATCCCGTCCTTGGTGACGCACACCTGATAGATCGGCGGGTGCGGCCGCTGCAAGGGCTTCGGGATCACGCGCACGTCGTCGAACGTGAAGAAGCGCCCGGCGTAGCTGAAGCGCTCCTCGGTCCACGCCCGCCGCATGACGTCCACGATCTCGTTGAAGCGCTCGCGGCTCTCCTCCTGCGGCACGCGGTAGCCCGCGAACTCGGCCGGCCGGTTGCCGCGGCCCACGCCCACGTCGAGCCGGCCCCGCGAGACGATGTCCACGAGGGCCATCTGCTCGGCGAGGCGCAGCGGGTGGTGGAAGGGCAGGATCGCGGCGGCGAGGCCGATGCGCACGCGGCGCGTCCGGGACGCCGCCGCCGCGGCGAGCGTCGAGGGGTCCACGGAGAGGCCGTAGTCGATGAAGTGGTGCTCGGTGAACCACACCTCGTCGAAGCCGAGCTCCTCGGTCCACTCGACCTGCTCGAGCTCCCGGTGGATGATGTCGGCGTGCCCGTGGCCCGGCGGCGCCTGGAAGAAGTAAAACGTGCCGAAGCGCATCACGCGACTCCAAGATAGCGCGATTTCACGTCCTCGTTCGCGAGGAGCTCGGCCGGGTGCCCGGAGTGCACGATCTGGCCGCGGCTCAGGATGTGGACGCGGTCCGCGACGCCGAGCGCCAGCGGCAGGTTCTGCTCGACGAGGAGGATCGAGAGCCCCTCGCGCTTGAGCTCGCCGAGCACGCGGCCGACCTCGCGCACCAGCAGCGGCGCCAGCCCCTCGGTCGGCTCGTCCATCAGGAGGAGGTCGGGGTTGGTCATGAGCGCGCGCCCGATCGCGAGCATCTGCTGCTCGCCGCCCGAGAGCTTGCCGGCGCGGCTGCCCGCCCTCTCGCCGAGCCGCGGGAAGAGCTCGAGCACGCGCGCGAGGGTCCAGCGCCCGCGCCCGCGCCGCGCGACGTCGAGGTTTTCCCGGACGCTGAGCGAGGGAAAGACGCGGCGTCCCTGGGGCACGAGCGCCATCCCGCGCTCGACCATGCGGAACGGGGGCCAGCGCGTGACGTCCTCGCCCTTGAAGGCGACGCGGCCCCGGCGGGGCGGCGTGAAGCCGATGATCGAGCGTATGAGGGTGGTCTTGCCCATGCCGTTGCGGCCCAGGATCGTCACGACCTCGCTCGGGCCCACGCCGAGCGTCAGGCCCTGGAGCACGTGGCTGTCGCCGTAGTAGGTGTGGACGTCCGCGAGCTCAAGCACCGAGGTAGATCTCGCGCACGAGCGGGCTCGCCCGGACCTCCTCGCGCGTGCCGTCGGCGATGACGCGCCCGTAGTGGAGGACGGTCACGTGCTGGACGATCTCGAGCGCGATGTCCATGTCGTGCTCGATCAGCAGGACGGTGATCGCGGGGTCGAGGCGCTTGACGAGCTCCGCCATCGCCTGCGACTCGCCGGGGGAGAGGCCCGCCGTCGGCTCGTCGAGGAGGAGCAGGCGCGGGTTCCCGGCGAGCGCCAGCGCGATCTCGAGCTGGCGCTGCTCGCCGTGCGAGAGCTCCCGCACGGTCGCGCCGGCGCGGTCGACGAGGCCGACGGCGTCGAGCGTCGCCCGCGCCCGGGCGTGGAGCCCGGCGTAGCCCGCGAGCGGGCGGTGCATCGCGAGCTTCACGCCGGAGAGCCCCTGGACCGCGAGGAGGCAGTTCTCCAGCACGGTCAGGCTCGGGAAGAGGTTCGTGATCTGGAACGTCCGCGCGAGGCCGAGCGCGGCGCGCCGGTGGGCGGCGGTGCGCGTGACGTCGTGGCCGAAGAGCGCGATCGTGCCCGTGGTGACCGGGAGCTCGCCCGAGATCAGGTTGAAGAGCGTGGTCTTGCCCGCGCCGTTCGGGCCGATGAGCGCGCGGCGCTCGCCCGGGCGCAGGGCGAGCGCGACGCCGTCCACGGCGTGGAGCCCGCCGAACGCCTTGGAGACGCCCGTGAGCTCGAGCGCGTATGCGGTCACGGGCCCATGTCCGGCGCTATCGCCCGCCGCGGCTGAACGCGCCGAGCACGCCGCGCGGCGCCCACAGGATGACGCCGATGTACACGGCGCCCAGGATGAGGAGCCAGCGCTTCGTGTACACGCTGACGAAGTTCTTGAGGAAGACGATGAGCGCGGCCCCGAGCGCCGGGCCGGCGAGCGTGCCGGGGCCGCCGAGCGCGACCATCAGGAGCGTCTCGACCGACGTGACGAGCTGGACATCCACGGGGCCGACGAAGCCGTTGTAGTAGGCCCACAGCACGCCGGCGACGCCGGCGAAGAAGCCGGAGATCACGAAGGCGAGGTACTTGTGGAGCCACACGCTGTAGCCGAGGGCGCGCATGCGTGACTCGCTCTCGCGGATGCCCTTGAGGCCCAGGCCGAACGGCGAGCGCACGAGCACGCCCATCGCGGCCCACGCGAGCGCGGCCGCGACCAGCGCGAAGTAGAAGAACGGAAGCGGCGCCGAGAGGCTCCAGGGCAGGGGGAGCTCGGGCCGCGGCACGCCGGCGATGCCGTTGTCGCCCTTCGTCATCGAGACCCAGCGGAACGCGAGCCCCCAGACGACCATGCCGAGGGCGAGCGTGATCATGAGGAAGTAGGTGCCGGTCGCGCGGATCGCGAGGAGGCCGAAGACCGCGGCCGTCGCCGTCGCGAGGAGGAGCGCCAGGCCGAGGCAGCCCGCGAGCCCCACCCCGCGCTCGGTGGCGAGGATGCCGACGGTGTACGCGGCGATCCCGAAGTACGCGGCGTGGCCGAGCGAGGGGAGCCCAGTGTAGCCGAGGAGCACGTCGAGGCTCATCGCGAAGACGGCGACGATCACCGCCTGCGTCAGGAGCGTGAGCGGGTACGCGGGCAGGAACGGCGCGACGGTCGCGGCCGCCGCGAGCGCCACCGCGCCGGCGAGGGTCTTGCGGTCCGCCACTCCGGTCACGCCCGCCCGAAGAGCCCCGTGGGCTTGAGCGCCAGGATGAGCGCCATCGGCGCGAAGAGCGTGAAGTAGGAGAGCTCGGGGAAGAGCGCCTTGCCGAAATTGTCGAGGAGGCCGACGAGGAGGCTCCCCACCATCGCGCCGGGCAGGCTCCCGAGCCCGCCGACGATCACGACCACGAACGCGTAGGGGAGCACCTCGAAGTCGGCGCCGGGGTAGACGCCGAGGAAGCCCGCGCCGATCACGCCGCCGAGCGCCGCGAGCGCCGCGCCGAGCGCGAAGACCCCGAGGGAGATGAGGGGCACGTGGATCCCGACGCCCTGGGCCATCTCGCGGTCGTCCACCGCCGCGCGGAGCATCGCGCCGACGCGCGTCCGGTCGAGCGCAAGCCAGAGCGCCGCGCCGATGACGAGCGCCACCACGATGATGAAGATGCGGTAGACGGGGAAGCGGAGCGCGCCCGCGACGAGCACGCCCTGGAGCGGCGCCGGGACCGGGATCGCGTACGGGTCGCCGCCCCAGATCAGGAGCGCCAGGTCCTGGAAGATGAGCGCGAACCCGACCGTCATCAGCACCTGACCGAGCGTCTGGCCGGTCAGGCGCCGGAGGAAGAACCGCTCCATCCCGGCACCGACGAGCGCGAGCGCCACGGCGCCGCCGAGGAGCGCCGCCGGGAAGCTCCCGCTGCGCCAGACGACCGAGAGGCCGACGTAGCCGCCGAGCATGAAGTACGAGCCGTGCGCGAGGTTCACGATGCGCATGACGCCGAAGATCAGCGAGAGCCCGCTCGCGAGCAGGAAGAGGAGCGAGCCGTACGAGAGGCCGTTGAACGCCTGCGTGATCCAGAACTCGGCGCTCACCGGAGCCCGAGGAGCCTGAGCGCGTTGCCGCCGAGGATCTTCGCCTGGCCGGCCTTGGACAGGTGCCTCTGCTTCACGACGATGTCGCGCGGGCGCCTGTACCCCATGTCGAAGCAGTAGTCACTGCCGAGCATGACGCGATCGGCGCCGACCGTCGCGATGAGGTAGCGCAGCGCCTCGGCGGAGTGGGTGACCGTGTCGTACGTGAAGCGGCGGAGGTACGCGCCGAACGGCCGGCGCGCGCGCCCCCGCGCCTCCGGACGCACGCGCTGGCCGTGCTGGAGCCGCCCGAAGAGATACGGCAGCGCGCCGCCCGCGTGCGGCAGGCACACCTCGAGCTTCGGGTGACGGTCGAGCACTCCGCCAAAGACCAGGTGCGCCGCGGCGATCGCGTTGTCGAAGGGATTGCCGAGGAGGTTGCCGAGATAGAAGGGCCGGAGACGCTCGGCGCCGATCACCGAGATCGGATGGAGCAGCACGGGAAGCCGCAGCGCCTCGCAGCGGGCGTAGATCGGCTCGAACGCGGGATCGGAGAGCTCGCGGCCGTTCACGTTGGTCCCGAGGTAGACGGCGCGGATGCCCGGGAGCTTCGCCGCGCGCTCGAGCTCGGCGAGCGCCCGCCCAGGCTCCTGCAGCGGGAGCGTCGCGCAGCCGACGAAGCGCCCGGGGTACGCGCGGTGCGCCTCCGCCATCGCGTCGTTCACGGCGCGCGCCGCGCGCGTCGCGGTCTCGCCGCGCGCCCAGTAGACCATCGGCACCGTCAGCGAGAGCGCGTGGAGCTCGACGCCCGCTTTGTCCATCGCCCGCACGCGGCGATCGAGGTCCCAGTACGTCGCGTCGAGCGGCGGCCCCGGGGCGCCGTTCACGGCGATGGCCGGCCCCTTCGCGCTCGAGCGATCCACGCGGGCGCCGAACGGCGCGCCCTCGGCCTCGATCACCTTGAGGAAGGCCTCCGGGTAGAAGTGCGAGTGGATGTCGACCGCCCGGGGCGAGGTCACGGCTGGGGATTGTACTATAGGCCGATCGTGGGATTGCATCTCGAAACGATAGGAGGACCGCGTGAGACTCCCGTCCGAGCGTTTCGACTATTCACCGATCTCCGCCCGCCGGCCCTGGAAGCTCCCGAAGGGGGCGCGCCTGGCGGTGTGGACGATCGTCAACATCGAGGAGTGGGACATCGAGAAGCCGATGGCGCGCCAATACCTCACGGCCCCGCAGGGTGTCCAGACGGTGCCCGACGTCCCCAACTGGGCGTGGCACGATTACGGGATGCGCGTCGGGTTCTGGCGGATGCTCGAGGCGCTCGGCAAGCGCAAGATCCGAGCCACCACGGCCATCAACGCGAATGTGTGCCGGAGCTACGAGCCGGTGGCGCGCGCGATGCTCGACGCGGGCTGGGAGTTCGTGGGCCACGGCGTGCGGCAGGGCGCGATGCACCTGCTCCCCGACCAGCGCGCGGCGATTCGAGACGCCATTCAGATCCTCCGGGACTTCACCGGAAAGAAGCCGAAAGGATGGCTCGGGCCGGGTCTCTCCGAAACCTGGGAGACGCTCGATATCCTGGCCGAGGAGGGGATCGAGTACGTCTCGGACTGGGTCAACGACGACCAGCCCTACGAGATCCGGACGACGGCGGGCCCACTCGTCTCGGTGCCCTACACGCTCGAGCTGAACGACATCCCGACGATGGTCATCCAGCATCACGAGTCGGCCCACTGGTACCAGCGCGTCAAGGACCAGTTCGACCGGCTCTACGCTGAGGGCGCCCGGAGCGGGCGGGTCATGGCGATCGCCGTGCATCCCTACATCCACGGCGTGCCGCACCGGATCAGGTACTTCGAGGCGGCGTACGACTACATCCGGAAGCACAAGGGCGTGTGGCTCACGACCGGCGAGGAGATCTACGAGTGGTTCAAGCGGAAGTGATCCAGTCCCACAACCGCCCGCCGCGCTCCACGGCCGCTTCCACGTCCTCGGCGAGCATGTGGCGCGACGACACGAGCGCCGTGGCCGCGGCACGCGCCGCCTCGAGGTACGCCGCGCGCGAGGGGTAGCGCTCCTCGATCGAGCGCCGCGGGTCGCCGCTCGCCTCCCGTTGCGCGCGCGTGCGCACGAACGGAAGCGTCGAGCCCAGCATGCTCATGAGGTCGCCCGGCGCGCCCTGCTCGGGGTGGCGCGGGTTCCAGCCGGTGAAGGTCGCGAGCGGCGCCAGGAGCTCGACGGGCCTGATGCCCGCGACCTCGTTGCCGTCGCCGTCTACCGCTGAGACGAACGTGACGAACGGCGCGCCCACCTTCGGCGGAAGCTCGCCCGCGACGCCGCGCGCGAGCTCGGGGCCGAAGTCGAGACGCGCCGGGCGCGGGATGGTGTCCGGGAACCCGACGCGCGGGATCTTCCGGAAGATCGCCGCCGTCGCCTCGGCGGGAACCGCCGTGTCCTCGGCGACGCGCGGCACCGCGCTCGGCGGCGGCTCGACGCCTTCGCTCACCCACCGGTCGAGGTTCACGAGCGCCGCGCGCAGGAGCGGCGCGTAGTCCACGACGTTGAACGTGTGGAGCCCGCGGCCCCCGGTGTTCGGGTCCGCGTCGGGCGGCGGCAGCGCGCCCGGCGTGTGCTGGGTGCCCGCGAGGAGATAGATCCGCGCCGCCGGGTGCGGCTCCACGTCGCGCGTGCCCTCGACGTCGGTGTGGACGAGCGAGGCGTCGCCCCGCCAGTACTCGGCCGACGTGTTGAGCGTGACGATCTTGGGCACGGCGCCGCGCGCCTCGAGGCGGCGGAGCAGCCCGCCGCGCTGGCCGGTCACCGGATCGGTCTCGATCGTGTCCGTGAACGGGAACAGGCTCCCGACGGCGAGCGTCGCGTTGAGCGAGGGCTGGCCGAAGCGGTGGTTGAACTCGCCCCGGCGCGCGCCGGCGACGTGCGGGATCACGGCGTCGAACACGCGGCGCCCCGCCTCGTCCTCGTTGAGCCCGAGCCAGAGGAGGTGGCGGAGGAACCGTCCGCTCTGCGAGACGCCGAAGACGTAGACGCGCTCGAGCGCGCCCGCGCAGGGATTGCCCTCGGACGCCGACGCCGTTCTGAGCCACGCCGCGGCGTCGCGCACCGCGGTGAGGCCGAGCCCGACGAGCGGCGGGTTCTTCGCGCGATACACGAGCTCGTAGATCCTGCCAGGCTCGAAGCCGCTCACGAGCGTGACGTGCGACGCGTCCTGGAAGCGCCACGCGCCGCGCGCGACCGCCACCGCCGGCGCCGCCACGGTCGCGCGCACGGTCAGCCGCGCCGCGGGGTCGTCGAGGTCGGCGGCCGGGTGCGGGATGTGGTAGCGGTCGGCCAGCGGTAGCGTGTCGGCGCGGGCGTTGGGCCTCCACTCGCAGCGCGCGAGCCCGGCGACGGGTCCGCCCGCGCCGCGCGCCGCCGGGACCGTGAGGGCCATGAGCCCGTCGCGGCGCGGGACGTCGTGCTGCCAGCCGACCCACGCGACGGTGAAGCCCCGGCGCAGGAGGAAGCCGTTGCCGAAGTCCTCCGGTGTCGTCGGGTCGGGGACGCGCGGCGTGCTGTTGAACATGCCGAGCGCGACCTTCCGGCCGCGGTTCGGCACGTCGAGGAGGAGCCGGCGGTTGCCGCGCGCCGGGTCCACGGGCCGCAGCAGGTAGAAGTCGGCGGCGGCCTCGACGAGCCCGCGCGCGTTGCGCGGCGCCAGCGCGAGGTCGGTGATCGCCGCGTTCGCCGGGCTCGCGGGGTCGAGCGTCAGGTGCAGGCTGCCGGCGAGCTTCTCGTAGGCGCCGGCCGCGCCCCACGGGCGCCCGTCGAGGACCGGGGAGCGCCGCGCGATCTCGAGCGCCGTCACCGCCATCGCGCCCTCACCGGGCGGGCGTGACCGGCGCCACCACGACGTCGGTCGGCCGCCCCGCGAGGAAGTTCTCGACGTTCTCGACCGCGCGCAGGAGGCCGTCGCGGATCACCTCGGGCGTCTGCCCGGCGTTGTGCGGCGTGAGCACCACGTTGGCGAGCGCGAGGATCGGGTCGCCCGGCTTCACGGGCTCGTCGTGGAAGACGTCGAGCCCGGCGCCCGCGATCCGGCCCTGCCCGAGCGCGTCGAGCAGCGCCTCGCGCTCGACGAGGGCGCCCCGGCCCGTGTTCACGAGGATCGCGGTCTTTTTCATGAACGAGAGCTCGCGCCGGCCGAGAAAGCCGCGCGTGGCGGGCTCGAGCCGCAGGTGGAGCGAGACGACGTCGGCGGCCCTGAGGAGCTGGTCCCTGGCGGCGGGCGTCCCGCCCCGCGCGCTCCAGGTGCGCACGTCCATGCCGAACGCGCGGCCCAGGTCGGCGACGCGCGCGCCGATCTTCCCGGTGCCGAAGACCGCGAGCGTCTTGCCGAGGAGCTGCACGAGCATCTCGCGGGGCCAGGCGCCGCCACGCACCTCGCGGTCGAGCCTCGGGATCTTCCGCGCGGTCGCGAGCATGAGCGCCAGCGTGTGCTCCGCGACGGCGAAGGCGTTGATCCCCGGCGTGTTGGTCACGGTGATGCCGCGGCGGCCGGCGGCCTCGAGGTCCACGTTGTCGGTGCCGGTGCCCCAGATCGAGACCAGCGCGAGGTGGCGGCACGCGGCGAAGACCTGCTCGGTGAACCGCGCGTGGGCGCGGATGTTGATGACGCACCGGGCGCCGTCGATCCGCTTGGCGAGCTCCTCCGGCTCCTCGGCGCCGCGCTGGGTGTAGACGCGCGTCTCGCCGAGCTTCTTCAGGCGCTCGTGCGCGGTCGAGCCCTCGAAGACCGACGGGAAGTCGTCGGGGACGACGAAGAGCGCGGCCGCCACGGGCTAGGCGGCGTCGGCGAACGCGGCCTGCGCCGCGGCGACGCCCACGCCGGGCTCGGCCTTGTGCCCGAGGTCGCGCAGCGCCAGCTCGAGGGCCGAGAGCGTCGGCAGCACGTAGAGCGGGCTCGCGGTGAGGCCCATCGTCCCGATCCGGAGCGTCGTCGTCCGGATCTTGTCGAGGCCCGTGCCGATGAGGATGCCGTAGCGGTCGCGCATCAGCGTCACGACGGCCGCGGGGTCGATGCCCTTCGGCGTCTTCACGCACGACACCGTGTTCGACACGATGGCCGCGTCCGGAAACATCTCGAGCCCCAGCGCGGCGAGGCCGCGCCGGAGCGCGCCCGCGGCGACCTCGTGGCGCCGGAAGCGGTGCGCCAGGCCTTCCTCGAGGATCAGCCGGGCCGCGACGCTCATCGCGGCGGTGAGGTGGGTGGGGATGGAGACAGGCTGGCGCCGGGGCGAGCCGTCCGCAACCTTGCCGCCGCGCGAGACGGGGATCCAGTGCTCCTTCCAGCGCAGCAGGTCGTACGCCCAGCTTCGCGCGGGCTTCGTCCGCCGCTCCATCGCCTCCCACGCGCGCGGGCCGACGCTGACGAGCGCCAGGCCGAGGGGCGCCGCGAGGCACTTTTGCGAGCCGGTCATGCCGAGGTCCACGCCCCACTCGTCGGTGCGCACGTCGAGCCCCGCGACGGACGAGACGGTGTCGAGCAGGAAGAGCGCGCCGACGGAGCGCGCGATCTTGCCCACCTCGGCCGCGGGATAGGTCGTGCCCGTCGAGGTCTCGTTGTGGACGAGCGTCAGCGCCTTGGGGCGCACGCGCTCGGCCTCCCGCCGCAGACGCTCCAGGTCCAGGCGCGCGCCCCACTCGACCGGGAACTCCGTCCAGTCGGCGCCCACGCGGTTCATGATCTCGCGCATCAGGATGCCGAACTGCCCCGCGCCGACCACGAGCACGCGGTCGCCGGGCTCGATCACGCTGAGCGCGCCCGCCTCCAGCGCGGTCCGGCCGGAGCCGGGCATGATGATGACCTCGCCCTTCGTCTGGAACACCTGGCGCAGCGCGAGGATCGTCGGCTCGAGCACCTGCTCGTCGAAGTGCCGGTCGTACTGGATCGTGGGCGGCTGGTTCATCGCCTGGATGACCGGAAACGGGAGCTCGGTCGGGCCGGGGATCATCAGCACGGGACGCGTGTGGCACTGGGCCCAGTTCATGGTCGCGGGCACGGGGATCTCCTTTGTTGCTCCAGATCCTATCATTATTATCCGGCGTGGGACCTCAGGAGTGGAGGACGCGCTCGGGATGGCGGTAGATGAAGTAGAGATTGCGGGCGTAGATGACGAGGCCCGCGCCCTGGCCGAGGATGAAGACGGGATCCATCCGATAGATCGCGTACGCGAGAAGCGTCATGCCGCCGCCCACCGAGAAGAACCAGAAGGGCCGCGGGACGATGCTCTTGCGGGCGCGCTCGCTGGCGACCCACTGCACCAGGAAGCGCGCGGAGAAGAACGCCTGACCGAGCAGTCCGATCCCGAGCCACAGCTGATCCTGGGTCATGGTGGTCACACCTGCCGTGCGGGAGACGAGTGAGCTGCGTGGACCGCGGGAGGGTTACGAGGCGCGCCCGAACATCGCGCGCAGGACGTTGTACGCCTTCCGGACGTCCTCGGGGCGGCGCCGCCCCGACACCAGGGCGAAGATCTTCTCGGCGTCTTCCGTCGGGATCGGCGCGTGCTTGTCGCCCACGTCGGTTAAATCCCTGAGCGGCACCCCGAGCGCCACCGAGACGCGGTAGAGGCTGTCCATCGAGATGGACTTCTCGCCGCGCTCGACCTCGCCGATGAACTTTCCGGAAAGGCTCGCGCGCTCGCCGAGCCGCTCCTGGCTGAGCAGCCGCTGCTTGCGGAGCGCCCGCAGGCGCTGTCCCAGGAATTTCCTGACGTGCTTGACGGCGCGTTCGGTCATGGGAGCGTTCCTTCGGCCATACATTAGGCGTTTCGTCGGCGCGATGCAACCTTTAGACGGGCTCGGTGCCACCCGACATGATCGCGAGGACGAGGGCGCCCTCGCGGCTCGACACGCTGTGGACGCAGCCGGACGGGCGCCGCGCGTAGGCGCCCTTCACGCACGTGCCGCTGTCGTCCGTCACGCTGCCCTCGAGGACGAAGATCTGCTCGTCACCCAGGTGGCGGTGGCGGGGGATCGTGGCGCCGGGTGCCCCGCGCATCAGCACGGCCTTGCGGTCGCCGTCCTCCCAGAGGACTTTCCAGTGGACGCCGGGCCGGCGCTCCTGCCAGGCTCGGTCGGCGGGGTCCACGTACACGCTTCGCCGCGCGTCTGTCATCGGCTCGCCGTCACGGCAGCTCGACCTCGACCGCGCCGTCGACGACGCGCACGGGGTACGTGGCGATCTGGAGGTCGGGGTCGACGAGGCACGCGCCCGTCGTGAGGTCGAAGTTGTACCCGTGCCACGGGCAGACGATCGTCTGCCCCTCGAGCCAGCCCTCGGCGAGGGGCCCGTCCTCGTGCGGGCAGACGGGGCTCACCGCGTAGAAGCGCCCGCCGCCCGCGTTGAACACGGCGAGCGCCACGCCGTCCCGCTCGACGAGGGTGCCCTTGCCGGGCGCGATGTCCGCCGCGTCGGCGACCCGCACGAACGGCATCAGCGTCGCTCCCGGAGCACGTCCTCGACGATGGACCGGAACTCCTCCACGCTCGGCGCGCCGACGATCCGGCGGCCGTTGACGAGCAGGGTCGGCGTGGACAGGATCCCGAGCGCCATCGCCTGGCGCACGTCGGCGTCCACGTCGGGCGCGTAGCGGCGCTCGTCCAGGCAGCGCGCGAAGTCCTCCCGGTCGAGGCCGACGTCGGCCGCGTACAGGAGCAGGTCGCTGCGCTCGAACGCCGGCTGCTCCTCGAACAGGAGGTCGTGGTACTCCCAGTACTTCCCCTTGGCGCCGGCGCACCGCGCGGCCTCGTGCGCGGGCCGCGCCAGCGCGTGGCCGGCGAGCGGCCGGTCCTTGAAGACGAGCCGGACGCGGCCGGCGTACTCCGTCAGGATCTGCCCCAGCGCCCGCTGGAGTTCCCGGCAGTGCGGTCACTGGTAATCGGCGAACTCCACGATGGTCACGACGGCGCCGGGCGGGCCCTTCACCATGCTCGGCGGGGTGGTGAGGTCGACTTGACCGTCCGCCCCGCCGGGAAGAACAACGAGCGAGATCGCGAGCGCGGCGATGTAGTACACTCGCGCCGATCTGCGGACTCGGCTCGACGCCCGGCTCACGGGGCGAGGATACGCTGTGGTGGCGGCCATCGCAACGGACGAGGAGGGGCCATGGACGATTTCAGGGATCTGGTCTTCGGAACGTATCCTTCCTGGTCGCATCTGGTGGTCCGGCTCGGGCTCGGGGTGATCTTCTTCGCCCACGGCGCCCAGAAGGTCTTCGGCTGGTTCGGGGGCGGGGGCCTCAAGGCGACGATCGAGGGCTTCCGCAAGATGAACATCCCGCCGGCCGCGACCGTCCTGGCGGCCTGCGTCGAGTGCTTCGGCGGGCTCGCGGTGCTCATCGGCTTCCTCACGCGCCCCGCGGCCCTCGGCCTCATCGTCGTCATGCTCGTCGCGATCACGAAGGTGCACGCGCGCCACGGCTTCTTCCTCAACTGGTACGTGACGCCGGGGAAGGGGCACGGCTACGAGTTCAACCTGGCCCTGATCGCGATAGCGCTCTCGCTCGTCATCGGCGGCGCGGGCGCGTGGTCGATCGACTGGCTCATCGCGCCCTGGAGCGGCGACTAGGCCCGGCGGCGCGGCCCCGGCTCAGGCGGCGCGGCCGCCCTCTTCCGTGAGGGCCGTGATGACGTACGTGCCGCTCTTCTCGTCGCGCTCGAGCGTGACGATCTTCTGCTTGGCGGCCTCCTCGAGGAGCTTCGAGAAGGTCGAGAACCCGTAGTACGACTCGTTGAAGGCCGGGTTCTTGCGGATCATCGTCTGCTTGACCATCGAGCCCCACAACGTCTCTTTGTTTTCGCGCTGCAGCGCCTGGATCGCATCGATGAGCTGCGCCATCGCCTCGGCCTTCTTCTCGGGGAGCCCCCGCAGGAGGTTGGTCTTCTTCGTGTCGCGGATCAGGTCCTCGTAGAAGATGAACTCGTCGCAGTTGCCGACGAGGAGGTCGGACGAGGACGACTTGACCCCGAGCCCGATGACGTAGCGGTCGTTCTCGCGGAGCTTCGACACGAGCGGCGAGAAGTCGGAATCGCCGGACACGAGCGCGAACGAGTCGATGTGGGTCTTGCCGTAGGCGAGGTCGAGCGCGTCCACCACCATCCGGATGTCCGCCGAGTTCTTGCCGCTGTAGCGGCTCTGCGGAACGTCGATCAGCTCGATCGCCCACTCGTGGAAGGGGCGCTTGTACTCGGTGAAGCGGTTCCAGTCCGCGTAGGCCCGGCGGACGATGATCTTGCCCTTCTCCAGCAATCGTTCGAGCACCAGCTTGATCTCGAAGGCCTTGTACTGCGCCTCCTTGACGCCGCGGGCGATGTTCTCGAAGTCGATGAACAGCGCCAGCTTCCGTTCCCCGTTCATCTGCGTGTCCTTTCGCCGGCCGAAGCGCCCCGACGGGGCTGTGTCCTGCGACCATTATATGGTCGCCCCCCGGGACCCGCCGAGAAGCTTCTGCCGGCGGGTGTATAGTGAGTCGAGGATGAAGCCGCCTGATCCCGCCCTGGCGCGCCGCGTGCCGCCGGGCCAGACGCTCACGGAGAAGTGGCCGGTCCTCACGTACGGCCGGACGCCGCGATTCGACCCCAGGATCTGGACCTTCCGCTGCTTCGGGCGTGTCGAGCGGGAGGCGAGCTGGACCTGGGAGGAGTTCCAGCGGTTGCCGCGCGTCACGCTCACCTCGGACGTCCACTGCGTCACGCGCTGGTCGAAGCTCGACAACACCTGGGAGGGCGTCTCGATCCGGGAGCTGATGAAGCACGTGCGGCCCCTCCCCGAGGCGACGTTCGTCCTCCAGCACGCCGATCCCGACTACACGACCAACATCGCGCTCGAGGACCTCCTCCAGGACGACGTGCTGCTCGCCCTCAAGCACAACGGCCGCGACCTCGAGCCCGACCACGGCGGGCCGATGCGGCTCGTCGTGCCGCGGCTCTACTTCTGGAAGAGCGCGAAGTGGCTCCGCGCCCTCGAGTTCCTCGACGTGAACCCGCCGGGTTTCTGGGAGCAGAACGGCTATCACATGCGCGCCGACCCGTGGACCGAGGAGCGCTACTCCGACCAGGAGACGCGCGCGATGCAGCAGATGCGGGCGGAAGCCGCGCGCAAGCTGCGCGACCGCTGAGCCCGAGCCTCCGCGCGCTCAGGCGCCGAGGAACTCGGCGAGGAGCCGGCGGAACGCCTCGGGCTGATCGCCCGGGACGGTGTGGCCGGCCCCCGGGACCTCGACGAGCCGCGCGCGCGGGTTCGTCCCGAGCATTTTTTTCGCGGTCTCGGGGGCGAGTACGTCGGAGTCGGCGCCCCGCACCACCAGCACCGGGCAGGTGATGGCCCGCCAGAGCGGCCAGAGGTCGATCGGATCGCGCCAGCGGCCCGTGCGCACGGCCTCGCGCAGCGCACGGTCGTACTTCCAGACGAGGCCGCCGTCCACTCGTCGCGTGCCGTGGAGCACGCGGTGGCGCAGCATCGCCTCCGTGTAGCGCGGGTTGGCCGCGCGCGCGAACGCCACCGCCTCCTCGACGCTCTCGAAGCGCTCCGGCGTCCCGGCCATGATCTTCCCCACGCGCAGGCGCCCCTCCGGAGCGATGTCCGGCCCGATGTCCACGACCACCAGGCTGTCCACCCGCTGCGGCCACCGCCCGGCGAACGCGATGGCCACGCGGCCGCCCATCGAGAGCCCGACGAGCGAGAAGCGCTGGAGCTCGAGTGCGTCGGCGAACGCCGCGAGGTCCCCCGCCATCGTCGCGACCGTGTAGTCGCCGTCGGGCGCCGGGTCGGAGTCGCCGTGGCCGCGCTGATCGAGTGCGAAGACGCGGAAACGGCCGGCGAGCGCCCGGGCCTCGTCGTCCCAGGCGCGCGCGTGGCCGGTGATGCCGTGGAGCATGATGAGCGCGGGCGCCGCGGGCGTGCCCCACTCCGTGTAGTGAAAGGTCTGGCCGTGCAGGGCGAGCGTGCGGTCGGTGTGCATGGAGGATTCTAGCAGGAACCTGCTACGATCCGCGTGATGGCCCACGCCGACCGTCCGACGGCCGCCGCCGGCTCCCGCGGCCGGCTGACCGTGACGCTCGTCCTGACGGTGGCCTTCTTCCTCGTCGAGGCGGCCGGTGGCCTCTGGACCGGGAGTCTCGCGCTCCTGGCCGACGCGGGCCACATGCTCACCGACGCCGCGGGGCTCGGGTTGGCGCTCTTCGCCATCTGGGCCGCCGCGCGGCCGCCGACGCCCGAGAAGACCTACGGCTACTACCGCGCCGAGATCCTCGCGGCCCTCGTGAACGCGCTCGTCCTGCTCGCCGTCGCCGGCGGGATCCTCGTCGAGGCGTACCGCCGCTTCCTGGCGCCGCCCGAGGTGGCGGCCGGCCCGATGCTCGCGATCGCCGCGCTCGGCTTCGTGGTGAACGGCGCGTGCGCGTGGCTCCTGCGCGAGGCCGCGGGTGGAAGCCTCAACGTGCGGGCGGCGTACCTCGACGTGCTCGTGGACGCGCTCAGCTCGCTCGCGGTCATGGCCGCCGCCGCGGTCGTGCTGCTGACGGGCTGGCGGCTCGCCGACCCGCTCGCCAGCGCGGCGATCGCGCTCGTGATCGTGCCGCGGACCTGGGCGCTCCTCCGCCAGGCCGTGAACGTGCTCCTCGAGGGGACGCCGGCCCACCTCGACCTCGCCGAGATCGAGGCGGCGATGCGGCGCGTGCTCGGCGTCCGGCGCGTCCACGACCTCCACGTCTGGACGCTGACCTCCGGCCGCGAGGCGATGAGCGCCCACGTGGTGGTCGGCGACGTCGGCGAGAGCGACCGGCTGCTGCGAGAGCTCCACGAGGTCCTGCACGCGCGCTTCGGCATCGACCACACGACCATCCAGCTCGAGACCGAGCCGCCCGCGGTCCTGCGCATCCAAGCGCCCGGTTCGGTCTAGCCGTCGGGGCCGGAGCCGCCGCGCGCAGGCGGGAGGGGTCGCGGGACCACGCGGCAGGCGTGCGCTGCTCCGTCGCGGCTGGGCTCCATCCGGGCGCGTCGCGCCCGATGCCCCGCGGCGGGGACGGGTCCCGCTGGACCCCTGCCGCCTGCGCCCGTCGGTCCGGCTCCACGGTATAGTGGGGCACTGGAGGCACACGTATGGCGACGTTCGACATCAGGCAGAAAGCGGTGATCCTGAAAGCCGAGGACGACGTGGCGGTCGCCAAGGCCGAGATCCCGGCCGGCACGGTCCTCGAGGACGGCGGCGGCCGCGTCGAGGTCCGCCGGGACATCAAGCCGGGCCACAAGGTCGCGCGCAGAGCGGTGGGCGCGGGAGCGCCCGTGCGGCGCTACGGCCAGATCATCGGCTTCGCGACCGAGGACATCGCGGTCGGCGACCACGTCCACACGCACAACCTCGGCATCGGCGAGCTCCAGCGCGAGTACGAGTTCTGCACGGACGTCCGCCCGGTGGATTTCTACCCGCCCGAGCGGGTGCGCAGCTTCGACGGCTTCAAGCGCGACGACGGCCGCGTCGGCACGCGCAACTACGTCGCGATCATCTCGGGCGTCAACTGCTCGGCGAGCGTGTCGCAGTTCGTGAAGGACAAGTTCAGGGACGTGCAGCGCGACTTCCCGAACGTCGACGGCGTCCTCGCGATCACCCACAAGTCGGGCTGCGGCACCAAGCTCTTCGGCGAGGACCACCTGGCCCTCCAGCGCGTGCTCGCGGGCTACGCCAAGCACCCGAACGTCGCCGCCTACATCCTGATCGGCCTCGGCTGCGAGGTGAACCAGGCCGCCGTCATGGTCGAGCGCCAGCGGATGGCGACGCCCGGACACCCGGAGCGCAAGCCCTTCATCGTCAACATCCAGGAGGCGGGCGGGGTCCGGAAGACCGTCGAGCACGCGGCGGCCGAAGTCAGGAAGCTCCTGCCGGTGGTGAACGAGGCGAGGCGGACGAAGCAGCCGGTCTCGGAGCTCGTGCTGGCGACGAACTGCGGCGGCTCCGACGCTAACTCCGGCATGACGGCGAACCCAGCGCTCGGTTGGGCGGTCGACGAGCTGGTGCGCCACGGCGGCACCGGCGTCCTCGCCGAGACGCCCGAGATCTACGGCGCCGAGCACCTCCTGATCCGGCGCGCGATCAACGAGGGCGTCGCGAAGAAGCTCATCGACCGCTACAAGTGGTGGGAGTGGTACTGCCGCGGCATCGAGGCCATGGACAACAACCCGGCGCCCGGCAACAAGGCGGGCGGCATCACGACCGTGTTCGAGAAGTCGCTGGGCGGCGTCACCAAGGGCGGGACGACGCCGATGATGGACGTCTTCCTCTACGGTGAGCCGATCACGACGCGCGGCTTCGTCTTCATGGACACCCCGGGCCACGATCCCGTCTCGATCACCGGGCTCGTCGCCGGCGGCTGCAACATCATCTGCTTCACGACCGGGCGCGGCTCGGTCTTCGGCTGCAAGCCGGTGCCGTCCATCAAGCTCGCGACCAACTCGCTCATGTACCGCCACATGGAAGAGGACATGGACATCAACTGCGGCGTCATCCTCGAGGGCACGCCGCTCGAGACGGTCGGCCG
>WNFJ01632596.1_pt3 | contig 43276 bp, 38 predicted proteins | sample 5400461 | NCBI WGS metagenome assembly WNFJ01 (sample SAMN13153349, study PRJNA577476) | soil metagenome | isolation source: 115 cm saprolite on Douglas fir-dominated hillslope | place: USA:California | collected 2013-09-17
CGCCTGGCTCAGGTCCGTCCGAGCGAGAAGCGATTGCAAGTCGGCGCGAATCAAATCGTTGATGGACTTTCGCTTCACGGCAAGCTTCATCACGGTCGCGGGATCGGCGGCCGCGAGGCCGATAACGCGGTTGTAAACGTTCCACGGGTTGTTGTCGCCAATGCGCAGCTTGCCGCCCAGACCAAACGAGAGCGCGTCGTCGCGGTACGTGCCTTTCTTGCCGGCGTAGAGGGTGAGCGGGTCCTTTCCCGGCGCCAGGCTGTTGGCAATGAAGAAGTCGATCGACGGGTTGACAGGCAACATCGACGTGTCGCCACCGCCGTTGATGGGAGAGCCCGTAAGCGCCGCGACATTTCCGCCGCCGTGATTGTTCGAGTAGTGAAAGTTCAATCCACGGACGAAAATAAGCTTCGACGCGTAGTCCTTGAGCTCACTTGTCGTCCGATCGGCATCGGTGGTGGCCATCGCGTTGGCGTCAATCGGGCCGAGCGCGCGGGGCCAAAACATGTCCGGATCGCCCCCGTGGCCCTGGACGGCTCCGTTCTGCTGGATCATCATGGCCGAATAAATCTTGCCCGCGGGAGCGGCGCCGCCGGCAGCCTTCGCTGCTCGTCCCTCGAAGATGTCCAAGGCCGGCAGCGCGAGCATGACGCCTCCCGCTCCCCGCAGAAAACGCCGTCGACCGAAATCATTTCCTTGCATGAGCGTGCTCCCTTAGGGCAATCGGGCGAGGAAAGCGTCCGACGTAACCAGATTGGCAATGAGGTTTTTTACCGACATATTGTTCTTTGACAGACTGCCCGCTTGTGTGATGAGGGCCTGGTCGGCGCTTGTTGAAGGATCGACCGCGCGCGCATACAAGTATTCAATCAAGCGCCGGGCATAGCATTCATGCCCTTGCTGACTGGCGGCGATGGCCTTGACGAGTTCGACCGCTCCGGTGAAGTTTACGGTTTGCCCGTCGAGCGTGTAGCTTGCGGCTGTGTTGATGGGCAGACCATTGTCCGTCGTGCGGAAGGCCCCGACCCCGTCAAGCGATTCGAATGCAAAGCCAAGCGGGTTGATGCGCGTCGTATGACAGCCGTTGCACGGGGAACCCGCCGTCAGCGCATCGATTCGCTGCCGATTGGTCGAATTGGGCATAGGCGTCGGAATCGGTGGGATGATATTCGGGGGCGGCGGCAAATCGACGCACAAGAGGTCCTTGGCAATGTGCACGCCCCGTATGATGATGTTCGGAGTCGATCCCACGCCATTCGCAGCGAGGAATCCCAGTTGGGTGAGAAACCCGGCTCGCTGCTGCGGATTGAGATCGACGCGAACGAACGGATCGGGTTGGCCAGCGCTCGGGGTTCGTGCGCTAAGGCCATAGAGCTGCGCGATTCGGCTGTTGGCGAACGAATAGGGCGCGGTGAGAAGCTCTGAATAACTGCGCCCCTGATCGATGATCACGTTCTTGATAAACGACAGCGTCTCTTGCTTCATGTCCGCTGCAAACCCCGGAGAGAACAGCGGAAACTTCGTCACGTCCTTGATGACGGCGTCGTAGTCTCTCATCCTCAGAAGCTGATTGTGAAAGTCGCCAATCGTGTCTGCGGCTGCAGTCAACGTGAGCACGCGCGTCGCCTCTTGCATCACGCCGCCGGGCGTTTCCAACTGCTTCGCCGCGGCGGCCGTGAACAAGGCGTCGTCCGGCATGCTGTTGGTCAACGCGTACGACAGCTTGGAAGCCACCTCGTAGTCGCCCAGCCGAATTTCTGCGCCTGCCGCCGCGGTGCCGAGCTCCGTTCTGTAAATGAAGAAGGGCGACTGCAAGAGGGCGGTGAGGACCAGCTCGACGCCGTCGGCAAAGGCATCGGCGCTGCCGATGAGCGTGGGTCCTTGATTGAAGAGGCCGACGTACCGAGTGACCTCGGCGTCGGTGAGCGGACGGCGAAGAACACGCGCGCCCACACTCTGCACGAAGGCCTTCGCTTTGCCGGCGGGATCGGTCGGGGTGGTCGGCGCAATCGCCGCAAGCAGCTTGGCGTCGCGCGCCACCTTGTTGGCAACGGCCTCTGCGGCGTTCTCATAATCGTGCCAGAGGTCGGCGGAGACCGAAAGAACGCTCCCGTTGTTGTCGAAGGTGCTTAGAAGCGGCTCGGCGACGAACGTCTTGGAAAGGCCGACCGGCGCAGTCAACCGGAGAGCGTCTCGAACCGAGTTCTCCCACTGCTGATGGTTGAGCCGCACGAAGCGACTGGATGCTGCGGGTTGGATGACAACCGGACCCGTGCCCATACCGGAGCCGGCGGGCCCCGTCGCCGCCCCCGAGCCCGGAGTGCCTGCTCCACTGCCCGCTCCCCCCGGCGTGCCACCGCCAGAACTCGATGCGCTCGGGGCGTTCGACCCGCCTGAATGCTCGTCCCCTATAGAGCCCGTGCAGGCGAGAGCCATAAGAAAAGGGAGCGACGCGAGGAAACGGGAATAGGCCGGCATACGATTCTGTGATCGAAAGCCGACTCTCTTCACACCGAAGATTGCCATGGTCTGCTCCTCATTCGTAGGCGCTGCAGTGGCGCGTGCCGACCAAACGGGCTTGTGTAACAAAAGCAGCAAGCTATGGGCGGAGCACGCCGCGAGCAGCGCACTGGCACGCTTTTTTCCTCACTGACAGCGGAATCCACCGTCCTGTTTGGAAATGGTCCACTCTTACCGTCGAAGTCGGGATTCAATCCGTAATTCTTAGTCTGCGCGTCCCTCGCCAAAGACATCTTCAGATTCGCGGCACATCCTGAGGTAGCGCCCGCGATCGCTGCCAGGGCAAGCGTCGAAGTCGGGCCACGTGCGGCCCAACGTGCGCGCATGTGTTGCAGACCACTTTCCCTGGACTTCATTTGTCGTTCTTTTTCGGGTTCCAGAAGCTGGCGGCACCAAAATTGCGCCAGAGTCGGAGTTTTTGGGCGGAGGCAGAATAGAGCCGTCCGGTCGCACACTTAGAGTCGCGTATGCCAGTCATGACGGCTCATTTGGGGGGCGCTATAAAGCGCGCCCCGTGCAGGCCGCAGTTCGTCTCGGGTTCATCGCCTTGGCTGCGCCGCTCGTTCTCGCTCTCGCTCCATTCGGACGCGCCGGGGGCCTTGGAGAATCAACGTCGTCAACGGAGCCTCCGGATGACCCAGGTGAAATGACGTTGACTCCTGACCCGGACGACTCAATCGACGACGAAGAAGATGCCGACGACGAAGAGGCCGCCGACCGGTCTGCAGCCACGACCGACTTCTTCTTGGCGCACGGCGATGCGGGCAAGCGTAAGCGCCCGCGCGGCGGCTGCCCTCGCAGCATGGTGCGTACTCGGGACTACTGCATCGATCGCTACGAGGCTCCGAATCGCCGCGGTGCCAAGCCCCTTGTGATGCAATCGGCCAACGATGCTGTCGCGTGGTGCTCAGCGCACCACAAGCGGCTCTGCACCGAAGACGAGTGGGTCGCCGCGTGCGAGGGAGACGAGCGCAAGCCCTATCCGTATGGCTCGACGCATATCGACGGCCGTTGCACCGACGACCAGCCGTGGCGCCAAGTCGATGAGTCAAGTCTTGCGAAATGGCCTTCCCACGAGGCCAAGGAGCACGCCAGAACGCTCTACCAAGCGACCCCCAGTGGGTCCAAGCGCAAGTGCGTCTCCGAAGTAGGCGCGCGCGATCTGACCGGCAACGTGGAAGAGTGGGTGGTGCGCACGCGCAATCACGAGCAGGACTGGCCCTACGTGCTCGCCGGCTGCTATTGGTCGGGCTGCTACGGGGGCGGCAAGCCAACGTGTCGTTCTACGAACGACGCGCATGGCCCGGATTTTCGCTTCTATGAAACCGGCTTCCGATGCTGCCGTGACGCCGCCCAGCCCAAATGAGCTGAGGCACATGCTCAACTTGGTTCTTGTTAATCGTATCGCTCGCTATGCACGCGTTCGCGTGCGAGCCCCATGTCTTTGCGCAGCATGTCTCGCACCGACCCTACCATTCGCTGCAAGCCGCAGACGTACGCGTGAGGCTCTCCAAGGCCTTTCGCCGCGAGATCGTCCCACAGCTCACGCACGTGCCTTTGGACATAGCCACGCCGCCCGCTCCAAGATTCTTCGCGAGGCTGGGAGAGGGTGGGCTCAAAGCGCACGAACTGATGCGTTTGGGCCAAGGCTCGTAGCTCTTCTTCATAGAGCAGATCCTCTTCGTGGCGCACGCCGAGTAGCAGCCATAGGGGTGCGCGCGATCCCGCTCCGACGGCCGCTCGGATCATGCTCCGCAGCGGGGTCACCCCAGTCCCCGTTGCGATCATCAGAGCCGGAGATGCGCCGCTCAAGGGACGCGTGAAAAAACCCTGAGGGCCGGTGAAGGGCACGACGACGCCGGGAACTATGGAATGCAACCATGTGGAGGCAGCGCCCCCTATCACGTGCGTTACGGCAATCTCGAAGCGCGGCGACCCGTCGGGATTCGACGCGATCGAGTACGAGCGTTTCGCTCGTGCGTTGTCGGGTGCCATCGGCAGGATGGTGTTGACCCACTGCCCCGGCTCGAACGACATCTGCCTGCCATCGATGCGCGCAAAGACCAGCTCGCGGACGTTCGGCGTCAGAAAACGCGCGCTCAAGAGGCGGGCTTCGAACGTTGGCGGCGGCGGCATCGCCGCTCACTATGTAGGCGCTTTCGCTGAACGGCGCATGGAAGGGGCATGCCCGGAGAACAGCGCTTCGGGCCGATAGGCGTATTCGGCCTTTACGCGCGACAGGGAGCGCAACCTTCGCTCCATTCGCAAGAGTGCATCGAGGGCGTCGTCCGTCGAGAGCGATGCCGCGCGCGCGGCGGCGATGACCGGTTCGATGGCCGCGGTCGCTTGTCGAGGATGAAATACCGCGCCGGGAAGTAGGGCGATCACGCAAGCGCCGTCCATTCCGATTACGCGCGCGTCGAAGAGCTGGCCCGCCGCCGCATCCAGCTCCGCTCGGGATGCCTCCTCGACCAGTTCGGGAGCCAGTTCGGCTCCACTCCATGCGTCGACGAGGACGTTTCGCTCGGCATGAAACAGTCCTCGGTGCGCGCGCTCGAGTGGCGGCAACCAAACTCCCTCTTCTACCGTCAAGTTCGCCTCGACATCACGTCCGAAGCGCATGCGCGTCACCGCATCGCTCCAGAAAGCGCGGCTCCGTTCTTCGAACCATGGGTCTTCCGGAGCAAAGGCGCCTGTGCGCGTCTCGAACTGCGCCCGCATCTCGGCTACGCGCGCCGCCGTTTTGGGCGTGCCCCCAAGCTGTACGATCCGGGTGACCGTCTCGAACACTCCCGTCCCGGGCCCCATCGGTGGAGCCGTGGTGTACCCTGTTGCGAGGTGTCGCGCTTCGAAAACCGTCTCTTCTTTCCTCAAGCCGCGCTCGACGAGTGGATCGTCGAAGAAGCGGTCGATCTGCACGACGGTGTGCTCACCGTCTTGCCCGAAGGCCGTCGATTCAAAGTGACCGAGGCCGTCCGTATCTTGCGTGAGGTGAGCGGTGGCGGCGATGCCCACGATCTCGTGGGCCGCGCAAAGCCGCGGCAAGAGCTCGAACAGGTGGGCGCCGAGATCATGGAGACCTCGATGCTCCTCGGCGAGACGGCGTACGACGTCGAGCCAGGATGGTTGGCGGTTCCGGCCGGATCGTTCAAAGAACACCTTGCATCAGCCGCGCGAGTCCCACGGAAGGACCCTCGCCAGGGTCGGACAGGGCCGGAACCAAAGACCGACGAAGAACTCCTAGAGCGGCTGATGGGCAAAAATCTGTAGCCTATTGCTGGCCAAGTCGGGCGGGACGTAGCACGATCGCGGTAGTGACTTTAGACCTCGCAAATTGGCTCTTCGGCGCGACGGCGACCATCTACCTCGCGGCGTCGGTGCTTTTCGTGCTCGATCTGATGGGCCGCGGCGGCAAATTGGCACGCTGGGCCCCGGCCCTCGTCGCTATTGGCGTTCCCCTGCACGCGACACACATCGTCGTCTGGTCGTTGGTTCTGCGGGTCTGCCCGGTTGAGGGCATCCATTTCGCCCTTAGTGTCGTCTCGATGTTCGTGTGCTTCGCCTACGTCCTTGCGCGCCTGCGCTACAAGGTCGACGTGGTCGGCGCCTTCGTAGCACCGCAGGCCCTCGCCTTCTTGCTCGCCTCACGTTTCGTGGGCGCTGTGGATGACGAGCCACGGCTGCGCAGCGCGCTTCTTCCGTTTCACGTGATCAGCAATTTGCTCGGCATCGCGCTCTTCACCCTGGCCTGTGCTGCAGCGGTTGCCTACCTACTCCAGGAGCGGCGACTGAAGCACAAGGACCTCAACCGCGTCGAACGCCTTCCGGCGGTAGACGCTCTGGATCGATGGGAGCACATCTTCTTGGTCGCCGGCTTCCCGCTGCTGACCATCGGCATTCTCACTGGCACCATTTGGGCTCGAGACATGGCCCAGGGGGGCTTCACATTCGTCGCCCGTGCAGCGCTCTCGTACGCCTGCTGGGTACTCATCGGCGGGGTTCTCCTCCTGCGAGCCGCCGCCGGATGGCGTGGTCGCCGCGCTGCGGTCGGGACGATTTTGGGCTTCGGGCTCGCCATGCTGGTTCTCCTTGTCTACCTCGTGCGAAGTGTTGTCGGGGCAGGCGTGCTGGGCGTGCACGCATGATCGTCGTGGTCGGCCTCTCGCACCGCACCGCGCCCGTGGCCGTGCGCGAGCAGTTGGGGACCGCTGCGGATGCGTTGCCCGCGGTGCTCGCGCGCCTGGCGTCGCGACCCGAGCTGGCGGAAGCGATGTTCTTGTCGACATGTAACCGCGTCGAGGTCGTGGCTCTGGCGCATGGCGACTCCGGTGTCGCGGCGGCCCGTCAAGCGATTGCCGAGGAGCTTGCGCGTCAGGGCGGCGCGGCGAGTGTGGAAGAACTCGCACCGTATCTGTACGAGAAGTCTGCAGACGAGGCGGTAACGCACATCTTCCGGGTGGCGGCGAGCCTCGACTCCATGGTGCTTGGCGAGCCTCAGATCCTGGGCCAGGTCAAAGAAGCATACGACGCGGCAGTCGCCGCCGGCGCGCTCAAGGGGACCCTAGGGCGCTGCATCAGTCGTGCCTTTGCCACGGCCAAACGCGTGCGGACCGAAACGGCGATCGGCGCTGGTACCGTGAGCATCGCGAGTGTTGCGGTCGACCTTGCGCGTCGCATCTTCGGCGAGCTCGCCGATCGAAGCGTTCTCTTGTTGGGCGCCGGGGAGATGGCGGAGGCCGCCGCGCGAAGTTTGGGCAAAGGCGCGCGTGCTTTGCACATCTGCAATCGAAGCTTCGATCGAGCGGCCGCCCTTGCGAGCGAAATGCACGCAGCAGCCGTTCCTTGGGACGGGCTTGAAGAGGAGCTTGCCCGTGCGGATGTCGTCGTCGCGAGCACCGCCAGCAGCACATATGTCGTGTCGCACGAGATGGTCAAGCGCGTCATGAAGATGCGCAAAGGCAAAACGCTGCTCTTCGTGGACATTGCCGTTCCGCGCAACATCGAGCCCACCGTCCACGGGATCAATAACGTCTATGTTTTCAACGTGGACGACTTGGAGCACGAAGTGGCGCGAGGACTTTCTGCGCGCCATGACCACGTCGATGCGGCAGAGCGTATTGTGGCAGACGAAGTAGCTCAGTTCCTCGCATGGAGGCGTGGCCTGCAGGTTCAACCGACGCTCGTTGCGATGCGCGCAAAGGCTCGGGCCGCGCTGTTTTCCGAGTTCGAACGAACTGTCCAAGGGCGTTTGAAGCATTTGACCGAAGCCGATCGTGCCGCGATCGCGCAGATGCTCGAAAGCGCGCTCAACAAGCTACTGCACGCGCCGACGGCAAGGCTCAAGGCAAGCGCGGTCGATGGCGGCGATGCCGACGAGTTGGCAGGGGCCGTGCGCGTCCTCTTCGACCTGCAAGAGATCGCGACGGCCGCAGAACCCCGCGGCGAATCGGCGACCGCCGCCGAGCAAGACGACGACGAGCGCCTGGCGCATTGACAAGGAAGCCGCTTGACCGTCAGCGTACGCAGCGGACGTTCCTCGGTTTCGTCATGACGAAGCTGTAGGTGCTGCCGTTCGCGAAGAAGATGGTCTAGGCGCGCGAAGGATCCTCTACGACCGCCGAAGACGACCAGAAGTACTCGCTTGGCGTCATAGGAAATACCGCCCCGTCGACCGAGGGGTTTGTCGAATCGTCGACGATCGTCTGAAGCTCGCCGATCGCCGGCACGCGCCAGCCAGGGCCGTCCAACGATAGCGCGGCGCAGTAGGTCTTCGCGTCGGCCCAAGTGTACGACGACGTCGAGATCACCTGCTGACGAGCCAGCCGAGCGCAGGATCGGTCAGCACCGACGACGTCCAGAACGAATCGCTTGGCGTCCTCGGAAACGCGTTCGAGTCAATCGAGGGACCCGATGTCGTCCAGTCGGCGATCGAGACGAGCTCGATTCGCGAAGGGAGCCGCCAGCCGCCGACGCCATCGATGGTCAAGCACGCACAATACTGTTTGGCCTCCTCCCAAGTGTAGGAGCGGGAATCAAGATTCCGCTGCCAAATGAGCCCTGTGACGTTGTCGGTGACTTGGTTGCCATCGTTGCTCACTGTGTAGCTCGCGGGGTTCGGCAGCCCGCTGCGCGCGGGGTTTGGCATGACCCAGCGCGCCCATGCATTCGGCGCGGGGATCGTGCCGCACCGTAGCGGTCCCGCGCCGTGCTCGGCGCTGCACGCGGCGGCGCCGAAAAGCGCTGCCATGATCGCCATGCCTGGCGGGAGGCACTTCTGGCGCATGCGATCTGCCGAGATTGCGCGCGCGGACCGACAGCGTCAACGGTTGGCCGGCCTTTACCGTCGAGTGCAAACAATCCACACCAGAATCACCGTGGCATGCGAGTGAAAAGAGAACTAGTTCGTTTGGAGTTTGGCAAGGGGCTTGGCGAGAAGTCGCTCTGCGTTTTCGAAGTAGATCTTCGCGAGAACGTCCGACGGAAGGTGGATGGCGCTGATGGTCCACGAGCCTTGAATGGGGGTCATGTGCGGGAAGTTCGTGTCCGCCGTCTCTAGGAAGCGCCAGTGTTTGCGAAAGAAATCGACCGCATCCGCTTCGCTTGGTGGCGGGCCATTGCCTCCAGACCCCAGGATCATGCGGTCGTAGACTTGGAAGTCGGTCGCAAAGAGGATGCGACTGGCGTACTTGACGAAAAGGGCCCGGACCCTCTCGGGCGGGTGCCGGCCGATTTCGGGTACCCGGGCAGCGATGTCCGCCATCATGTTCGGATGCGCGGCAAGCTGGGCATCGACCCAATCGAGGTCTTCCGCGTTGTTGGCGAAATGGACGCAAACGAACATCGTCTCCGGATGGCGTGTGACGACCCGCTCGAGCGCGGCAAGCAACTCTTCGCGGGGCGGGTATTTCGATCGATCGCCAAACCACCAACTCGGGTGGTCTTTGAGCTCCGACCAGCGCTCGTTGGACGCGTCGTAGGGCCCCCAGAAAGCTTTCGGGTCGGCGACGTGGATGGATACCGGCATTCCGAGCTCGCCAAGGCGGCGCCACATGGGGTCAAGCTTCGGGTCGTCGATTTTCAGGAGCCGGCCCCTGCCGTCGCGCAAGAAGAGACCAAGCCTCTTGAACTCTTTGAATCCGGCTGCCCCCAGGCGAAAACCTTCCTCGACTTGAGCCACGGCGTCGTTCGCGAAGTCGGGCGTGTCCCAACCCGCGTAGTCCAGGTTCATGTACTCGAGGAAGCGCCCCGGAAACCGCTGGTCCGCAAGCGCCTTTGTCCGCTCCAGATCGGAAGACTGCCCCGGGGAGTGGGTGACCGTGCCTCCGCTGAGGTTCACGGCAACGCCGATGCCTACGGCGTCGAGGCGTGGGGTCGACGTGCGTGTGAAGGTCGAGGATGCGATGGGCCGCACGCCAAGAATCCGCCAGCTTCCCAACCGAGACGGGGTGGGCGGCGGTGTCGACGGGCCGAGCGACGGCCGCTGGGAGGAAAGCGCCTGTCGAGGGACGGACTGCAGCGTGCCCCGCGCAACCGGCAAGGCAAAGGAGGGCCAAGGCAAGCAACGATCGCACGACAGCCACTAGCCTCGTTTCCGCGTTGCTCCGGATTTCTTCGCGACTTTTCGAGGTCCCTCGCTCCTGCTCGGTACGGCGCTTTTCTTCTTCGCGCTCCCCTCCATCGGCCCATCGGGTGGCAGCGAGAGAATGGGACGTCGCGGCACGGCCTTGCCCCGGAGCTCCAGTGGAATGACCGACTTGTGCGCCGTGTGCGTACGCGAAAATGCGACGACTTTGGTGTCCACCAACCCTGCTCCACGCAGCGTTTCCAGGACGTCCGCTTCGGATATGGCTTTGCTTCCTTTGGGCCGGATGACCCACAGCGCACCGTTATGGGCCATTCGGGCGCGAAGAAGCGGAATCTTCCGCAGCGCTTCGCGCGCCTCGGCGCCGAAAAAAATAATCTGGGCTCCTTCAGGTACGCGCCCCTCGGCAATGCTGGAGGTGTGCTCGCGCAAAGCCGCGAGAAAGGGCGCATCGGGCACGTCGACCACGGCGACTCGCGATTGGGGTCCAAGCTCGAGCTTTTCGAAGAGCCCTTTCGGCTCTCTGATCTTGCGCAGCCAGCGCTCGGCCACGGCCGCGCCTAGTTCGAACCGGGCCTCTTGCTCGTCGGTCCGGATGACGAGCGTTTCGCCCTCGATCACCACCTCCTTGATCTTGTCGAATGGGATAAGGAGCTTGAAATCTCCACGGAAAACAAGCGCTTCCGCTTCGAGCAGAGCATTACCGGAGGCACTCTTACGCCCTACCCGCACCGTGCACTGCGCTTCCAAGCCCATCGATTCACGATGGTAATCCGGCACAGGCGGGAACACGGCATTTTCGGCGGGAGCCCTTCGGTTGAGCGGGCGGTGCGGCTCCTCGGAGGGTCGCCGGCCGGGGTCGAGATGATGGCGAACATTGCGGTGGCGCGCGTAAGGGCGCCGCCTCCGGTAGACCTCTGGCATCTCCGTATCGAGAGGCTATGCTCTCCGAAACAGGAGAGAAGCGTGCCCGCGTTGACCTATCCTGCCACGCGATATGCTGCGTCGCCCGTCGTCGATCTCGCATCGAAGCCCCAACGCGAGCGCCTTAGCCCCTCCGCGCTCAAGGCCTTCTTCAACGTCATGGACCGCTGGGGGGTGCGCGACGAAGATGCCCGACAACTGCTGGGCGGTGTCACCAACGGTCCGTACTACGAAATGAAAAAGAGCCCCGAAGGCCGTGTCCTCGAGGCCGACCGGCTACTTCGGGTATCGTATTCAACATTCTACATGGCCAGAAGCTCGCCGACGGCTGGGTTCACCTTGCGAACGCCAACCCCATTTTCCGGGGGGCGTCGCCGCTGGCCTACATGATCCAAGGGGGCATCCCCGCCGTGCAGACCGTGCGGCGACTGCTCGACGCCCGCCGCGGCGGGGCATGACGGCGCTTCCAACGACATCGATCGTTCGTCGCCACGACACGCACCGGCTCATCCCGTCGAAGTACACCGGCGACGGCAACAGTGTATTGGTTCGAATCGCCAACGACGACCGTCATCTCGCCGACCTCTTTGATCTCGACAGCGCCACCAACGATCGCCTGCTTGCAGAAAACGAGCGACGACCGGCAATGGGCGTTCACGAGCTCGTCTTCGGGGTCCCGTACTATCGCATCGTCAATGCGGCATTTGGGCACCCGCATCCGCTCGGCGGCCGGTCCAACAGCCCCGATCGCGGCGCTTGGTACGCCGCTTTCGAGGTCAGGACAGCACAAGCCGAGATCGCGTTCCACAAGACGACGCATCTTGCCGAGATCGGTCGCTTCGAGGACGAAGTCACCTTCGACGATTACCTCGCGGACTTCAGCGGTTCGTTTCACGATTTGCGCAGGCCCGCGGCCTTCGCAACGTGCCTCGATCCCGAGAGCTACGTGCGGTCCCAGGCGCTTGCCGAACGGCTCCTCGATGCCGGATCGCTGGGCGTGGTGTACCCGAGCGTGCGCCGGGCGAATGGAACCTGCCTTGCGTGCTTCCGACCCTCCCTCGTGATGAACGTGCGGCTCGGGAGCACCTATCGGTTTCGCTGGATTGGAAAGCCCACCCCGACCATCGACGCAGTCAAGACGCGCGCCCGGAAGCGCGCGAAGCCTTGAGGAGGCCTTCATGCCGAAAGCACTCAATTTCAAGCAGGAACTGACGGCGGCGTTCGGATCACCGATAGCGGAGAATCCGACCCAGGTCATGATCGAAGCTGCGTACCGGGACCTCGGCCTCGATTGGCGGTACCTCACGATCGAGGTCGCGAAGGATGCGCTCGCCGACGCGGTGCGAGGCGCGAGGGCAATGGGCTTTCGTGGATTCAACTGCACGATGCCCCACAAGGTGGCCGTCATCGAGCACCTCGATGGGCTGGGCGAGTCGGCGTCCGCAATGGGCGCCGTCAACTGCGTCGTTCGCCGTGGCGACGAACTCATCGGAGAGAACACCGACGGCAAAGGGTTTCTCGACGCGGTGCGTTCCTTCGGCGATCCGCGCGGCAAACGGGTGGTCGTCTTCGGAGCCGGAGGAGCGGCACGTGCCATCACTGTCGAGCTGGCGTTGGCCGGGGCGATGTCTTTCGTCGTCGTCAACCGGAGCGAGGCCCGCGGCTCCGAGCTGGTCCGGCTGCTTGTGGACCGTGTGAAGGTCGATGCTCGCTTTGTCCTACTGCGGAAGGACTACGAAGTGCCCGATGCCACCGATATCGTGGTCAACGCGACGCCGGTCGGGCTTTTCCCGGACGCCGACGCGCGTCTGGCGCTCGATGTCTCGACGCTCAAGGCCGGAATGATCGTGGCGGACGTCATTCCCAATCCGCCGCGCACACGTTTGGTCCGCGATGCCGAAGAACGCGGCTGCGAGGTTATCGACGGGCTAGCCATGCTGGTCAATCAAGGCGTTATCGGCGTCAAGCACTGGACTGGAATCCTTCCGGACCCCGCCGTCATGCGCAAAGCTCTCGAAGACGTTTTTGCTGGATGACACCCTCAAAATGTTTGTCGGATCCCTCTTGCGGCGAACCATACCGTGACACCCGTATCGGCCCGTGTTGCGCTCGATGTTCCGTTCGTTGGATGTCGCGCCCCGGATGACAAGGCGAGAGCGTACGCAAACGATCGAGAGCGCTTCGGCAAGAGTAGACGTGTGCCATCCCTGATCGAGACTCCGGGTAGGCTCGAAGTGTGCAGGTCTGGCCAAGAGCCGCCGGAGAGGAGGACGGACCATCATGAGCCGATTGCGAATCTTCGAGGACAAGGCGCCTTTGGCGCCTCGCGTCGACACGGACGACGGAAAACAGATCGGACGCCATCTCGACGGTCTAGGCGTGCGTTTCGAGCGCTGGCAGGCCGAGGCGCAATTCGCCGCCGACGCGGATCAAGCGGCGGTCATCGCCGCTTATCGCAGGGACATCGATCGGATAATGACCGAAAATGGATACAAGTCGGTCGACGTCGTCCGAATGGTCCCCACGCATCCGCAGAAGGACGAGTTTCGCAACAAGTTCTTGAGCGAGCACACCCATTCCGAAGACGAAGTGCGGTTTTTCGTGGAGGGCTGCGGCGTCTTCTATTTGCACGTGAAAGAGGGTGTCTACGCGGTCCTTTGCGAGCGCGGGGACCTGATAAGCGTGCCTGCGAACACGACCCATTGGTTCGACATGGGGCCCCATCCACAATTCGCAGCGATCCGCATGTTCACGAGCCCGGACGGCTGGACCGCGCGCTTTACGGGCAGCGATATCGCGCAGCGCTTTCCGAAATTCGGGGAGTGAAAGCTGCCGGCCTTGCCTTCAGGGCGGCCAAGCCGGCCTTCAGGGGAGCAAATCGGTACAGGGCACGGCGGGGCCGCCCGAGACCCCCGCAGTTACGGGCACGCCGCTCGGCTCGAGATAGCCGAGGCCGTAGAAGCTCCCAGACAGCGGGCCCGTCACGCCGACGGCGGCTGCCCCGAGGCTGTCCTTGAAGGCCACCGGATACGAACCGACGTCTCCCCCCCAGCAGAGGACCTGAAGGCTGGTGTTTTTCGCGCACACGTTGCCGTTCGCGCCGCGGTAGCCGTTGCCGGCTAGGTCGAGGACGCCCGAGAGGGGTTCCCCGGTTGCCGTCGTCACGATGGTTGGAGAGCCCGATTGGCGATCGCCCACGGTGTAACCCCAGCAAACGACAGTCGTGTCACGCATGAGTGCACAGTGCGTATGAAGCGTTCCCGATGCCAGGCGGGTCGCTCCGGCTGTGCCCCCGTCGCTGCTGCCCGCACCACCATCCGCGATAGGCAGCTGCACTTGGATCGGGTAAACCGAATTCGCGCCGGAAGGGTTGCCCGTTGCCCCCAGGTAGTCGTTGCCCCAGCACCATACGGTCCCGTCGGTGCGTGAGGCGCACGTCGATGCGTAACCGATTCGCACGTCGGTCACCCCCGTGAGCGGCGCGCTCGCGTTCTGCATGACGGCGCTTGCGGAATTCGAGTTCGACGTGCCGCCGTTTCCGAGCTGGCCGTCCTGACCATAGCCCCAACACCAAGCGCTCCCTGCTGCGCCGACCGCGCAGAAGTTGGCTCCCTTGTCGCTCGTTCCACCCGCGATCTGCTTGATGTTCGCGAGCGGCGCACCGCCGGCGGCAATGACTTGAGCCGGCGCCGATGTCGAGTCCGTCGGTCCCAAGCCCGCGCCCAAGAAGGTTGAGTCGGTGAGCGTGCCTCCGGTCGGAAAACACCAGACGCCCCCGCCGACGACGATGGCGCACCCAATGGGCGTCGCGCTTAGGGCGCCCGAAGCTGCAATCGCGGTTGCGCGGAGCGGGGCGCCCGACAGGTCGATCATCTCGGCGAACGTGTGGTTCGTTTCGGTGAGATTCGATGCCCACACCGTTCCGTCCACCCGCAGGACCACGCCCGGCGCGCTCCCGCCCGCGGCGGCCGTAGCGAAGGCGGCCGTGCAGGAACACTTCGAGCCGGTACACGCGAGACCAGTTCCACACGTCGGAGCGCCGCCGTCCGCGCTCGGGCAGCACCGCGTTCCGGGCTCCCCGCACGCACAGACGGGAGGGCCGGCATCGCTCGAATCGCAGGCAAGCCCCGACCGGCAGTTCGTCCCACCGCAGCAGGGTTGATTCGCGCCTCCGCAATCGCATTTGCCAGCCTGCGTGCACTTGAGATTCGCGCCGCAGCTCTTTGCTTCGCAACACGGATCTCCGGCGCTCGTTCCGCACGGCATGCAGCTGGGTCCGGCGGCGCTCGCCACGCACACCGTCCCTTGCGCGCACGCAGGACTGCACGTCGCAGGCGGCTGGCGGCGTCGCTGCCGGTGTCGGCGCCTGGCTCCACTGGAGAAGCCTCGCTCGTCGTGCCGTCCGTCATCGTTGCGTCCGATACGGTCGCATCCATCGCGGTTCCGAACGGCGTCGCGACGATTGGTTCAATCACTGCGCCATCAGGTGCCCCTCGCGGAGGAGGCGCGACGATCTGTCCATTTCTCACCTCTGGGGGATCTGCGCAGTAGTGGACGCCGTTGCTGTCGGCCGCGCAGACGCGTCCTTTTATGCCGAGCACGTTGCAGTCGCCGTCTGACAGGCACAGGTTGCGGCAGCGATAGTCGGACGCGCACGCCAGTGGAATGGGACAGTCCCCAGGTAAGCTGCAGGCCACGATCGCGGATTGACATGCAGCGTTCCGCCCATCGTTGACGCACAAACCCTCCGCGCAATCGGCCGACGTTACGCAACGCGCGCGGCACCTGGTGAACGCGCAGACCAGTCCCGTCGCGCAGTCGCTATTGAGCGAGCAAGGTGGCGGCGGAGACGAGGCGTTGTTCGAGCCGCTGCACGCAGGAATGGCGAGCGCGCCAGCCACCACAACGCTCAAGAGCCACTTGGCCCCCGCCCGCAAAGGTCTGGCAAACTCACGCTGGCCCGGCGACAACGTCGCATCGGAACGACGCATCCGCTTCTTCATGAGAGGAGCACAATAGTGGCAGCCGGCCCTTGTGCCTACCCCGTGCACAGGAGCGCGCCCAGCCCGAGGCCGACGGCGTGCGCGTCGACCTCCGTTGTCGGCCAGGGCACGGTGCGTTCGGCGTGGCGCACGCTCTTTGCACCGTTTGCATCGGCCGTCGCCACAAAGGCGCGCAAATGCAGCGTGTCGCCGGCGCGTTCGGCATACGCGCCGAGAGGCGTCCTGCAATCGCCGCCGATCGCGATCAGCACTCCGCGCTCGGCTGCGACGCAGGTCGCGGCCTCGGGATCGCGCAGGAGCTCTAGGAGGGCGCGCGTTCGCGAGTCCGCTTCCCGGCACTCGATCGCGAGAGCGCCTTGGCCTGGAGCGGGAAGCGACACCTCGACGGGAAGGACTTGGGTAGCCCGCTCTTCGAGGCCGAGCCGAACGAGGCCTGCACGTGCCAGAACGATGGCATCGCACTCGCCGGCGTCTACCTTCCGCAGGCGCGTGTCGACATTGCCGCGAATCATTTGCACGACGAGGTCCGGCCGGTAGGCGCCCAGCGCCGCCGCTCGGCGCAGACTCGATGTTCCTACTCGCGCGCCCGGCGGCAGGTCGTCGAGTGTCCCATGGCGCGGCGCTACGATTACGTCGCGGGGGTCTTCCCGCTTCGGGACGCATGCCAGCACAAGTCCAGGGGCAAGTTGGCCCGGCACGTCCTTCATCGAGTGAACGGCGAAGTCGGCGCGTTGGTCGAGCAGGGCCTCTTCGATCTCCTTAACGAAGAGGCCTTTGCCGCCCACCTCGGCGAGCGCCCTGTCCTGAATCCGATCGCCGGTCGTCACGACTTGGAGCTCGTGAAGACTAAGCGCGGGCACCGCCGAGGAGAGGTCGCGGGCGAGCGCCCGGCACTGGGCAAGCGCCAATAGTGATCGCCGAGTCGCGTACGTGAGCGTGGTCTTCACTGGGTCGCCGCCACCAAGGGGAACTGAACCTAGCAGGACCGGCTTGCCATACGGACGCCGATGCAATATCGGTTGAAGTGACGTGTCTTTCCGTGGGCCCCTGACCTTCGCCGCGCTCGCGGTCGCAATGGCTGTCCTGCTTTTGGCGGGTCGCGCGCGCGCCCGGGAGGCCGCCAGGGCACCCGACCCTAGCGCCATCGACGTGCCCGGCTTTTCCGAGGCCTACTATTACAAGCCGCGAGGCAAGACGCGACGCCCGATAGTGCTTTACCTTCACGGACGCGGTGGCAACGCGTTTGAGGACTGCCGCAAGTGGGCTCGCGTGGCTAGGCAGTTCGGCTGGATCGTGTGCCCGCAGGGGCCGATGGCGATCGACACCGGCGGCCATTCCTGGAGCAACGACGCCCAGACCGCGATGCACATCATCGACGCCACGGTGGCCGCGCTCCGGGAGAAGTTCCCGGGGCGGTTGCGCAAGCGCGGCAATATCCTAATCGGCTTCAGCGAGGGGGCGTTCATTGCGCAGCAGGTGGGCATGACCGATCCCGTCCACTGGAACCGCTGGCTGATTTTGGCGGCCGACGACCAGTACTGGTTCGGCGACGCCCAGCAGATTCTCGAGCAAAACCGATCCAAGATCCGCCGCGTCTATCTCTTTACTGGCGAGAATGATCAGGTCGTCGAGAACACCAAGAGGGCCGGCGAAATTCTGAAGAGCGCGAAGATCAAGGTCAAGGTCAAGATTGTCCCCGGTCTCGGGCACGAGATCCCGGCCGATCGAATGATCACGAACTATCGGCGACCTCTTAGGTGGCTGGTGGCCGCGAGGTGAGGTTCGGGCCCCCCCCGCCTAACCCTGGAGGGGGGACTGACCGTATTGCTTTGTATGCGCTGCGTGCCGGCCCCACTTGGCTCGGGGCCGCCCACTCCGGACCGAGCGGCTCTGGACGCAGTCCGCCATCTGGGCCGGAGATTTCCAGACGCTCGCGTGCGGGAAGTTCCGCTCGTTCGAGCGGCAGAGCTCGACCCGCGGGCTGACCCGACGGGGGCCACGCGCATTTGGCTCGCGCTCGAGGCGCTACAAGTTACCGGCAGCTTTCAGGTTCGCGGCGCGCTCCTTGCCGTGGCCTCAGCATCGGGGAATACCTCCCGTTCCCGCCACGTCGTGGCGCCAAGCGTGGGCAACCACGGGATTGGCATTGCGTATGCCGCGTGTGTCTTGGGCATGTCGGCCACGGTGGTTGTGCCCCGCACCGCAAGCCGAAGCAAGCGCGAGAAAATTGAGCGCTATGGCGCGGAGCTGGTCGTCGCCTCGACCGATCGGTACGACGTGGCGGAAGCGCTCGCCAAAGAGATTGCCGCGACACAAGGGGCCGCTTTCATAGGACCCGCGGAGGACGTCGAAGTCATGCTCGGCAACGGGGGCTCACTCGGTTTCGAGATCGTTCGCGGACTCGGAGGCGTGCCCGAGCGAGTCATTGCCCCGTTCGGCGGGGGCGGACTGGCGACGGGCCTTGCATGGGCGCTCGCGGCGGATGCAGTCGGTCCGACCGATCGCAGTGTATGGGGCGTGCAGAGCGAGGTCTGTTCGCGTATGGCGACCGCGCTCGAGAGCGGGGCGCTGGTGGTGGACGGTCCGTGCACGCATGGCCCTACGCTCGCCGAGGAGCTCGCAGGGGTTCTTTCGGCAGACGCGTTTGAGCGCGCTCGCGGGGCGATTGCCGGGATCGCACTTGTCAGCGAGACGCAGATCGCGTCTGCCATGGTGCACGCTTACGAGGACATGGGCTTGGTGCTCGAGGGCACAGCGGCGGTGGCCCTTGCCCCCGTGCTCTTCGGCTTGCCGGATCGCCTGCGCGGCGGGGACGTCGTCGTTGTCTTGACGGGCAGGAATATCGATCCAGAGCGGCTCGATTCCGTGCTCGCCCGGGCTGAGCGGGCCGTCTAAGGACAAGCCGCCAAGCTGGCAAGCGCATCTGATACGATAAAACCCCGCCGCGTCTTCGCCCAAGACGAAGTTGATCTGCGACGTTCTCGTGCGCGATGGCTTAGTAAAAACAGACCAGCTCGAGGCCATACACGGCCGAGTGCAGCGCGCTGCCGAGCGCGTCGAAGAAGCGATTCTGGCGCTTGGCTTTGTGCCCGAGGCGGAGATGCTCAAGTCTCTCGCCGCGCATTACAAGGTCTACTTCATCTCGTCGGAGAAACTCGCGAAGGCCGAAGTGGCGCGGTCCCTTCTTGGCATGATTCCCCAACGTTTCGCGGAACAGATTGGAATGTGCCCGGTCTTGTTCGACCCGAAGACGCACGCGCTGAGCGTCGTCACCGCCGACCCGGACGATCTCGAATCGTTGCACGAGGCGCAGCTTGCGTCCGGAGCTCGCGAGGTCAAGGCAGTCCTTGCCCGGCCTGCGGCGGTTAGGGCGCTCATCTCCAAGGCGTACACGGGAGACATCCACGCGTTCGCAATGTTCGATCGGCAGGCGCACGAGCAGCTTCAGGCAATGCTTCACGGACCAGGGCGGAGAGTCGTCCTCGATCCTTCGAAGAGCGACGCGCACCTCGAGCCGCAAACGAGCCGCTTCGAGCGTGTTCTGGAAGCGAAAGATCTCACGCGGTCTGCCGCGCCAAAGCCGGTCAAGACCGCGCCGGTTCCCGCTCCCGCCCCGGCGATAGCCCCGTCGGAAAAAAGTGTCTCGGGGGCGTCCTTCGTCGAACTGCTTCACGTGCTCGTGAGCCTGCTCGAGACCTCGCGGGCGGACTTGCGCGGTCACTCCGCGCAAGTCGCGCGCCTGATGCGTCGAATGGCTGAGAAAATGAGTCTGGACGCGTCGGCGACAGCCGTGCTCGTCTCTGCCGCGTTTGTCCACGACCTCGGCAAAATGGGGTCGTTTCACCTGACGACCCTCAACTGCAGCGAATACGACGGGCACAAGTCGGCCGCTCAAAAAGCCTATGGGATTCCGGCTCGATTGCTCGAGCCCGTGCGGCTTCCAGGCGATACGACCCAGGCTGTAGCTCACATGTACGAGCGCTACGACGGCAAGGGATTTCCCGACGGAATGACTGGCAAGGACATCCCGTTGGGCGCTCGCGTCTTGGCCATCTGCGACACCTATGCGGATCTGACCACCAATCCGCGCAACCCGTTTCGGAAAACTCTCTCGCCGCAGGAAGCGTGCGCCGCATTGGCGAAGCACAAAGAAACGATCTTCGATCCGAATCTTGTCGATCTCTTCCGCAATACCGTCCTTGGAGAAGAGCTGACTGCCCGCCTTCTGGCGACTCGATCGCTGGCGTTGCTCGTTGACGTCGATCCCGAGGAGACCACGGTCCTCGAGCTTCGGATGAACGAGCAAGGCTTTGTGGTCAAGACGGTGCGCAGCGCAGAGCATGCCCTCAAGGTCCTGGCGGAGGGCGAGACGGACCTTGTAGTGAGCGAGATCGATCTCGGTTCGAGCGACGGGTTGGCGCTGTTGGCCGAGGCACGAGGTCAGCCTTGGGGCAAGGACGTGCCATGGGTCGTCTACACACGCCGGCAGGAGCGGGCGCTGGCGCAAAAGGCCTTCGAGTTTGGCGTGCTGGACTACGTAACGAAGCCGGCGCCAGCCGACGTGCTCGTCGCCAAGCTGAAGGCCCTGCTCGATCAGCGTGCGGGTTCACGGACCACGCAGGGCGTGAGCGGCTCTCTCCGCGAGATGGGGCTGCCTGATATGGTGCAGATCCTCTTTCACGGTCGAAAGACCGGCAACCTGAGGATTCGCGCGCGTGATGGAACGGGGGAGATTCACTTTGCGGAGGGCAGTGTCGTTGATGCAACATGGCGAGACCTGCGGGGCGAAGACGCTTTTTTCGCCATGCTCAAGGTGACCGACGGCGAATTCGCTCTCGACCCGTCGTTCCGCGCGGGCACCCGAGTGATTCACCAATCGAGCGAGGCGCTCCTTCTCGAGGGAATGCGCCGGATGGACGAGGGGCTCGCCTGAAGCAAATGTACATCGATCCGAGCCGAAACAAGTGTTGAGGCGCTGAGCAAAGCCGCGTCGGCAGGCCGACTCGACGTTTCGAGGCACGTCGAACGACTCGCGGAAGTTCGAATGTCGTCGCATTTGACACGCGACGTCGCGGGGAGCGATAGCCTCGCAGACTCGGGAGGTGTGTCATGCGAATGAAGGAAGTCGCGAAGATGGTCGCAGGATCGATGGTCATCTACGTCGTCATGGCCGCGTGCGCCGACGGGTCCGCACGGCGTGGCAACGAGCGGCGCGGGGTCTGGAAACGTCGTGGGGTCGGGGATGATCCAAGGCAATTCGGGCAGCGACGCGAGCAGCGCCGGTGCCACCGTCAACGATGCGTCGGCTTCGAAAGACACTGGGGGCAGCCCGAGCCCGCTTGATGCGCTCACCGACCCGGTGCCGGTCGCGAAGGCTGACGACTACAAGAGCGGCACCCGTTTGAAGGTGAAGCGCTCGCTCGGCGCTGACGGCTCAAGCGCGTTTGCCGGAATGCACGACAGCCTGCTCAATGTGGATTGCTCCTTGCTACCTGCTGCGGATGGGGCCTCGCGATAGTATCTTCCGGCATCCGGCGCCACCTTCGGCAGCACGTTCAGGGATTCTGGTTGTACCAATCCCATCGTTTTTTCGACCACCGCCTGCCCGACGCCGCCTCAGTACGCGACGCAATACCAGCCAGCGCCGGGCACCTGCCAGGGGTACGCCTATCACGTGTATCCAGTCGCGGGCGGGTTCACAGGTCAGGTCTACACCGGGGCGCCCAACCGACCCCTAATGAAAGCGAAGCGCCCCGAGCCTGCCAGGCCCGAGGCGCGAAGACACGAGGGAACATGACGCTGCGATCATAAGATCGTGACGGATGGCTCGAACGACGCGAAAACCGGTATCGGTTCCTGCGGGGTCTCTATGACGCGACCGGCCGCCTACGGGGACATGTGGCAACTCGGCGAGGGCCTCGGCCTTTCACGGCCGACGCGCAACAGGCCGCGACCTACCTGCAAGGCGAATATCTCGTTGAAGCCAGACAATAGGAGGGGGCATTTCGATTACGCACGCCGGAGTTCTCGGCGATAAGGGACCCCAAGGGCGGCGGACGCGCAAGGACCTGCGAGCCAGGCAAGGAAACATGGCGCCCCTTTGACGATTTGCCCCGACTGGGATCGGCGTCCAAGTTGGGGAAAGTCCTGCGCAGCTTGAGCGTTCGGTGCGAGCATGGCATCGGGCAGGCCGCAACAACTGGGAGAAAGCCCTGCCCCCCGCGGTCCCGGCCACTCGTCACAAAAGAGACGGGCTGCCCGCACTAATCGTCCGTCGTCATGTCCTCTCGCACGAACCTGTCCTCGCACAGCCCGCCGCAGGGAGTCGCGCGCGGGCCGACGTTGCCGACTTGAAAGGCGGTGTCCTGGAGCGCATACAGCAGTTCGCCAAACAACGGCCCGTCCGTGCGATCGATCGCATACGTTTTTCCCTTGTAGACAGCAATCAAATCGAGTGTCTGGCAGTCGATGACTCCCCAGCAGCTGAAGTCGAGCGGCCACTTCCAGCGCTTGGGGCTGAGCTCGCCGGAGTGCACCATCGTCTCCAGCATGTTCGAGATCTCCGTGACCTGTGCGGCGGGGGCGATACCCTCCTGCGGAGCTCGGCCTCCGATTCTCGTCGCCAATGACCATGTCGACGTCCCAGCCGCCAAATCCTCCGTGCCGGCTGTACTCGACGCTCCAGACCTGGTGGTCCTTGGGACGGCTGACGCAGCTCGGTAGCAGGCCAGCCCAGGCTACGACAAAGAGCAGCGACCTGGCTCGAAAGACCGTGCGGACGAGAGCTTCGCCAACAGCGCGGGGTTGAGCGTGCACCTGTCCAAGATACCCTAACGACTCCTGTGCTGCTCCCCCCGCTCGTCGCAAGCTTCGCGAAACTCGGCTCGGTCACGCTCGCTCACCGCGCCGAGAGTGCCGCGCAGCCGAGTAACGACGGCTGCGACCCGGCTCAAGAACCCCGCCTCATCGCGAAGTAATGTCGCCTGCCGATCGCTCATGCCCTGACGCGAGCACGAAAAGCGATGCCTGCCACGACGGGGTCAGGCGAGACATAACGACTATTCGCCTTCGTATCCTCAGTCATCAGCCATGGCTTCACATGGAGTCTCTGTTTGACCGCCTTTCTCCGGCGCCCGGCCGAGATGACGAAGTCGGTTGGCGTTCTTCAGGCGACGCGGAGGTGAAAGTCGTGCTCGACAGCGTTGTCCAACGGTTCAGGATGAAAGGCGACGGCCTGACGCTTCCGGATGGTGCTCGTCTTTCGGTCGAGTAGCTTTACGTTCGTGTCGAAGCCGTCGCGCATCGACTTGAGAAGTTGTCTCTCGCAGTCGTCGCGCTCGACACGCCGGCCTCCAATGCGGACGACGAGGTGTGCACCGTCGGCGAGGAGAGGGGCGATTCCTCGCCAGGCTTCTTCGAGGAAGCGCCAATACGTCTCCGGGCCCCGATGACGGTCATCGTTCTTCGTGTTGTCGGTTTCGGGCCCTGCTCGTACCAGGCCGCCGACCACGTTGCGCACGCCTGCAGCAGATCAGGGACGTCGCCGCCGCCGTTTGCCGCGCTCGCGGCCGTCGGGCTCCGGCCTGGGCGGCATGGGTGCAGGCTCCGTATTCGGCGGCGCGGGCGGGAAAGGCGCGAGCGCTTCGGCGACCTCCGCTGCGTTGAGGCGAAGGTCGCGCGCGTGGGCGAACGCCGCACGGACCGCGGCGCGCGCGCTGTCGAAGGTCGCGGGCAAGGCTCCGAGCGCCTCGATCGCGGCAAACACGACCGCGTCGACCAGAACGCGCGTGGGAAGCGCGGGCGCGGCCGGGGGCGCGTGCTCGGCCGGCCGCAAGTGCAGAGAGGCGGTGGCTTGTGGGGGAGGAGCTGGGGGCGGCGGTTGGATCAGGCCAAGCTCTTCGAGTGTCTTGCCGCCGAAGAGCGCCGCATCGTGCGCGAGCGGGCGGTCGACGGGATGAAGGAGCTCGGCAAGCTTGTGAAGATGCCAGGGTGCCGGCGAAGAGGTGTTGTCTTCCCATCGTGCAACGGTCCGAACCGAGGAACCAACGGCAACGGAGAACTCACGCTGGGTCATCCCCAACTTCTGGCGGGCTTTGATCAAGAGCGTCTGCGTGGACGACGAGGCAAGGAGGCGCATGTTCGTTCGTGGGTGGATGCCCGAGAGATCTCGGTCGGCAGGTCGCGCGGCTGGCGAGGCAGAGAACGAGACGGCTCCGGCTGCGCACGGGCAGCGCGAGCGGCGAATCGGCCAAGGATCGGCGCCTACTGTAGCACGCTAGCTGCCAATTCCGCCGCACGATCTGCCAAATCGCCCTCAATTGGCAGCATGGCGCGTAACACCGCCACGCCCTATCCCTCGTTCGGCAGATCCTTTGCTCGATCATGGGCCAGACAGCATCCACTTGGCCGGAACGTGTTGACGGGACATGCCGAGCGAAGCGCATCTGGCGGCTGACATCCTTGGCCATCGGCCAGACAAGAGTCGCTTGGCACGTGATATGCTTTTTGAATCGCCAAACGACGTTCACCTGGCCGATGGCGTGCTTCATGAACAGCCAGCCAAGGCTCATGTGGCCGACCATGTTGCTGAAGAACGGCCAGGCGGGGCCTGCGTGGCCGACCATGTGCTTGAAGAACGGCCAGGCGGGGCTCGCGCGGCCGATGACGCGCCCGAAGAACGGCCAGGCAACGCTCATGTGGCCGACGACAAGCTGAACAGACCGGCAAACGTGGCTCGCTTCGCGGATGGCGCGCTTCAGGAACGGCCAAGCCGGGCTCGCTGAGTGGGTAGCATGGCCCAGGAGCGGCAAGGCATGGCTGCCGCGTGGGATGGCGCGACTCGCGGTCGGCCAAAGCGGGATCGTTTGCCCGCCGACGTGCGCAGGGATCAGCCGCCACAAGCTCGCAATCCGTATTGTATGCGCCACGATCGGCTCGCCATCGTTCGCATGCCACAGAAGCTCTGCTCAAAACGACTCGAGCGCGTACACCTGGCTGGAACCTCCAGCGAACGCGCGAAGGATGGCGAACATGCGCGTTCCGGCTGCGTCGAGGAAGACGAAGCGGCCATCGGAAGGATTGTTCGTGATCTCGGCGATGCGAATGTAAATGGCGCCATCTCGGGCCTACGTGGCCAAGTAGCCGCGCCGAGGACTGTTCAATCGGTGCCGACGGCTTCGACAATTGGTTATCATGTTTTCGTGTTGCTCTCTGCCGATGTCACGGGTTGGCTCTCTCGCAGTCTCGTCCGACCCGTTGAAGAGCGGGACCTCGACCGCGCATACGCGTTCCAGCACCCACTCAACGCGAAGCGCGACCTGGTTCGCCACCTGGTGGATCGCAGAGCGCCGCCGGAGCATGTTCTCTGGCACATAGAGTTCGTCGACCAAGCAGGGGAGCGCGTCCTCGACGGGCGTCCCCTGGCTCGTAAGATCTACGCGTCCCTGCCGTTGTACGGCTCGATGCCTGCAGCGGGCGCTGTCGCCTACAACGCCACGCTATACCTTCGCGCGGGATGCAGGCGACAGGGTTTCGCGAAGGCTCTATATGCGAATGAAACCGAACTGTATGTGCGCTGGGGCATTCGGGAGATTCACATGAGGGCATTGGGAGACGGTCCCGCTGTGTGGGTCAAACACTTCGGCTTCTTGCCCTGCGAGCCGGAGGCGCTGGCCCAAGCGTACGCGGACTGGGCTGCGGCCAGAGGCTTAGCACCTGAAGCTCCGTCCAGGCCGTCGGATTACCCTGACCCCTTTCTTTCCGAGCAAGAAGGCCTCATGCTTTACAGGGTCCTCCAATGATCGAGGCTCTCCGTGCCATCACGCTGACGATTCGTTCCCAAGGGGGCACTCCAGTCGCCGAGCTCGAGTGGAGAGACGGAGCAACGAAGGTTCTCTTTGCCACGGAGACCCTCCGACCTGCCGCGCAACGATGGCTTGAGCACGGTCTGACGGAGTGGGTTGGTACCGGCGATGAGGCTGTGCCGCGCAGCACTCCTTCAAGGTCGCCCGAATTCCTGCCTCGTCTCGAGGAGTATCTCGCCGGGCAGTTCCGCTTCCGGATCACTTGCAAGAAGGTGGTCGAGCAGGTGCCTTACGCAACCGTCGTGATTGCGGAGTCGCTCGAACGGGACGAGTGGTTCGCGGCAATGGGAGGGGTCGTCCTTCAATCGATAGCAACCGGTGCGACCACGTTGCCAGCGACGCTCGGCATGTTGAGCGGCGGCAGCATGACCGTACTGCCGCCGTGGGGTGGCGCTCACGCGCAAGTTGTTGGTTCCGCGACAGGTCAGATGCTGTTTCGACGCGCTCGTCGAGAGGGTTTGACGCCCGCCACCACGGGCCTCACGGCACATCGCCCTTCGTAGCGATTTCCGACGCCATGTCGCCGAAGTTCGCGAGGAGTACCTCGCACAGCTCGCGAGGCAGGTCGACCCCGCGATTTTGATCCGTGCTCAAATCGATCTCCAAACGGCAAGCATGATGGGAAGCGGACTTGTTGGCGCTCGCGGCCAATTGGGTATCCACCATCATCGTCACGACGTTAACCATGCTGAAAGTCATGACGCGATGGATAAGCAGCGGCGCCTCCGCCTTACCCAGGTCAAAGCGGCGCTGCCGATTGACCCGGTACAAGAGATCGTAGCCCTCTCGGTCGAGGCGCACGTTGGGAAGGTATGGCTGGAGCCATTCGACGCCTGCGGGGTAGTCGTTCACCTTGTGAAGGAAAGCCGCTCCAAGCGCAAGCCGCGCAATGGCCACGAAACGGCTACACAATCGCATGGCGAGCGCTCGGATCTGTGCCAGGCGAATGTCGAGAGCGCCGATGTGCGGAGGCCACGTCGTGGACTCGCCGAGCATTGTCTCGGTCGGAGTGGCTGTAAGGCTAAGGTCCAGTCGTTCAGGCGCGCTCTGAAGCGTGAGCCATACGTCCTCGTATGGGCCGTACTCGACGGCGATGCCAGCTCGTGGGTTTCGGTTTGAGGCTTCTGGCTCCCCTCCGGTGAGCTCCCGCCAAGCGTTCTCGTGCAGCGGCTCGTTTGTAAATAGCGTCACCCGGACGCCTTCAACGAGCCAGCCAGCCGATGACGTCATCGCGGTCTTGAGAATACGTCCTCCGTTGCCGTTTGGCACGAATCTCCAATCTCTTTGACCCCCCGCTCCGGCCTTCTCCTAATCCCGGCGTCTTGGCTGTCTTGGCGCTCCTCTCGAATCATCAGAGCGCTTCCCTGCGGTCCACGGGGCCGTCCAGGGGTGGGCATTGCATGCGGCCAAGCGGCGAGAGGCGGGCTTGAGGGGGTACGAACCGGGCGACGCGCGTAGGGTCGTCCGTGCCGACAGCGACTACGAAGCGCGCGGCCGGAGCGAGCCACGCGGCCGCTTCTTGCAGCGATGCAAACGCGGCCACATGTACGTGTCGTCCGGGCGGTGGAAGCATCAGCGGCGCTCCGGTGGGCGCCAGAGCGACGACGTCGTGCGCTCCGCGCCAGACGCGTCCCGCGAAAGACAGCGTATCGAACCATCGCCGCGCGGCTGCGCTCTCGTCCGGGAGTAGGGCCCCGCGGGGTACCTGCTTGCCCCAGGCGTCGAGCTCGTCACTGAGCGCAGTCGCCACCGACTCGGCATAGGCATCGTCTCCTTCGACCACGACGATGCGCGGGCTTAGGCAGCCGCGCTGGTCGAAAGCGACGACGTCAGGAGCCAGTGCCTTCGCGGCTGCCCCTGCGTCCGCCGCGCGCGTGACAAACGCGACTCCCATGCCGGCTCCGTGCGCGCGAACGACGCAGGACGGTCGAACACGAGCTCTCACGGCGTCGATCGTCTCGTCGTTCCCGTATACGTGGACCTGATCCGCCTCGATGGCTGAGACGTCGCGCTCGTCGACGATCGCGATCGCATTGTCGGCCGCCCTTTCGACTAGCTCGCGCGTCAATGTTGGGTCACGGGGAGACGGGCGGATCGTCACGACCGCGGCTGCAGCTCGCGCAAGCGCGAGGGCTCGCAGGGGCGTAACGAAGACGTTTGCCGACAAAACCACGTGCACGCGCTCGGCGTTACCAGCTCCGTCCACTAGGGTCCGCAGATCGCCGTCCGAGGCGGAGCGCTCCAGGTATCCGAAGCCGAATTCCACTCCCTCAAGCGTCAGTCCGGTCGCGTCCGCGATCGCGGGCGCAATCCGGTCGCGGTCTTCGTAGACGGCATTCGCCGACGCGATCAAGCGCCGAACGTCGGCCACGCGCTGCTCGGGTCCACGGTTCACGCGTGCCGCTCCGTCGCCGAAAGCATCTCATCGAGCGCAATGGAACACCCTCGAGCGGGGGCACCCGGCGCGCGCCCAAGGAGTTCGAATCCGCCGCCCGTGCGACGAACGCGATCTTGCGTGAGGATCGCAAAAGCACTGTCGACGTTGGCGAGGTCTTCGATGCGTGCGATTCCGATCGCGCCCTCGTTCAGGGCCGCCAGACTTTCGGGATCGACCGGGACGACCCGCGCCCAAGGCGGCTCCACGTAAACGCCTTCCGGCGATCTTGGGTCGGCGAGCGTCGCCTCCCAAAACTGACTGGACAGCTCTGTCATTCCGTATTCACTCACGACGGCGCGTTCCGAGACGGCAAAAGCGCATGCGATCGCGCGGCGAAGGTCGACTGCCGATACTTCACGTGATCGACCTTTGAATCCACCGGTCTGCATGACACGGCTTCCGGCCGGCAGAGGTAGAATCTCCCCATGCAACATGTCGAGCAGGTGCACGAACGCAAAGCTCGCTCCCAACACGACGGCCGGAATCTCGCCGCGCAGGCTGGACACGCGCCTCCGAAGCGCGTCGAGATCGAGCGCGTCGCCGCGGACGAAATGACTCTCATAGGCCTCGTCCGATCCGAGCGCCCCGACGAAGAGCGAACACATGTGGGCCAGCGACGAATCGGGGGCGCCTGCGGAGGATGGACCGAGGACAAGTACCGCGGCCATCTCCGTCCGTGCGAAGCCCAGCATCATTCGGCCGAATGCCAGGGCGGCAGCATCATAGGTACGCACGTCGCGAATCGAGTGAGCTCCACGACTGCCGACTGTGGTACCGCTCGTTCGAAACGTAACGGCCGCCTCTGTTTCCTCAAACGCGAATACGCGGCCAAACTTGAAGGCCTTGGTCGGCACCGCCGGCGCCTGATCGGCGCGAACGATGGCCCGCGCGTCCGTGCCCCTCGCTGCGCAGAGCCGCGCGTATCCGGGAACGCAGTCAGCCTGGAATCGGGCGATATCGGCCGCGAGTGAGTCAAACGGTTCGGGCATCGGCGCCGTGCGCTCGAACGCACTGACGAAGGCCCGCGCCCGCTCGTGAAGTGCTTCGCTTCGCTCGCGCGCGTCCATCACGCCGTCGCCAGCGTTTCCGCGAGCGCGTCGGCAAAGCCCGCCAGGAGCGATTCGTCAATGTCGAGCGGTGGAGTCAGTGTCAGCACGTCGCCGCTCGCTCCTCCCGTCAGTACGATCCAACCGCGACCAAGAAGTCGGCGCGTGACCTCGAACGCACGCTCTGCCCCGCCGTCGAGGAGAACGCCGACCATCAGCCCGCGACCGCGTACGTCCTTCACGCCGCGAGCTGCCGTCTTTTCGCGAAGCTGCCGCAGGAACGCCGCTCCTACGGTCTGCGCTCGGTCAGCGAGTCCTGCCTCTTCGATGGCGTCCAACGTTGCCAAAGCGGCGGCGCAAGCAACTGGCCCACCAAAATGTGTGGCCGTGTGAATTGTGGCTCCTCCGTGCGCCCATGACCCGTTCGCTGCCGATACAAGCACTGATGGGAAGGCCGGAGCCGAGACCTTTGCCCAGGCAGACAAGGTCGGGCACAGTGCCGGGGTCGACGCTCGCCAGCCATGATCCGCTGCGACCGAGGCCGGTCCATATCTCGTCGCTCACCAGGAGCGCGCCGGTCCGGCCGCACGCCGCCGCCAGCGCAGGCAAGAACTCGCGTGGTGGCACAGCGCAGCCGCCTCGCCCCAGCACGGGCTCGACCAAGACGGCGCCCACCTCTCCGTGCGCGAGCGCGCTCTGGACAATCGTCATTGCCGCATCGAGCGAGGAGCCGTCGTGGGGGTAGGGTGCAAACGTAACCCGCGGGTTGAGCTGTTGCGCAAACGGCAGCCTGTAGGTCTCCCTCAATCCGCACGCTGCCAGCGGACCGTGCGATAGGCCATGGTAGCTTCCCTCGAAAGCCACGATGCCTGCGCGACCGGTTGCAAGGACAGCGCTCTTCATCGCGGCCGTGATTGCATCGGCGCCGCTCAGGCCAAGGATGACACGCGCACCTTTTCGAGGATAGAGACCTGCCAGACGCTCGCACACGTTTAGCTTCGCCTCGGAGGCGTACACGTCGCCAAGCGCGAGCCACAGGCGTTGCCCTTGCTGCTCGATGGATTGCGCCACACGCCTTGGCCTGTGTCCGAGCAAAAGAGAGCCGAATCCGGCAGCGAGATCGACGTAGCGATTCCCATCGACGTCGACCACGTTAACGCCATCGCCGCTCTCGTAGACGATGGGAATGTGGCCGGCGCCGGTCGCCGGCACGCGAGACTTGCGACGCGCATCCACGGAAGGCGACTCTACGGCCGCGAGGCGTGCAGAAAGTTCGCGCGATCGAGGGCCGGGCGGCGGCACCCGCACGAGCGGCGGATATTGCGAACTCATCCCGCCAGGACGCGGTTTCGTCCAGCGCGTTTTGCTTCGTAAAGCTTCTCGTCGGCCCGCTGGATGAGGTCCATGCTCGTGCGGTCACCTTCGAGCATCGAGACGCCAATCGAAATGGTCACTCGAATGACCTCTCCCTGGAAGACGAAGCGGCTTTGCTCGATCTTCTCTCTGAGTCCCTCGGCCAGTGCGCGCGCACCCTCGAGATTGGTTTCCGGAAGAATTACGGCGAATTCTTCGCCGCCGTAGCGGGCGAGGACCTCGTCGCGGCGGATGCGATGCTGGATGAGACGCGCCACTTCTTTGAGAACGTAATCGCCGGCCAGGTGGCCATGCACATCGTTGATCTTCTTGAAGTGGTCGATGTCGAGCATCAGAAAGCTCAGGTCGCGCGTGTGGCGTCGAGCCCGCATCATCTCTTTGTCCAGCGATTCGAGCAGATACCGTTTGACGTGCACTTGAGTCAGACCATCGATGATCGTCATCCGGTAAATCTCTTCGTGGTACTGCGCCTCCACGTCTTGCCCCGACAGAAACTTGAAGATTGTGGGCCCGATCTTGATGCGATCCCCGTTGCCGAGGCGGGACTCGCGCATGATCTGCTCGTCGTTCACGTACGATCCGTTGGTCGACCCATCGTCCACGCACCACCACGCGCCGCTGCGCTGCTCGAAATGCGCGTGCCGCCGGGAAACACTGTCTCCGTCGAGGACGATATGGTTTTCCGTGCCGCGGCCGATGCGAATGGGGCTCGTGTCGAGGACGAAGCGCCGACCGAGCAAGCTTGGCTCTTTCGTGTAGATGACGACCAGGCAGTCGTTGCCCTTCGGCGCCCCGTCCCCAGCGCCGAGCGGCTTCTGCACGATGGCTGTGACTCGAGTTTTCTCCTCGGACTCGCTCACGCGCGCAGCCTCACGATCCGTCGCCCGGGGCGCGACGTGCAGAGCGCGCCCCCGGCATTTCCCAGTAATTTCGTTATGAATTGAGGTTATTGCTCGCCTTCGCGCCGGTCAAGGGCGGAGCCCCCAGACGGCTCTCTCATTTCACACAATTGTCTAGCTACGCGTAGACTCTCCCATGCTCCTCGTCGACCCTGTCCGACTCGCGCGCCGCCAGATCGAGATCGATCGCGAACGCACAGCACGCTTCCCGCACCTTTTCGCCCACAAGGTCGTTCGAATGTCGGCGTCGCCGCTGGCTCTTTTGCGCGGTTCCGCCCCTCTTTTTTACGAGCTGTTCGAACGTCATGCCGAGCTCCGAGAGGGGCCGGGCGGCGAGGGCTGGCTTGTGGGCGATGCGCACATCGAGAACTTCGGTGCCTACCGCGCAGGCAAGCTCACGGTGGCCGAAACCCGACAGAACCACGCCAAAGAGCCCGTGGTGTTCGACTTGAACGACTTCGACGACGCCGTGGTTGGTCCATGGCGCCTGGACGTGGTTCGACTCTTGACGAGCTTAGTTCTAGGCGGTCGTGAGCTGGGTGCCGACGGTGCGAGAACGCTTGAGCAGTGCGACGCGCTCCTCGACGCCTACGTCGCGCGTGCATTCCACGTCAAGAGAGTGCCCGTACCCCCCCATCCCGTCGCGGCGCTCGTGGAAAAGGTGCGAACGCGCACACGCAAGGCATTTCTCGACGCGCGGACGGAAGTGGTGCGCGGAGAGCGTCGATTCGTTCGCGGGCCGCGCTACGAGTCGCTGCCCCGAAAGCTTCGGGCCAAAGCGGAGCGCGCATTTCAGAAGTACAGCCGGCGCCTCCCGAGGTCGGAACGCGCTCCGGCCGAAGCGCTTGACGTGATGGACGCCGCGTTCCGCGTGGCCGGGACGGGCAGTCTCGGCGCCTTGCGAGTCGCCGTGCTCGTGCGCGGAAAGGGCGGGCCGGACGGCGCGTGGATCTTCGACATGAAGGCCGAAGGAATCCCTTCGGCCTCGCGGGTCGTGCGCCGGCCGAAGTTCGCTCCCGCCGATCGCGTATGCGAGGCCATTCGCGCGTGCGTCGCGCGCCCTCCACGCATGATCGGGTCGACGAGGCTTCGCGGCTCGTCCATGTTGGTGCGGCGTCTGGCGCCGCAGGAAGACAAGCTCGACCTCAGCCGGATCGCGATGACCGACCTCGTTCCGCTGGCGGAGTACCTCGGCACTCTGCTCGGCGCGGCGCATCGTCGAGGCGGCGTCCGAGTCCCCAAGACGCCATGGAACGCGAAGGATCGCGGCCGCCTTCTCGAGCGGGCTGTGCTCCTGGCCGGGATCCACGAAGCGATGTACCTCGCTTACTGCAATCTCGTCCGCCGATGATGGTCGACGACCCCGCCATCTTCTTCAACTCGATCGCGAGTCGGTACGACCGAGTCTATGCGCTCCCAGCGCCTGATTCACGCCGTCGCATGCGCCGCGTCCTCGCAGAGCTCCCACCGCCGCCTGCACGCGTTCTCGACCTTGGCGTCGGCACCGGACGGGAAATCGCGTCGCTCCTGGACGCGGGACATGTCGTCACGGGAGTCGACGTCTCGACGGAGATGCTTGAGCGCTGCGCAAGGCGCGCTCGTCCGATTCTCCTTCTCTGCCTGAATTTCTGGCGCCCCCCGTTCCCCTTTGACGAGAGCTCGTTCGACGCGGTGATCGCCTTGCACGGGACATTGGCGCACCCCCCCGACGAGAGCGCTCTCGCGCGGCTCGCGCGCGAGCTGGCGCGCGTCGTGCGGCCCGGAGGAAAGTTCGTCGCAGAGGTGCCGTCGCCGGTATGGCTCGATCGTCTCGGTTCGCTGCCCCAGGCAAGCGATCGGCGAGTTCAGCGCACGGGTCCCCGCACGTGCGTTTACGAGGATTTGATTGTCGGGGCTCGCATCGAAGCGAGGCTGGCCGACGAGAACGAATGGGTCGCCGCGCTCCAGCGAATCGACGAGGTCGAGTGGCTCGTGATCGCGCAGCGCGCCTAACGCGCTAGGTTGCGTCCCCCGCACGTTGCCGGCGTGTGCTACTCCGCCAGCGAGCCTATCCGCCGTGGATCTTCTTTACTTCGTCCTCCTGGTCAGCTCGCTCATCTTCATTCACGAGTCTGGGCATTTCGCTTTTGCCAAGATCTTCGGGGTCAAGGTTTTGACCTTTTCCATCGGCTTCGGTCCGAGGGTCATTCGCATCCGCGGCAAAGAGACCGAGTACTGTCTGGCGCTGCTGCCCTTCGGCGGATTCGTGAAAATGCTCGAGGAGAGCAAGCACACCGAACCGATCCTCCCCGAGGAGCGAGCCCGAACCTTCGAGGCGCAGGCTCTCTGGAAGCGCGTCGCCATTGTCCTGGCAGGGCCGGCGATGAACCTGCTCTTTCCCATTGCGCTCTACACGTCGGTCTTTCTTGAGGACGTGCAGTTTCTCCAGCCGACCGTAGGTGTCGTTACCCCGGGCAAGCCAGCGGACGGCAAGCTCAAGCCCGGCGATCGCATCGTGCGCGTCAACGGCGAAGACGTAACGAGCTTCCCAGAAGTTCAAAGAGTCATTGGGCGAAATGCGGGAAGATCGGTGACGCTTGCCGTAAAGCGGGACAATAAGACGATTGATGTGACGGTCATCCCGACGGACGAAGCGGAAGTGGGTGAGCTCGACATCGTTGAGCACCGAGGGAGAATCGGAATCGATCCGCACTTTCCCGCTGCCGTCATCGGGGTCGCGCGGCCCGACTCGCCTGCCGGCCACGCAGGCCTGCAGACCTTCGACCGCATCGTTTCCTACAACGGCCGGCGCATTGAGCGGTTTCTCGACCTTGTCGACGCGATTTCGGAGAACCGCGGGGATCAGGTCGTGCTGAGCTACCTACGCCCGGTGAATGTTCCGCGCGCGCTTGGTGGTTTGTGCCAGCTCGCGGTTCTGGACCCCGGCGTTGCTCAGCTTGCGCCCCTGCCGCGGACTGGGGGGACCGCGCCCGGCGCCGACACCCAGGCTCGGGCAGCGGAGATGCTCGAGCGTACCGGAATCGAGACCGCAGACATGTACGTTGCGTTCGTGCCCGAGGCGTCGAGCGAATGGCGCGCCGGGTTGCGACCGGGAGACCGCATCACGACGCTCGACGGTGCGTCCCAGAGACTCTGGCGAAGCATGGAAGACGGGCTCGTCATCGGAGCCGATAAGATGCACGAGCTGCAGTGGACGCGCGATGGCGCGCCGATGCGTGGTTTTTTTCAGTTGCGCAAGGAACAATGGGACGACGAGTTCGGCCAGCACTACGAACGGTACGTATTTCGAACCGACGACTGGGTGCCGAACGCCCCCGATCGCCTCGTGCCGAACCCTCATCCGCTCGGCAACGCGGTGAGGCGTGGGGTAGAAGAGACCCTAAGTGTCATCAAGTTCACGAGCGTTGGCCTCTTGCGCCTGTTCCAAGGACGAGTATCGCTTTCGAGCGTCAGCGGGCCCATTACGATGTATGACATCGCCGGCCAAGCGGGAGCCCGCGGAGCCGCTTACTTCGTTTGGGCCATGGCGCTGCTTTCTGTGAACCTCGGGCTCATCAACCTTTTGCCGATTCCCGTGCTCGATGGCGGGCATCTGCTTTTCTTTCTGTTTGAGGCCGCGCGCCGCCGGCCGCTTCCGCTTCGCGCGCGTGAGGTCGCCAGCCTGGCCGGGATGGTCGTTCTCGTATTGTTGATGCTTGTCGCGTTCAAGAATGATGTCGAGAGGCGCTGGGATGTCATCGTCACGCAGGTGCGCGAGCTCTTGTCATGACGGGCGCGCGCGAAGTCGCGGCGCGCGTGCTCGAGCGTGTTGAGAAAGATCGAGCGTTTGCGGCGGCAGCGCTAGAAGCCGAGCTTTCGCGCGCGGTTCAGCTCGACGCGCGCGATCGCGCTCTTTCAACGGAGCTGGTCTATGGGAGCCTGCGCGTCATGCCGTGGTTGGACGAGCAGCTCGCGCGCTTTGCGCCTAACGGAACGAGAAAGCTCGACCGGCGAGTTCGGTCGCACTTGATCGTGGCTGCCTACCAGCTCGCGTTCATGCGCGTCCCGGCATTTGCAGCCGTCAGTGAGGCAGTCGATTTGGTCCGCGTCGCGCGTGGAGATCGCCTTGCCGCCTTTGCGAACGCGGTGCTGCGAAAGTTTGCCAAGTTCGCGAGCGAGCTCGGTCCTGCCGATCGCGAGCAAGCCATCGTGACTTCGACGCCGGCGTGGCTCCGCGATGCGCTCGACCGAGTGCTTTCACCTGCCGGTGCCCAAGCCTTCCTCCGATGTGGACTCGAGCCGCCTGCTGTCGCTCTCCGCGTCGAAGTGGAGTCCGAACGAGACAATTGGCTCACTCGGCTTCGCCAAGCAGTGCCGGATGGCCGGTTCGAACCCGGGAGCGTCTCCCCACTTGCCATCCTCGTGCGGGGCGCCGGCAAGCCTCAGCAACTCGTCGGCTACCACGAGGGCGCTTGGTCCATCCAAGAAGAGGGCTCGCAGCTTGCGGCGCTTGCCGTGGGAGCTCGCCCCGGCGAGGCCGTGCTCGATGCTTGTGCGGGCCGCGGAAACAAGGCGGCGGTATTGGCTCGGCAGGTTGGGGCGAGCGGCGCAGTCGACGTTTGCGACGCGATGCCTTCCAAGCTCGACCATCTGCGGACGGAACTGGCGCGCTGCAGGCTGTCGGTACGAGCCTCGTTGGCGATCGACTGGCGAGTGGGATCAGGGGAGTTGGCGCAGGAATACGACCGAGTCCTCGTCGATGCACCGTGCACAGGGACCGGCACGCTCCGGCGCCGGCCGGAAGTCGCGCTGCGGCGAGAGGGCACCGATCTTGCCGCCATGGCAGAGTTGCAGATTGCGATTGCATCGCGCGCCGCCGCGCACGTGCGCCGCGGTGGGGCTCTCTTTTACGTCGTCTGCAGCCTATTGCGCGAGGAGGCCGAAGACGTGGTTGACGAGGTCGTGCGCAGGTGTTCTGGCTTCTCACCGGCCCCCTTCGACAACCCGGTGGCACGGGCCGTTGCTGCCGACGCTCCGAGCTTCCGCCTCCTGCCCCACGTGCATGGCACAGATGGGTATTTCGTCGCGAAGCTGGTTCGCCATTGAGCCTTCGTCCGCCTCTGACCCTGAGAAGATTCGCACGAGATTCGGGCGGTCAAGGCTCGCGCGCGATTGCGGCAACGGAAACGGTCGCTATAGGCTATCTGCCAACGGCCGTGGTTTGCGGGAGAACGATTGTCCCATGCTCATCGACGTGATCCTTCCTCAACTTGGCGAGAGCGTCAGCGAGGGAACCATCTCTAAGTGGCTCGTGCGCGAAGGAGATCCCGTCCGCAAGGACCAGCCGCTCGTCTCTATTGGGACCGACAAGGCGGACAGCGACCTTCCCGCTCCCGCGAGCGGACGCGTTGCGAAGCTCCTTTTCTCAGAGGGCGATGTTGTGCCCGCCAAGACCGTGATCGCGCAGATCGAAGAGGGCGCCGCCGCGACGCTCTCGGCCGCACCCGGTGCACCGGTCTCGCTGCCGCCGGCGCCGTCTAGGAATCCGGACGTGGTGGTAGTCGGTGGCCGAAGTACGGCGGGCGGGCCGCTCGCGACGCCCACTGTGCGCAAGGTCGCGCTCGAAAACGATGTCGACCTGGACCGTGTGCAAGGCACCGGGGAGCGCGGGCGCGTTACGAAGGACGATGTCATGCGCGCCGCTGCTGCGCCTGTCGTCCGGGAGCGTACGTCCGCCCCGCCCCCTGCCATCGAGCCCCCGGCGTCAAAGGGCACTGCCTCCGTCAATCGGTTGACGCAGCTAATCAACCAGGGCGGGGCCTTCGTCCCTCCTATCCCGGGGATGGGCTTTGGCGCCTTCCGGGTTCCTGCCTACAAGCCCAGCGAGGGGGACAAGCTCGTGCCGTTCACCCGGCGGCGTCGCATTACGGCCGATCACATGACCTACTCGAAATTCGCTTCGCCCCACGTGGTGGCCGTGGCGGAAGTAGACCTGCACCGAGCCAGTGCCCTGCGCGACGCCCACAAGGAACGTTACAAAGCCGAGGCCATGAGCCTGACGATGTTGGCTTTCGTGGTCGTGGCAACCGCGCGTGCTTTGCGCGAAAATCCGCAGCTCAACGCGCGTGTGCTGGACGACGCGTACGTTATTCTTCACGACATCAACGTGGGCGTGGCGGTCGATTCGCCCGATGGGTTGGTCGTGCCCGTCGTCCGTCGGGCCGACGAACTTGGCGTGCGCGGCATCGTGCGCGCCATCGATGATGTCGCGAAGCGCGCGAAGGCTGGGAAGATCACGATCGACGATCTGAGCGGCGCCACCTTCAGTGTTTCGAACCCAGGCTTGAAGGGAAACCTCTTTGGCGGCGCAATCATCAATCAGCCGAACGTGGGTATCCTGAGGATGGGTGAAATTCAGAAGCGCGTCGTTGTCGTTGAGGCAGACGGCGCGGATCAAATCGCGATTCACCCGCTGATGTACATGGCCCTTTCGTACGACCATCGCATCGTCGACGGCGTTGTTGCCAACACGTTTCTATGGCGTGTCACCGAGATCCTAGAAAAAGCGGATTTCGAAGTCTGATAAACGACTCCAAGAGGTCACGAATTACCCGTGATCCTCACCGTGTGGGGCCGAGTCCCCACACGACAAAGCGCCACAAAGCTGACGGATGTGCGATTCCGTCCGCGTTGCGGATCGCATTTCTCCCGTCTACGCTAAACGTCTCGATGAACACCCCTGCACCGCGAAGCCCTACTACGGGCACTCTCGGTAAGACACCTCTTGTACACCTCCTCGTCTATGCCGGCGACAAGCTGCTCTCCGGTACTTTCGAGATGTCGACGAACGGCGGCGAGTCGGTCACAATGACCGTTCAAGGCGGGAAAGTCGCGAAGGTGCGCACGAGTAAGCCCGTCGCTTATCTGGGCATGGTGCTCTACGAGCGCGGCATCCTCGATGCTCACGAGCTCAATGCTTCGCTCGCTCTGGTCGCGTCGCAGCGCGCGCTTCACGGCAGCATTCTCTTGGATCGCGGGACAGTCACTCGCCCGCAGCTGATTGCGGCTCTGCGTGAACAGATGCTGCGAAAGCTGGCCTACATGTTTGGATTCGCACCCGACACGGCGTTCACCTTTCACCCGGACACGGATTTGTTGTCGAGCTATGGCGGCAACGACCTCGAGCCGATCGATCCCTTGCCGTCGATTTGGCGAGGAATCCGCGAGTACCCGCCCGAAGATCACGTGCGTGCGTTTCTCGACCGGGTAGCCGAGCGGCCTTGCGGGTTTCTCAAGGGCGCTCAACCCCTGCGCTTGGAGCTCGAGGAAGACGCGCGCGCAGCCGTGGACGAGTTGCACCTGCACCCGATGACGCTCGCAGAGCTCGCAGCCACCCGATCACTCGGGCGGAGACGCGCGGAGCTACTCCTTTACTGTTTGCTCATTACGAAGCAGGTCGAGCCCGTTCAAGCTGCCGCGCGGGCCGATTCGCTTTCGCCCGTGCAGTCGATGCGCGCCCCTCCTGCTACAAGTGGGACGCAGATGCGTGCCGCTGTACGGGCTAGCACCGAGCCGCCGCGCGCTCGAACCTCTCGGCCGCCGCGCAAGAGAGCCTCGACGCCCGCGCCGAGCGCGAAACCGGCGCCGAGCGTGAGGCACATCAGTGCCGACGACCTCAACGCTGCCGATCCGAAGAATGCACTGAGCAAAGCACGTGCGTTTTTGGAGCGTGAGGATGTTACGAGCGCTGAGCACCTTTGTAGCCGCGTCTGCCGCGCTTACCCGGACAACGTGGAAGCACTCGCCCTTCTCGCCTGGATTCAGGCCATGAGCCCGAACAACCAGAGCCCGGAGGGGGTGCGCAAGAGCATCGTGATGCTCACGCGCGCAATCGATCGCGATGAGGACTGTGAAAACGCGCTGTTCTGGCGTGCGCAGCTTTACAAGCGACTGGAGAACCATCCCGCTGCCATTCGCGATTTCAAGCGCGTCGTCTCGTTGAACGGCGAAAACCTCGACGCAATTCGAGAGCTTCGCATTTACGAAATGCGTGTTCGTCGCAACTCGATCACCATGCCCGCGGCCGGTACGAGGCGGTCGAGTTCACCTTCGGTCAAAGCGACAAAGTTTCGCGCCTAAGCGTGGGCCACTGGCTGCCGCTTCACGCTGAGGCGCTGTTTAGCGCCCGCCGAGCGGGCGTCACGCTTGTCCTGGCGTCCGCGAGGCACGCTCTGCGAGCTATCGCTACGTAGCGTTCTTCGCAAGCAGTGCCGCGAGATTCTTTAGCTTCTCCGGGTAGTCCTCGATCGCATAGACGTCTGCCGTCCAAGCGCGCTCGTACGGGATTCCGGCCGTTCGAAATGCCTCGCGGACCGACTCGGCATCGGGCGCTTCGAACTCGCACACCATTCGAAGCTTGTCGGTCGCCAGCGAACTGCGCCGCCACAATCCACGCCTGACCTCGACGCATGGATCCAGCTGCTTGGCGAACGCGGCATAGCGTTCGTCCGTGAACGGCTCGGTAAAAACTTGCTCGACCAATACGCGTGCCATAGTCACCTCTTCTTTTTTCTTGGGGCTTCTGTTCTTAATCGGCCTCCTGCGTGTACGCCGGCGTTGGGATGGGCGTTGGAACGCGCGGCGAAGGCCGACACGGCCTCGCGGGCGCGCCAGGAGACCCCGTAGGGGTGCCCGAGCCCTTCTCGCGCGGCCGCCAGGTGGGTGCGGGCCGCATCCGCGTCGCCGCTCTCGAGTGCACATCGGCCGAGCGTGACGTGCGCCAGGATGAGCGCGCTTGGCTTTCCCATGGATTCGGCGGCTGCAAGCGCCCGTGAGGCCAGCCGCTGGGCCGTTTCGACGGCCCCCTCTTCGATCGCCATTTCGGCGGCCAGTGTAACGACGTAGGCGAGCATGGCCTTGGCATCTGCAACGGCGAGCGCTTCGATGGCCTTCGCCAGGCGACTTGCCCCCGTCGGGTCACCCGCGCCTCGCAGCGCAAGAGCTTCGAGGCCGTCGGCCATAACGCCTTCGCTTCCTTCACCCGCGAGCCTCTTGGCCACGTCGCGCAGCTCCTCCGCGTGCCGGCGTGCGGCTTCCCACGCGCCGCACTCGATGGCGATCATCGATTGCCTCATGAGCACCAGGGTCTCGCGCCACACATCATTTCGCGCGCGCGCCAGGGCGAGCGCGCGGTCGAGTGCGCCTCGCGCATGCGCGAGGTCTCCCTCCATGTGCGCGAGGTAGCCGTCGCCGACCTCGATGTCGATCACCGATAGCTTGTGCACGCGGGCCATGTCGGCCACCTCATCGAGGAGCGCTCGGGCCTTCGGAAGTTCCCGCTCGATAATGGCGAGGCACATGGCGGTGTTCGCGATGGTTGGGATACTTTCGGCGGGCGACGTCGCTCGCGCTGCCTCGGCTTGGCCGAGGGTAGCCTCGTGGGCGCCCTCCAAGTCGCCGCGGGCGTTGCGAAAGTAGCCGAGCGCAAGCAATGCCCTTGCGGCGATCTCGGGGCGACCGTTCTCGCGCGCCAGCCGCACGACTTCTTCGGCGTCCTCCTCGAACGCCGTTTGACGTTGGGGGTTATTGGCTGCCGAGAGCCCCGCGATCTGCAGCAACTCGACGCGCAGCGCGAGGCCCCCCAGCCCTAGACGAGCGGTTTGCGCCAACCCGCGCGCGGCAAAGTCTCTCGCGGAGCGTCGCGCCATCATCTTGAGCGCCCGCTCGCCGGCTGCGACGCACGCCGTCGCGACCAGCATTGGGTCGTCGGCAAGCGTGGCGTGATGAACGACGTCGCCCCAGCCATCCGCCGTCGATGTGGCGGCAAGAGCCCGTGCGATCGACAGGTGAACGAGGCGCTGGCGTGGCCCCGAGAGCTGCCGGTACGCCGTCTTGCGCGCGAGCTCGTGAGCGAACGCGTGCCGGGTGCCAGACGCGGTCACAAGGCCGTGGTGCTCCAGCTCGCCGATCGCGCTGACCGTATGCGAAAGACTCTCGCCGGCGACGGCGGCGAGAATTTCCGCGTCAAATTCCCTTCCCAACGCGGCGGCCCATACCACAAGGTCGCGAGCACGCGGTTCAAGCCGCGAAAGCCTTTCCTCGAGGAGGTCCTCGATCGCCTGCGATCCTTCTCGAGTCCCGCTCGCCAGCGCTCGAGCTAGCTCCAACACAAAGAGCGGATTGCCTGCACTGTCTCGGAAGACGCGTTCGGCATCGACTTTTCCGCCCACCGCGGACTCGACCAAAGTGCGCGTGTCGGCTTCGTCCAGCGGTTTGAGGCTGAGGTGGCGAAGGCGGGCTTCGCGCCGAAGGGCTCGGACGAAACGCAGCGCGCCGGGATTGTCGTCGAGCTCGCCGTCGCGCGCCGCACATGCGATGCCGATACGCGAACCAGCCGAGACGCGTGCCACGTAGTGAAGCAGCCCCGATGACGCCTCGTCGAGCCAGTGCAGGTCGTCGACCACGAGAATCAGCGGCGCGTGCGCCGACAAGTCGCGAAGTAGGCGAGCGACTCCGTCAAAGAGACGCGCTTTGGACTCGGTGTCTCGAGTGGTGTCGCCGAGCTCCGGGAAGAGTGGTGCGAGGTGCTGCCGCAGATCGGCGTCGAGCTCGGCGAGGGGCAAACCACGAAGCAGATCGATCCAGATGCCAAAGGGTCGGAGCGCTTCCGCTTCGAAGGCGCGCCCAGCCAAGATTTGGCCGCTTTTGGCGCCCGCGAGCGCCGCGAGCTCGTGGAGCAAACGAGACTTTCCTATCCCCGGCTCGCCCGACAAAAGGACCACGTTATTCGCTCGGCCATCCTGGGCCTCTTGGACGAAGTCTTCGAGTGCGCTGCGCTCCATCGCGCGTGCAACGAGCGTGGGTAAGGGGCGCGAAAGAGGCTCTGATACTGGGCGTGCGACGGGTTCTGACACCGGGCGTGAGAGGGGCTCGGATGTCGTGCGTCCGACCGGCTCGGAAGCGCGGTGCGCCACGGGCACGGGGGCTGCGGTCTTGCCGATCTCCGTTCTGGCGACGTCGAGCGCCGGCGAGCGTCTTCCGCCGAGCTCACGCTCGAGGATTCTGCGGCAGGTGTCGACTTGCGCTTGCGCCTCGGCGTTTCTTCCCAGCCGAGCGAGAAGCCTCACCACGGTGGAGTGCGCGACGTCCGAGAGCGGATCAATGGAAAGTCGGTTGCGCGCGTGGGCAAGTGCCTCCTCAGGAGCGGCATCAGCGATGCGTTCGACGAGCCCATCCAGGATAGAGAGCCTGAGCGTACGGAATCGCTCGCGCTCCGCAGTGCACCATTCGTGGAAGCGGTAGCAGTCCGGTAGTTCGAGGCCTTCGAGGAAATCGCCGGCCAGGGCTGTTGCGGCGCGGCGCAACGCCGCGGCGTCCGCGGCGGCAACGCTCGACCCCGCATATCCCGCGGCCTCCAACAGATCCACGCGGGCGCCGAGCGGCTCGAACCCGACTCGTTCGCGGTCGGCGACTATCCGAACCGCATTCTCGTCGTCCACGAGGGGCCGAAGCTTGCTGAGGCTCCATCGCAAGGCGGCTCGGGGGTCGTCGGGGCCGTCCCAGAACAAATCGCACAGCCGCTGGCGCGACTGAGTGGTCGGGGTCGCGACGAGGTACCCCAGAAGCGCACGGGTTTTTTTCGAGGCGGGC
>WNFJ01590701.1_pt2 | contig 43081 bp, 37 predicted proteins | sample 5400461 | NCBI WGS metagenome assembly WNFJ01 (sample SAMN13153349, study PRJNA577476) | soil metagenome | isolation source: 115 cm saprolite on Douglas fir-dominated hillslope | place: USA:California | collected 2013-09-17
CGTACGCGCGGCCCAGTGCGGTCATCATCTTGCCGCGAAACACCTGGCCCAGGACCTTGACCGAGACGAGAAAGCGGCGCGAGGCAGGCCGCCAACTCTCGCCGTCCGGACTCAGTCCGCCGGCGGTGACGAGGGCATGGACGTGCGGATGAAATTCGAGTTTGCGCGTCCACGTATGCAGGACCGTCGTGGCTCCGACGGTCGCCCGGAGCCGGCGTTGGCCCACTTCCACCAGCGTGCGCTGCGCCGCCCGCATCTGGGCCTCAAAGACCTCGCGAGGGGCGAAGGCAGCGAGCGACCGAAGCTCGGAGGGCAGCGTGAAGACGACGTGGAAGTGCCGGACGTCGAGCATTTGCTGCCGACGCGCTTCGATCCAGGTCTCTTGGGCCAGCGCCTGACACTTGGGACAATGCCGATTGCGGCACGAGTTGTACGACGGATGCTCGTACCCGCACGACTCGCATCGGTCGACATGCCCGCCGAGCCGCGCGGTGCGGCACTGCGCGATGTCGGTCAAGACACGCTTCTGGGCACGGGCCAGCGGCCGGAGCTTTTCGAGTCCGGCGCGATGCGCCCGCACGATGTCCGCGATGTCAAAGCGCGCTGGGCCCGGGTGGGCCCGGTGCACCCGCCTACCAGCGCTTCTGCGGCAACAGGTCCAGCGGACTGGGCGTCTGGCGCACCAACTTCTCGGTCACGCGCCCGTAGCGCGCGGTCGACTGCAGACTCGCGTGCCCCAACAGCGCACCGACCACACGCACGTCGGTTCCCTGCTCCAGCAGGTGCGTCGCGAAACTGTGGCGCAGCACGTGCGGGGTGACGCGTTTTTTGATCCACGCCTGCTTGGCCGCGTCCGCAAGTGCCGCCCGCACCGACTCGGCGCAGGCCCGTTTGCCCGTCTTGCCCGACGTGAACAGATACGGCAGCGGCGGTCGCTCTCGCGCCCAGTACTGCCGCAGCCACGCGTAGAGCGTCGGCGACAGCTTCGCTTCGCGCGCCTTGTTGCCCTTGCCGTGGCGGACACGAATCACCCCGCGAGACCCGTCGATGTCGCTCACTTCGAGCGCCAGCGCTTCGGCGATCCGAAGCCCCGCGCCGTACAGCACCATCACGATCGCCTGGTAGCGCGCTACGCGGATCGCGCTGATTAGACCGCTGACCTCTTCGAGGCTCAAGACCGTCGGTAGCGGGTGCGCACGACGAGGATACGAGAGAAACGAGACGACCTCCGGCCGCCCCAGCGTCTTGCGATACATAAACGACAGCGCGCAAATCTGGCACGTCAACCACGACGCGCTCTTGCCCAGACCGGTGACCTCCTCGACATAAGTGCGCAGCTGCTCGCGCGTCAGCTCCGCCAACGGCTGTTGAAACCGATTCGACAGCTGCTCGGCTGTCTTGAGGTACTTCTTGCACGTGCTCCGGGCGTACCTTGTCAAAGCCAGGTCCTGACCCAGCTGCTTGATGCTCTCATCCATGGTGGCCTCCTGCGGCGTTGCCGGCCTTGGCAACGCCGATCCCAGGGAGCCACCAATCGCGCCGCAGGTCAGGCCCTGGCGCTTTCTGCCTTCACAGCCGCCGCGAAGCGGCTTCGTTCAATGGCACCATGGACCCAGCGCGGTGGCACCATGGTTCCACCGTGGTGGGGAGAAGGTCCCACCACCCTTGACCCGCTCACCAGCACAACGGGGAACAAGTCCCCACACGATGGATCCGCAAGCACACCGGGGTGGTCGTGCAACCGCATTGGTGAAAGGGTTACAGCCTACGGGGGAGCCTTTCCCAACGCGTTTGTCTCACAAGGGCACGCGGCAGGGGCCCTGGACTGACCCACTGGCACCATGACGCTTGCGTTTCGTGGTCGACCTCGCTGGCGTCGAGCACCACCTCTCCAAACGCGAGCAATTGCGCTCGAAACAAGGGGTTGGCAGAGCCACGGCTCAGGTCGGGCGCTGGTATTGAGTGCCGGTTCCCGCATGTGGCTGCCTCACGCCGCTGCACATGCTTTCACGCGCGCCAGTCCTTCGTCGAGCTTGCGGGTAGTGTCCGCGTCTGAAGAGTCAACTAAATGGTTGACAATCCGGATCGCACGCGGATAGTGACTCAACCTAATGGTTGAGTCCCGATCCGACCATCTCGATCATGTATTTCGTGCGCTGGCTCACCCAGCACGTCGCGAGATCCTGCGCCGACTCGCGCGCGAGGAGCAGACGGTCACCGAGCTGGCGGTACCGTTCGACATGTCACTCGAGGCCGTTTCCAAGCACGTTCAAGTCCTCGAGCGTGCTCGCCTGCTGCGGCGGACGCGCAGCGGACGCGCTTATCGCTGCAAGCTCGGGCCGGCACCGCTGCGAGACGCGGCGAAGCTGTTGGCCGAGCTGGCAGGGCTTTGGAACAAGCGACTGGATACTCTCGAGCACCTTCTTGGAAGTCTCAAGGTGAAGGAGTAGTCAATGCCGACGAGCGGGGTCTCGATAAGGCGGCTCATACAGGCGCGGCGCGAGCTGGTCTTCGAGGCGTGGACGCGCCCAGACCTGATGGCACGTTGGTTCTTCGCTTACGACGGTTGGACCGCAGCGATCACGTCGGATCTGAAGGTGGGCGGTCGCTACGAGGTTGCAATGCGCGATGCGACGGGCGGCCGGCACACTCAGTTCGGCGAGTATCGAGAGATCGTGCCAGTTTCGCGCCTGGTCTTCACCTGGACGTGCCCGGAGCTCGAGGTCGCGGACACCGTCGTCACGGTGGATCTGATCGATCACGGCCAGCGCACGGAGTTGCTCCTGACGCACGAGCTGCCGCCGGATCCGAAGATCCGTCGCAGTCATGAAGAAGGTTGGGAGGGCTGCCTGGGCAACCTGGAGAAGATGCTGACCAACGAGCAACGAAAGGAGACAGCACATGAGCGCAGTCAAGGATGAGGTTCGGATTCAGGGCACTGCAAGCAAGGTCTACGAGGCGCTCACGCGTCAGTCCGGCTACCGGGGCTGGTGGAACGCGGTCGGTGAGGTCGCAGAGGCAGTCGGGGGGGAGGCGAAGCTACGTTTCATCAAGGAGGGCAATCCGGTGAACATGCGCTTTCGCATCGACGAGATGAAAGCGAACGAATTAGTGCGCTGGACCTGCACCGCTCACGACATGCCGAGCTGGGTCGGAACGACGCTCAGTTGGCGGATCAAGGAAGCGGGCGGCGCGGTCATGATTTCCTTCGAGCACAGTGGCTGGAAGGATGCGGCGCCGGACCCGGTGATCCAGGGCTGGAAGCATTTCTTGGGCAGCCTGAAGTCCTACGTGGAGACAGGTACGGGCCAGCCGTGGTGAGCGGCGCCGCGAGCGGCCCATTCTCATCAGCGGATTGGTAATAGACTTCCGGAGGCGGGAGACGATCGTGACGGTTGACGTGCTCACTGAGATCGAGATTGACCGCCCGCGCGACCGGGTCGCGACGTACGCCGCCGATCCGTCCAACGCGCCGGAGTGGTACGTCAACATCAAGTTGGCGGAGTGGAAGACGCCGCCGCCCATCCATCTCGGGTCGCGGTTTGCGTTCGTCGCCCACTTCCTCGGAAAGCGCCTCGCGTACACCTACGAGGTCGTCGATTGGGTCGCTGGCGAACGACTGGTGATGCGCACGGCGGAAGGCCCGTTCCCCATGGAGACTACGTACACGTGGGCGTCCGCAAGTGACGGGCGCACGCGCATGACGTTGAGAAATCGGGGCGAGCCGGCGGGGTTCACAAAGTTGGTCGCGCCCTTGATGGCGTCCGCGATGCGCCGAGCGAACCGGAAGGATCTGGCTAGGCTGAAGTCGCTGTTGGAGCAGAGCTGATCTGCGACATGAGCGATCTGCATTACCTCGTCCTGTCCGCGATCCTCGCGTGGGTCATGCTCCTCAGCGCGAGCGTGCTTCGCTCGCATGGTTGGGGCCCTGTGGGCATTCGCGTCATGCTCGGCAACCGGGACAATGTCCCCGAGCCGACTCCGGTCGCGGCTCGCGCCGACCGAGCCGCGCGCAACATGCTCGAGAACCTAGTCCTTTTCACAGCCGTTCTTGCGGCCGCTCGGCTTGCGGGGGCAAGTGGCGCCGACCTGACGCTCGGAGCCTCGATCTTCTTTTGGTCGCGGCTCGCTTACTTCCCCCTCTACGTAGCGGGTGTTCGCTACCTCCGCACGGCCGCATGGGCGCTCAGCCTCGCGGGCATCGGTCTCATCGCGGCCCACGTCTGGCAGCGCTAGAGCGGAGCCTTCTGCTAAGCTCCGCGCCGTGAAGTGGACTAAGTCTCCTGACGCGCTCGTGCAGGCCTTCGATCACTGTCTGCCGATCGTGGCGGGTGTCCAGCGCAAGGCGATGTTCGGCTACCCGTGCGCTTTCGTGAACGGGCACCTTTTCTGCGGCCTCCATCAGGACAGCATCATCGTCCGACTCCCCGAGGTTCGGCGGGACGCACTGGTGGCGGAAGGAGCCAGTGTCTTTGAGCCCATGCCCGGACGGGCGATGAAAGAGTACGTGGTCGCGCCCGCCGAGATTGTCGTGGATCGCGAGAGGCTTCGCGCGCTGCTAGGCGAGGCGTTGGCGCACGCGTCGTCGCTGGCGCCGAAGCCGAAGAAGCCCGCGGGGGCGAAGATGAAGGCTGCGGCGGCGCCGGCCACGAAGACGGCGCCGGCCAAGAAGGCGCCTGCGAGCAAGGCGGGGCCTGCGAAGAAGGCGGCGCGCTGACCCTAGGCGGATGCGCCTGAGATCCACGTGGCGCTCCGAAGAAATCGGTCAAAGGCCTCGACGATCGTTTTGCCCTCGCACTCGAATATCGTTGGCTTGCCGGCACGTCGCTGCGGAAGGGTGAAGCGGATGGAACCGCTGAGACCGACGTCGACGCGTAGCGCGTCGTGCGTCCAGTCGCCTTCGGCCTCTCGCGCGATGAGGAGCGCGGTCCCCGACGTAGCGGCGAAGATCGACGTTGCGTACGCCTGGGAGGCGATGTGGTCGACCAAGTTGAGCATGGGAAGGAAGTCGTCGTTTCTCCCGGCCAGGTTGCGGAAAAATTCGCGCGCGCTCTCCCAGGGCTTCGGGGTGACGCGGGCGGGATCCCAAACCATCCGCGGCGTTGCAGAGAAGCTCAGTTAACTCCCGCGGCGTTCTCGGACGGAACACCGAACATGTAGTTGCAGACCGCCGCGTACGCTGCGTCGCCGCAGAAGTCGAAGTGACCTTGGGACGCGCTCGTAAACCGATGCGTCGTGAAGGGCCCTTGCGCCCCGTCGGCTTCCTGCGGAGTGCCGGGTAACCCCATCTTCGCCCACGCAAAGAAGTGTTGCGTGTGCTGCGCGTCCTGGGCTCCCGAAATCCCATAGAACTGCGTGATGGGCGTTTTGGGCGTTTGGGTGAACCAGGAGGCGACGGCTTCGCCCTGGTTGCACGCAAGGCTATTGCACATATTGTCGCGCGGACCGGACGACGACACGGAACGCGACGCCCCGACGAGATATGCGTAATAGGCACAGCTGCTGCCCCCGTGGGATTGGCCTGTGAAGATAACGTCCTGCCAGCGCACCGACCCGTCCGCAGCCAAGAAGTAACCCCAAGCTTCCGTCGGGTAATTCTTCTGCAGCAACGCGAGTCCCATCTTCACGCGTGTCGCCACGCCGTCTTGCGGGTGCAGCCCCATGGCCCCGCCTGTGTGATCCATGCCGTCGAACTCTTCCAGCCGGACGTTGCCGTACCAATCGGCGTTGGGGGCGGGAATGATGGCGGCCCAAGCGTCGTACGCAACACCGAACACGTGAAAGCCTCGCGCCACGGTGAAGTTGCCGCCACCGCCTAGGCCGCCGTCCACTCCGCCTGCGCCCCCGAGTGGGATGACAAGCTTGCCCACCATCGTTTTCGCCTTGGGGTTGAGGGCGGCAACTTGCGGGCGCGACCCGCAACCAGTCGCGCAGTTGGACTGCATCTCCGCCGGGTCGGCGTCGCCCGTATTGAAATTGTGGGTAACGCGCATCTTGGGCGCCGTCAGGCTGGTGAGCGGCACCGAGGGAGCGGAACCGCCCCCCGAGGTCCCGCTGCCGCCCCCAGTCCCGCTTGTTGCCCCGCTGCCGGCACCGCTGCCACTTCCACTACCGCTTGTTGCCCCGCTGCCACTTCCACTACCGCTTGTTGCCCCCGTGCCGGTACCGCTGCCGGTCATGCCGACGCTTCCCGTGCCCCCGCCGCCGTTGCCGGTCACGCTGACGCTTCCCGTGCCTCCGCCACCGTTGCCGGTCACGCTGACACTCCCGCTTCCGCTGCCCCCACCACCGTTCCCACTGCTCGTGTCGCCGCTTCCGCCCGGTGTGCCGCTGCCGCCCCCTCCGCTGCCGCTATTGCCGCCGGCTCCAGGCGAGGTGTCAGAGCTGCATCCGACAAGGGACGCAACGACAAGAACAAGTGTTCGCAGTTTCATGAAGACTCCTATTGCCGACCGTTGTGTCCGGGCACTCCGAACCGTCCCGTGAAAGCGCTCTCCTGCTAACTCTCGGGTACCGCAGGCCCCTTGTACTCAGGCATCGAAGTTCCAGAGCACTCTGTTCGGTCCCGAAGGGATTTGTACGACGTCACGCGAGTTAGTCAACAAGGGTTTGCCTCCCGTCCGTTGAACCGAACTCTCTCATTGTTATCGGCATGACGGGTGGTGAGCGCTGCGACAAGTCGGTGGGCGACTTCCGCGTGAGCCTTGGGCACCTGCCTAAGCCACTACTGTAGCAACGATATCCCGCTTGGCGGGCCTGTCTCTGCGGCCCCCTGATTGGATAATTCACTACACACTGTAAGCGGTGTCGGGCCGACATCAGGGTTGAACTATGAGCCATCGATCTGTTCTCCATTGGGCCCCCGCGCTCGTCGCCTTCCTTCTGCTTCCAGCTTGCGGTGGTGGCTCCAGCGGAGGTTCCCCGAGCTCCGCGGGGTCGAGCTCGGGCGGCCCGCAAGGTATCGCGAGCGGCAGCAATTCCTCCGGCGCGCCGGCGAGCGGCAGCACTGGAGCGGCATCCGGCACAGCTACGAGCGGCGGAGCGACGGGCAGCACGTCGCCCGAAGCAGGCGGCCCGATGCCGGCCGAGGCGGGCGATGCAAACCCGGGCGAGGGGGGCGGCGCAACCACGTCCGACGGGGGCGGAGTCTCCGGCAGCGGCATGGGTGACGGATCCGCAGGAAACAGCGGGACGCCGGACACCAAGGTCGTCATGTACTTGCCGAACTGGAGCGGAAGCTTCTCCACGTGGGCGACCAAGATCGACTTCAACAAGATGACGCATCTCAACTTGGCCTTCGGCGTAGTCAGGGCGGGAACCAACGACTGGAGTCTGGGCGCAGCGGACGCGGACGTGAAGGCACTCGCTGCGGCGGCGCACGCGAAGAACGTCAAGATTCTCGTCTCGATTGGCGGCGCGTCCGACGACATCGGGATCATCAATCAGTACCAGACGCAATCCAACATCGCGCCGCTCGTCGCCAACCTGGATGCCTTCGTCACTCGCCTCAACTTGGATGGAGTCGACGTCGACCTTGAACGTGGCAGCTACATGAAAGCCACGGGCAACTTTCCCGCGTTCGTCAACAAGGTCGTCTCGACGTTCCGACCCGAGGGCAAGCTCGTGACCACCGCGCTCGCGCAATACATCGTCCAAGATGCGGGCGGTGGTGGAGCGGGTGGTGCGGCCCTGAATGCCGTGCTTGGCTCCTACGATTTCATCAATCTGATGATCTACAGCACCAACATGAGTACCTACACCAATGAGCTCAACTGGTGGACGGCCAACACGGGTCTTCCCAAAACCAAGCTCGTTTGGGGCGTCGACTTCTCCCCCGGCAAACTCACTGCGGCCATGGCAAAGCAGCTAACGACGGCGTCGAAAGCCTATGGCGGCATCATGGTGTGGGAGTACTCGCTAGGGGGCGAGCTCGTGCTGTGGCCGGCGATTCAAGGCGCCATTTGAATGCGGCGATGTAGATCGGCATAGGGCCCAACGGAGCTCCGGCGGAGCGGAATTCCGGTGCAAGGGAAAAGTTCAAGGGGGGCGCTACGGTTAGCCACCGGCAGGGTGTCGGCCCGGACTTTGTGCCGACCGTCGCAACACGGTCGTTGCCATTAATGTGCACAGGGACTGGATTTGAGCCCACAGCCGGCCGTGATGGGCGGAGGGCTTGAAGGACACTAACCGTGGACGCCCGAATGAAGAACAGCACTCGAGGTCGGCGACCTTCGCTTGCCGTTGCTCGCCACGCGCTGAGTTGCCTTGCCCTGTCAACAGCCGCCTGCGTGGGATCGGCGGCTGCCCCGACGTCAACATCGGGGGCGGCGGTAGGCAGTAGCTCAGGTGCCACTGGTTCTGGGTCCTCGTCGGGGTCGGGGGTGACGAGTTCAGATGCCGGTGGTGCTGGATCTGTGCGGTCCGATTGCCAGAACGCGCCGCCCCCTTCGGTGTCGATATCTCCCCTTCAGCGGCTATCGCGCAACGAGTACATGAGCACGACCAATGATCTGCTCGGCGATACGCGGTCAGTGGGTACAAGGCTTCCTATTGATGATCAGACAGATCTGTCTGCTGGGGCACGCTCCCTCATCGTGACGAGCACCTGGCTCACCGAAGCCATGGGGGCCGGTGCTGATCTCGCCCACGCGGCGGTTCAGAACCTCGCGACGTTGCTGCCGTGTCAGGCAGCGGCCGGCGATGCCTGTGCGCAACAATTCATCGAGACCTTTGGCAAGCGCGCCTTTCGCCGGCCCGTGGCGCCAACAGAGACGACCCGCCTGATGGCCATTTATGCGATGGGGCGGACGAACGTCGATTTCGCGCATGGAATCGAGCTTGTGATTCAAGCGATGCTGCTGTCTCCCAATTTTCTTTACAAGATCGAGCTGGGGGCCGCCGGCGCGGCGGCGGCAGGCGGGCAGATCCAGCTGACACCCTACGAGGTGGCATCGCGACTGTCGTACATGTTCTGGGGCACGATGCCGGATAGCGCTCTTCTTGCGGCGGCGGACACGGGCAAGCTCGGGAGTCGACCCGATGTCAGAGCCCAGGCCATGCGCATGGTAAACAATCCTCTCGCGAGAGAGACGCTCATCTACCTTCACAAGCGATGGCTTGGTTTGGACCAAATTGGTGCCGCAACGAAGGACGCTACGAAGTACCCCAACTTCGGGCCCGACATGACGGCGGCAATGGATACCGAGGCCCACAATTTCCTGGACAGCGTGGTGTGGCCGCAGGGCAGCGGGCTGCAAGCTCTCTTGACGTCGACGACCACGTCGGCCAATTCGGTGCTCGCGGCCCTCTACGGCGTGACGATGCCGGCGTCGACGGCTTTCACGCAGGTTCAGCTGAACCCGATGCAAAGGTCGGGCATCCTGACGCTGTCGAGTACCATTGCGGTGCACACCTTCGCCGACGAGAGCGAGCCTGTTCATCGCGGGAAGTTCGTGCGCGAGCGCCTGCTCTGCCAGACGCTGCCTGACCCGCCCGCGACTGTGATGGCAACTCCCCCGAGCCCAAAGCCCGGCATCCCAATCCGGGATCGGTTCGCTGAGCACTCGTCCGGGACCGCCTGTCAGCCCTGCCACAAGATGATGGACCCGATTGGGTTTGGCTTTGAGCACTACGACGGTCTCGGAGTGTGGCGGGATACCGATCAAGGCAAGCCCGTCGACGCGACCGGGAGCATCGTCGGTTCGATGGACGTCGACGGTCCGTTCGACGGTATTCCCAATCTGGCGCGTAAGCTTCTGCAGAGCAATCAGGTCAAGGACTGCGTGGTGAGCACGTTCGTTGGTCTGACGCGTGGCGCAGAATTGGCTGCCGACTCGTGCACCATCAAGCAGCTGCGACAGTCGTACGACGCGGCCAATGGCGACATTCGCGCGGTCTTGGTCGATGCGACGGGTCTAGACTCGTTCTTTTCCCGCCCCGTCTTAGCGGGCGAGGTGCTGCCATGAGTCTTCGCTGGTCGCGCCGGCGGTTCATCCAGTCGATGGGGATGACCGTACCGGCGGTCGCATTGCCGGTCTTGTCGTCGAGTCCTCTGCTGGCGGCGGGCGCGACAACACGCCTCCTGGTGTTCTTCTCACCGAACGGCACCATCTACCCGCACTGGGGAGCGACCGGCGCCGGTACGACCTACACGATCGCCGCGGGATCCATTCTGGAGCCGCTGCTTGCGTTCAAGGCAAAGCTCAACGTCTTGCAGGGTGTGTCGTACTTGTCCGAAGAAATTCCGATGGCGGCGAGCCACTCCGATCCGGTCAATCCCGGCAATCAGCACATGAAAGGTTCGGGGCACTGCCTTACCGGAGTTCCTCTTCTTCCAGGCACCCAGTCAGGGGGCGGCGGAGCTACGTCGGGATACGCAGGCGGCATCTCCGTCGATCAATACGTTGCGCAGAAGATCGGCAGTCAAACCAAGTTTCCTTCGATTGAGGCCGGAGTGGGCATGAAGGACGGCGGCGTCCGGCAGCACCTGGCCTACGCGGGGCCAAACCAGCCCCTCCCGACGGAAAGCAATCCGTTCAAAGTCTTCCAGAGAATATTCGGGAGCGCCGTTGCGACCCCCTCCATGCCGGATATGGCCCAACAGCAGGCGGCAGCGCAACGCCTAGCCGAGAGCAAGAGCATCTTGGACTACGCCGCCCAAGATCTGTCGACACTCATGGCGCGCCTGCCGGGCGACGAGAAAGTTCGCCTCGACCGTCACATGCAGTCTATCCGTGAGATCGAGACGCAGCTTGCGCCCACCACCCTGAGCGGTGCGGGTTGCACCATGCCCATGACGGGCCCCACCATCGATCCCCTGGCAATCGCCAACTTCGCGGCCGCTGGAAAGTTGCAAATGGATATCTTGGTCGCGGCCTTTGCCTGCGGTCTGACGCGCATCGCGACTCTGCAGTGGGGCGGGTCGACCAGCGAGCAACAGTACCCGTGGCTAGGCATCAATACCGGGCATCACACGATGTCTCATGTCGGCGACACGGATCTGGGCAACATGGCGGCGCTGGTCAAGATTAATAACTGGTACGCCCAGCAGTTCGCGTATCTCTTGGGAAAGTTGGATGCAATCAAAGACGGCGCTGGAACGCTGCTCGACAACTCGATCGTCGCTTGGACCAACGAGCTGTCCAAAGGCAACACGCACGACCCTCACAATATCCCGTGGGTTCTCGCCGGCAGCGCGGGCGGGTACTTTCGCACGGGTCGCCTCATCCAATACACCCCAGAGCAACCGCACAATAACCTTCTGGTCTCATTCATGAACGCAATGGGTCTGACCAACGAAACGACCTTCGGTACACGCGCCGTGTGCACCGGGCCGCTCACAGGCCTAACGTAATCCCGCTGTCTGCCTTGAGGTCGAGTGAACGGACATGACGTTGGACCCCCGTGGCCTATTGCCGGCTTGCCTTTGGGGCCTCCTGTCCGCTTGCAGCGGCCAGAGCGGAACGCCCGCTGCAGCAAGCGGCGCGGCGACATCGGGGAGCGCTGCGAGCAGTGGCCAGATCTCCACCGGAGGAGCCGGTGATAGCGACGCGCAAACACCTGCTACCGCAGGGCAGATCGTGACCGACGCCGGTGCAACGAGTCCACCGGACGGTGCGGCCGACGGGCCGTCGTTGGTCGAAGACGCGACTGGGACCACTCCGGTTATGGACGGCGCGGTGGCAGCGGGTGATGAGGCGGGCACCCCCTATGGGGGACCGGACAAGCTCGTCTGCAATCCAGGACCTGACGGGAACGGGGTGCACGACGAGACGGCGGCGGGCCTTCAAGCGGACCCGCCCGAATGGGCGCTGGGGGCGGGCGTCAAGGCCGGCACGCTGACGGCGTCGGCGAGCTTCCTAAGCAAGATTTACGGTCAACACTTTCCCTATCGGATCTACGCCTCTGCCAACGTCGTCAAGGGAAAGCCCGCCGTGTTCATGACGTTTGGCGACGGCAGCGAGTATATCGGGGGGTTTCATACGCCCACGGTCCTGGACAATCTGACCGCAAGCGGGGACGTGCCCCCGACGGTGGTGTTGTTCATCGATCCCCCTTCGGATGGGGACAGGGTCAAGACCTACGACCCCCCCACCGACAAGTATTCGCGCTTCCTCTTGACCGAGATCATGCCGGCTGTGATTGATCCCGCGTTCACGATCTCCAAAGATCCCGCCGCGTGGGCAACCGGCGGCCACAGCGCCAGTGCAGAGCAAGATTGGACAGTGCTTTGGACGACGGACAAGTTCCACAAGTTTCTCGGACACAACTCAAGCTTTGGTGCCGCGCCGACGTATGGAGTCGACTGGGCCAAGACAATCATGAACGCGCCGCGGCGCGATCTCAGGGTCAGCTTGGTCGTCGCCGCCGTCGGCAAGGATCTCGTGGATCAGCGCGGCGATTGGACGAAAATCAACGAGGGCGTGGCGATGGCCCTGGCGGCCAAAGGCGACGACTACCGCCTCATCATCGGGCCCGGAGGCCACGGCGGTCCCGCCTCGCAACGCGATTTCCCGACCGCGCTCCGCTGGGCATTCCGCAACTGCAAGTTCGCAATGTAGACGTGCTCAGTTCAGTGCGTGAGGAAGAACTCCCCCATCGTCTTCGCGAGGGTCATGTTCGCCGCGAGCGAGATGTGCGGGCACAGACCGAAGTCCGAGCACGCTTGGACCTCCCACTTTGGCGTTGAGAAGACAAAGCCTGGGTACATGGCCACCATCATCGCGATCGCGTCGTCTTGGCCCGTTTTTATGTACGACGATCCGGACCGATTGGCCCCGATGCACTCCTTATTGCCCGGCGCGCGCGCGAGGGTCATCAAATCGATGCGCTTCACGCTCGGGAATTTGGTCTTGATATTGTTCACGACCTTGACGTACTCGGGGAGAAACTGCGCGACCGTTGTTGACGAGCCGTCGACCCCGCAGAAGACGATCCGGTCCGGGGTCTTGGCGTTTTTGGCGCACGATGTGGCAGAAGAAAACGGCGCCGTCCAGAGTCCACTATTTGCGTCTTGCCAATTGAATTGCGCCATTTCGATTCCACTCGCCTCCCAGCGCGTGGGGTCTACGACATTCAGGAAGCCGGCCTGGAACCACTCTTGCGTCGTGTGAATTCCGAGCACCCAGCTGCAGGTAAACGGTCCAGGGGCAGCCGCATCGTCGGTCCCCGCCTCGGGGCCCGGTGCGCCTGTGGTGTCGGCGTCCGTGCCGCCTTGCGCGTCGGGTGCCGCGGAATCGACCGCGCCGGTTCCCGCGTCCGCGGCAGCGCCGCTGGTGGCGACCCCACTTGACATGTTTGGCGCCGCCGAACCGCTCGCGGCGCCAGAGGCTGGAGGCGGAGATCCTCCGTCAACGACGGGCGGCGGTGCGACCGCTTGGCCCGAGGACGACATGGCGCCGCCCGGGTTCGAAGCGACTTCGCTGGCGCACGCCGCGACCGGGAGGACTGCGCACAAGAGGGTGCAAGCTCGAAACAACATGTGCCTCTGTTTTTCTTGGTTCTTTCGTCGAAGCGCGAGCAATCCGAGCAGGGCGCATCCGACCCAGGCGAGCTCTCCCGACGCGGGCCTCGCACCGAGGGCAGAGCAGCCTGTTCCGCCGCCGCTCGGGATGTATCCGTTCTTTCCGTTCGACGGCGCACCCGTCGTTGAATTGGAGCCGGAGGGTCCGATCGGCGAGCCCGAGGAGTTCGCTTGCGGCGTAGAGCCCGACGACCCTGTGGTCGAAGCAGGTCCCATCGATCCCGAAGCTCCTGACGAAGAGGGCGGTTGTGCTTGGTCGGAGGCCGCATCGAGCGATGCCGCGGCATCATCACCCTTCGAAGGCGGCACAGTCGCCGCATCGCCACCGCTCCCGCCGGTGGCATCCAGGGCGACGTTAGTGCCGCCATCGGACGGAGCCACGAGGATGTTCGCCACGAACTTTCCAATCGCAGCCGTGCCCGCGTCGTTGGGGTGAACTCCATCTGGGAAATATTCGGGGTGAGTGATGAAAGCGTCGTGGTAGTTGATGAGAAATGAGCCTTTGTCGGAGGCGATCTGTTTTACTTCCGGCAAGACCTGCTGTTCGAGGACCGTCTTGGGAATTCCCTCGACGTCGTGAATCACCATCGAAAGAAAGAGATACGTCTTCGGATGGCTCGGCAACGCTTGGAACATGCGAAGCATTTCTTCGTAATCGGTAATGAATGCGGCCATGTGCCCCGTCCAATTCTGGGGCTTGGCGTCGTTGCCGCCGAACCAAAAGATGGCGATGTCGGGCTGGTAAGCGATCGCCTGATTAAGCTGGGCGTGACCCCAGTACGGGTTGTCGCCCGTCTTGAGCATGGTCGTACCGCTGACGCCGAAGTTCTTGACTTGGTAGCCCCCTCCGAGCGCAATCCCAAGTTCGTCGGGAAAGTGATGACCGGCGGTGGAGCCGTCTCCAGACGTGGTGCTCGCGCCAATGCAAGCGACCTTGACGGCGGCGGCCAATGCGTCGGACGGCGCGAAGTCGATGAGCAGGGCAGCGACAACGGGAATCAGAGAGAAGCGGCCAATCAAGGGGTGTGACGAGATTGAACGTTTGTTGCCCATCAAAAACGTTGGCGTACGTCTGGGTGCTAATGGGCGATGTTCGCATTGGTTCGATTGAGAACCCCAAGGTCCGTGACGTGGACGACCTCTTCGCTGTCCTGGTGGGCAAGCGACGCGCAGACCGAGGAATTGGTTGCCGTCACTCGGTGCATAGACCCTACCGAGTGAGTGGCCGGACGGCGCGCCCTTCGTTAAGGGGTTCGCTTCAGCCGAATGGGCTTCCGCAGAGAGCGGACATTTCCGAAAAACTAAGCGGCCGCTCGTGTCGCTAGCTGCAGCCGATCAGTTGCAGCCGATCGGCTTCGTGTCGATCGCGATCTCGTCGATCCAGATCTCCCAGGGGGTGCGGGCCGCTTGGTATTCTGCCCAGCCGAAGGTCATCCATGTGACCGCGGTCGGAAAGGTGTAGCCACCCATGGGCCCCTTCCAATGCAATTTCGGGTCTTCTACTCCGTCGAGCCAGATCCGCGCTTCGTTGTCCTGCAGCGAATAGTAAAATTCCGCGCAGTACCAGCGCTTGGTGGAAAGAACCAGCTGCGGATCGGAGAGACCTGTCTCGCCGGGATTGTTGTGAGTCTGGAAGTTGAATCGCACCCAATTGGTGCCGGCGCCCTCGATGTGGCCTCCGAGACGGAGCACCTTGCCCGCGTTGTAGTCGGTCAGCTCGTCTGCGGATAGCAGAGTCCAGTGATAGAGGGAGGCGGGCTTCTCGATCGGCTGCTGCTCAATCCAGAAAAAGACGCGCCCGAAGAAGCTTTTTCCCATTGCCGCGATCGTCTTGTTCTCGCGAATGTACTTGGCGCCTTGCGTAAGGGGAGGGATGTGAAGTGCCCTCTTGCTACCAAGGGCCGCGTGCGTCTCATTCACGACGATGTCGTTACTTGTCGGCGTCCAGATTGCGGGATCGGGCGGATTACCCGCAGCGACCGCTTCGAAGCTTTCGCAAAGCAGGTGACTGCACGCGCCGGGTGGTCCTCCTCCGCCTTCTGGCACGCCCCGGGGGTTATCGGTGTCGGGCACATCGGCGTCGGGCGTGCCTGGTGACGGCATACCTGCCTCCTGCGTGCCGGGCTGCTGCGCATCTGCGTCTGGCGCGCCGATCAATGGAGGAGTGCCACCAGTGCTCGCATTGGTCGTCCCGGAGCCGCTGGTCGCGCCCGGGCTACCGCCGCTTCCCGGCACTGGAGGTCCCATGCCGCTGGTAGCCGTCGACTGAGACTTGTCCACGCCCGGTCCGCTGCACGCTATCGCGAAAAGGGAGGCGACGACGCCGCGTGCCCAGGAAGGGAGACGAGGTTGCACGACGCTTCTATGCGATGAAGCTCGTCATCGTCGGCGTACCGCCGAGGCCCATGGCTGCTTTGCAGCTCGATAGAAAGTCGAGCAGTTGCCCTTTCACATCGTAGATACCGGGCTTGAACTTTCCGCCAGCTTTGCTCATCGCGTAAAAGACGCTGTCTCCGACGTGGTTGGTGCCCAGGTCTGTGCCCAAGAGCACGAACGAGTTGTCCAGGATCGTTTGCCCGTTGGGGTCCGCAAACTTGTCGAGCTGCTGCATCATGTAGGAGCAGGCCTCGAGAAAGAGGTGGGTGTGCCAGCCGGCGTGGGTCACTGCAGCTCCCCCGAGCGCGGGGTTGTCCCCCATCGCGTGGTTGGTTCCGTGCGTCTCGCCCGCAGCCGCCATGTCGACGGCTTGCCCCGCAACGCTGTAGGGACCCGTCATTGTGAATCCGTCGCCGGCACAGCAAATCTCCATGTACCCAAAGCGGAAGAGATCGCAGGCGACGCCCATCGCGAACGTATCCGCCATGACCTTGTAAGACGTCAAGACATCCACCGCCGGCACGACGGGTCCCGTCGCGGCCCCGTTGTGATGAACGGACACGAACAGATTGGCGCCGGGAGCGGAGGGCGTCGAACAGCCCATGACTTTGTTGGATCCGCTCTGGCCAAGGAGCGAAGCTCCAGAGATCCGGTTCTCCAGCTGGCGAACCGCGTCCAGGTGATCGGCAATCTTCGTACGCGATCCCATTGAAAGGTTGGACGCGTCGCTCATGTAAAATTGGTACTGCCCGACGACGGTATCCAGAATGCTTGTCGCAAGCTTCTGATCCGGCGTCAGTGGCGGAGGCGCGGCAGGCATGCCTGCGGCGGGCATTCCCGCGGCCGGCGCCATCGGCATGCCACCTGGCGCCTTGCCAAAAAAGCTGGCGAAGAGAACCTTGGGATCGTCCACAAGGCCGGCTGCGGGGTGCCCCTGTGCGTCCCAGCTCTTCACCCATCGGCTCGGGTTGTCGAGAAACTTGAAGTAGTAACCCGCGCCCTGCACGGCGATGGGTGTCGGAGGCTTTCCCGTCGGATGCGCGAACCGCATGATCTCGTTGTCAATCGAGGGGCCACCGGCGGTCGTGTCGTTGACCAGTGGCTTGCCAACGAAGGCCGCTCCCGCACCCACGGGATGGCCGTTCGGCCCTTGGATGCCTCGAACGAAGGCCATCTTGTTCGCAAGAGGCGCCAGTGGGGCGAGCGGCCCTACCAGCCCGTTGAGCTGAAATACCTTGGGAACTCCACCGCCGAGAAAGATATTGAACGCCCGCACCGGAGCGGCCGGAGGCGCGGCCCAAACGCTGTGCGTGTGCATCTCCTCGAGAAACGGCAGCCCGATGGCAATGCCACCGGCGCCCCGCAAGAACGTTCTTCGTCCCAAACTCCGCGAGTAGCGCATGGCCTCCTCTTAATTCCGATCTTGGTTTTTCATTGGACGGCCGTGTAACCGAAATACGGACTGCTCGCGATGGCCACGATCAAGTCCGCCATGTTCTGATTCTTCGCTGCGCTCATGCGAACGCTGATGTCCTCGAGCATGCATTGGTCGTTCGCGGTCATCGCCCGGCCCCAGGCAAATTGCGTGACGTGGTTGTCAATGCAGGCCGCCACGCGACTATCCTTCGTCAGGAGGTTCATGTAGTCCGCGAGCGTTGCGTACGGCACATTGGCGGCGCCCGGCACAGTCACCCACCCGTCTTGGCGGACTGCGTTTCCGTTGACGTCTTTCGCTTGCAAGCCGCCCATGCTGTCGAAGGGCTCGAAGGCATAGGCGAGAGGATCGAATTGCCCGTGGCAGGATTTGCATGGATCATGGGCCAAGCGCGCGTCGGATTTGGCACGTTCGCTCGCCGTGTCCGGCGCCAGCATGACGGAGGTGGCGCCCGGCGGGGGCGCAGGCACGTCTTGGCAAAGCAGCTTTCGGAGCACGAAGAGGCCGCGATACACGATCATGTTGTTCGCAGTGCCATTGATCGTCAGAACGCCCGCGTGCGTGAGCATTCCGATCCGACCGGGTATTGCATCCAGCGCGTAGTGGCCGTCGGCGCTCGGCGTACCGAGGCCGTAGTACTTGGCCAACGCGGGGGTGACCAGCGTCGTCTTGGTCGTCAGCAGCGATAGGAGGCCTTGGCCCTTGTCCCAAAGCTGGTCGCCGACGTCGTCGAGCGTTTGCTTTTTCATGTCCGCCGCCAGCTGCGGCGTGAATGCGGGTCCGCGGGTCTCGTTGTCGAGGTCGTCGAGCGAAAACAACTCGCGGAAGTAGCGCTGCGCGACTTCGCGAGCGTGAGGCAGTCCGATCATCCGGGCGATCTGCGCGCGGACCTGGTCGGGTGAGGTCAACTGACCGGCCTGCGCAGCGGCGAGCAGGGCGTCGTCCGGCGCAGAGCTCCAAATCAAATACGAGAGTCGCGATGCCAACTCGTAGTTGCTGATCGGTCTGGCGACGGCCCCTGCCGATGGCGGCATTTGGGCCTCCAATCGATACAAGAACTGGGGAGACTGAAGCATGGCCCGGACGACGACAACTGCGGCGTCGGCAACCGTTGCCTTGCCCGCGGCGACGGCCGCATCGAACAGCGCTCCGAAGCTCGTCACCTCTGCGGTCGTTGCCGGCCGCCGAAAGAGACGAAGCCCCAGCGCCCCAATCACTTGGTCGCGGCAAGAAGCCGCCGTTTGCGTGCACATGGCGAAGCGCGCGAGCCACGTCGGCGTCTTGCTTAGAGCCGCGCCGACCGCGTCCGCTGCCGCTTGGTAGGCGGCGGCATGATCGGGATCCGCGAGCTGGCCGCCGAAGTCGTTCGAGAACCCGTTGGCGCGAATGTCGGGCAAGACCAGCGCCGTCGTGTCCACCCCCGTTACGTTCAGGACGTCGGCCACGGTGTTCGCGTATTCCCAGCGCGTCAGGCGCCGAACGTAGGCGACGCCGGAAGCGAGGGGAGCGTTCGCGCATTGCGGCGACTGGGCGAGACTGCCACCGGCAGAAACTGCAGCGGAGCTACCCACTGGAGTTGAGCCCGAGCCGGCCGGCGTGGGCAGCCCCGAGGCGCCCGATTGCGAGCTAGGATTCGTGCGTCCGGATGAGGCCGGCCCCGAACAACCGATAACGAGGGTGGCAAGCAGTGCCTTGCCGAAATGGCGACGAGCGACCTTCCGAGATGCAGTCGGCGCGCAGACCGAGGGGGTGGTTGGCGTCTCTAGGTGCATGGGTCCCAGACGAGTGAGTCACCGGACGCCAAGCCTTTTGTGACCCTTCCGTCGATTTCGTCTGGCGCCGTCGCCCGGCGCGCTTCTAGGGGAGGGCGCTTCTAGAGGCAGTGCACATTTCCGAGTGTCTTTCCATGCGGTTAACGCGGTGGACCGCAACGCGCGAAGCGGTCCGCAACGTGGCGGAGTCGACCTTGCTATGGTGCGCACCCGTGCCACTGCGTTTTCGGTTGAAGCTCAATTCGATGTTTCTGAGACTGGCGGTTTTCCTTGCAACGATGGTGGCCAGCGCCCCGTGCAAGGCGGCGCCAGTGCAGGTTGCCAGTGGGGGTCCGCCGGAACTGCGGCTCACTTGGGACGCGCCCGATACTTGCCCCTCTGCAGCCGAGGTCGAAGCCCAGTTTGACCGGCTTCTGGGCGGTCGAGGGCGTGTCCCGTCGCTGAAGCGAGTCGCAGCCCTCGCCACTGTTCGGCGCGCGATCGGCGGCACCTGGAACCTTAGTCTCGATACGACGATCGACGATGCAACTGGCCATCGCGACCTGGAAGGCGATTCTTGTTGGGCGGTCGCCGCCGCTGCAGCGCTCGTCTTGGCGCTGACTATCGATCCCAATGCCGCCGCGCGTGCGTCTCTAACGCCGCCGCCCGACCGTTCCCCGCCACCGAGCGTGCCAGCCGCGCCGGCACCGAGTCCCATACTGCCAGCAGGACCTTCGGAGACGAAGCCATTGCGACCATTCTTGCGCGCGTTTGGCGGATTGACCCTCGCACTCTTGCCCGAACCGGCGCCTGTCTTCGGTCTTGCGGCCGGGCTCCGACGAGGGTGGATCGACGTTGAGCTTTCGGGCCTCGCCTCGCTCGAGACCCGGGCCTATGCGCTCGATCGGCCCGGCGCGGGCGGGTACTTCCGACTGCTCGCATACGGGGCACGCGGATGTGGACGGGCAACGGCCATCGGCAGTCCAATTGCAGTGCGCCTGTGCGCTGGTGGCGAGATCGAGCGGGTGACCGCGCGCGGATTCGGGGTCGAATTGCCCGGATCGGGTGGCGCTACGCTTGTGGCCGGGCTGGGCGCCGCGGTTGCCAGTCTAAGGCTCGCATCATGGGTAGAGATTGCACTCGAGCTAAGCGGTGCCGTTCGCCCGTACCGCCCGACGTTTGTACTTACCGGTGTCGGCGAGGTTTTCACAGTTCCCGCGGCGAGCGCCGTCGGTGCGCTTGGGCTAAACCTGACCCTGTGACCAAAGGAGTGAACGTCTGCCCGTGCGGGGTCGGATGAGCGCCGGACGACCGCGAGAGTTGACGGCCGAGATCACGGATAAGCTGGGATGCGGTCACTTATCTACTGTGGGAGTAAAATGACGCGCTACCGCCTTCGATGGCTCGAAAAGATGGAAAGACAATGAGCGACCTAAGTCCTGACGCGCGCGCCATCCTCGACGCCGGTAGGAATTCCGACGATCCGAGCGACGAGCAGTGCGAGCGGGTGCGGCGATCTCTGTTGGCGAGCGTGGTCGTTGCGGGCGTCGCCCCGCTGGCCGCATTGAGCACTGCCGCCGCGTCGGCGGCGAAGGTCGTCATTCCGATCGCCTTCGTGCTGACGGGCGCGGTCGGCGCTGGAGTCTGGTGGTACGCGCGACAGGGATCCGTTCCGGCGGTAGCTGCGGCCGTCGAGCACATATCGGCTCCGGCTCTGAGCGCAAGTGCTCCGCCGTCGGTCGCGTTGGCGTCGCCTGCAGTCAACGCCGCGAAGGTTGTAGACGTCGTCCCGCGCTCCCGGCGCACCGCCGCGTCCGCGGAAGGGCGAGCTACGCCCGCAGCACCGCACAACCGCCTCGAAGAAGAAACGAAGCTCCTCGGCCAAGTGAACGAGGCACTGCGGGCCGGCGACCCTGTAGGCGCCCAGGCGTTGCTCGACGACTACGATCAGCGTTTTCCGGCGGGCGTCTTGCGTGAAGAGATGCAGGCCACTCGCGTCATCGCTCGTTGCCAAGCAACACCGAGTCCGTTGGCACAGGAAGCGGTGCGACAATTCCTAATGCAGCATCCGGCTTCCCCGCTGGCATCGCGGGTTGCAAGCTCCTGCCGGCTGCCCAGTCGCTGATCGGTTCATGGGACGATCGACGACGACGACTCTCTCCGGAGGAACAAGCAGGTCCCAAGACGTCAAACCGGCGCGCGCACGCTCGACGGCGGTCATCATGGGCGCTGCGCTCTGCACGCTCACGCAGTGCCAAGGACCGGACCAGATTCCGATAGGCGCAGCCGCCGCGGCAACCACACAGGTAGCTCTTGCGCCCGATGGCGAAGCGGGACTTGGGCCCGATGGCGAAGCGGGTCCGTCCCTCGATGGTGCGATCGCGGCGACGTTCTTCATCTCCCCGGCAGGCAGCGATAACGGGCCAGGGACGCGAGCGCAGCCCTGGCTCACTTTCCAGTGGGCCATCCCCCGTCTGCCCCCCGGCGCAACCTTGGTGCTGCTGGACGGGACGTACGAAGCCGTAACGAGCGGATACCTCGATGTCCGCTGCGGCATGAACGCCGCCAATGGCACCGCCGATCACCCCATCACATTGCGCGCCGATCACGAGAGGGCAGCGCTGCTCAAGGGCGACGCAAGCGGCCCCCCCTTCTTCATGCAAGGATGCTCCTTCTGGATCGCGGAGGGTCTTCACGCCGAATCGGGCGACTTTCCGAATGCGCCTGCGGGGGCCGCCGGAGGTTCGCTTTTCGTCCTCGACACGAACAATGCTCACGTCGTACTGCGCCGCCTTCTCGGAGCGCACCCGAACCGATATCGAGACTCGCTCGGGCTGTACATCGGCGACGGCTCTTCCGACGTGCTCGTCGAGGAATGCGAGCTCTACGACTTTCATTTCCACGCTTTCGAGGCTTCGCACAGTACGGGAATCGTATTTCGGCGCAACTACGTCAACTCCCGCAACACCGCCGATATCCAAGGGGGGTTTGTTACTCTGGATCCGGCGCGTGGAGACCACGGCCTGCACCTTTGGGAAACGCAGTTCGCCATTGCCGAGAACAACGTTTTCGAATCTGTGCGCAACGGAGCGGCCGTCAAGGGGGGAGAGACGACGGTTGGTTCGAGCACCGGAAACCGCCTCTTGGGCAACGTCGTGGCCAATCCCGCGCTTAGCGGATTTCTTCTCGATAGCCACCAGTGTGCGACTCAAATGCCGTGTCCTGATCAGCCGCGAATCGTCGTCGGAACTGAGCTGACCGATGACGTCACCATCGGCGGGGGGACCGGTATCCGTTCGAACGGAACGGTAAATACCGTTGTCAATCAGTTCAGCGCAATCGGCTCCGCTTCCGGCGTCGTGATGGAAAAGCTCGCCTACAACGTTGGCGTCGGCGCAACCTCGTCTACGGTAAACTCGCTTGCCGTGGGCTTTACCTTGGTTGGGTTTTCTTCGAACGGTGAGACGACGTGGGGGTTCGATCACTGCGCCGCGATGACTTCGAGCGGCGGTGCTCCGTTTTCGCCAGCCGCGAGCCCGCACGTCACGAGCACCGTCGCGCTCGACCCCGCGCTCGGTGGTTGCCTGGTTTACCTTCCCTCTGCGAGCCCTCTTCGGGGGGCGGGTGCCGGCGCGCGTGATGTGGGCGCCGAGGTCGTCAACCGCTACGAGGACGGCCTGCTCACAACTACGCGGCTATGGGATGCGGTCACCGGGGCGTTTCCGTGCGGGGCGACCGTGGCTGGATTGAACGACGACCCCACCCAAAGTTGCATAGGCGTTCACCAACGGTTGCACGTCGGATCGGGCGGATGCCCTATGCCCTAGGTAGTCAGCCCGTCGAGCGGTACGTCGCCCCCGAGGCCGAATGTCTTGGTCTGGCTCCCGGCGAACTTGAGAATCGCAAGGAACAGCTTCGCAAGCGGCGTGGGGTCCGGATAGTGGAGGTGGCGTCCGGTCACAACCTGACCGCCCGCCTTGCCGCAGAGCACGACGGGCATATCGTTGTTCGTGTGCCAGCCCTCTGCCATTTCGCTGCCGTAATAAATGAGGCAGTTGTCGAGAAGAGTGCCGGCCCCTTCCGGCGTCGACTTGAGCTCGTTGAGCAAGTAGGCGCATAACCCGGCGAAGTAGGTCACGAACTTCATTTCGACGTTGGGAGGATCGGGGCCGTAACGGCCGGTGTGCGTGATTTGGTGGTAGTTGTTGAGCGTGCTCAGCTCCGCGTAGGTACGGCTATCGAAACCGTTGGAGAGCGCGAAGCTCACGTAACGTGTGAGGTCGCAGCGGAATGCCATGGCAATGAGGCGCAGAAAGACCTTTGTGCGCAAATCGTACGACAATGCCTCGGCCGGAGTTGGGGCTACGGCTGGCGAGCAGCCTACCAAGGTCGGGGGCGGGGCCGATGTAAGAACGCGTTCCACCTCGCGCAACCCCGTCAGATGCTCGTCGAGTCTCACGCGGTCTACCGATCCCACCCTCGTGCCGAGCGCGCTAACTTCCCCCATCACGTGATCGAGAATGCTCTTCTTGCGCGCCAGCGCGGCCATGGCCTGGGGGGTCGGTCCGGTCTGGACGGTGCCCGGGCTCGCGGCTGGCACCGCCGACACGAGCGTCATGAAGAGGTTCGTCACGTCGCGCTCGGCGGGCGCGAACGCGCCGGGGCCTGTCCACGAGATGTTGTTCATGTGCGCTGTCGTAGCGCCCTCGGTCTGGTTGCTAGCTGGCTCGCGGTTGGCGACGAGCGACCGGAACTTCGTGGCAGTGCCGAACTCCGCCGCCAGAACCTGGTCGAGCGACGGTCCCCCGGCGCCCGTGGCGATGGTCGGGACTGCCGTTGCAAAGTTGGGAAAGCCGTTGGCGTGGCCACCGCCGGGCCCCTTGTTCCATGCCGTCTGCTGCAGGCCGGTGATGACGTTGACGTCATTCTGAAACGCGGCAAGCGGCATCAGTCCCGGTGTTATCGCATAGCCTTTCCCCGTGGCGGTTGGGGTCCACTCGGAGTGGGGAACGCCATGCGGAAAGTGGAACACCATGACCCGGATGGGTGGCTGCGTCGCGGCTCTGGCAATGCCAAGCCAGTGACCGCGACCGTCGATCATCGCGTCGAGCGTGGGAAGCGCGATCGATATCCCGGCCGCGCGTAGCGCTGTACGTCGCGAGAGTCGGAACGGTGTCACGGCGCATCCCCTTTGTTTCGGTACCGAAACCCGTCGCTGAGCACCAACGCCGTCAAGCCCTTGTCGAACGCCCAGTTCGATCCTTCGAACCGCCCCTCTAGCTGTGTGATGCCCGGCGCGTCCATGTTCGTCTCGACGCGCCCGTACGCGTAGCGGAAGAGTTGTTGCGCGAAGCACTGCCTGAACTGATTCGACTGGGCCAGCTTCTGGGCAAGGTCGGTCGGTCCGTTGAAATCAGGCGGCATCATCCCCTTTATCTGCCCCGCGACCGAGATCGGTTGACCGTTGGTGTCTTTCGTTCGAGCCGCCCCCGTCTCGTCGAACCCCGCCAGACCCCATCCGATCGGGTCCATCAGCGAATGGCAACTTGCACACGACGGGTCCGTCGTGTGCCGCGCGAACGTCTGCTGTTCGGTCTCGCCCGGTTGCGCGGGCGGAACGTTCGCATTGACTCCCGGCGGCGGCGAAGGGATGTCGTTGCAAAGGAGCTGCTCGCGGATGATCTCCCCGCGCCGGGTGTTCGAGGGCTTCGTCCCGTGCGATCCCGCCGCCAGAATCGTCCCTTGCGTCAGCAGCCCGGCTCGCTGCGAATTCGCCCCGAAGTCGACGCGGATCCATGGATTGGCCATCGTCGTTGGCGCGGCCACCCCATAGATTGTTGCTAGCCGCGCGCTGACGAATGTGTATTTCGCCGTCAGAAGGTCGAGTACCGTTCCACCGCCCCAAAAGACACTGTCGACGAAGCGGCTTGTCTCCTCGACCATGTCGGCCGCCAGGGCCGCGTCCCCGCGCGGAACCCGCTCCTGGTCCGCGGTTGGTCCCGAGATCATCGTGAGCGGCAGCCACTGTCCATAGAAGCGTTTGGTGCCGCGCCGCGATCGCGGATCGACCAGCATTTGCGCGACCACAGCCGCCACTCCGTTGGGTGTGTCCAGTGCTCCACCTTGTGCCATGTCGAGCAGCGCGTCGTTGGGGGCGGTCCCCCAAAGAAAAAACGCCAGGCGCGTCGCCAGTTCAAACCCGTTCAATCCAACGATCGTCGGCTGTGCCGGATTGGCCACGCCCACGGCCACGCGAAATAGGAAATGCGGCGACAGCAACATGGCTTGCAGGACTACTTGGGGACCGGAGGTCGGGTCGCTCGCTACCGCAGTGCCAGCGGCAAGGGTGGAGAACCCGTTGACTTCGTCGGCGGTCAGCGGCCGTCGATACAGCCGTCGTCCCATCGTCTGAATGTACGTCGTCAGGCAGGCGCCTCCCGTGCTCGGATCGCAGCTCAACACCAGGGCGCGCCGTGCTGGCGACGCGAACGTGGCCACAGCGATGGCCTCGGCCGCTGCCGCGTAGCGATCGCTGTGCGCCGTCGAAATGTGCAAAAGGTCGACGTTATTGTCGAACCCGTGCTGCCGCGGATCTTCGGGAAATCGATAGCGTATCGATGCGTCGGGTGGCTCGCCGAGAAGGTCGGCCACGGTCTGCGAGTACTCAACATTCGTCAGACGAGCCAAAGCCCCCGGCGAAGGATCGATGAAGGAGCTGCCCACCGCGCCTGTCATTACTGGCGGAACAATCATCCCGGGACTCGTGCCTGCTCCGCTTCCCGGCGCCGCGCCGTTGCCCGTCGCAGAGCCTTGCATTGCGCCGGTGCCACCGCCGCCTCCGACGCCGTGAGACTCCCCCGGCTGCCCAATGGTCCCCGAGCACCCGAGTGCGAGCGCGGGCAGGAGCCCAACCCACAACGCGAGTCGGCTGCTTTTGGGCATACTGGCCATGCTGATGGCTAGTGAGTGTCCGTCGCGTCGGATATTCATTGAGTGCCAATCTCGCTGCCTCAATGACCACTTTCGCACAATTCGGTCGGCACAATTCGGTCGGCACAATTCGGTCGGCACAAAAAACGTAAGGTTCGCTCCTCCAGCGAACGGGAGCCCAGCGCGCCAATCCAACGGAAGATTCCGCTATCAGGCAAATGCCCGGCGATGAAGCTGGGGGTTCTCAGGTGTCGATAAGCTCGACGAAGTCAGTCGCGTCGATCACCTCGTCGTCCACAGCCAGCGTACCGTACGGCTGGCGAGGCTCCTCAGCGCGGCCCGGCACGGTGTCATCGGGCCCCGCGCCGCTGAGGCGCTCAATCAGCGAGGTGGCTTCCGCCCGGTCGCCTCGGTCGATGGCGTCGTCGAGCAAGAGCTCCAAGGCCTCTCGGTCGTCGCCGTCTTCGAGCAATTGCCACCACATTTGTCGCGCTCGCGCTGCATCCCCTAGGTGACGCGAGCAAGCGTCCGCGGCCCTGCGACGCAGGGCGACGCGCGCCGACGAGTCGTTCAGTTCGGCGCCGACACGTTCGACAAGTTCGACGAGTTCGGTCCACTTATGCGATGTCGCGTATGCGTCTGCCATACGGATGGCGGCAAGCTGCATTTCGTTGGGATCGAACGCACGCGCGCTCTGTGCATGCAGTCGCATCGGTACGCCTCCGGACTGGGTGGTGGCACGGTATGTGGAGGGTCGGTAGCGCCGCGATCACACGCAAGGAACGTGCGACGCCGCTGGGCTTTGCGAGCTGTGAGTGACCGCTCCCCGCATTTTCATCTGATCTGGCAGAAGTAAGTTCCCGTCGACACCACATTGCTCGGGAGCCCGCAGGCGAGCTCCCCCTTGACGCCGGGCCAACCCTTGGAAATGTCCATTCCCCCTAGAAGCGCATTCCCTGGAAGCGAACGACGCGCGACCGGGCCGCGTGAACTTGGTGGACCGGTCACAAAAGGCGCGTCGTCCGGTGACTCACATCGAGGATGTACTTCGAGAGGCCAACCATTCTCCCGGCCCGTCAACGCGCCGTGCACGCAACGAAATCAGGGGAAGAGGCTTCCTCGGTTTGCGTGGACGTATCGTTTCATAACGACGGATCCTCTGCGGGACTCGCTCCTTGCCTGACGCGCTTGCCGTCGCTGGTGAGTGCTCTTCTGATGGCCCTCGGCTGCTCGAACGGCGTCGGCCTGAACACACCCCACGGGTCCGACACGGCAGCCAGCGGGTCGCCCGCAAGTTCCGCCGCCGCCTCGACAGGGGCCAGTGAGACGGGAAACGGAGCGAACTCCGGTGCCGGCAGCCCTGGTAGCGGCAGCAGCGCTGCGAGCGGGGCGGTCGGCAGCGTGGGCGCAAGCGGCATCCCCATGAGCGGCGCAAGCGGCATCACTGACAGCACCGCGGGCGCAAGCGGCGTCCCCATGAGCGGCGACGGCGCAAGCGGGGGCACGAGCGGCGGCGCTTCCGACGTCACGAACTCGGTCCTCGAGCGCAACAAGCATCCTTCGCGCGATGGCAACTTTGTGCAGCCGATGCTCACCAAGGCGAAGGCGGCTACGATGGCGATGGAGGCGAACTTCAAGGCTGCTTTCAGCGGGGCAATGTGGGGTTCGCCGCTGTACCTCGAGGACGGACCCGCCAACAAGGGCGTCCTCTTCGCGGCGACGACAAGCAATATCGTGTACGCGCTCGACGAGACGACGGGCGCCGTCGTGTGGATGACGCCCATTGGGCCATCGGCTACGGGCCCCGGAGTTGGCTGTGGGGATATCCACCCGATCGGAGTCCTGGGCACGCCCGTCATCGACCACGCGACACGCACCCTCTACGTCGTGGGCAACATGGGCCCGGGACCGACCACCGGCTTCGAGGTGCACGCGCTCTCGGTGGACGACGGCAAGGAGCGCATTGGGTGGCCCGTGAACATTTCCAAGGTCACATCGGGCAATCTTGCGTTCAATGCGGGCGCGGAGAACCAGCGTGGTGCGCTATCATTGGTGAACGGGACTCTTTATATCCCCTTCGGGGGTCACAACGGAGACTGCGGGCCCTACCACGGTTGGGTCGTTGCCATCGACACGAAGACCCCGACCACGGTCGGCGCGTGGGCGACGGGCGGATTGGGTGAGGCCATTTGGGCCTCGGGCGGCATGGTCTCCGACGGCAATGGCGTCATCGCTGTGACCGGCAACTCCAACGCGATCGGGGCGCAGCACATGGACAGCGAGGAGGTCGTGCGACTGACGGGCATGGCCACGCTCAACCGGAGCGATGCGAACATTTACTTCCCGGCCCGATGGCGTGCGCTCGACGCTGCGGATGACGACTTCGGCGCCTCGAGCCCGGTCCTCATCCACGTGGCTGGGGCAACGCCGGCGAACTACGTCGTGGCGACGACGAAAGACGGACACACGTATTTTCTCGACAGCCAAAAGCTGGGGGGGATGGACGGGCACGTCGCCGAGTACGTGGTCGCGGGGGTTACCCATTCGGCGCGTACGGCGCATGCGTATTACGCGACCGCTATGGGTGCGCATGTGGTGCTTACGGTCGACGACCATGCGGTGTGCCCGACTGCACAACCCGCAGGTCCGGTCCTCATGTCGATCTTGGTGGCGCCCGGGCCGCCCATCAAACCGCAGACGATCTGGTGCAAGCCAGTTGTGGGGTTCATCGGGACAGGCGGAACCCACCGCACGTCCGCGCCGATCGCGACGACAACCGACGGCACGAACGAAGTCATCGTATGGGTCGCGAGCGGCGGCGCGCTCCTGGGCGTCGACGGCGACACTGGCAAGACGATCTGCGGCGGAGGGACCTGCGGCAACGTGCGTCAGTGGACTTCGCCGATTGCGGTCAAGGGCCGAATAGTGGTTGGAGGCGATGGCCACCTCTGCTCTTGGGCAGCACCATGATGCGGATGGCCGCAACCGCTACCCCCAGCCTGCGAAGCGGTAATGGAGCGGCGAGGAAGGATTTGCAATGGTAGCATTAGCCAACACGGGGTTTGTGAGGATGATTACGATTCGTTCAGCCTCAATCTTGTGGCTTGCGCTCCTCTTCGCCGGTTGCGGTAGTGGCAACCCTTCTACAGGCAGCGTGCCCTCTGGGAACGGAGGGCCCGGTGGCTCTGGCTCAGCGGCCTCTGCGTCGGAGAGCGGCGCATCGAACGCGTCGGGTTCTCCCGGCACGAGCGCCGGAGCGTCGATGACCGGCGGAACACCGTCGGGTAGCGGTGTCGCGATGCCGGGGTCGGGCACCGCTTCCAGTGCAGGCGCCTCGAGCGGCGGCCCGGCGAGCGGGACCAGTGGGGCTCCGGCGGATGCAGGATCGAGCGGTGCCATGACGACTCCTATCCTTGGAAAGGGGACGTTGAAATTCGTTCGCAAGGATCTCAATAGGCTCAACCTTGCAGAAGCCACCACCTTTGGCGACTACAACAAGGATGGCAAGGTCGACCTCCTCTCCGGTCCCTACTGGTGGGAAGGGCCGACGTTCGACAAGCAGCACCAACTCGAGCCGCCCTCGTGCACGGCGGCAAACCCAATGGCGTGCAACTGCTACACGTGCACGTCGCTTGGCGACTGGGCCGAGTACTCATACGACGTCGACGGCGACGGCTGGATTGACGCAATCGAGGTTAGCCGTCCAGGGAATCCAAGCTACTGGTACAAGAACCCGGGAATGCCCGCGGTGCAAACGGACACCAACTGGGCGAAGAGCGCCATCGGCACCCTCACCTGGGAGCAGTCGGCGTTCGCTGATATGGCGGGCAAAGGTGTTCCGGGACTGGTTGGCGTCTACAACGGCGCCTTCGGCTGGTTCGATCCCGGAACCAACTCTCCGTGGACGTTCCACACGATAGGTACGGCCATCGTTGGACCCTGGGAGCACGGCATCGGCGTGGGCAACCTCCAAGGGAGCGGCATGGACTTTTTGAGCCGCGACGGGTGGTGGTCTCCACCGGCCGCCGGACCCACGGCCGGAGCTTGGACGATGCACGCGCAGGCCTTCAAGAACAGTAACGGCGGCAGCCAAATGTTTGGCTACGACGTCAACGGCGACGGGCAGACGGACGTGATTACCGCCTTGAACGCGCATGGCTACGGGGTGGCCTGGTTCGAACAGAAAAACGGCACGTTCGTCCAGCACGACATCGTCGGGGGGCCTGGGGCCATGAACCCCGGCGGTATCGCCTCCTTCTCGCAACCGCATGACCTGCTTGTCGTCGATGTGGACGGCGATGGCTTGAAGGACATCATCACAGGCAAGAGCTTCTATGCGCACCCGCCCGGGGTGGATCCAGGGGCGGCGGACCCGCCGGTGTTTTACGTGTTCAAGCTGATTCGCGGCGCTCAAGGAGCGGTTAGTTGGGAACCGCATCTTGTGGATATGGAGGTGGGCCTCGGCAAAGGGGGTCTCTCGGCCGCCGATTTCAACGGCGATGGCTTGATGGACATCGCCGTAGGAAGCAAGCACGGCGTGTTTCTCTTCTTCCAGCAATGACGTGGCGAGCCGCGACTACGTGGAAGAGTAGCGATCGAGGAACCGAGACAGGGCGCGATTGAATGCCGCCGGTTGCTCGATGTTCGACAGATGCGCCGCGTTGTCGATGATGACGAGCTCCGAACCAGGTGCGTTCTCGTGGATCTCGCGCGACATCGCCACCGGTGTGCCCGGATCGTCCTTACCGACCATGACCAGAATCGGACAACGAATCTCGGGCAGACGAGCGGTTAGATTAGTGCGCGGAATGGCATCGCTGCATGCAGCGTAGCCGATGGGCGGGGTCGCTCGGACCATGGCTCCAATCTTCGCCACATCAGCGGGGTTGGACTTGTGAAACGGCGGAGTGAACCAGCGCCCCAAAGTTGCTTCTACCAACGGGTCCATGCCGAGTTCGAGTGCGATGCGCGCCCTTTCGGCAAACACTTGCATCGCTTCCGGCGGCCACCGGCTGGTGCTGTCCGCCAGCGTGAGGCTCGCAAAGACCCCGGGGTGCGCGAGCGCACACGTCTGGCCGATCATTCCTCCCATCGACAAGCCGACGAAGTGTGCTTTCGAGATCTTGAGGCCGCGCAGCAATCCATCCAAGTCCTGAGCCAGAAGGTCCATTGTGTAGGGTCCCGGCGGCACCGCGCTGCGCCCGTGGCCGCGCGTGTCGAACGCGAGCACGCGGTATCGCCGCGCGAACTCGCTGAGTTGCGGCGCCCACATCCCCGTTTCGCAGGCGAGCGAATGGCTGAACACCAACCAGGGACGATTCGGGTCGTCGACCTGTCCGTGAACCTCGTAATAGAGCTCCGTGTCGTCCAGGGCGAGCTTCATTGCGACACTGCGCTCCCTTCAGAACTATCTCGACGCGTGTATATCAAACGGACCCCGCTCCGCCTAGGTAGATCCTCTTCAGGAGCTCACTGTCGTGCATCTCCGTTGCTCGTCCCGATCCGGCAATTCGGCCCGTCTCGACCAGGTAACACCAATGGGCGTGGCGAAGAGCCTTTTCGACCAGCTGCTCGACAAGCAAGATGGCCAAACCTTCCTCGCAGAGCGAAGCTGCGACCGAGAGGATGCGATCGATCACGATGGGGGCCAAACCGGCGGATGGCTCGTCGAGTATCAGCAGGCGCGGCCGGCCGATGACCCCTTGAGCGACCGCGAGGATTTGCTGCTGGCCGCCGCTTAGGCGGGCGGCGAGCTGGCGACGCGGTTCAACGAGCTCGGGAAAGAGGGAATAGATGCGCCCGACCGCTTTGCGGTCGCCGCCCGGCGCGTAGGCATACGTGCCGATGAGCAAGTTGTCTTCGACGCTGAGCGTCGTGAAGACGCGATGCCCCTGAAGGACCTGGATGAGCCCACTTTGAACGATTTGGGTCGGGCTCGCGCCTGTCATGTCACGCCCGTCGAACTGCACCGTGCCCCCGAGCTTGGGGATTAGTCCCGACACGGCGTGCAGAATCGTGCTCTTGCCGGCACCGTTGCGTCCCAGCATGACAGCGAACTCGCCAGTGCGGACTTCGAAGGACGCGCCGTGGACCACTTCGGCCTTGCCGTACGCCACGTGCAGGCCCCGGACGGAGAGAAGGGGCTGCCCTTCGCGAGCGCCGTTGGCCGAGCCCTCCTCACGCGCCGAGATAGACACGGATCACCTCTGGGTCGTTGCGCACGTCTGCCGGCGCGCCGTGCCTGATGTTGCGGCCGACGTCTAGCGCCGTCACGCGGTCGCTCATACGGAAGACAAAGTCGGTGTGGTGCTCGACCAGCAGCACGCCGATGCCCGCTTCGCGCATCACCTTGATGATTTCGCCCAGGTGGCCGATTTCGGCGCCGGTGAGGCCGCCCGCGGGCTCGTCCAGCAAGATGAAGCGCGGTCGCGTCATCAGGCCGCGGGCGATCTCGAGAAAGCGCTGCTCGGCATGTTCGAGCAGACTCGCGCGTCGATTCAAGACGGCGCCGAGCCCGACGCCGTGCAAGAGTTCCTCCGCACGCTGGTGCAGCACTCGCTCCTCACGCCTCACGCTCGCTAAGCCGAACGCGGTGGCGACAAAACCTGCGCGAGCGACCGGCCAGCCCCCGAGCATGGCGTTGTCGAGTACCGTCAAGGTCGGCAAGAGGCGCGGCGTTTGGAACGTCCGCGCCACCCCCACGCGCGCCCGTCGCTGGACGGGCGCGGCGGAAAGGTCCTCGTCGTCGACGAGAATGCGGCCGGCGTCGGGCCGGTAGTACCCCGAAAGGAGGTTGAGCAGCGTTGTCTTGCCACTGCCGTTGGGACCGATGAGCCCGTGCACCTCGCCCGCGCGGACCTCGATGCTGACTTCAGAGAGTGCCACGAGGCCGCCAAACTTCTTGGTGACGCCCGCGGCGCGCAGCCCGCCGGCGAGGTCTCCCGTCGCGAGTTTGCTCATGGCAACGGGCTCACGGAGGTCATCTCATTCCCCCGACTCCCTGGGTGGTGGGCACGGCAAGCGGCGGCCAGCCGCCCGAGATCAGGTGTTACCTGCCAGCTTTGGGACCTCCACCCCCGCAGCCGCGCCAGCAAGACCTCGAACAGTGGCCCGATGCCCTCGGGTACCAGAAGCACGACAACGAGCAGGAGCAGGCCGTAGAAGAAGTTGCCGAGCTTCGCGAGCGGGGCGGCCACTTCCGGCAAGGCTGTCAGCACCACCGTGCCCAAGAACGGCCCCAGGACTCGCCCGCGCCCACCGATGATGATGCATACGAAGAAGAAGAGGCCCAGGTCGACGACGAAGGTGTCAGGAGTGATGTAGCTCTGAAGCGACGCGAAAATACGAAGACCGTCAGCTTGGCGCGGAAAACGGGTACGCCGACGGCCTGGGCGGTTACCACACTGTCGCGGATAGCGACGAGAGCGCGGCCCCACATGCGCCGCCCGACGTTCCAAGTCAGCCAAGTCACCAGCGACGCCACCCCCAGGATCAGCTCGTAGGTGCCAGCCGGTGTACCGAAGGGTGAAGGAAATCCGGGCACGGGCAGACCGACGCCGCCGCCCGTGAGATCGTGCTGCGCGAGCGCGATCTCGGAGACAATCAGCGCCGACGCCAAGGTGGTCATAGCGAAGTAGAACCCCGGCAGCCGCAATGAGGGCAGTCCCAGGACAAGACCGAAGAGACCCCCGATACCGCCCGAAGCTGCCAGCGCCAGCATCGGATGCCAGCCGTGGCGGCCTGCGAGGATCGCAAACGCGTAGGCGCCAATGGCCAAAAGCCCCACGTGCCCGACCGAGATTTGCCCTGTGTAGCCCGCGACGAGGTTAAGCCCTGCGATAAGCACCCAGTACGTTCCGATGAGCGCCGCCAGGTGAACCTTGTACAAGTCGCCCGCCCAGAGGGGCAGGGCCAGCAAGCAGGCGGCCAGCGCCAACATCCCGACCGGTTGGCGCTTCGTGAGGGCCCTCATACCGGTCGTGCGACTTTCGCCCCGAAGAGGCCCTCTGGCTTGATCAGAAGCACGACCATCAAGAGGCCGACCGCCACCGTGTTCTGGTACTGCCCGCCGATGAAGTAGGTCGCGATGGCGTTGAGCATCCCCAGTGCGCCGCCGCCCACGAGCGCCCCCACATTGCTGCCAAGGCCACCTGCGGCCAATGCGATAAACCCGTTGAGCGAAAGGGTAAGTCCCAACGCGAAGTACGCGAACGTGAGCTGCCCGGCGGCGAAGCCTGCGAGGCCGCCCATCGATCCCGCCATCACGTAGGACAGCGCGCGAAGCCTGCCGGTTGGGACGCCGCGCGCGCGCGCCGCAAAGGCGTCTTCCGACAGCGCCATGAATAGCTTGCCGTAGAGAGTCCGCCGGTAGAAAAGTTCCAGGCCGATCGCCAAGAGAAGCGCGACCGCAACCGGCAGCCAGTATTTTTGGTCTGCGAGGCCAGACGAATAAGCCTGGGGGAGCAGGCGAGGGAACGGCCGCGGCTCCGTCCCCCACCACAGCGCAACCACTTGCTGAGTCATCGTGGCGAGCGCCAGAGTCGAAAGCAGCCACAGGTGCTCGTCACTGCGGGTGAGCACTCGCCGGATGGCGACGAAATCGGTGACGAAGCCGAAGGCCGCGCCCACGGCAACGCTGCCGAGGAGAGCGACAGCTGCAGGCAGGCCCAAGCTGCTCATGAACCAGGCGCCGAACACGCCGCCTAGCATCGCGGTGTGCCCCGTCGCCACGCTCAGGACCTTGGAAGTCGAGAACATCACGTTGTATATGAGCGCCGCCGCGGCGAAGATCGCGCCGGAAGCAAGGCCGGAAACGAAGACGGTCACGCGCGCTCAGTGCGGTGCGGCCTTGTAGGCGCCGTCCTTGAAGCTACTGGCAATGTTCATGACGACGGCTTGCGGGGGATAACCATTGCGCTCTTCGGGCCCCCACGAGTACGTCGCGTACACTCCGGCAAAGTTTTTCGTATTCTCAAAGGCCTTCTGGATTGCGCCCGGATCGGTCGCCCCAGCGGTCTTCACGGCATGCTCGACCAGCTTGACTGTGTCGTAGCCGAGCGCGACCCACCAAAAACTGAAGTCGATCTCCCCGCCATTGCCGAGCCGCCCCCGAATCTGATCCCGGAGCTTGGCGGTCGCTGCCGGCAGCTTGCCGCCTTCGTCGTATGTCATGCTGCTGTATCCGGCGGCAAACACGTTTTGCAAATAGTCCGGCTTGTTGAGCAGTGGACGGATCGGAGCGGCCATGAGCACCGGATGCCCGACAACCGGCACGCTCCAGCCCATGTCGCCACGCGTGTTGAGTAGACGCGCAAGCAACCCTGTGGAGGCCGACCATGGCATGACGATGTCCGCACCCGCGGCCTTCGCCTTGTTCATTTCGTCGGTCAAGTCGGTCTTGTTCGGATCGACGAGTACTGTGTAAACGGGTTTGGCACCGCTTTTGTCGAGCGAAGCCGCAGCGGCCTTAGCGGTTGCCGTGCCGTAGCCGGTGGTGTCGGCGATGATGGCTACGTTGCTCTTCTTCAGCACGTGGAGCGCGTAATCGTTGGCCGCGTCGATCCACTGGCTGTTGGTGCAGATCGCGCGAAATGCGCGCGGGTACTTTACCGGGTCGGTCAGCTCGTCGAGCGTGCCGATGATGAGGTTGGGAATGCCTTCTTTGGCGACGACGGGGACCGAAGCCAGCGACTCGCCGGAGTTCACGGGACCGATGATAACGCTGACTTTGTCGACGAAGATGAGCTGTTTCGCAAAGTTGACCGCCTTGGTCGGATCGCCCGCCGTATCGCGTGTGACAATTTCAATCTTCTGCCCATTGACTCCGCCCGCGTTGTTGATCTCCTCAACAGCGAATTCCACGCCTCGATTTTCCGCGATCGCGGCGGTCGATAAGGGACCCGTCAATGACGAGAGCCAGCCAATCTTCAGCGGCTCCTTCTTCTGGCAAGAAAGCGAGGTGAGGCTGCAAAAGGTGGCGGCAATCACCGCGACCGCACCTGGGATGGGGCACCAGCGCATGAACAATCCTCCTTTTGCGACAAGTCGGGATTTGAAGAACGCAGACAAGACGTTCCCGCAGAACATGTCAAGGCTCATGAGTTTTTCCGAGTTCGCTCGTCAACCGCAGATGGGCTTCGCTGCGAGCATCGTCTTGCACGTACTCGGCGACGGCTACATCGAAAGCCGCGCGCGCTGCGCGCAGTCGCGAGTATGCCGTGTTGACGTTGATTCCCAACGCGTCGGCGGCTTCGCCCACTGTCATCTGTTCCAACTCGACCAAGACCAAGATGGCTCGCTTTTCGTGATCCATCTCATCGAGGAGCCGATGAAGGAGCGCCCCCGCTTGCCGCTGGGCAACGAGCTCGCCAGGTCCCTCCTGATCGGTTGGCGTGCCCGCGTCGAGCTCTATGGGGTTGACTGCCTCGAGGTGCGCCTGACGGCGGCGAACCGTGCGCCGGTGACTTTGGGCGACGCGCAGGACAATGCCGAAGAGCCACGTCCTCATCTGCGATCGCGCTTCGAACTCTGCAAGGCGCCGATGCACCACGAGGAACACGTCTTGCACCGCGTCCTCCAAGGAGGACTCTTGCACCCCCAGGCGGCGCAGATTCCTCCAAACGAATCGGACGTATTGCGTGTAAATCTCGGACAGCGCCGCCGCGTGCGTGAGCTGCGCTCGATGTTCGTTCTTGGTCAATTGGCTACGACACCTGATCCCCGTCGGGATGCATTCTTTCGTGCGGCGAAGTCCGCCCCCCGCAAAGGTGAGTGTCCGGACCCCGGCCTAATCCGCGATCTCTCGTACTGATGTCGCCGGTACCCGCTGGTCGGTCGGCGATGTGCGCCTTATGAATGCGCGATCACGCGCTGACTAGAAATATGTTGTCACCCTGGAAGGGTCGATTCAAGGGCGCCGGGTCACAAACGGCGACTCTCTCGGTCACTCACTGAATGCAGCATGGATCGTTTCGTCGCGTTCCGTCGTTGGCGGCTGCTGCTGGCCGCGCTGGCGACGGTCGCTTGCACAGAATGCGCGGCCGGCCCCGGTGCGATATCGTCTCGAGACATCGACGCCGGCGTTGCGTTCGACGCGCTTGTCGTCGCGCCGAGCCCTGGGCTCGACGCTTCCTCTCGCGCGGAGGTCAGCGTCGCAGGGGATACCGACGCGTTGCTAGGCAGTGCCCCCATGCCCGACAGCCCAGTCGGCGCGGCAAGCGACAGCTCCTCCGTCACACCCACGGAGATAGACGCCTCCTCCGATGGCTCCGCGCCCGGCACGTCGGTCTTGGGAGGACTCCCGTGCCAGGCCGAGCTGTGCGAGGGCTTTGAGGGTGTCGCCTTGGGCTCACCTCCCAACCCGGCGTTATGGACGAGCGCCCCCAAGATCATCGTGGACGGTTTGCACCCCGCGCTCGGCACGAAGCAGTCGATGCACCTTCCTGCAGTGGGAGCCGGAGGCGGGTTCGCCACCGAGATGACGAAAATCCCAGGCGGAGGCAAGACGTTTTACGGTCGCTTCTTCTTTTGGTTCGACAGACTGCCGCTCGAGAAGCCCGGGTCGCTCTACCACTGGACCATGGTGTCGCCCAAAGGCGGCGGGATGGACTTGCGCATAGGCGGGCACGTCGAGAGAGACGGGCTGAACTGGGTACGATTCAATCCAGGAGGAATGGGGGGCGAGACGGGACTCTCCGATCTCACGGCCGTCATGGACGCCAAGCAATGGTACTGCATGGAGTTCTTCTTCGACACGCCCAACAACGAATCTCGGATTTGGCTCAATGGCCAGGAACGTCCCGTGTTGCACTGGAAAGACTCCGTGCCTGGCTGGCAGTTTCCACCGGGGGGAATAACGTCGATCAGCTTTGGTTTCGTCGAATACCAGGGCGCAGCGACTCCCTTCGAGCTCTTCATCGACGAGATCGCGCTCGACAGCAAGAGGATCGGATGCGCCGCCCCTCTGCCGCCCCCGCCAAGCGATCCGAGCACCCTCAAGCCTCCCGCCGCCGGCCAAGGCAACGGCGTTGCCTGCGGGGGTGCCATGTGCGCCGCAGGTCAGAAGTGCGGCACTGACCAGACCCACGGATCCTTCCAGCCGAAATGCGTCGCGTCCAACGCCGCCTACCCCGCCGCGTCCGCGCTGATTAGCTGCGACGGCCCTGAGGACTGTCCCGGCCAGGCATGTTGTATCGAGTCGTTGAGCCAAATCTCGGGTTGCCAGGCTTCGTGCGCCGGGGGCACTTTCGCCCAACTCTGCCACACGCAAGGCGACTGCGCGGCCGGCCAAATGTGCTGTCCTACCAAGGTCCCGCCGCAGACCGGAATTCGCTACAGCGTATGCCAGGTGGGCCCTTGTTGAGGATTCTCGCGGAATGGACCGCCAGGGCCTGGAGGATCGCGATGATGGGGATCGGCATTGCGTGTGTGGCAGGCCTCTCGGTGCTCGGTGCGTGTTCGAATGGTGCGGGACCCGGGGCTGGCGGCTCATCCAACAAGGCCAACGGTGGCGAGACTGGGAGCACGAGCAGCGGCGGGGCGATCGGATCAGGCAGCACGGTCGACACGGCCTCGGGGAACGAGGTCGGGAAGGTAGACAGCAGCGCCGCATTCGGAAGCGGCACCCAGACCGGGGGATCCGGCGCGCCTGACGCCTCCGAGGAGGCAGGCGCGCTCGATGCTTTTGCGGATGGGCCCCCTCCAGTGGCAGCCACGGATGCCGCGCCTCCTGGGTCCGGCTACGGAGGAGTGGCCGGGCTCGAGGATCTCGCCGCGGTGAAGAAGGCTCCGGGCTGCGGCATGCCGGCCCCCCAGGCCGACACCATGTGGCATCCGTACAACGTAAGCACTCCGATGACGCGTGTCGGGCCGCTGATGCGCACGTATTACCTCAAGCTGCCACCCAACTACGACAATACCAAGGCGTATCGCCTCATCTACCAAGGCACCAACTGCACCGGCTGTCCGACGTGCGTAATGCCCTTCGACACCGTAGCGGCGCCCGACGGCGTCATCCAGGTGGCGCTCGAGCGAAAAGATGGCGTCCACGGGGCGTGCTTCGACGACCAGAATACGACGTCGATCGAGTATCCATTCATCGAGGCGGTCGACGTCGAGCTACGCCAGAAACTCTGCTTCGACGAGCACCGCGTGTTCATGAACGGCCACAGCAGTGGTTCATGGCTTTCCGAAATGATGGGGTGCGTCTACGGCAGCGCGCCGCAGCCGGGCCCGACTCCTCCGGGAGGGCCTCTCATCATTCGCGCGACAACGCCTCATTCGGGGGGTCTCGCGCCGACGGTGCCATGCAACAATTTTCCAACCCCCGGCATGTGGACCCACAACCACGACGACCCGCTCAACCCCTTCACGGGGACGGTGGCCGCCATCAATCGCGCTCTCAAGGTCAATCATTGCACCGGGAGCTATGGCAACAGCCCCACGGCGCCCTATGCCGCTCCGGGAACCAACGGCACCTGCAATATCTACACGAGCTGTCCCAAAGAGTTCCCCGTCATCCTCTGCGATCCTGCGACCGGAGGACACGAAGGCAACAAGTTTTACGCGGGCAACTGGCAGTTTCTCATGTCGCTTTAGCGCTTTTCACTCGCGCGAGGCACGGTCTGGTGGGGCGGGACCGCGGCCGCTCCAACCCCCACCCCCCAGGCGAACATGGTCCATGCGTTTGAGCGACGCTCTCATTCCCCGTCAGGAGTTTTCATGCAGCACCGCGCAGGGGTGGCTCCTCTGGTACTCGGCTTGGCCATGGCAGCAGGCCCGTGGGGGTGTGGCGCGAGCGGCGGCCCTGCAGGTAGTGGGCAGAACGGCGCGGGGTCGGGAATGGTGGCCACGTCCGGCCTCATGGGGGGCGGCGGCGGAGCCACTGGTTCAACCAGCGGATCAGGTGCTTCGGGCGGCGGGTCCACGGGGTCAACCGGCGGATCAGGCGCCTCGAGCGGCGATTCTCCAGATGCGGCCGGCGGCGCTCCGGACGCGACCGGCACTCCGGACGCGACCGGCGGCGCCCCCGATGCGACGGGCGGTGACGGGTCGTATGCCAATCCCGCAGACTCGGTCGTCTGGCTGGTGGACAACCTGCAAACGATAGGCAGTAACCCGAGTTACAATCTGATGGTCGTCGGCGCTCCGATGGTAATCGACACGCCCGCTGGTAAGGCGGTGCAGTTCAATGGAGTCGGCGACGCGCTCTTCGTCCCGAAGCAGCCGGTGGATGGCTACGCCAAGTTTACGGCGGAGGTCATCTTTCGACCGGATATTGGGGGTGCCCAAGCACAACGGTGGTTTCACATGGCGGGGCCCGGCGGGGACAACGGACCAACAAATGGTTCCTCGTGAGCTTCGTACAGGACAAAAGCGGTGCGACAGGGCGGCTTTATGCAGTCGCATTCACGCACCCCGTCGGTCCTTGGTATCACGTGGCCATCGTCGTCGATGGGACAACCATGAAGCACTACGTCAACGGGGTGTATGAAAACGCAGGGCCTTGTCCCGGGGCTGAGGGCTGCACGCCAGCCACCGCGCCGAATCTGAAGGCTCCCTGGCCCCTCGCCTACAAGGGGATTGGGGCGGGAGGCACGTCGCTGGGCTGTCGGTACACCAAAGCAGCCTTCCTAAAAGGGGCCATTCGCCTGGCCCGCTTTACGCCCCGCGCCCTCACTCCTGCGGAGTTCATTCCTCCGCCCTAGCAGCGGCCGACGAATGCCATTTTCATGGCCACTATGGCCATGAACGGGACCCCTCGCGACAAGCACGACCTAATGGGATCGAGTGAGCCGATGAGCTTTCAGTACCTAAGCCTCCTTTCCAAGAGCGCGCCGCGTTTCCAGCGGCCTTTCGTCAAGGTGCGTCGCGGCGCATGGGAGGCGCCTCTCGTGCTCGGGCTGGCGGCAGGCCCGTGGTGGGGGTGTGGTGACACGAACAACTCCGCAGGCACCATGGGGCAGGCTGCCACGGGGAGCCGATCGGGAGTTGCCGCGACGTCCGGTGCCAGCGCAAGCGCAGGTGCGGGAGCGGCAACTGGTTCGATGGGCGGGCCCACGGGCTCGACCGGCGGATCGGGCGGTTCGACCGGCGGATCAGGCGGTTCGACCGGCGGATCGGGCGGTTCGACGGGCGATTCTCCGGACGCAGCCAGCAGCACTCCGGACGCGACCAGCGGCGCGACGGGAACGGACGGCGCGACCGGAACCGACAGCGGGCCAGGTCTGAACAGTGACGGGTCGTTCACCAATCCCGCAGACTCGGTGGTCTGGCTGGTGGATAATCTGCAATCGATCGGCGGTGCCGGCCACCCAGCTTACCCGACAAGGCAAGTGGGCACTCCGATGGTAATCGATACCCCCTCTGGCAAGGCGGTCCAGTTCGGCGGAGTCAACGACGCGCTCTTCGTCAATAACCAACCGGTGAACGGCTACAAACAGTGGACGGCGGAAGTCATCTTTCGACCGGACGCTGGGGGTGCCCAAGCACAACGTTGGTTTCACATGCAGGGTCCCGGCGCCGACAGGGTCCTCTTCGAGATGCGGCTCGACGCCGCCACCAACACATGGTTCCTCGTCAGCTTCGTGCAGGGTGGGGGCACGGGGCGGCTCTACGCGGTGGCATTCCCGCACCCCGTCGGTCATTGGTATCACGTGGCCATCGTCATCGATGGCACCACTATGAAGCACTACGTCAACGGGGTCTATGAGAACGCCGGGCCTTGTCCAAAGACCGAGGGCTGCACGCCTGCGGACGTGAAGATGCTCACGTCTCCCTTTCCCCTCGCCTACGGGGGGATTGGCGCGGGGGGTACCTCGCTCGGCTGTCGATACACCCAAGCCGCGTTTCTGAAGGGGGCCATTCGCCTGGCACGCTTTACGCCCCGCGCTCTCACTCCGGCGGAGTTCATACCTCCGCCCTAACCGCGGCCGACGACTCGGCCGAACGCTAATTTGCGGTGATTCCGTTCACAATGGGGTTGTCGACGGAACCAGTCGTGAATTGGACCACCACTTGGCCGCTTGAGTTTGCGGTCGTCGTGAACGTGTGCTGGACGGCGATGTACTGTCCACCCGCGTCGGCGAAGACGTCGAAGTTAGTCAGCACTTGCGAGCCGTTGACGATCACATTGAACAGGCGCTTACCCGCGGCCGAATAGTAGTGTTCCACAAAGTAGAGCGTGACACTGCGGCTCGAGCCGGGCGTGAAGCCGCCCATCGTGTACGTCATCTGGCCGTGCCGGTTGGTCTGGAGCACGGACTGGGGCGGCACGGGCGACGTCAGCCAGTCGCTGGTGTTGATCGTGCGGGTCGTTTTCGAAGTGGACCCGCCGCCGAAGTCCATGTCGGCGACGAACGGGCTCGCCGCGCTTCCTCCGCAGTCGATCGACACGGGCCCGCTGGTTCCTCCCGGAGCCATGGGCGTCATCGTGATCTGGTTGGAGTCGGGCGAAATGCCGGTGCTGTTCGTCGCGGCTACTTCGTAGAAGTACAGCGTCCCGTTGGTCGCGCCGGTGTCGGTGTACGACGTGCCGGTAACCGTCGCGATGGGGGTCGTGGCCTCACCGTCGTAGACGGTTCCGCGGTACACGTTGTACGCCGCCGCGCCGCTGCCGGCCGTCCAGGACAGCGCGACCTGCCCGTTCCCCGCGACTCCCGTCAAGTTCGTCGGATCGGCCGGCGACGACCCGGAGGCCGTCGTCACCGTCAGTTCGTCCACGCGCGAGATACCGTGGGCCGTTATGGCGAATTGTTCGATGCTGTTCTGGCCGGCGAGGAGCTGCGCCTGAATCACGGCGTGCTGGTACGTGCTGAAGCTCCCAGTGATCGGAAAGCGCATGTGGCTGGTGATGACGGTTCCGTTCACCGAGAGCCCCATCTCGCGGTTGGTGACGGTGGGGAAGAGACCGGGGCCGAAAGCGTACCGGAAATCGATGTTGTAGAGGCCAGTCGACGGAACGACGACGTTGCTCCACGTCAGCGTGGCGGTGTCGGCATAGGCCATGTCGACGACCGTCCCGCCAGGCGCGAGCGCCCCTGCTTGGGACGTCAGCTGCTGCGGGAACCA
>WNFJ01171738.1_pt1 | contig 43063 bp, 38 predicted proteins | sample 5400461 | NCBI WGS metagenome assembly WNFJ01 (sample SAMN13153349, study PRJNA577476) | soil metagenome | isolation source: 115 cm saprolite on Douglas fir-dominated hillslope | place: USA:California | collected 2013-09-17
CTCATGGCCCGATTTGCAGCCTGTCGAACACACAGTGGCGAAAATTGATCCCGCCGTGCTTCGCGCTTATGCCGGAATCTATGAAGACCCGAACGCAGGCAAGATAACGGTTTCGATGAAGAACAACGCTCTCTTCGTTCAGGCGGATCCGCTTGGTCCTGAGCCGCAGGAACTTTACCCCGAGTCGAGTACCGACTTCTTTATTTTGTCCAATGACGTGACTTGCACCTTTCAAAAAGACGAGAGAGGTAAGGTTTCGAAGATTATTGTCCATGCCTTCGGACACCCTTTCGAAGTGAAGAAAACTTCGTAATGTGATCCATTCCCAGATTTCGGCCTACGAGCCCCGTAAGTACCACCTTTCACGAGAGAAGTATCGGTTCGCTCACCGGACTAGCACCGACCTCATTACTCAACTCCCGAGTAGTCGGCAACCCTTACTTTGGGATTACTTCAGGCTTGCCCGTCATCCACTAAGAAATGCGGAATCCTTTCGGGTCGGAGCAGAAAACCGTTTGAGAAGAGCATGATTTCCCCCTTGTGCCATTTGACCGGGCAGGTAACCGCCGAATGACACAAATGGGAGCCCTTTTCGCGCTGACGAATTAGTCGTCATCGTGAATAGGACGCAAGTTGTTCTTGTAGACTGCGGTGCCGACAGCCCGGCCCAGGTCCGCACCTGCTTCCTGGTCGGTTCGAAAATGTATTCCGCCGTAAACGCGCGCGTCGGAAATATCATCGGTGATCTGCTTAAACGAGCTGTATTGCAACGTGATGGTCGGCACTGCAGGATTCGTCAACGTGATCGACTGCCCGGCTTCGCCGTAAAGACGTCTCAGCACTTCGGCCGCTGCGTTGCCCGCACTGCCGTGGTTTGAGGGATAGCTCGGGAAACATGGGGTCGTGATGAATGGGACGTAGTTGGGATCAGCCTCGGTCTTCGGGTTGCCGTCGGTGTCGCCCGCATGGATTGCGGTCTCCGGACGCCAAAAGTTGTAGTGATACTTGTTGAAGAATGACGCCACCAGGCTGTCACTCATCGCCATATTGATCAGGGCCAGAGCGCGAGCGTTTTCGGACAGCGACACTCCTGGTTGCTGTGCGACTTGCACGGCAGCCTGATTGAACACTTGAGTTGGCGAAGAAGCGGCGTAGAAGAGAGCGACGTTTGCGCGATCTTGCGGCGCTCTGTGCTGTTGGCGCTACCGACTGTCATTACCTCGTTGTAGGCCTTCGCGTATTCGTTGCTCGTCAGCGCCGGCGGCGGACCGAGCAGAAACGAGCTAGCACTCTGAATTCCGAAGGGAGTTACGTTCTGCCAGTGAAAACCCGTTCCTTGCGCGATTCCGTTCACGATTGGACAACTGATTGTTGCCTGCCAGTCTCCTGGGACTGCCGGGCCGGGGACCTTGAAGAGCGGCGGGAAAGAACCGTCGTTGGCGCGCAGAGCGATCATGGCCTGAGCCGCCTCGTCGCCCGCGGCGATGCCGTCAAGCTTGGCTTGGCCATTTGGAATCTGCGCCAGCGAGTTGGTGTATGCGGCGAGAAGTGTCGATGCGCTGTTTGGGAAATAGGCGTTGAGCACTTGATATGCAGCCTCAAAGTGGCGAACGAGGGTTCCTGGACGGTGCGTCTGAGACTCGGAAGCCGACCAGCGCAGTTGCTTCTTACCGCTTGCCGATCGCCGCCGTTTCCGTGGTCTTGTTTTTCACCGCAATATCAATAAACGCCAGCGCAGCGCGGCTAAGCGCCTTATCTTTGCGGAAGACCAGCGCCAAATCGCGCCGAATCTGCATGTCGGCCAGGGGAATCGTGGCCAGCACGTTGGCCTTGACGTCCTCCTGAACGTGCGATCGCGGAATGAACCCCACCCCGACATCGGCAGCCACGAAGCGCTTGAGCAGCTCGCTGGAGTCGAGCTCCATGGCATAACGGGGTTTCAGCTTGCGCTCGTGAAAGAGGCCGTCCAATCCATCGCGAGTGTGGCCAACTTTTGGCATCACCAGTGGATACTGGGCAATATCGGTGATTGAGGCAGATTTGAGCTTGGCCAGCGGATGCCTGGGAGGCGCGATTAAGACCAGTTCGTCCTTGTGGATAAGGACTGCAGTCAGCCGATTGTCGGTGACTGGCATGGAAACCACGCCGAAATCGACCGAATTATCAATGACCGATTCCAGAACTTTAGAGAAGTCGGCCCGCTTGATGCTGACCGAAACACTAGGATGCTGCTTTTTGAACTCGGCAAAGACTTCAGGAAGGATGTGAAGGCAGGTGCCTTCATTGGCGCCGACGACGATTTCTCCGCGAGGCACTCGCTCGGTCTCCGCGATGTTCGTCATGGCAGCCTTGCGAGCATCGAGCGTTTCTTCGGCGAATTTGACGAACAACTTGCCTGACGCCGTCACAGAGACTTTGCCGCCCGAGCGGTCGAGCAGCCTGGCGCCAACCTCCTCCTCGAGCGAGCGTATCTGCGAGGAAATGGCAGGCTGAGTGCGGAAGCGCTTTTCAGCGGCCCGCGAAAAACTGGAAAGTCGCGCAACTTCAATGAAAGTTTCTAACTGGTCAAAATCCATAAGAAATGCGGCTGTAGCCTTTAGGCTCCAAGTCTGCGGTTTGGCACCAAGACATTTTGTTTGAGCTTGAATGAAGCACTGCTGTTTAGACCCTAATACTAAAGCCTGGGGGCCGGAAGCCTAGAGCCGGAGGCCTGAATAACCTCCCCTTATCCTCGCCATAAAAACAATCAATTTCCTAGCCGGCGGCGCGAACTACTACACTGAATCAACCTGCGCTGTTGGGAAGATTGTAGCAGGTGTACAATTCTCCAGATTCCCAGTGAAAGTCTGAAATCCAGCCGTAGCTGACGGCAGTGTGTCCGAAATTAATTTCCGGGTGTCGCCCGATTTCTTAAAGGAGCATTCCAAATGGCAGATGCAAAAACTGTCCTGGAGTTTGCGAAGAAAAACGGAGCCAAAGTTCTTGACCTCCGCTTCACCGACTTGCCAGGCTTGTGGCAACACGTTTCTTATCCTATCAACCAGTTGACCGAGGATTCCTTCGAAGAAGGCTTCGGCATGGACGGCTCGTCCATTCGCGGCTGGGCGGCGATCAACGAAAGCGACATGCTGCTGATCCCTGATGCCTCAACCCACATGCTGGATCCATTCACCGAAGTGCCGACGCTGGTGATGGTTTGCGACGTCATTGATCCGGTGACCAAACAGCGTTACGATCGCGATCCGCGTTACATCGCGAAAAAGGCTGAACTCTACCTGGCGTCCACCGGGCTGGCCGATACCGCCTACTTCGGCGCCGAAGCCGAATTCTTCATCTTCGACAACATTCGTTTCGATCAGAGGGAGCAGCACGGTTTCTATTTCATCGATGCGGAAGAAGGGCGCTGGAATTCCGGCCGTGAAAACAACAATCTTGGCTACCGTCCGCGTTACAAAGAAGGTTATTTCCCTGTGCCTCCCATGGACCACTACCAGGACCTGCGCACGGAGATGGTGATGACCATGCAGAACTGCGGCATGGAGGTGGAATGTCACCATCACGAAGTGGCCACTGGTGGACAGACAGAAATTGACTTGAAGTTCGATTCACTGGTGAAGTCGGCCGATCACATGCTGCTCTACAAGTATGTGGTGAAGAACGTTGCCAACCAGTACGGCAAGACTGTGACCTTCATGCCTAAGCCGATCTTCCAGGACAACGGTAGCGGCATGCATACTCACCAGTCGTTGTGGAAGGGCGGGAAGCCGCTGTTTGCCGGGGATGGCTACGCTGGCCTGTCGCAGATGGCGCTGTGGTACATCGGTGGCCTGATCAAGCATGGCCCGGCGCTGGCGGCAATCATTGCCCCCACCACAAACTCCTACAAGCGCCTTGTTCCTGGGTTCGAAGCGCCGGTGAACCTCGCATACTCGCGCCGGAACCGCTCGGCAGCCTGCCGTATTCCCATGTACTCGGCCTCGCCAAAAGCCAAGCGGGTTGAGTTCCGTCCGCCAGACCCGAGTTGCAATCCCTATCTGGCTTTCTCTGCTATGTTGATGGCTGGCCTGGATGGAGTTGAAAACAAAATCGATCCGGGTCAACCACTGGACAAAGATATTTACGATCTGGGTCCAGAGGAACTGGCGAAGGTGCCCTCAATGCCTGGTTCGCTCGAAGAGGCGTTGATCGCCCTTGAAAAAGACCACGCATTCCTGCTGAAGGGTGATGTATTTACCGAGGAACTCCTCAGCACCTACATTGACTACAAGAAGTCGAAGGAGGTGGACGCCATTCGGTTGCGTCCGCATCCCTACGAGTTTGCCCTTTATTACGATATTTAGGCGCAAAAGTATTAAGGCCCGGCAGGTTGCCGGGCCTTTTTCTTTTGTAAAGGGTCTGTCAAAACACCCAATCTACCCCTACATTGATGCCTTCATTCGCTGGTTTGAGTTTCCGTTTTCGCCGGGCAAAGTGTGGAGGCGAGCCACGCTCTCTGCGCGCACCTGGTGGATCTCGAAGTCTTGCAGACCTGTGAGTCCCTCGCAGATGGCGCCCAGAGTGGCATTCGATTTGTTCAGAACCGATAGCAGGTGTTTCCGAGCGACAGGCCGGTCCGCGGGGTGAATATGCTTCCACCAGCGCTTCATGGATTCCTGCACATCACCTTGGGTCTTGGCGTCTTCGACCAGGCTGTCGATGAGCCGGTACACCTTGCTTTTGACCGCTTGATACGAAACTGAAATCTCCTGCCCCATTTTTTCTGGTGCTCCTTCAGAGGTTCTACAGCCAGAGGTTCTACAGCAAGAGCCTCGCCAAACGTTCTTTCTAGATTTCGTGGCACTTAGCATTCACAGGATGTTCACGCTCTCCCAGTTGTTGGAGAAATTGCGGCCAAAGGCTATGGTTTTCCGTAGAACTCGCTGGGGGAATATTCGAATGGATCCCAGATGTACAATGCTGACTCGAATTCGCGGAGGGTCGAATGCAAAGGATTTCTCTTCTGGTTCTCATTATTGCCGTGTTCGGCAGCGGATCTCAGGGCCAGCAGGCCAAAGGGGCCGCCGCAGAACGAATGTTTCTTCCTTCAGACACATTCTGGGGCTATGCCCAATTCGATATTGCCCCACCACACAACGAGATAGATCCCAACCTATGCCGCGCTGATGCCGGCACCTTCGGCGGGGCAAACGCTCCCTGCAACGCTTTCGCCCGGTACATGCTTTCGGGCCTGGTGGAGGTTCGGCCGTTAGGAAGGGGTCAGTTTCGCCGATTCATGTTGTTTGGAGAGCCACGATTCCTGTTTGGCAAGAATGTTCCTCGAAACCTTTACACCTGGTCGCCGGATGCGATCGGGGTCGAACATTCCTGGGGCGCTGCCATTTACCTGGGACGAGGATTTGAGATGCGGGTCACGCAGCATTTTCTCTTTGACCGTTTCGGGGCACGCGATAGGAGTCTGGGCGCCGCGGACTTGGGTCCCAATGGCCCCTGGGGTCGGTACAATGCAATCGGCGTCCGCAAGTACTTTGGAACGCGCAGGTGGTAGGAGGTCCCGTGCTATGCTGATCTGCCCAGCCCACTGTGTCTTCTAGCAGACCGCCGTTCAGCTTCATGCAATCGCCCGAACACTCCGAGAAATCAGGGATGCATTGGTTCGAAAGTATTTCATTCCATGACCCGCAAACCGCGCGGCTGAACTTTGAACGTGTCTCAGGCCAGTTGTCGACCAGCCTGGCGAAGGCCCTGCCCGTCCTGCTCGCGGAATCTCCCGATCCCGACTCCTCGCTTCTTCTGTTTGATCGCCTGGTGAACGAGGCCTCCCCGGAGACCCTGCGCCTGATTGAGGCCCATCCATTCCTGGCGCATTACGCAATGGCAGTTTTCGGCAACAGCCGGTATCTGGGCGAGACCCTAATCCAGAATTCAGATTTGCTCCAGACATTTCTGCGTGAGAAGAAGCTCGATCGCAGTTTTTCCCGAGAAGAGTTCTCCGAGGCCTTGGCGCGTTTCCGTTCGCGGTCGTTCGAGCGTGATAGTTCGTTGCTCTTGGCACGCTTCAAGCGGCGGGAATACGTGCGCATCATGTTGCGAGACGTTCTCAGGATTGCTCCTCTAGCTGAGACCACGGCGGAAATTTCTGCGTTGAGCGACGTTTTGATCCAAGAGGCCCTGCGCGAAGCCGAGAGTGCGATGGAACGCCGCTTCGGACTACCGCAAAACCTCGATGGCGAAGGTCGGGCGCTGAATACCCCATTCGCCGTGCTATCCCTGGGAAAACTCGGCGGCAACGAACTCAACTACAGTTCTGATATTGACGTTCTCTACCTATACGGAGACGGCAGCGAGCCCCCCACGGCTCCGATCGCCAACCGCGAATACTTCGTTCGCCTGGCGCAGCAAGTGACCGAGACGCTCTCGCGCCCCACGGTTGATGGCGCAGTGTTTCGCATAGATCTCAGGCTGCGGCCGCAGGGGAATGAGGGAGAGCTGGCAATTAGTTTGTCCAATGCCCTGCATTACTATGCGGCGACTGCCCATGACTGGGAAAAGCAGGCGCTGATTAAGATCCGGCACTCGGCGGGGAATGCCACGCTGGCAAGAGAATTTATCCGCCGAGTTCAGCCCCAGGTCTACAGCGAGCAAGTGAACTTTGCCGCTATCAAGACGGCCTTAGTCGCGCGCGAGAAGATTGATCGCAAGCGGCGTAAACAAACCGCGGCCGAGGGACACGAGTCCCTGGACGTGAAAATTGATCGTGGCGGGATTCGCGATATCGAGTTTCTGGTCCAGTGCCTGCAGCGGGTATACGGTGGCGAGGAGGCCTGGCTGCGATCCGGCGGCACTCTGTTCTCGTTGCAGAAGCTTCATGACAAACGCCACATCACAGGACACGAGTTTCACGAGCTTACCTCGGCCTACTCGTTTCTGCGACACCTGGAGCATCGCCTGCAACTGCGTCAGGGACAGCAGGTGCACCGGTTGCCGCCCTCGGATTATGAGCGGCAGGTACTGCAGCGTTCGATGGAGGGCCTCGCCCCCGGATACTTGCTCGCTGACCTCACAACCGCTGTGCGGGAGCGAATGGCGGCGGTCGCTGAAATCTACCAGCGAGTCATTTACCAGCAGCAGGCGCGCGGGACTCTCCAACCCGCTGAAGCCGAATTTCAGCTCCGGGGCCGGACGGAAGCGGCGATCACGGACCAGTCACAGCAGCTATTGCTGGAAAGGCTCGCGGAAGATGCGCCCGAGCTTTCTCTGGTGCTCACTGGCGAGAGCCTGAGTGCGGTCGCGCGAAGGAACTTGCTGCGATTCCTGAGTTCCGCTTATAGCAGTTCCGAGCGCTATGCGGCGGCGTTGCGGCAGCAGGAGACAATTGCCCGCTCTGTGTCGTTGTTCGCGAGCAGCGAATACTTGACAGAAATACTCGTGCGCTATCCCGAGGAGGTCGACACGCTCGCCGAAATTGATTCGGCGGCGCCGACCTTCAGCAGCGGCAGCTTGTTCGATCTCTCGCCTCCATTGTTTGCCGAAGACCAGGTCACCAGTGGCGATGCCGTGTTTCCTTATATTGCCAACTCAATCGCCGCGCATGGAGAAAAGATCGCGCTGCTGCGACGGCACTTCCGGCATCGCATGTTTGCCTCTGGAGCGCGAGACTTGGCGGAGCAGCGCCCCATTTATGCGTCGCTCGCGGAAACAACCAATGCAGCGGAGGACGCGATTTCAGCCGCGTTCGGCATCGCGGGCGCCCCTCGCGGGTTGGCGGTGTTGGCTTTGGGGCGTCTGGGCAGCAGGGAATTCGACCTGCTCTCGGATGCCGATGTGCTGTTTCTCTGCGATCCTGCGGAAGATCGCCGGGCGCTCACCAAAACAGCGGAGCAGATCATGCAGGCGCTTGCCGCCTACACCCAAGAGGGCATGGTCTTTCCGGTGGACACCCGGTTGCGGCCCCGCGGCGCCGAAGGTGAGCTGCTGGTTACGCCCGCCCAACTGGAAGCCTATTTCGCGACTGAAGCTCAGCCCTGGGAGGCGCTGACTTATACCAAGTTGCGTCTGGTCGCTGGAAGTGCCGAACTCGGCCGCCGCGCCATCACTGTCGCCGAAACTCTGTTCACGCGGTTCGCCGGCTACCAGGGCTTTGCGAACGCTGTGCGCCAGATGCGGCAACGATTGCAGGATGCCAGCTCTCCCGGAAGGAGCATTCGGACTTCCGCCGGCGCGCTTTATGACGCCGATTTTTTGTCGAGCTTTTTACTCGTAAAGCACGGGATTCGTCCCAAGAGTGGGACCTTGCGCGATCGCCTTTGGAGATGCTCTGCCTCGGGAGACCTAGAGAAGAGAGATGCGGCCCTACTCGACCATGCCGCCGAACTCTGTCGCACCGTCGAGCACGTTCTTCGCTTGGTGATCGGTAGAAATAGCCGGTGGCTCCCAGCCGCCGAACATGCGCGCCACGCCGCGGAAGAGCTCACTTCTCAGGTGCTGCATCGCGAATTTCCCGAAGGCCTGGAGCAGGAACTGCTGAACCGTTTCGCGGAGGTTCGAAGTATTTACGATCGCGTGGTTTGCTGATTGTCTCAGCAGTGTTACCGACCAACCCGCTGTCATCCCGAACTCGCCGCACAGGCGAGAGAAGGGACTTAACGATGCGCGTGAACTAGCATCGGCGTACCCATGACATCCGCCTCATTCCGCAGCATAGGTACATCGGTTGACGTGAAGGTCCCTCTCCCGCTGTGCAGCGGGTTCGGGATGACATGGTGGAGCTCAGTCAGACCTCGAATTTGATCAGGCTGCAAGAACGCTAGAAGCCGCATTTCGCGGCGTTACACGACACCTATCAACGATGTTTCGACTTGAGCGTATAGTTCCGCACCACCCCAAAGCCGGTCACGCCGATATGCCCTATCGACAACCAGCGCTCCAGTTTGTGGTGCCCGGTACGATGAAAAATGTAAGAGATGCCCACGGAAGTGGCGGCCCCAGCGGCTTCCAAGCTGGCGAATCCCGCTGAGTTGTTTACCACATCGTCAGGCAGCAGGACTTCTTCGCGTCCACGCCTCTGGAAGTTACGGGTGGAGGCATAATCAAGTCCGCGGAAGACAGCGACGCCGGAGAAAAGCAGAATGTTGGTGCGATCCCAGAAGCGGTGCTGCGGAGCGGGGGTGTCGGGAATCGTTGCATGCCTCTCCTTGTTGTCCATCACTTGAGCGTTCAGCGATAGCGCAAACAGAAAGAGGAACAAGATTCCAAGGGGCTTCTGGCCGACGGACATCGCATGATTGTAGCCTGATGCCCGCGATTCTCTGGTGCACGATTCTTGCGTTACTCGTAACCATTTATAATTCTCAGTTCCCCAATCACCTCGGAGGTCCCTTAATGCCGGGCTCATACAATGGCGTGCCTGTGCCTCGTGATGGCGCGCGAATCAGCTACGAAGACGGACATATTCAGGTGCCGCCGAACCCGATCATTCCTTTTATTGAGGGCGACGGCACCGGCCGCGACATCTGGAAAGCTTCGGTGCGTGTGTTCGATGCGGCGGTGGAAAAAGCATACGGGGGCAAGCGGCGCGTAGCGTGGTACGAGATTTTCGCCGGAGAAAAGGCCAAGGCCAAGTTCAGCGACTGGCTGCCACAAGATTCAGTCGACGCGCTCCGCGAATTTCGAGTCGGCATCAAAGGCCCGCTGACCACGCCCGTGGGCGGTGGAATTCGTTCACTCAACGTCACTCTGCGTCAGGTGCTTGATCTTTATTGTTGCGTTCGTCCGGTGAAGTATTACAAAGGCGTGCCGTCCCCGGTGAAACGTCCCGACCGCATGAACGTGGTCATCTTCCGCGAGAACACAGAAGACGTTTACGCCGGCATTGAGTGGGAGCAGGGAACTCCCGAAGCTGCCAAACTGATCGAATTTCTCAACAAAGAAATGCTGAAGAGTGGAAAGAAGCAGGTGCGGACAGATTCGGGCGTTGGCATCAAGCCCATTTCCATCTTCGCGACCAAGCGACTGGTACGGATGGCGATCCAACATGCGCTCGAAAATAAACTCAAGAGCGTGACCCTGGTCCACAAGGGAAATATTCAGAAATTTACCGAAGGAGCGTTTCGTAAATGGGGATATGAACTAGCGACCGAAGAATTCCGCGCCCAAGTTGTGACCGAGCGCGAGAGCTGGATTCTGGATAATAAGGACAAGAATCCGAATCTTTCCGCCGAAGAAAACGCTGCGCTTGTCGAACCCGGCCTGGAGTTTGCCCCACCTGAGTTTGGTAAAGCAGTGGCCGACGAAGTGCGTACCGTACTCGATAATATCTACCCGACCCACGGCCACGGCGCGTGGAAGAAGAAGCTGATGATCAACGACCGCATCGCTGACTCCATTTTTCAACAGGTGGTCACACGCGCGGACGAATACTCGGTGCTGGCTACGCCAAATTTGAACGGCGACTACATTTCCGACGCCTGCGCCGCTCAGGTCGGTGGCCTGGGCATTGCGCCCGGCGCAAACATCGGCGATGGGTATGCGGTGTTTGAAGCCACGCACGGTACTGCGCCGAAATATGCAGATAAAGACGTGATCAACCCAGGCTCGGTCATGCTCTCAGGCGTAATGATGTTCCGCTACCTGGGATGGAACGAAGCCGCAGACCTGATTGAAGGCGGCCTGGAGCGCACCATCGCACAGAAGAAAGTAACTTACGATTTCGAGCGCCTGATGGAAGGCGCGACCAAAGTCAGCACCAGCAAGTTTGCTGATCACATTATCGAGAATATGGGAGCCGCGGTACTGACAACGGCGTAAGAGCATTAACCACAAAGGACACAGAGGTTACAGAGGTATTTGTGATCACTCTGTGAACCTCTGTGTCCTCTGTGGTTAACGCTTTTGACTTTCCTCGAAGGGAGAATCATGCGCAAGAAAGTAAGCATCGTAGGTTCAGGCAACGTAGGCGCGACCGCCGCTCACTGGATCGCCTCCAAAGAACTCGCCGATGTTGTCCTGATTGACATCATCGAAGGCGTGCCCCAGGGCAAAGGACTCGACCTGCTCGAAGCCATGCCCATCGAGAAGCGCGATTCATACATCCTCGGCACCAACGACTACGCCGACACCGCCAATTCCGACATCGTCGTGATTACTGCCGGAATCCCGCGTAAGCCGGGCATGAGCCGCGACGACCTGCTCAACACCAACTACAAAATCATGTCGGACGTAGTCAGCAAAGTCGTCAAGCACTCACCCAATTGCATTCTGATCATCGTCTCCAATCCGCTTGACGCCATGGCCCAGGCCGCCTACAAGCTCAGCGGATTCCCTCGCGAGCGCGTAATCGGCATGGCCGGCGTCCTCGACTCCGCCCGCTTCCGGGCATTCATAGCCGATGAGTTAAAGGTGAGTGTTGAAAACGTTACCGCCTTCGTCCTCGGCGGACACGGCGACACCATGGTCCCTCTGCCGCGGTACTCCACAGTCGCTGGCATTCCGATCACCGAGTTGATCGCTCCCGACAGACTGGCCCAGTTGGTCCAACGCACGCGCGATGGCGGCGCCGAAATTGTGAAGTATCTCAAAACCGGCAGCGCATATTACGCGCCTTCTGCAGCCGTCGCCGAAATGGTAGAAGCCATCCTAAAAGACAAGAAAAAAATCCTCCCCTGCGCCACCTATCTCGAAGGCGAATACGGAATCAAAGGCCTCTACGTCGGCGTTCCGGTGAAACTCGGCGCAAAGGGAATTGAGCAGATCCTCCAAATAAAGCTAACGCCGGAAGAGCAGTCCGCGCTGAACAAGAGCGCCGACGCGGTGAAGGAGTTGGTGGGTGTGATTGGGGTGTGACACGTTATGACAGATGACAGGATCCGAAAACTCAGGTTGTTCCTCGCGGTTGGTCTCGGAGTGATTGCTCTTGGAGTCGTATGTTTACTCGCGCTGCTGCATAAGGGGCCCTCTCACCGACTGGAGGTGACTACGTATTTCTCCAATGCACACGGGCTGCGAGTAGGAGCCCCTGTTAGAGTGGCTGGCATTGACGGGGGGAAGGTGACGGATGTGATAGTCAGCCCTGACAACCGGATGAGCCGGCTAGAGTGACAATGTTCCTGCGAACGGATTATGAACTTCACATCCCGAACGACTCAAAGGTCGTGCTTTCGAGTGCTGGCATTTTAGGCGAAACATACATTCTGATAGATGTTGCTGGCGCTTCGGGCCCGCCGGTTTCAAACCGCGACACATTGAAGAGTGTCGAATCCCCAGAGCTCAATTATCCCCAGATGCTCGACAAACTCACAGAGGCGCTAAAAAACCTTAACTTGTGATGACGTAAGGGCCGCAAAGAGCAAAGTACCGGATCGCAAGCACTAACCCCCGGTTTTGGCGATTAGAGGCAGAGAACTAGTAGTTGACCATAGTCATTGACCATGGTATAAGTAAAGGCATGAAAGAAGTCGCCATCTCCGAGTTCAAAGCCAAGTGCCTTGGCATCCTCGAACAGGTTCGCAAAACCCGTAAGCCGATCCGGGTGACCCGCTTTGGACAGCCCGTCGCGGAAGTCATTCCGCCGTCGCCGGGAAAAACATCCGGAAGGCGGCTGGGAAGCATGGTCGGAACCGGGAAAATCGTGGGTGACATCGTTGGCCCCACCGGCAGTTGGGACGACTGGGAAGCCAACCGGTGAAACTGCTTCTCGACACTCACATCTGGCTCTGGAGCACACTCGAACCAGAGCGTCTTAGCCGCCGCGTGGACAAGGTGCTGGCAGATCCTGCGAATGAATTGTGGCTGTCTCCTATCAGCGTGGGGGAATTGATCGTGCTGCTTCGCAAGGGACGTCTTACGCTGCCGAACGACGTTGCCGCGTGGGTCGCCAAGACCATACAGGACTTGCAACTCACCGAAGCGCCCTTTACGGTTGAAGTGGCGCTCGCCATCGCATCAATAAACTTTCCACACGGCGATCCCGCCGACCACTTTCTCACGGCTACGGCAAAAGTGTTCGATCTAACACTCGTCACCGCGGATGAGCACCTGATAAACCTGCCTGGAATTCATGTGTTGTCGAATCGTTGAGTCCCTCACACCCTCTCAATCACCACGCCCTTCACCACCCACATCCTTAACCGGCCGGTCCTGCCGCCCGCGCGGGAGATTCAAAATCTTCGTCACTACATCCTCGCCGGGCTAGATTCTCACGACATTCTACCCAGACGCATGGGCGGTCGAACGAACAGCCTGATTGAAACCGGGAAGGGCACGACTTCCAGTGCATAATCGTCACTGAAGTCATGCCCTCCCGTATGCAATTTGTCTTCAACACCGAACGTTGCCGACTCTTGCGAGCGATACGCGGTCTGACATAGGCGAACAATTTGCGAAACTACTGCGCCCGGAATAAAATGTCCCAATGGTTTCTCCTCTCTCATGGGCGCACCCGCTAGTTGCCGATTGGTTCGTCAATAAGTTCGGGACGCCGACCGAGCCACAGGAGCTGGGCTGGCCGCACATCCTCGCCGGACGAACGACGCTGATCTCCGCGCCTACTGGCTCGGGCAAGACGCTGGCTGCATTTCTCGCCTGCATTGACCGGCTGGTGCGGAAGGCGCTCGCGGGCGATCTGCAAGACCGCACCGAAGTTCTCTACGTCTCGCCGCTCAAGGCCCTCGGCAACGACATTCAGAAGAACCTGGAAATTCCGCTTGGCGAAATTCTGCAGATGGCAGGTGAGCGCGGTTTCCTCATGCCGCAAATTCGCACTGCCGTCCGCACCGGTGACACGCTCATGCACGAGCGCCGGGCGATGCTCAAATGCCCTCCACATATTCTGGTCACAACGCCCGAGTCGCTCTACATTCTGCTCACGGCGGAAAAGAGCCGCGCCATATTACGCGACATCGAAACCGTCATTGTGGACGAAATCCATGCCGTGGCTGATGACAAGCGCGGCGCGCATCTGACTTTGTCGCTTGAACGTCTGGAGGCACTGACAAAACGCCCGGCGATCCGCATCGGCCTCTCGGCCACGCAGAAGCCGATCGAAGATGTCGCGCACTTTCTCGCCGGAAATGGCCGCCCCGATCCGGTCATCATCAACATCGGTCACAAGCGCACCCTCGATCTCGCGGTTGAGGTTCCGGCCACGCTGTTGGGGCCAATCGCCAGCAATGAAATGTGGGACGAAATCTACAACCGCATCGTCGAGCTTTCTGAACAACACCGCTCCACTCTGGTTTTCGTGAATACCCGCCGGCTAGTGGAGCGAATCGCACATCATTTGGCCGAGCGCCTTGGGGAAGAGAGCGTCGGAGCGCATCATGGGAGCTTGTCTCGCAAGCTTCGGCTCGCTGCGGAAAAAAAACTGAAAGAGGGACAGATCAAAGTCCTGGTTGCAACCGCTTCTCTCGAACTAGGCATTGATATCGGCACGGTTGACCTGGTGATCCAGATCAGCTCTCCTCGCTCGATTGCAGTTGCTTTGCAAAGAGTCGGTCGGTCCGGCCACTGGCGCGGCGCAGTTCCCAAGGGAAGATTCTTTGTCACCACGCGGGACGACCTTCTCGAATGTGCGGCGTTGGTTCGTGCGATCCGGCATGGGGAGCTTGACCGGTTGATGATTCCGGATGCTCCGCTGGATGTGCTCGCGCAGCAGATTGTGGCAATTTGCGCGGCGGGAAGGAGCAATGTCCGTGTGGCGCGGACATTCTTGTCCGCGAACTCAGGGGAGTCAGGAAGGCGAGAGTATTCGGACGAGCAATTATTTGATAAGGGAGCCTTGCTCTCGTCAGACGCGCAGGATCCGCTAACTGATTCTCGGACAGGAGTGTCCGAGCCACACGACCAGGGATGGGACGTGGACGAGCTTTTCGCTTTAGTCAAGCGTGCTTATCCGTATCGCGAACTCTCGCGCGAACTCTTTGACTCCATCGTCGAGATGCTTTCTGAAGGTATTGCGTCCCGCCGCGGACGTTATGGCGCTTACATCCATCACGATCGCGTAAACCGGAAAGTGCGGGCGCGCCGCGGAGCGCGTCTTGCAGCGATCACCAGCGGGGGAGCGATACCCGAGACTGCCTTGTTCACGGTGGTCGCCGAGCCAGAGGGCATTGTTGTCGGCACGCTCGATGAAGATTTCGCAGTTGAGAGTAATGCCGGCGACATCATGCTGCTGGGCAATACCTCGTGGCGAATTCGGCGCGTGGAAGGGAAGTCAGGACGCGTGCTGGTCGAAGACGCCCACGGTGCGCCGCCCAGTGTTCCCTTCTGGCGGGGGGAAGCTCCGGCGCGGACGGAAGAGCTGTCATTCCATTTGGCGGAATTGCGTCGGGAAATCAGTGAACGCCTGCCCGGGGTTTCTCCTCTGTGTACCTCTGTGCCCTCGGTGGTTAAGAGCTCTTCAACCTCAGAGGGCACAGAGGTACACAGAGGCAAGCTAGCTGAGACAGTCTCGTGGCTTGTGCAAGAGTGCGGCCTCGAACCATCAGCGGCAGAGCAGTCCATCCAATACATTCTCGAAGGCCGCGCAGTGCTTGGCGACGTTCCAACTCAAAGCACCATCATCGCCGAGCGTTTCTTCGACGAAGGCGGAGGAATGCAGCTCGTCATCCACGCTCCCTTTGGCGCACGCATCAACAAGGCCTGGGGACTGGCGCTGCGCAAACGCTTTTGCCGCAGTTTCAATTTCGAACTCCAGGCCGCAGCCACCGACAATGGCCTGAATATTGCGCTGGCAGAGCAGCACAGTTTTCCGCTGGCAGACGTGTTCCATTTCTTGAGCGCCGAAACCGTTCAACCAATCCTCGAGCAAGCCGCGCTGGCTTCGCCCATTTTCGGAACGCGCTGGCGCTGGGACGCTAACCGCGCGCTGGCGCTTCTCCGTTTTCAGGGCGGGAAGAAAGTGCCCCCGCAAATTCAGCGCATGCGCTCTGACGATCTGCTGGCCTCGGTCTTTCCCGATGTTGCCGCTTGCCAGGAAAACATTGCCGGGGACATTCAGATCCCAGATCATCCTCTGGTGAAGGAGGTCATGAAAGATGTCCTCACTGAGGCGATGGACATCGAAGGGATGAAAGAGCTTCTGCGCCGCATGCACGATGGCCGCATTCGTTGCATCGCCGTAGACACGCCGGTTCCGTCGCAGTTCTCCCATGAAATCCTGAACGCAAATCCTTACGCGTATCTCGATGACGCCCCGCTTGAAGAGCGACGTGCCCGCGCGGTTGAGATGCGGCGAATACTTCCTGAGTCAGTTCTAGAAGAAGTCGGCAAGCTGGATCCGGCAGCCATCGAACAGGTGAGAGAAGAAGCCTGGCCCGACGTGCGCGATGCAGACGAGTTACACGATGTGCTGCACACGCTGATTGCACTGCCCGCCGCTGGCACCTCCACTGTGGGGACGGGAGCGCTTGCCCATCCATCGGAGCAAAGGTCCGCGCCCATCGTCGATGAGCTAGCCCGTGCCACCTCTGATTGGCAGCCGCTTTTTGAAATGCTCGGGCGCGAACGCCGGGCCATGAGCGCAAGCCACGACGGCAAACAATTCTGGATCGCCGCCGAACGCGCGAAGACTTTCTCGCTACTGTTTCCGGACGCGACCTTCGATGCTACTCCCGCAGAAATTGCTCAGACATCTCCTTCAAAAGACGATTCTCAGTTGTCTCTAGTGGGCGGCTGGATGGGGCACATTGGTCCCGTAACCGCAAATGCTCTGGGCGAATTGCTTAGCATTCCTGCGCAGGAAATTGAAAAGGCTCTTCTGCGGCTGGAAGCCAGCGGCGCCATCCTGCGGGGGAAGTTCACCGATCCGGGGATTCGCGAAACCGAATGGTGTGATCGCCGCCTGCTCGCCCGCATCCATCGGCTCACCGTCGCGACCCTTCGAAAGGAGATTGAGCCTGTCACCGCCGCGCAATTCATGCGTTGGTTGCTGCGCTGGCAGCACGTTGCCCCAGGGTCGCAGGTGCAGGGCGAGCGGTCTACCCTGGAAGTCCTGCGCCAGTTGCAGGGCTTCGAAATTCCCGCCAATGCTTGGGAGCGGCAAGTCCTGGCGCACCGCATTGCTGATTACGATCCGAAATGGCTCGACCAGCTTTGCCTCACCGGCGCGGTCGGCTGGGGAAGGCTGTCGCCGCATCCCGCAACAATTTACACTCCCAACGACACATCGAATGGGAACCAACCGAATCGGCGGCGTGTGATTCCGACCAGTGTTGCTCCCGTCACTTTTTTCATTCGTGAAGAGGCTGATTGGATGGTGCCGCACTCTTCACTAGGCGATGCGCGAGGGCTGAGTGCCGGCGGCAGCCAAGTGCTGGAGTTTCTCCGCCAGCGCGGAGCGTCGTTCTTTCCCGACATCGTGCGCGCGACTGGCAAGCTCAAAGCGGAGATTGAAACCGCGCTCTGGGAACTTGTCGCCGCCGGTCTGGTCACCGCCGACGGTTTCGACAACTTACGCTCACTGATCGATCCCAAGCGTCGTGCCGGGCAAGGCAGCGGTCGCGGAGCTCGTCCGCGCCACAACGCCGGACGATGGGCAGTCTTGCACACTGATTCAGCCATCGAGCGCGATCGCGCCGTCGAAGCCACTTGCTGGATGCTGCTAAAGCGATATGGAGTAGTCTTCCGCGATCTGCTTGCCCGCGAGACCAATCTTCCGAAATGGCGCGAGCTTCAAATCGCAGTTCGCAGACTCGAAGCCCGCGGTGAAATTCGTGGCGGCCGTTTTGTGGATGGATTCCTTGGCGAGCAGTTCGCTTTGCCGGTAGCAGTGGAATCCTTGCGCGCCACCCGCAAGCTGCCGCCAACTGGCGAGACGATCACCATTTCTGCCGCCGATCCACTAAACCTGGTGGGGATAGTTGTTCCCGGCGAAAGGGTCCCCGCTATTTCGGGCCGGACGGTAAGTTATCGTGACGGGGTTGCCGTGGAGTCGGAGCAACATTCTGGGGCGAGACTGGCGGCAGTCTGACGCAAAAAATATCGGGACCTTGATGAGGGGGCCCCCAAGTTCCCGATAGCTCTCGTCCGGCAAACTCGCAGCGCTTCCCCACGCTATAACCCGACGGCGAGCCCCAACAGCTTTGCATGGACCATTCATTTGGCTGTTGCCTATTTGGTTTTTGTTACGAATTCGGAACAAGAATGAACGGTGAGGTCATGTTCAATCACCGGGTACCTTTAGTTTCAGTAGGATAGCTGGATCCAGATACACCCCGTGCCAGCGTATCGCCAGATGTAAATGAGGTCCGGTTGCGCGTCCCGTGCCGCCGCTTAACGCAATGACCTGCCCTGCCTGAATTTCTTCGCCTTCTTTGACTTTGAACTCCGACAAGTGCAGGTACAGACTCAACAAACCCTGGCCGTGGTCAATGACGACGCAATTCCCCTCAAAAAAGAGCGGTCTAGACAAGACCACCGTACCCCGATTCACGGCATGCACAGGGGTGCCTGCCGGGACTGCATAGTCCAGACCCTGGTGCCGGCTCTGAACTTGCTGGTTGAAGACGCGCGCGGTGCCGAAGATATCGGAAACGGGCGCCTCAACCGGAGCGGCGAATTGTCCTGTCCAGAGTCGCTGCGGATTTTCTGCGGCAAAAACTGTCTGCTTTACGTTCTTGTCCGCTGAGATCTCGCTGAGTTGCTCCGGACTTGGCTCGGTGTATTGTTTCGCGACCTTGACCGTAATCTTTGGATAAACTGCCCGGGAAATCTTTATTCTTTGCAGCGTCTCAACCGACTTGCCACCAGCAAGGGTTTCGGTCAGCCGCAGATCATAATTTCCGGGAGCAGTCTCCAGCGAGACTCCGGCTAGCCCGTACCAGAAGTTAGTCTTTGCCGCTCGAAAAAAAATCACTTCATGATTCATCCATACGGCTGACACCAACTCTGCGCTGGCCAGTGCCGATACCTGAAATAAAATCGGAGATCCGCTGACAGGTCTGGACGGTTGCCACCGGATCTGCGACTTCAGTGCGACCTGTTGAGTGGCAGAAAAGGCACCTTGAGTTAGCACAAGTAAGAGAAGTACAAGCGCCGCCTTCGCGAAAACCCGTATTGCGGTAGTTCCTACCATGGCATTGACTACATAGTAATCAGGAAAACTCTGTATAGCAAAAGGTGAACAGCTGCAAGAGTATGTAGGAGCAACATCTTGCCAGTGATGGCGTTGTTGCTTTGTGTCGAACGATTAAAAGATAAGGAACGAACGCGGGCAACTTACCATCGATGGTCTCTCGCGCCACGGAGGCCGGGATCTATGTCACTACTCTCCAAACCCAAAATATTGATCGCAACTCTGGCGGCCCTCGGAGCCGCCTTACTATTTGTGCTGAATCCAAGGATAGTTTCCGGGATTGCATCCTCTTACGGATGGGCCCATGCCTACTGCTATTTGAATAATAGCCGGTTGGTTTGGCTGCGCGTGATTTCGGATTCGGCCATTTATGTGTCTTATCTGGCGAGCTCCGTTGTGACCGCTGTAGCCCTGCCGCCGCTTCTGCCCAAGGGGAAAGAGTTTATAGAGGCGGCAACATCGCCCAATGAACCGCACTCGAGACTTGAGGAGGGCACATCGGAGCTGGTACGCGCCAACGAAATGCTGCATCGTGAAATCAAGAAGCGCGTCCAGACCGAAGAAATGTTACGCAAGCTTTCAGGACGCGTGCTGACACTGCAGGATGACGAGCGGCGCCGCCTGGGACGCGAACTTCACGACAGCGCCGGCCAATTGCTGGCAGCTCTGCACATCAACCTGGGGATCATTGCGCAATGGACCAAGGATGACCCGAGGGTTTCTGCAAAGGTGGCCGACTCCGCTGCCCTCGCAGACCAGGCGATTACAGAAATCCGGACACTTTCGTACCTTTTGCACCCGCCCATGCTCGATGAAACCGGACTCGCCAGCGCGGTGGAATGGTACGTTCGCGGATTCAGCGAACGCAGCAAGATTGCGGTCGCCCTGGAGGTCGATCCCGGCCTGCGCCGCTTTCCCCGGGATGTGGAGACTGCGATTTTCCGCATTATTCAGGAATGCCTGGTGAATATTCATCGCCACTCCGGCAGTCGGACTGCGTTTATTTCTCTAAAGTCGATTGCCGCAGGGGCCGCGCTGACCATCAGCGACGAAGGCCGTGGAATCCCTCCGGAAATTCTTATGGAAGACGGACTTGGTGATCTAGGCGTAGGAATTCGCGGCATGCGGGAGAGGGCCAGACAACTCGGAGGCTTGCTCGAGATTCGCTGCGCGAATCCCGGCACGCTGGTCGAGGTGAATCTGCCAGCGCTCAAGTCGGCCGCAAGCCGGCCGGCAGCCCTGGGCGAGGCAGCGGGTTAGGTGCTTGTGCTAGTATTACGGCTCGAATTGAGGTTTCCATCAACGTGTAACGCTGCGCGCCGGCGACTCATCATAGCGGAGCCAGATGAAAGACACTTTGGGAGTCCTGCTGGCCGGAGGAGCGGGAGAGCGGCTTTATCCCCTCACCCGTGACCGCGCCAAGCCTGCCGTGACCTTCGGCGGCATTTACCGCATCATCGATATCACCCTCTCTAATTGCATTAACTCCGATCTACGCCGGGTTTACATTCTCACTCAGTACAAGGCCCTCTCGCTGAACCGGCATATCCGCGAAGGCTGGAACATTGTTGCCCGCGAACTAGGGGAATTCATTGAAGTGCTTCCGCCCATGAAGCGGGTCAGCGACCAGTGGTACCAGGGCACCGCCGACGCGGTTTACCAAAACATTTACTCCATCGGCTCCGAACAGCCACGATACGTGATGATCCTTTCCGGCGACCACATCTACAAGATGAATTATGACCTCATGTTGCGGCAGCACGTTGATTCGGGCGCGGATGTGACGCTGGGCACCATCCAAATCAATCCTGACGAAACCTATCGCTTTGGTGTCATGGCGATTGATTCCGACTATCGCGTAACCGGGTTCGAGGAGAAGCCTACATTCACCAAGCTGCGCTCTCCCTACAATCCCGACAAAGTTTCCGCGTCCATGGGCATTTATCTCTTTAATACTGATGTGCTGATCCCCATTTTGTTGAAGGACGCGGAAGACGAGCACTCCAGCCACGACTTCGGCAAAGACATCCTGCCAAAAATGGTGGATGACTACCGCGTATATTCGTTCGACTTCGTGGATGAAAACAAGAAAGAGGCGCTTTACTGGCGAGATGTTGGAACTCTGGAGGCCTACTACGAAGCCAACATGGACGTGGTCTCGGTTTCGCCGGTTTTCAATCTGTATGACGAAGCCTGGCCTATCCGTACCCACCAGCGCCAGTATCCTCCGGCCAAATTTGTATTCGAAGAAGCCGGCCGCACTGGGCAGGCCCTGGACTCGATCGTCTCTGCCGGGTGCATCGTCTCCGGAGGAACGGTTCGTTATAGCGTGCTCTCACCTGACGTGCGGGTGAACTCTTACACCGAAGTGGACTCCAGCATCATGTTTTCGCACGTTAATATAGGACGCCACTGCCGCATTCGACGCGCCATCGTGGACCGCGATGTGCACATACCCGAGGGCACGACGATCGGTTTCGATCCCGAATCCGACCGCCAGAAATACTTCGTTACCGACAGTGGCATCACCGTAGTCACGCGCGACTATTCGCTGTTTGAGAATCCGGTCACCGTGGATTACTTCACCAGCGAGTGAAGACCTTCTTTGTCTGAATTTCCCCGCTTCCTGTCCGATCGGATTCCGGTCATTTCACGACTGCAAGATTATTCGTGACCGAGAACACTCCTGAAACACCGTTTGCGCGAAGGCCTGCTACATTCTTGTCGGCGGCGTTGTCTACTACGCCTTCGAGAGTGGCGTGTCCGCCCTTCACAATAATGCGGATGGGCTTAATCACACCTAATGCGTACTTCTGCAGAGGCGGATAGCCGTAAATGGCGCGATAGAGCCTGAGGCGCAACCGGTCATCCATCGGCGAAGGCGGAAGCACTTCGATCTGGTTGTCAACTTTTTCTACGCCCTCAATCTTTTTGACCACATTCTCCGCGTCAGATTTCATCGTGGGTCGTGTGACCTGACCAAACAAGGTGACGTTGTAACCGTCGACTTTGTAGGCCAGATTGTCGAAAACATCCAGATAGGGCAACATCACCAGTTCGTGCCGCACTTCTCTCTGGATACGTTCCACAGCTTTTTGTGACGGCTCCTGTTGCGCTTGGCCGGCTGCCAGAGTGCAGGCAGCGACCATCGCGGCGAAAACTGCGATTGGGTACCTGGTCTTCATAATCGTTACCCTCCTTTACGCCCCCGCAAACTCTGCTGCCACACCGCACATTTGATGCAGAAAGTTTGCCCATGCGGAGATTTTTCCCTTCACTGTCCTCCTGGCAAATCCTGAGGCTGGGAACGGTTGGCGGCCTACTGGCCCGCAGCCTGCACGCGTGCGCCTCGCAGCGGCTGGCTTGTGAAAACGCCTCGCCACGACAGCCCAAGCTCGGTCAGGATGAGCGTCATCACCAAGAGCGTCCAGAGTACTGGCGCCGACGCGGCGCCTCCCAGGCGCTGGATGATAGGCAACGCAAACGCAACCCGGGCGGTCACAAAAATGGTTGTGACGGCATAGCTGCGGATCATCCATTGGCGGTGCTGCTGGTAGTTGCCGTTCATGACTGAAGCAAAGGCTGTCCAGCCGCAGAGCAGCCATGTGATCGCAATCACATAGGTGAACACTCTCAGCGGCGGAGTACTGTGGACGGTGGCGATATACATGCCCATTAGTGCAGCGACGCTAATTCCGCCGAGGTAAAAGCCTCCCATAACGCGATGGACGCGCACGTGCTTTTGCCGGAACCGCGAGGAGAGCTGCCACGGCCCAATCAGCAGCGCCGTTAGTCCGCCAAGGCCGTGTGGAATAAGCAGCCAGCGAACCGGGAGGTAGTAGGTCCAGTCCGGATGCGAATGGTCAATGATGAAGCGCTCATTGTGCCAGAGGACAAAAAGGAACATAGCGCCGAGCGCCGAAAACAGAAGGTATTTGAAGCGGCTTTGCGGACGACGAACAACAACCGCGGACGAAGTGGCCATGGCGTTCTCCAACCTAGAGGTGTCCGGAAGGGCCCGGAAAATGGGCTGAGTATAGCATGCGCTGAAGTCCCCGGACGCTCCTGGGAAACGGGAAACTTCCTTCGCCGGGCGGCGGCTACCATAGCTCGATCTGAAATTTCCGATAGCTATTGATCAATTCAAAATCGGCGCGGTTGGAGGTCACCACCCGGGCGCCGTGAGACCGCGCGGTGAGCGCGATGAGTACGTCGAAATGCAGATCTCGCAATTTGTCCGGCGCGAACCCTTTATCCGCGTATATCTTCCCCAGGATTTGACCCGACTCCAGCCAGGTCTTTTCCGAGGGAGTCAGAATGGGATGGTTTCTTTGTAACGCCCGCAGAAACTCAGCCTCCGCCGGCCTTGTAGCGCCGCGCCACAATTCCGCGAGAACTACAGCCGATGTCCGGATGAGGCCGGTGACCGATTCAATTCTTTGTTGGTGCAGGCCTGCGCGCAAGTGGTCAATAAAGATAGAGGTGTCGAAAATGACGAAGTCACTCACCGTGACCGGCGAACGAGAGCTTCCCACCGTGCTTCTTCATTAGATTTTTGAACCGTTTTAGCGCCACAACTTCCCTGAGCGCCACATGCACTGCCTCCGTCCGGGACTTTACTCCCAGAATCTTCGCAGCTTCGTCGGCTAGAGTGGTGTCCAGCCTTATCGATGTCATTGTCACAGCCATGCGCCACCTCTGTATTGTGTATATACAGGATAACTAAATCGCATATACAAGATCAAGCGCGTTCCAAGGGGCTTCTAGGACGCCCGATTTTCTCGAGTCAGCCGGTGAGTTCGCCTGTGTTACATTCAAAACTCTGTGGATGCCGCCATCCGTACCGAAGGCCTGACTCGCCGGTTCGGCGATTTCACCGCTGTCCAGGAGGTGAATCTGTTCGTCTCCCCGGGGCAGTTCTATGGTTTTCTTGGCCCCAATGGCGCAGGCAAATCTACCACCATCAAAATGTTGACCGGATTGCTCGCGCCCACTGCCGGACGCTTGCAGATCCTCGGCCTTGATCTCTCCACGCATCTGGTCGAGGTGAAGCGTCAGATCGGAGTGGTGCCCGAAGGGATGGCTTTGTTCGGACGCCTGACCGGCTCGGAATATTTGAATTTTGCGGGACGCATGTATGGCCTCAACCGCGATACCGCCGCGCAACGCGCAGCGGAACTGCTGGACTTCATGGAATTGTCAGGCCAACCAAAGACTTTGATTACCGACTATTCCCATGGCATGCAGAAAAAGCTTGCGATGGCGGCAGCGGTCATCCACGGTCCGAGGGTGCTCTTTCTCGACGAGCCGTTTGAAGGGGTGGACGCAGTCGCTTCGGGGACCCTCAAGGCCATGCTGCAACGCATGATCGCTCGTGGCGCAACCATCTTTCTTACCTCACACGTTTTGGAAATCGTGGAGCGGCTTTGCAGTCATGTCGGAATCATCAACCACGGCCGCCTGGTAGCACAGGGACCGCTCGATGAATTACGTTCGGGCGTCGTTGGAAGCGCGGTGCATCCCGGCCAGAAATTTACTCTTGAGGAATTCTTCCTTCACACCGTCGGCGGTTCGCGCACTGCTGCCCAGGAACTCTCATGGCTGGGTTGAGCTCCAGCTCTCGCGAACAGCTTCGCGCAATCGGCGGACTCCGCTGGCACCTTTTTATTAACTCGCTACGCTCTATCAGAGGCCGCGTGAATCTGGTCTCGCGCGTTTTTGCCGGGTTACTGGTGTTGGCAGCCGGGTTCGGAGGCGGCGCTGTTCTGGGAGCAATCGCATGGGGCAGCACTACCGATCACAAACAGGAATGGCTTTCGCTTTTATTTTGGCTCGTTTTCTTGTTCTGGCAACTCTTTCCGGTGATGGCGACAGCATTCAATGAGGACGTGGATACCTCAGCCTTGCTGCGCTTTCCCCTCAGTTATCCCACCTACTTTCTAGTGCGTTTGATTTACGGCGCGATGGACATCGCAACCGCACTGGGGACTCTCTGGTGTCTTGGAATTTTTATTGGAATCTGCGTCGCCGACCTGTGGCTCGCGCCGTGGGCGCTGCTTGTTATTTTGACTTTCGTCGCCTTCAACGTCCTGCTCGCCAGAATGATTTTCGTGTGGATTGAGCATTGGCTTTCACGCCGTCGCAGCAAAGAAGTGCTGGGAGTAATTTTCTTGCTGCTGCTCATCGGTTTTCAAGCCGCTGGCCCACTGCTCGGGCGGCTTAGTCAGAGGCCCGCGCAATACAAGTGGCATCTGCTGGCGCGGCTTATTCCACTGGAGCGCCAGCTTCCTCCTGGGCTGGCAGCATCGGCGGTCATAAATGGTGGAGAGAGGAGGAATCTCTCCGCGGTGGGCTCTCTGGCTTTCATGACGGTTTACGGCGCCATCGTATTTTCGATTCTGAGCTTCAGCTTGCTCAACCGGTACCGCGGTGAAAATCCCGCAGGTGGAGAAAAGCGCCGAACTCCGCAAGACATCGGCCCGGTTCGCCGCGGATGGAATCTTCCGGTGTTTTCCGGTCCGGTATCGGCGATCTTCGAAAAAGAGTTGCGCTACCTCTCGCGCAGCGGCCCAATGCTGTTCACTCTGATCATGCCCATGTTCATGGTGTTCATACTGTGGGGCGGAAGAAAAGGCTTCCTCAGTCAGCAAATGGGTTTTGTCTTTCCGGTAGGTGCCGCTTACAGCCTGCTGGTGATGACGAACCTCATTTACAACAACTTCGGGGGAGATGGCGGCGGCATTCAGTTCTTTCTGGTCTCGCCGGTTTCATTTCGCCGGATTGCGGCAGGGAAAAACCTCGCTCACGGTGCGATTCTTGCGTTCGATGTGCTCATTCTCTGGTTGGGCGTCTGCCTTATCTATCAGCCGCCGACTCCCAAGGTCATGGCCCTAACCCTTGCCTGGTATTTGTTCGCCGGGCCTTTGAACTTCACTGCTGGGAACCTGCTTTCCATCTATTCGCCCAAGCGCATCGACTACTCAACTTTCGGCCGCCAGCGGGCTTCCGCCAGCACTATCCTGGTGAGCCTCGCTGTCCAGTTGGCAGCGCTCGGGACAGGCGCGCTGTCTATCTTCATCGCGATCCATTATTACTCGAACCTTTGGATTGCTATTCTGATTCTAGCTGCGCTGGCAGGGCCTTCCATCGCAGGCTATTTCATCCTGCTTACCCGTATCGACGGTATCGCGATGGAGCGGCGCGAAGTGCTGGCGACCGAACTGTGCCGCGCCTAAGGCGGACCTCAGTTGGGGTTCCGACAATCTTAAGTTCCGCTGACTGGATGGAACTTCGCGGCCTTAGGGCTCGTATCTTGATAGTGAAATTGTTTCTGGCTTCCGGGGAGGCTCACATGCGCAGAATAATCAAGGCCGTCTTCTTTGCTGTATTTTTGCTGACATCTGCCATTGTCAGTCTAGGACAGAGCCCTGCTTCGAAGGACGCGCGCGGATTGCTGGTGGTGGTCTTCAAGGATGGCCACAGCCAGAGTTTTCCCCTGGCGGACATTGTTCGGATCGAACTCAGCGCCCCTGCCAGAATTGTTTTCCGAGACGGCCATCAGCAGAGCCTTGCGCTGAATGACACGTCACGCATCGAATTCGGCTCCTCTGCGGTGGGCGGTTCACTCATGGGCAAGAACCATTTCCTTGGTAAGTGGAAAGTGGGCGTGGGTGGTGGAGGAGGGCACTTCTTTATTACGCTGAAGGACGACGGTGAAGCCACGAAAACAATCGGCGCGAATCACGGCACCTGGACGGTGGTTGATGGCGAGGCGCGCATCTCCTGGAACGACGGCTGGCATGACGTCATACGTCGAGCCGGAACAGGACATGAGAAGGCTGCCTTCGAGCCCGGCAAAACGTTTTCCGATGAGCCGACCAATGTGGCTGACGCCACCCGCATTGACGGCGAACCCATCTAGGTTGCTCTCTAACCGAAAATGTAGGGGCAGGTGCCCTCACCTGCCCACCCCGAACGTCTGTGCTAAGGCAGGTCAGGACACCTGCCCCTACATGTACAATTTTACGTTTCAGCTTCTTAGCTGAACTTCAAGTGCTGCTTGCGCGTATCTTTGTGCGAGCCGGTTTGGGGCTGGTCTCAAGTCACTAGCGCTGTCCCATTCCGCAACCAATCCCGGGGAGTGAAATTTGGAAGACGCCCATGTGGCTGCTGTGCTCGTCCGTCGCTGCATTTCCGGCGACGCAGCCGCGTGGGAGGAGATTGTCCAACGCTATCACCGGCGCATCTACAACATTTGCTACCGGTTCGCTGGATCGGGCAACGACGCGGACGATTTGACGCAGGAGGTCTTCATCAAAATGTATCGCACGCTCAACTCCTACGATGTCGATCGGGGCGCGTTCATGACCTGGGTCACGACCGTCACTCGCAATCTCCTGGTGGACCATTTTCGCAAGACAAAACAGGAGCGCATGACCGATTCCTTGGATACGGTCTCCTCCGAGCGTGAAGATGCTATGCCGTTGTCGGAGCAGATCCCCGACCGCAGCCCCGCCCCAGACTCCCGGGTACAAAGCCGCGAAACCGGCGATACCGTTCACCAGGCCCTGCAGAAGCTTTCCCCGGAGCTGCGGGAAGCAGTGATTCTGCGTGACTTACAGGACATGGACTACCGCGAAATCGCTACGGTACTAAAGGTTCCCGAAGGTACTGTGAAATCTAGGATTAACCGGGGGCGTGCGGAACTTGCGCGCCTCCTCCAACGTACATATAGGCAGGTAATGTAATGACAGGCAAAGAACATAACGGAATGCAATGCGCGGAGTTCGACGCACTGCTTAGCCAGGCTATCGACGGCACCCTTGCGGGAGAAAGACTCGCGGCCTTCGAAACCCACGGACGCGAGTGCCAGATTTGTGGCCCTCTGGTTCAAGAAGCTGAAGCTGGCCGAAGCTGGCTAAAGTCTTTGAAGGAAGTAGATCCTTCCCCGGACCTGGTAACCAACATCCTGCTACGCACCAGTGGTGTGAGCACGGTCCGCTTACATGGGCGTGCCGGTACCGCAACAACGTCATGGATGGATCGAGTCGGGGAATGGATTAGTTTGCTGGTTTCTCCGATCGTCGCCGTGGCCCGCCAACCTAGATTTGCCATGTCGTTCGGCATGGCTTTTTTCAGCCTGTCAGTGACTCTCAGCTTGGCAGGCGTGAAGCTAAGCGATCTGCGACATCTCGACTTGCGTCCCAGCGCCGTCCGGCGCACGTATTACGAGACTTCAGGGCGAGTCGTGAAATATTACGAGAATATCCGTTTTGTGTATGAAATTGAATCTCGGGTGCGCCAGTTCAAGCAGGCCACAACTCCTCCTGAACAGCCATCCGAGCAACAGAACAACGATAGGAAGGACAAGAGCAAAAACAATACCAGTGGACAACCCGAACAAAAGCAGGAACGCAACTACAGCCGGGAAGGGAACCAGCCAGTGTTTGCTTCTCTCCCCAATGATCCACCTGTAGTGTCGGTGACCACATACAGGAGGTTCGTATGAACTGCGCTAACCATATACAAACTCCCGCAGCGGCCTACTGCCGCACTTGCGGCAAACCGCTTTGCACAAATTGCACTCGCCCGGTGATGGGCGTGATTTATTGCGAGAACTGCCTGGCGGAGAAAGTGTCCGGAACGGCGCCTTCGCAGATGGCCTATCAGCAGGGGACAAGTCAGGGACCAGGGGTGCGAGTGCCGCCGGGCTCAAGTGCGGGACCGAATCCTGCGCTGGCCGGCATCCTCGGCGCAATTCCATTCGGAGTGGGTGCCATTTACAACGGCCAGTACGCAAAAGGTCTGGCCCACTTGGGCATATTTATTTTGCTGGTGATCGGAGCAAACCAGCGCGATCCGCTGGACTGGATTTGTGGCATTGGAATCGCCGCATTCGTTATCTACCAGATCTTTGACTCGGTTCGCACGGCCAAAGCGATTCAAGCAAACCAGCCAGTCCCGGATCCCTTTGGCCTGGCGACGATGTTCAGCCCAGGAGACCGCACGGATTTCGCGAAGAGTGTCCCCACGGGTGCCGTGGTTCTGATCGCTCTCGGTGTGCTATTTCTGTTGCACAACCTCGGATTCTGGTTTGTCAGAGCAGACGTTGTATTGCCGGTCTTCCTCATAGCACTTGGTGTCTGGCTGTTTGCCCGTCGTGTTGAGGCGGGAGGACATACAAGTTGCGGCAAACGCGGGATTGTAGGTCCGGCCGTTCTTGTCACACTAGGTGTGCAGTTTTTGCTTAGCAACCTCGGAGTGATCTCGTTTGGCCGTACTCTGCCTGCACTCTTGATTGTGATTGGGGTAGCTTTGGTTATCCAACGCTCTTCCGCGACTACAGCTTACCCGTATACCCCGACTCAACCGCCACCGAGCTCGGGAGAGACACAGCCGCCCAGTACCTCAACAAGTGACGTAACACCGTCCACAGAGGTGAAAAATGGTTAGCACGGTACAAGTTCCGCCTCCCGCACCTCCCTCGAGGCCATCAAGGCCCCGGCGTTCGTTCGCGGGACCAGTGGTGCTGATTGTCCTGGGAGTTTGTTTCCTCCTTAGCAATATGGGGGTGATTTCCTGGAGCCATTTCGGTTTCTGGTTTTCGCGCGGCTGGCCAGTCCTGCTGATTCTCTGGGGAGTCATTAAACTGATCGAGTACCAGCAGGCGAACAGCGCCGGAGAACGGCCCCGAGGCATCGGAGCCGGCGGAGTGTTGCTGGTCGTTTTTCTTGTCGTCGCTGGCCTCATCACGACCGAGGCCTACCGCATGAACTGGCAGGAAATTCGCGATGAGATGCACATTGAAGGCGCCGACATCCCGTGGTGGGGGCATACCTACAACTACACAGACGAACTGCAACAAGCATTTCCCGCCGGCGGCAGTCTGCGCGTGACCAGCGAACGCGGCGCGATCAATGTGACTGCATCGAGTGACAATCAAATCCACATAACCGTCCACAAGCGCATCAACGCCGACCGACAGGAAGACGCAGACAACTGGAATAAATCCAGCCGACCGCAAATCACCGCAAGCGGCGGGGCCCTGACTTTGGATGCGAACACGCACGGCGCTGGCGATCACTGGGTGAGCAGCGATCTGGATATCGCTATTCCACGGAAAGCCTCCGTTGTGGCGTCGACTCGCCATGGCGATATCAGCATCATGGGCCGCGACGGAAATGCTGAAGTCACCAGCCAGAACGGCGACGTCTCGGTTACCGACCTCAACGGCACCCTGGTGCTGAATCTGGATCGGAGTTCCGCCCGGATTTCGCAGATTGCCAACGACGTTACTGTCCAGGGTCGCGCCAACGATGTTTCTCTCGAAGACGTGAAAGGCGCGGTTCGCCTCGATGGAGACTTCATGGAAAGCGTGAAGCTGTCTCGCATCGCCAAAACCGTCAGCTTCAAGAGCACGCGTACCGACATGGACTTCACCCAGCTCGAAGGCTTTCTGAACCTCGACTCTGGCGATCTGGAAGCCACCAGCATCACTGGGCCTCTGCGCCTGCGCACCCGTTCAAAAGACATTATGCTGAACGGCGTGTCGAGCGACGTGCATTTGGAAAACGAGAATGGGGCCGTCGAAATTCACTTGAATAAGCCGGGCAATCTGGAAGTAAAAAACAGCAAGGGCGACATCCGCATTTTCGTGCCCGAGAAATTCAGCTTTAAGGTGGATGCCCAGGCGCGCGATGGAGAAATCCAGACCGATTTCAGCGAACTCAAAATCGATAGCGGAGACAATCGCACGACCGCCAGCGGAAACGTGAACGGTGGCGGTGCTCACATGGTGCTGAATAACGAGCACGGCACCATTGAAATCCGTAAGGGAGCGGCGAGACTGCCCCCTCCCCCTGGTCCTAAAATGCCAAAACTGCCCAAGCCGCCAGCCGTTCCCGAGCCAACAGAAAACTAGACTTGTAAACATCAATGCCTCATCTTCTCGCGTTCTTCACGAGAGGGTGGGGACAACTCAAGCCGCGTGGCAGACGAGCTACAATTAATTTGGCGCTGTCGCCCCGGCATCCAGCATGAAGTCTCCCTCACCAACGGCTGAAGGTTTCAGGCTCATCTTTCGACGGCCAGCCATTCCATTTGCAGAGATTGCCTGGCGCTGGAGTTTCTTCGCCGCGATGTGGTTTCTCGGCGCGATGTTTCTCGTCGAGTACGTGGACAGCCTGACGGTGACCCGGCTAGAACGCCTCATGCTGGGAACGAACCAGCCAGTCCTGGTGCTGCGCGCGATTCACCGCATCTTTCAGGGAAGCGCGTTTCGCTTTACGAAAGCCGCAGTCCTGGTGGCGATTGCGCTGACCGTCGCCTGGATCGTACTGGCTTCGCTCGGCCGCGCGGCGACGGTCAGAGCATTGATTGACGAGTTCCGGATTGCGGGTTCCGCTGGCACACGCGGGGATTTCTTTTCCTTGATTTTCCTGAACTTCCTGCGGGCAGCAGTCACACTGGCTGCCGCGGCAAGCTGCCTTGGCGCGGTGCTGCTTGCAAGTTCAATCTGGGCGTCCACACATGTCTCTGTAGCGGACGCCACTCGACTCTGCTCTGCCCTGCTTTTCTTCACTTGCCTTGCCTGGGCGATCCTGAACTGGTTTCTGTCCACGGCTTCGGTCTTTGCGGTCATCGATCAGAGGGGTTCGCTGAACGCCATTGCCGCTGCGGTGCGTCTTTTCCAGGAACGGACAAGCCCAGTACTCGCCACAGGAACCTGGTTCGGATTGGCGCATCTCGGCGCGCTGCTGGCGGCTTTTGGAGCAGGCCTCACAGCCCTGACTGCAGTTGGCGCGTTGCGGCCTGGGCCAGTGCAATTCCTGGAATTCGTGATCGCTATCTTGTATTTCGGGGCTGCTGATTTTCTCTACGCCGGCAGGCTGGCGGCTTACGTCTCAATCATTGGAGGTGAAGCGATGCTCGATCCCGGTCAACCAGACAAGGGTCTGCCTGGCCCGACCGAGTCCTCGCCCGTCGACCAGAGTGAACTGATCATGAGCGACCTCCCATCGCCGGCAGGTTGACCTTGGTCTTTACAGGGCTGGGCCGATCTGAGAAACTCATCAGTGGAAACTCAATCGGTCGTTGTCCTCGATTTCGGGGCACAGTATTCGCAACTCATAGCCCGCCGCGTCCGCGAACAAAACGTCTTCTCTGCAGTCCTCCCTTGTAACGCGAAAATCGACGAAATTCGCAAGTACTCTCCGGTCGGAATCATTCTCTCCGGCGGCCCATCGTCGGTCTACGACCCGGATGCTCCCGCCGCCGACCCTCGCGTCTTCGAGCTGGGCCTGCCAGTGCTCGGAATCTGCTACGGATTGCAATTTATGGCGCATGCTCTTGGCGGCAAAGTGCGGGCAGCCGAGCGGCGCGAGTATGGACACGCGCAAGTTGAGTTGCTGGAGGATTCAGAGCTTTTTCGGGGCCTTCCAAGGTCGCTTGAAGTATGGATGTCACATGGTGACGAGGCGCTGGAGTTGCCGCACGGATTCAAGCTGATCGCGAAATCCCCTAACGCTGTGGCGGGAATTGAGAATGCCGGCAAAAAGTTGTTTGCAGTGCAGTTTCATCCCGAAGTCCGGCACACAAAGCTGGGCACCGAAATTCTGCGCAATTTCGTTCTTAACATCTGCCAGGCTAAGCCCACTTGGACGCCACAGCATTTCGTGGATGCGACCGTAGCTTCCGTACGGGAGCAAGTGGGCTCAGGGCGGGCCATTTGTGCCTTGTCGGGAGGTGTGGACTCTGCGGTGGCAGCGATATTGGTTGATCGCGCGCTGCGAGATGGGAACAAGTCACGCCTGACCAGCGTCTTCGTGAATAATGGAGTTCTACGCAAGAACGAATTTGAAAAAGTCAAGCAGAGCCTGCGCGACAAGCTGGGGCTGCGGGTGGTAGCTGTCGATGCGACCGAGCAGTTTCTGACCCGGCTTGCCGGCGTGACCGATCCCGAGAAGAAGCGAAAGATCATTGGTAACGAATTCATCGCGCTGTTCGACGAGGAAGCACATCGCATAGAAAAAAATGAAGGGGAAGTTCAGTGGCTGGTTCAAGGCACTCTATATCCTGATGTGATTGAGTCGGTCTCCGTGCGCGGGCCTTCACAGGTCATCAAGTCGCATCACAATGTCGGCGGGCTTCCCGAGAAAATGAAACTCAAACTGATCGAGCCGCTGAAAGAGCTGTTCAAAGACGAAGTCCGCAAAATCGGCCGCGACCTCGGAATGCCAGAGGAAATTCTGCAACGCCAACCGTTTCCAGGACCAGGCTTGGCGGTGCGAATCCTGGGTGAAGTCACTCCGGAGCGGCTGGAGATTCTGCGCGAATGCGATGACATCGTAGTGACCGAGATCAAGCGCGCCGGGCTTTATACGAAAATCTGGCAGTCGTTCGCTGTGCTCTTGCCAGTAATGTCGGTCGGCGTAATGGGCGACCAGCGGACCTACGCCTATACGTGCGCGATTCGGGCAGTGCATTCAGAAGATGGCATGACCGCGGATTGGGTTCCGCTGCCGCACGAAGTCCTGAAGACGATCTCTAGCCGCATCGTAAATGAGGTCCGCGGAGTGAACCGCGTGGTGTACGACATTACTTCTAAGCCGCCGGGGACGATTGAGTGGGAATAGTCACGCCAGATCTTTTCTCAACTCTCGGCGCAAAATCTTTCCCGAAGGGGTCTTAGGGACGGCTTCGATAAAGCGCACTTCTCGCGGTTGCTTGTAATACGCTAGGCGGCTCGCCACGAAGGCGCAGAGTTCTCCATCGAGTCCCACCGTCGACGCCGATCCATCGCGAGCCACCACAAAAGCGACGGGGATTTCACCAGCCGCAGGGTCGGGGCGTCCGACAACGCAACAGTCGCGTACCGCTGGATGCTCGAGCAGCACCGCTTCAATTTCCGCTGGAGCCAGGGAAAAACCCTTGTACTTGATCATCTCTTTGCAGCGGTCGACAACGTAATAAAAGCCAGCAGAGTCGCGGGTGACGATATCTCCCGACCAATACCAGCCATCGCGAAGTACAGCGGCAGTTGCGTCTGGCGCCTTCCAGTAGCCCAGCATAAATTGCGGGCCGCGCATAAGCAGTTCGCCAGGTTCGCCCGGACCTGCCGGGTCGCCCGCCAGATTAAGTATCCGGCATTCAGTCTTCGCCACTGGCGTCCCTATGGATTCCGGTTTGTAGCGCTCAGGATCGAGATAACCGATATGAGTCACGGGAGAGGCCTCGGTCATTCCGTATCCTTGGGTGATCGGCACTCCAGTAAGCGCAGTGAAGCGGCGAGCCAGTTCGGGCGCCAGTGGCGCGGCTCCGGATTTCAACCGCTGCAGGCAATGTGATTTGGGGAACAGTCCGGCTTCTGCCGCTTGCACTAACGCGAGCAGCGCCGGTGGCGCAACCAGCGTGTAAGTGACTCTCTCCTCTACCAGCAGATCAACAACTCGTTGCGCGTTGAAGCGAGGCATCAGAACAATTGTCGCGCCTAGCACCAGACAAGGGTTCAGCGCAACGTTGAGTCCATAGATATGGTAGAGCGGAAGAAAACACAGAAGGATGTCTTCTTCCGCGATCGGATACGTATCCGGGCCAACAAGTTGAAATATGTTTGCCACCAGATTGAAGTGGCTCAGCATGACTCCCTTAGGCAGGCCGGTGGTGCCACTCGAGTAAGGAAGTGCGGCGAGAGCCTGGTCAGAAGGCATTGCTGAGGAAGGCAGAGTTGTGGCCCTCCGCTGCAATAGCGAGGAAAACATCTCTGACCCGGGCAAATTTTGGCGAGTGGTAAAGACCCCGCGCAAGCCGGGAATGCCTCCGAGATTGACGCCCTCAAGCTGCGGACCGTCGCTCACCAGCAGGACTGCGTCTGAGTTCTCTAGTTGGTAGCGGATTTCCCGCTCATGGTAGGCGGGATTGAGTGGCGTCGGGACGGCCCCGGCAAGCGTCGTCGCGTGATAGGCGGCGCAGAATTCCCAGGAATTCTGCAAGCAGATGGCCACGACCTCGCCAGGCTTGACCCCCGCGGCGACGAACCCGCGTGCCAGTGCCTCCACGATCTCGCCATATTCGGCGTAGGAGATGCGGCGATGGCAGGAAGAGTCGACGATGGCTGTTTTATGCGCGAAACGCCGGCAGCTTTCGAGAATCAGATCATGTAAGAAGACGCCATGCGGGTCGGCGTAGAGTTCGGTCCGCGACATGCCGGATGATTCTAACCTGTGACGAGACCAATACGGAGAATATCCCTATCGCTCGATTAAGCGCCTCGATATCGCTGTAACCGCCTTTCGCGGACTGACTCGCAGGGACTCCGCCAGCAGCCAATTTCTGAATCCTGAAATCACTAAAGTCTTGCCTTTCATCAAACCTCGATAGCCGTCTCGCGCGACGGTCTTCGCATCCATCGGGCGCATTTGCCGGAACAAGCGTGTTTGTTCCATCCCAGCGCGCTTTTGAAATTCAGTATCCGTAACCCCGGGGCAGAGGCAGGTTACTGTTACGCCGGTTCCCTTTAATTCATTCGTAAGTGCCTCGGAGAAGGAAATCACGTAAGCCTTGGTCGCGTAATAGACCGCCATCAACGGGCCGGGCTGGAATCCGGCGGTTGAGGCGACATTAAGAATCTTGCCTGATTTTTGCTCAAGCATCGGGCCAAGGAAGAGCTTTGTGAGGTGTGTCAACGCCGTAATGTTGAGCTGAATCTGCCCGAGGCTCTCTTCCAGCGGAACTTCGGCAAACGCGCCGAGCTTGCCATACCCGGCGTTGTTCACGATGATATCCACGGAAATGTTCTCTCGCGCCAGTTGGTCGAAGACAAACGGAGGAGCAGAGGCTGCCGTCAAATCGAGAGGAAAAGATCGGGCGCTAACCGCGAACTGGCGCTGCAACTCGTCCGCGAATTGAGCGAGCCTCGATCCGTCTCGAGCGACAAGAATCAAGTCGTAGTGGTCCCTAGCGAAAAGCTTGGCGAGTTCGCGCCCAATGCCGGCAGAAGCGCCCGTGATGAGTGCGGTTTGATGCTTAGTATTCATCGAGTTAAGAGATGAACAGCGGCCGGCGGAGGACGGAATTTAATTCCCGAGATCGCAGAAGAAATGCTGGTGTGGGGAGGAAGAACCACAACGAAGAACTGGAAAAGCCCCGACAAGTCAACCTGAGTGCCTGCCAGAACATCCAAAGCCCACCTCCAGGAGGACAGAATGCCCGACTCGACGCAGCCGCAACCGATCAGCAGTACCTCGAACCGCTGGGGCGTTGCCCTGGCCGGAGTCATCATGCAGGTCGCACTCGGCGCGGTTTATGCCTGGAGCGTATTTCGCATTCCGCTGACCAAGGCCTTCGGCTGGACCATTTCCCAGGTCACGTTTACGTTCACTCTGGCGATTCTGATGCTGGGTTTCGCGGCGTTTGTGGGCGGATTATGGATGAGGAAATCCGGTCCCCGCCGGGTCGCCATTGTCGCCGGAATTTTTTACGGCGCTGGCGTTTTCCTGGCGAGCTTCTCGGCGGGACATCTGTACTGGCTTTACTTCTCCTATGGATTTCTGGGAGGGATCGGTCTAGGGCTCGGCTACATTGTGCCGGTGGCCACGCTGGTCAAATGGTTCCCTGACAAGCGAGGGATGATCACCGGAATTGCTGTGGCTGGATTCGGCGCTGGAGCGCTTATCACCGCTCCCATTGCCAGCCGGCTGATCGGCAGCATCGGCGTGTTGAAGACTTTTGCCGTGCTTGGGATCGTTTACTTGGTCGCCGTGACCGTGCCCGCGATCTTCATGAAAGAACCGCCCGCGGGATACCGTCCGCCGGGCTGGCAGCCATCGGAGGCGCAGAAGCGGCAGCGCTCCGGCACGGACTACACGCTTTCACAAGCACTCGGACGCTGGCAATGGTATGCGCTCTGGGCGATGCTCTTCCTCAACACCTCAGCTGGCATTTCGATCATTTCACAAGCAGCTCCCATGGCCCAGGAGATCACGGGTGTGACTGCGGCGGTGGCGGCCGGAATGGTGGGCATCATCTCGATTGCGAACGGCGCCGGGCGGTTTCTCTGGGCCTGGTTCTCTGACTTGGTAGGCCGCCGCGCAGTTTTCCTTGCGATGTTTCTTCTGCAAGCAGTTCTGTTTTGGGTGATGACCGATGTGTCCGGTTTCCCGGCCTTCACCGCTCTGGCTTTTGGCATCCTGCTCTGCTACGGCGGCGGATTCGGCACCATGCCAGCCTGCGCCGCCGATTATTTCGGCCCCGAAAACGTCGGATCAATCTATGGCCTGATGCTCACCGCTTGGGGATTCGCAGGTGTGCTCGGGCCCACGCTGATCGCGCGCATCCGCCAGAGCAGCGGGCATTACACCCAGGCGCTACACATGATCTCTATTATTGTGCTGGCCAGCGCGATCCTTCCGCTGATTACGCGCCCACCAAGAGCAGAAGAGAAGGAAAAGGAAAAGAGGCTCAGAGCGGCGTAAAAATCAGAATCCTATAACCACAAAGGACACCCTTCGGGTTCGCTCACGACTGGCTACGTCACCCGAATAGCCGGGACTACAGGTTTTCCTTCGTGAACCTTAGTGTCCTTCGTGGTTGATGCTTTTTACGCCAGCACCGGTTCCACATCGTAGAGCGGGAACCATGAAGTCGCGGTCTTCAGCTTGTCATTGACGTTTTTGATGTTCTTCAGGCCTTCAGTCTCGAGCCATTGGCGGAATGCGACAGCACCCTGTTTGGCATAAACCGGAATACCTTCTTTCCAAGTAGCCCGTCCGCAGAGCACGCCGTTGAACTTCACGCCAGTTTCGCCAGCTAGCTCAAGCGTCTCGCTGAATTCTCGGTTGCTGACTCCTGCCGAGAGATAGATAAACGGCTTGGTGGTGACGCTCGCAGCCTTGTGGAACAGGTCGATTGCTTCTTGTTTGGTGTAAGCCTTCTGTCCCGCGAACGATTTCGTTCCTTCCACAAACTTCATATTCACCGGAACTTCGACTTTGAGCACGTCAACACCATAGCGATCTTTGGTGAATTCCCGCATGCTTTCGGTGACGATGTGAGGCTTCTTTTTTGCGTAGTCGAGCGCCTTCTCGTCAGCGCCTTCTTCGTATCCAACGAATTCGAGGAAGAAGGGAATGTCATTGGCGCGGCACTCGTCGCCGATACGCTCTACCCAAGCGTGCTTCTTGTCATTCACATCTTTGGGATCGTAGGGAGTGTAGTAGAGAAGGATCTTTACGCAGTCGGCGCCAGCTTCCTTCAAACGGCGGGCAGACCAGTGGTCGAGCAAGTCGCCTAGCCGGCCAGGGCCGGTTTTGTCGTATCCGGTTTTTTCGTACGCGAGCAGCAGCCCAGCATTCTTGGCGCGGCACTTGGAGGCGGGCAGTCCCCACTCAGGATCGAGCAGAATGGCGCTGGCGTGTGGGGTCAGGACTTCGGTCACCAGCGACTTGAATTCTTCCATCATGGCGTCGGTGATTTCGCCGCCCTTTTCCTTGGCCAAAGACTTTTGTAGTGAGCCACGCTGGTCCATGGCCGCCGCAGCGATCACGCCTCGTTTGTCCGACACCCGTTGCAGGCCCGCACGTTTTCCGGGCGTAAGCTTCATAAGTCCTCCGATAAGTGCGTTGGAATGGATTGCCGGCCAAACAAAGGGGACGGCTAATTATTGTAATACGTTGAGACCTCTGAATGGTCGGTGTCGGTGTAGAGCTTCCTCACGACCTCAGTAACGCCCCAATGTCCCTTCTGCCTTGCATCACATGGAGAATCAGCACATCGTTTTTCTCGACCCGAATAGATGATCACCTACTCGCCTACCGCAAGACTACGCAGACTTGGACGCAAATCTTCGTCCCGTCGGCGACCGGTGTGAGGATGCCGGGCAAGCACGAAAAAACGCTGAGTAATCGAATCAATGAGTCGGTCCGGAATTTGGATGCTGCCGCCTTCTCTCGCGGCGTAGTACCAGATATCGTCAAGTTCGGCAGCGGCTTGGGGTGCAACGCGATGCGCCATCAGCGGGAAGAGGTCTGCTCCGAGGCGACGCGGGTGCGACCACGTTGTTTCACTTCTTGGGCCAACTGTCGCATGGATTCCTGAGTGATATCATGCCCCTCGCCGTGTGCGAGGGAAGCCTCTGCAGCATCGACGGCCGTGAGAATTTCCGCGCGGGCGCGCTCACGCTCTTCCCAGAGAGACAAAGCCTCCTGGACAGCCTCTTCTTCGCGGTGCAATCGTCCGCGCGCAATTGCCTGGCGGACGAAGGCTTTTTGATCGGGCGTGAGATGTGCTTCCATCGTTTTAAGGGTAGGCGCGCGCGTGGCAGGGTGTCAACGGGACTTCGCGGGCGGGGCGCCGCGCTACACTGGGCCACTTTCGATATACTAAAGACGTATGCCGATACTGAAAGACATTGCTGCTATCGCCAAGGGAATGAGCATCACCTTTATGGAGATGTTCCAGCCGACGATTGTGGAGAACTATCCTGATGGCCCGGGACCGCTGCGTGGGGCTAAGTTTCAGGAACGGTATCGCGGCACGCATGTATTGCAGCGGGATGAAAGCGGGCTGGAAAAATGCGTTGCGTGCTTCCTGTGCGCGGCGAACTGCCCGGCGAACTGCATTTATATCGAGGCCGCGGAAAACACGGCCGAGCACCGGGTGAGCGGTGCTGAGCGATACGCGAAGGTTTATAACATTGACTACAATCGCTGCATCTTTTGCGGATATTGCGTGGAAGCTTGCCCGACCGATGCGATCACGCACGGCCATGGATTTGAGCTGGCAACTTTCAGCGCCACGAATTTGATTTACCGCAAAGAGCAATTGCTTGCAGCTAAGCCAGCGCATTTGGGAGCGAATCCAGTGTTCAATTCCGCAGATGTGGCGGTCGGAGCGCCCGCAGAAGTCGCTCCAGGAGAATAAGCGTTCAATAGCTTTGGTGGATTTATGACGCCGGTCCAATAAAGGGCCGGCGTTCGTGTATGAAATGCAGCCTCCAGCTGCTAGCTTCTAGCCACTAGCAATCAAATCCCGCTTGTCCTGTTAGAGGCTAGTAGCTAGAAGCTAGAAGCTGATGTCCAACTTTCTCCAAACCGTGCGCGAACGCGTCGTCATTTACGACGGGGCGATGGGGACCAACATCCAGAAGCGCAATCCCACCCTGGACGATTACTGGGGCAAGGAGAATTGCAGCGAAGTGCTGGTGTTGAGCCGCCCTGACATCATTCGGAACATTCACGCCTCCTTCTTCAACGTCGGCTGCGACATTGTTGAAACAAACACATTCGGCGCAACCCGCATTGTGCTTGGGGAGTTCGGCCTGCAGGACCGGGTCACCGAAATCAATCTCACTGCCGTCAAGTTGGCCAAGGAAGTTGCTCAACAGTTTGCCACGAGCGAAAGGCCTCGCTTCGTTGCCGGCTCGATTGGGCCGACCACCAAGCTGCCCTCCCTCGGGCACATCAGCTTCGACGACATGGTCGCGGCCTATGAGGAGCAGGCCAGCGCCCTGATTGAAGGCGGCGTAGACGTTCTGTTGGTCGAGACCGCGCAGGATTTGTTGCAGGCGAAGATTGCCGCGATCGGCGTGCTTGAGGCCATGAAGAAGGCCGGCAAGCGGCTGCCGTTGCAGGTGCAGGTCACGCTACAAGAGTCCGGGACGATGCTCCTGGGTACCGAAATTGGCGCCGCCCTCACCGCGCTTGAGCCCCTCGATGTGGACATCATTGGAATGAATTGTGCCACCGGGCCAGCGGAGATGAATGATGCCGTACGTTACCTGGGCGCAAATTCCACTAAAGACATCTCCGTACTGCCAAATGCCGGCCTTCCGCAGAACGAAGGCGGTCATGCAGTTTACAAGCTAACGCCTGAGGAACTTGCTCAATACCACAAGCATTTTGTCCAGGACTACGGCGTGCGCATCGTCGGCGGATGCTGCGGAACTACGCCCGAGCATCTCAAAGCCGTAGTCGATGCAGTCTCGGGCATTGAGCCAGCGAAGAGAGAGGTGAAACCTATTGCCGCGGCTTCGAGCGCCTACACAACCGTTCCGCTCGATCTTGATCCCAAGCCGCTGATCGTCGCGGAGGAGATGAACACGACGACGCGCGTCGAGCATTTCAAGAACCTGGTGCGCGGCAAGAAGTACGACGACATTCTTGCCCTGGCGAAAAAGCTGGTGAACGAAGGCTCGCACATGCTCGACCTGTGCTGCGCCATCGTTGGCGAAGACGAGAAGGGATACATCACCTCGATTCTCGAGCGTATTGCGACGCGGGTACCGGCGCCGATTCTTGTGGATTCGACCGAAGCAGATGTCGTCGAAGAAGCGCTGAAACGCATTCCCGGCAAAGCGATTATCAACTCAATCAACTTGGAGGATGGCGAAAAGAGAACGTCGAAAGTTCTGCCGATGGCGAAGCGCTATGGCGCGGCCGTGATTGCACTAACCATCGATGAAGATGGGATGGGGCTGACTGCGGAGAAGAAGACTGCCATCGCCCATCGGATCTTCGATCTGGCGACGAAGAAGTACGGCATCCGCCCAGCTGACTTGATCTTCGATGCTTTGACGCTGCCGATTTCAACTGGCCAGGAGGAATATCGCACCGCGGGAATTGAGACTTTGAACGCCATAAAGCGCATCAAGAAGGAGCTTCCTGAAGTCAAGACCATTCTCGGTGTCAGCAATATTTCTTTCGGCTTGGACGTGTATTCGCGACGTGTGCTGAACAGCGTTTTCATGCACGAAGCGGTAAACCATGGCCTTGACATGGCCATCGTGAATTACACCAAAATCTATCCGTTGTACAAAATTCCTCAAGAAGAAGTTGAACTTGCACGCAAACTTATTTATCGCGACGAATCCGCCGGCGATCCGTTGCAGATTTACATGCAGCATTTCGCGGGAACAAAAGGCAAAGCCCAGGCCGCGACGGCTGCGCATGTCGAGACTCTGTCCGTCGAAGACAAATTGAAGTACGGGATCATCAACGGAGAAAAATCTGTCGGTGAGGGCGCAGGCAAGCTGACGCTGGAACAATTGCTTGATCAAGCACTCGAACAATATTCGCCGCTGGAGCTCATCAATACCGTCCTGCTCGACGGAATGAAGACGGTGGGCGATCTCTTTGGCGCGCGCAAGATGCAATTACCATCGGTGCTCGATTCGGCAGGCGTGATGAAGCAGGCGGTCGCGTATCTCGAACCTAAGATGGAAAAGAAATCCGGGGCATCGCAAAAGGGCACAATTGTAATCGCTACGGTGAAAGGCGACGTGCACGACATTGGTAAGAACCTGGTGGACATCATTCTTTCAAATAACGGATACCGGGTAATCAACCTCGGAATCAAGCAGCCAGGCGACGCCATCATCAAAGCCGCACAGGAGCACCACGCCGACGCAATCGGGTTGAGCGGGCTGCTGGTGAAATCGACGCTGGAGATGAAATACGTCATTCAGGACCTGGAGCGGCAGAAGCTGGAGTTTCCGGTGATCTGCGGAGGCGCTGCGCTCACACGCAAATATGTGGAGGACGACTTGCGCCGTGAGTACTCGAATGCTGTCTTCTATGGCGACGACGCATTCGGCGGACTGCACATAATGGAAGACCTGACAACGCCCAACGGACGCCGCGAGGACCGCCTTCGAGAAGGCCGGACTGTGAAAGACTATGCAAAGGCAGTTGCAGTCGACGAAGAAACTGGGCCGGTATTCGCCGAACGTAGTGCAGTCGTCGGCGACGCGCCGAATATTCCTGAGCCGCCGTTCTGGGGCGTGAGGGTGAAGAAGGACTACGACCTGCGCGAGATATTTCCGTATATCAATGACACCGCTCTGTTCAAGAACCAGTGGCAATTGAAAACAGCGTCGCAGGAAGATTACGTCCGGCTGGTTGAGCAGAAGTTTCGTCCGATCAAGAAACAGCTGGAAGAAGAGATCATCGCCAGCGGATGGTTTGAACCAAAAGTGGTTTGGGGATATTTCCCAGCGCAGGGCGA
>WNFJ01262224.1_pt2 | contig 42935 bp, 41 predicted proteins | sample 5400461 | NCBI WGS metagenome assembly WNFJ01 (sample SAMN13153349, study PRJNA577476) | soil metagenome | isolation source: 115 cm saprolite on Douglas fir-dominated hillslope | place: USA:California | collected 2013-09-17
TTTGCTGCCCTTGAATGTGAACGCAGGACAACAGACCACAATCACAGTGGCCTTCCTGCCGACCGTGATTGGCTCTGCATCCGGCAACATCTCAATTGTGAGCAACGCGCCCACTTCTCCGACTTCTGTGGGTCTCAGCGGCACGGGAATCGCCGCAACCTTCACTCTGAGCATCAGCCCGACAAGCCTGAGCTTCGGCAACGTGACGACGGGAACTTCCTCAGCCACGCAAAACGTCACGATTACCAACACGGGCAATTCCAACGTGGCAATTTCGCAGATCAACTTGATCGGCGCTGGCTATTCCATGACGGGCGGCGGTGCACCTGTCACGCTCTCTCCCGCACAAAACCTCATCCTCACTGTACAATTCAGTCCAACTTCGGCCGGTACGGTCAGCGGAACCATCTCAATCGTCAGCAATGCAACAGGGTCGCCTGCTACGGTCTCTCTGTCAGGAACGGGCGTTTCCCCCGTGCAGCATTCGGTGGGCACAGTGAGCGGGAGCGGATACACGAAGATCAACTCCTCGCTGGTTGCCGTTCTCACTTATAGCGATTCGACCGTGCAGAGCGGAACGACGTACTTCTACGTGACTACAGCGGTGGATTCTAGCGGCAACGAGAGCGTCCACTCAAACGAAGTGTCTGCCGTTATCCCGTAGGGCGCTTGCGGGCAAATCGTTGCGATAGCGCTAGACATCGCAAGAGTAGCTGACTGTGGTACAGCTGGTACTAATTGCCCTGCAGCGACCTATAAGTTCGACACAATAACTCCTACCACGGCAACGCTGACAATTACGATCACCGGGGCGCCTACCTCGTCTAACAATTACATTGGTTCACGTCGGAGTGCAGTACGGTCCGAATTCGCCAAACAATCCGTGGAACGGTTAGATTGTTTCGCAGGCAGTATTCGTGCCTGAACCTGGGTCCCTGACCTTACTTGGAGTCGGTTTGCTGGCCTTGGCCGCGCTTGCACGCCGACACACCCAAAATGGTTAGTTTGTAGATCTTACCTGCTTCTGTGACCCCCTCTCCGACTCCGGAGAGGGGTTGTCGTTTGTGCCCTCCACTCTCGTGGTTTTTCCTCTTGCAGCTAATCAGTGAAGTAGAGCCTGTAAGTTGGTCGATTGGTCGCGGGCCGAATGCCCAGCGCCCTCGGCTCATTGGCTAAGCCACGTCGGGGATCGCCCAGGCCAACCGCTGGCGGAACGCCAACTCTCGAATCATCCGAATGCTTCCTTTGCCAGGTTCAGCAGAGAAATGTGAAATATCGGAGGCCCCAACGTACAGGTTCACTACCTGTACCTAATTTAGACTTTCAATTAGTACCTTTAGGCGTACTCTATTGTCCAGGCAGAGCTTGGAGCTGCTTGGATGATGAGGCGGCGAGAAAATGACTTCCACGCGGGCCCGCCCGCACAGACATGCCGAACAATCTCGCGTCTTCGCGGCGGTCTGGTCTTACCGGGGATTCTCGCGCCGCTGGCCTTTCTTTGGGGCTGCGGCGGCGTTGTCAGTGGGCAAAGTACTCAGATCACTCCGCCACCCCCCCCACAAACCTACAGCATCTCCGGGACGATCAGCCCGGCAGCAGGCGGCAGCGGGGCAACGGTAACACTCAGCGGAACGGCGAACGCCACAACCACAGCCGACAGCTCAGGAAATTTCACTTTTAGTGGTTTGGCCAACGGAACGTACACAGTTACTCCTAGCCATGCGGGTTACACCTTCACCCCCAGTAGCCTGAGCGTTACAGTCAGCGGTGCCAATATCACCACGGGATTAAGTTTCACTGCGGCCGCTCAAACCTTTAGTATCTCTGGAACAATTAGCCCGGCGGCAGGCGGAAGTGGAGCGACGGTAACGTTGAGTGGAGCAGCCGCCGCCACAACGACCGCCGACGGCGCAGGCAATTACACTTTCACGGGATTGGCAAACGGGACGTATGCAGTCACTCCTGGCCGCACAGGCTACACTTTCAACCCGAGCACCCAGGCAGCTACTGTCAGCGGAGCCAGCGTCACGGGAATCAATTTCACTGCCACAGCGCAAGTGGGCCAGACCTTTAGCGTCTCAGGAACAATCAGTCCGACGACCGGCGGAAGTGGAGCGACGGTAACTTTGAGTGGGGCAGCAGCTGCAACGACGACCGCCGACGGCGCGGGTAATTACGCGTTCAGCGGATTAGGCAACGGAACCTACACAGTAACTCCCACAAACACAGGATTCACCTTTACGCCGGCCAACCAGAGTGTGACGGTCAGCGGCGCCAATATTACTGGCGTGAATTTCACAGTGAGTGCCCAAGTAACGCACTCTGTAGCGCTGTCTTGGATTGCGAGCACTACTTCAACGGTGACCGGATATAACGTCTACAGAAGCACCGTGAGCGGGACAGGTTACGCAAAGATCAATTCTTCACCTCTTTCTGCTCTCGTTGTCAGTTACACCGATACGACCGTGCTCAACGGCACAACCTACTTTTACGTGGCTACGGCAATCGATTCCAGCGGGGGCGAAAGTAATTTCTCGATCGAAGCCGCTGCCGTAATTCCCTGATGCCTCCGAGAGTACTAGCATTTCATAGCAACTCTCGGAACCAGCCAACTTCTTGCTGAGCGAACATCACAAGCGCCAACTGAAGGGCGCGCTTTGGAAGACCATCCTAATAAAAATTTATGCCCTAACAGTCTTGAAGCGATTTTGACCTGCCCCCCGAAAACTGGTCCAGGCAAAATGTAGCTTCTCTGGGGGTAAAACAGCCAGCTGAAGGCTGGCACCCGGAGGAGCGATGAGGAAGAGCCACTTTACTGAGGAGCAGATCGCACGGGTGTTGAGTGAGCATTGTAGGGATCTTTTACAAGTATTTGAAAACAAAGGCTATAGTGATGACCTCACAACCCATTGATCGGCAGCCAAGATGTTTCCATCAGTGGAAGGTCAGATTAAGGAGTGGAGATGGACAAATTTCGGGATATTCTAGATATGAAACTTCCACTATTCGAGGATGTGCGAAAGAGGCGCAGGATTACGCTAGACCGCGAAAGATGAAGTTATCTGTAAGTCACAGTAAACAAGCGCTTTAGAATATATTCACTTTTGCTTCGTAACGGAAGTCGTGGCAATGTTCGTGCTTCGCTTCAAGTGGGATAGTCTGAACTCTTGGTGCCGGAGACCAATACATGGTTCGTAACGGTGAAATCGGGATTGAGGATGTAAAGAGGGTGGTTCGCAAGCATTGGTGGATAGTTCCAGCTTGTGCTGTGAGCTGTGCTTCTCTGGGGCTCCTGGTTGCGACGCAGCTTCCAAAGAAATACACATCCCAGACGTTAGTACTGGTGGTGAAACCCACCGTTCCCACAGATATTGTGAAGCCTGTTGTGACCGAAGACTTGAATCATCGATTGGCGTCGATGAAACAGCAGATATTGAGCCGCACGCGCCTGGAGCCGGTTCTTGATAAGTTTGACATTTACCACGAGGACCGTAATAAGGTGCACGTAGAGGACTTGATTGAGCGCCTGCGGACGGCGATTGAGATTTCCCCTCTTGAGCCAATGGTCGGCACACAGGATCGGAGTTTAGCGGGCTTCAATGTGAGCGTAACCTTCAAAAATCCTCAGACTGCGCAGCAGATTTGTAGCGAAATTACCTCCATGTTTATAGATCAAAATGAAAGGGCGGTAGAGCTGCAGTCCGTCCGAACGACTTCGTTTATCAGTCAGCAACTGGATGAAGCAAAAAGGAAGCTCGATGAGCAAGATGCAAAGCTTGCCCAATTAAAGCGTCAATACATCGGGTCACTACCCGAAGAAGAGCAGACCAACCTCAGCCTAATAGGGGCATTGAACTCGCAACTCGAGGCAAATACCCAAGCCCTCAGCCGAGCGCAGCAAGACAAGGCGTTTAATGAATCACTCCTGAGCCAGCAGGAAGCGAATTGGAAGGCATCTCGGACAGGGCATAATCCGGAAACGGCTCAGGATCAACTTCGGGTGCTACAAGACCAGTTAACGACGCTCGAATCGCGCTATACGGCAGAGCATCCTGATGTGATGAAAACAAGGAATCAGATAAACGATCTCAAGAAAAAGCTTGCGGAAGCGCCAAGCAGCGATAATCCTCCAGTTGGATCACAGACGCCAGCGGAACCGCCGCAGATTCAACAACTTCGCGCAAAGTTGCGTCAAGACGAGATTAACATTGCCGATCTGACCAAGCGGCAGACACAAATCCAGGAACAGAGTCGTGTGCTCGAACGGCGGGTACAGGCCGTTCCAGGAGTGGAACAAAAACTGAAGGAGTTGACGCGGAATTATCAGGGTGCGCTGGAATTTTACAATGATCTGTCGAAGAAGCGAGATAATTCAGCGATGGCAACAGATTTGGCTCATCAGCAGGAAGGAGAGCAATTTCGCGTACTGGATCCGCCGAGCCTACCGATGAAGCCGTCATTCCCGAAGATTCCCGTGTTCGCTGGTGGTGGATTGGGTGGGGGTGTTGCCCTGGGATTGGCCATCCTGTATGTTTTGATGGCCATGGATCAGACTTTTCACACGGAGAGGGACGTGGAGATGTTTCTCAAACTCCCTGTCCTCACAAGTCTTCCGACGCTTGAAGCTTCCGAATTAAGCAAGACAAATGGAGATGTTCTAGGACCGTCCGCACTTCAGACAAATTGAATCGAGCAGAGAGGCATCCGAGGAAACGATGAGTCGCATTCATGAAGCCTTGAAGAAAGCTGCGCAGGAGAAATCAATCCAACTTGCGGCTGGTTTGGAAGCTGAGATTGGACAAGTCGCCGGCGAAATCCGACGTTCATCAACATGGGCAGACGTGATCGGCGAGCCTGTCGCACCCTCCCGGGGTAATACTACCGGTCATAAGCCGTTTCCCTTGCGCTATGAAGAACTTATAAAGAGCTGCGCCCATCCTGAGTGGCGTCCCGGTCCGCTCGAGAGCGTGTTTCAAAATCCCAGAATCGGGAATGGCGTCTCGGAACGGTTTCGGACTCTGCGTTCGCGTTTATTTCAGATTGCCGGTACCCGCACGTTGCGGCGACTCCTTGTGACGAGTAGTGTTGCTGGGGAAGGGAAAACTTTTGTTACATCAAATCTAGCCCAGTCGATTATTCAGCAACCCGCTTTGCGAGTCCTGCTTGTTGACGCAGACTTACGAGCCTCGCATTTGCACTCGACCCTTGGCGCACCAAACTGTCCGGGTCTCTCGGATTACTTGAGAGGTAACGCGGATGGATTTGAGGTAATCCAAAAAGGCATGAACGAAAATCTTTGCTTGATACCGGGCGGAAGCCGAGCCTCTAACCCAAGCGAGCTTCTGCTGAGTGAAAGAATGAGGAATCTACTGGATCTTCTCACTCCGATGTTCGACTGGGTCATAATCGACTCACCGCCGGCTATGCCGGTCCACGATGCAAGCATTCTTGCTGGCCTGACGGATGGAGTATTGCTCGTGGTCCAGGCAGGTTCGACGCATGTTGGAATCGCAGAAAAGATAGCGACGGAATTCCAGGGTAAGAATTTGCTTGGGGTGGTGCTCAATCAGGTCGAAAAGAGTGATTCCTACGGGGACTATTATTATGGATATCATGGGAACAGGGATTGACGAACGAACCCAAAGCCAAGGCAACTTAAAGGACACGCAGGCTGAATTGTAGTCTCCAAGATAGTTGCCAAAGCTTGCCCGGTTTCGTTTTTTCGCCTTCGCTGGTTGGCATATAACTCCTGACCTGTCGAGATGTTCTTGGCCTTCCATTTGCTTACTTCCTTGAACGGAGCCAACAGCTTCTTGTTCAGTGCCTTGGCTCGACCACTGCACTATTAACGGCGATTGGCCTCCCGCGCAGATCACCTTTCTCTACTCCAGCGCCCTAGGATTTTGTTGGACACCGAATTGTGATGAAAATGAGTCAAAGTTCACGAGGAGGTGTGTATGAGCAAGGAGAAAGAACCAGCTTCGGGAGCCACGGAGGGAGCCCGCAGGGCGACCGGAGGGACTCCCGAAGAGCGGCGTGATGGCAGCGGTCGCTGGTCGGCGAAACGCAAGTTTGCCGGGGTGCTCCGGCTGCTGCGCGGGCAAGACCTCGAAACACTTTCGCGCAACTGGGCGTGACCGCCGCGGCACTTTCCGGCTGGCCTGAGCAGTTTCTGGAGGGCGGCGCGGTAAACCTGAATGCGCGGGAAGCCGATGTGGACAACGAAGAGACGCAGCGGCTGAAAGCGCTGGTCGCTGATCTGAGCATGAGCAACGAGCTGCTGCGGGAAAAGATTCACCGCCTGGAGGCTAGAAGCCCTTTGGTCCGGCAGAGGCCGAAGCCATGAGCCGCGCCGCTTCGCCCTTCACGGGAAGACGTTACGGTGTGGTGCGTGTCACGCGCGAATGGGAAATGGCGCGTTCCAGTTTCTACCATCAGCGCGCTCTCGCGGTACGGCCGGAACGCGTTCTGCGGCGGCGGGGACCGAAGACCGCTTGGAACGATGCCGCACTGCTCGGGAAGATCCGCGAAGTGTTGGCGGGCTCGCAGTTTTATGGCGAGGGCCATCGCAAAGTGTAGGCGCGGGTGCTGCGGCTGATGAAGGTGTTCCAGAACGTCGAGGAGCTGCGGTGCGCGCTGGCGGAATTTCGCAAGCGCTACAATCAGCGCTGGATCGTCCAGCGCCTGGGCTACCTCTCAATGTCCAAAAAACCCGGCGCTAAACAAGCAACTCTTGGACCAAGTCTATCACCCCAGGTCGCCTGCAACCGGCACCAAACAACGTTCCCCTGCTGAGTGCTTCTACCAACGTATGTGAAGCTTTCAGTTATCTTGAGGATAATTATAATGTCATAGATGGGCGAACCTTCGGCAACTGGCCCGCAACACCAATTTATCTTAGGGCGTTTCTCTTCTTCGAAGCCGATGAAGGGACGCCAACCGAGTTCGCAACGAACTTCCGAACTGTCGAACGCATACCTAGGTCACTCCGTGTTGAATCCTAGGTACGCTGGTCGAGGAATTCAACTTCTTGAGATCATCGCGAGGGAATTCCCACACTCCTAAAATTTGGATAGGACATTCCCGCCGAGCGATTTTGAATTGACGCGAGTTTGGCCCCCTACAGAGATCGTGTCCAGGTTAGTTTGCAGACTTGTTGAGGTCCAGGCCTGGTGGTCGTTGTCCTCGGCTCCCCTGGGGCCCAAAGTTATGCATGGGGGCATGCCGCTCCGCTCGCTTGGGCAAACCGGTTGTTCTAGTAAGCACCTTCACCACCAAGAACGGCACGTGGAGTTGCCAGAAGAATTCTGAGATCGAGCCCAAGTGACCAGGACTGTGAGTATCGGAGATCCAACCGAACCATGTCATCAAAGCACATGCGGCTCCGGCCACTGACTTGCCACAGCCCGGTAACACCAGGCTTTACTTCAAGAACTCTCCGGCGATGCCAGGTTTCATAAACATCAAATTCATAAGGTACCGGAGGACGCGGACCTACAAGAGACATCTCACCTTTCAAAACGTTCAATAACTGGGGAAATTCATCGAGACTAATCTTGCGAAGGAATCGCCCGATCGGTGTCACGCGGGGATCGTTCGTTATCTTGTAAACCGCCGTTTTCCCCGCTTCACCGTTCTCGCTACCAGACTGACCTGCAATGAATCGTTGGATGAATTCCTGGTGGATCTTTGAATCATTGTTTGTATACATTGTTCGGAACTTTAGACACTTAAAAAGAGCTCCATATTGTCCAACCCGTTCTTGAGGGAAAATCACGGGACCCTTGGACGTCAGTTTGATGGCAAGCGCTATCGCGGCGAGAAAGGGGCCAAAAAACAGCAGCAACGCGCCACTTCCTGCAATATCGATCGCCCTCTTAATGGCCTGAGGAAGATTCTTATTTGAACCTCCCTTGGTGAGATCCGGATAGAGTCTGATGTCTGCGGCCGGCTCATCCCCAGTTGGATTCCGGTTCTCAGGGAAGAGATGAACCGTGACAACAATCTTTGAGGAGACTTGGCCGCCGAACTCATTCTGAAGAGCGCTTACAATCTTTGCTCGCAGAATCTCAGTGATCGCAGTCGCAAATTCTAGGCTTATTTCAGTGAATATAACCCCGAGGATGAATCCTTTCCTGTACCAACCAACGAGGTCAGTCTCGCGTGTGGAGTTCAGAAGTACTGACGTTACCTGAGACTTTAAGCGGTCCCCCGCTTCGACCTCAACAGATGCACTGGTCTCCAGCACCATCAAAACAAATGGTTTGCGAGACCGCTCGGCCCGACGACGCTCCAAGGCGAGCATGTTGTGGAACGTTTCTTCCTCCAAGAGCCCCGGCCGCGTTGCAAGTGAGGAATCGGAAGCAGATATAGCCACTTGGCCTATCAAGCGTCTAGCACCCTGTTCCCACAAAGCTGGTATTCTCAAGTAGCCATTTCCCATGTGTATTCAAACCTCATTCGAGCCCTTTAGCAGACTCAAACCATGTGTTCGTTGATCGGTAAGAATCGTCACTAGCAGAACCCAATCAAACTGTGCCCATTGCTTGGTATACCGGTACAGCCTTACAAACTAAGCGACCGCCTCTTCGAGCCACGGCAGAATCGCGAGCTGGCCGATCACAGGTATCCGCGTCGGCTGAATCGCGCAGACTCCTGAGCGCTCGATTTCCAACGATACGGACCGGCAGAGCAAGGAAACCGAAAGTACGATCCGGCGGCTTCCCCTGAAGCTGGTCAATATTCCTTCGAGGCCGCTCAACACCCCATCCTGAATTCGAACGTGTTGACCGACTTCCAGGTAAGGCCAAGGATCAGTCCGGAGGCCAGACGTAACTACTCGCTGGATAGCATTAATTTCCGAATCTTCCACAGGAATAGGAGTGCGACCGCTTCCGACTACGCTCAGAACGCCCGGGGTCACGAGAACAGGTAGACGATTATGCACATCAAATTGGCAGAACACATATCCCGGAAACAAAGGGGCAGCAACTTCTCTAGGGCTGCCACGCCAGCACTTCTCTGCCTTATATGTAGGAAGAAAGGTTCGATATCCCTTGCCAGAGAGGAGCGTCGCTGTCGAACTCTCCCAACGGCTTCTAACTTGGAGTGCATACCACCGGTCACGGATGGGCGCGGAGTTCATCTGAGTTTAAAACTCCCTCTAGACGGGGGCGTCAGAAAGCTCCAGAAAACGCAGTCCCGCTAAACTAAAGATGCAAAACTGGAACCAACACTTACGCTGCTATGCGCAATCAGCCTGCCAGTCCTAGTGTCGCATGAGCTTCCGGTGAGTCATCGGGCGCAATTCTCAAGTGACTGAAAATGAGCGCTTTACCTGAAACTCTCGAACTGAATTCGGGCTCGAACCTCCCTCAAACGGAGATGACGAACCAAAAGATGAAAACGATTACCCATGTTTGACAATTGGTTCTCAAAACTGCCGAGGGGGATCGAATTTCATCAGAAATCCCATCAAACAACGTTTTTTGGCTCTGTTGACGTCCTCGGAGAGCACGGTGATGCCTCAAGCGGTAGAGGTTGAAGGCCAAGCCGAGCAGCAACGCCTGCCGGACTTGCAAGGGCAGACGGCGACCGGGGGCTTTCGCCGAGAGCTTGCGTTTGATCACCGAGAAGACGGTTTCTACTTTCGCGCGCGGCCCATACAACTTCCGTGGAAAATCGCGGTGCATCTGATAGCGGATGGCTCCCTCCGGGATGCCGCGCCGCGGGTTGGTGGGGATCACGCTGTGCGCCCCCAGCGTCGTGCGAATGTGGCGATGATTGGCTTCGGAGTCGAACTCGGCGTCGGCCAGCACCAGACCGATGGGCACGAGGCGGCTGGCCGCGTCCACCAAGCCAGGCAGAGCGGGGGTGTCGCAGCGAGGACCTTGTCGTGCGCGCTGCGACAAAATAATTTGCCGATCCACGTCCGCGGTCACCAGCCACTTCAGAAAGTGTCGATAGCGTTTCTCCCCGTGGTTCTGCTGCTCGACACGACGTATGAAGTAGGTGCTGACGCCGTGCGGCGACAGTCCGGTGCCATCGACAGCCACGGCCGCTCGTCGCCGTCCGCGGCGCGAACTGCGGCGCAGCCGGCGCACCGATTCTCCCAAAACGCTCTCGATGGTATCGTCCGGCAGCCGCTGCAAGAAGCGATACACGGTGGTGTAATCGGGCACGCTCGACAGTCGCAGCACGGCGCGCAACTCGGCATGCTCGCGCAGGCGCACTTCGGCCTCGCGAAAAGTCCAGTCCTCATAGCGCATCAGACAGAGAATCGCCAGCAACTGGGGCTGGGTGAATTGGTGTTTACTGAAACGAGTTCGGTAGGGCGGCAGAACAGCGGTGGCCACATCCAAGGCCACCCGAGCAAAGGGCAGGAGTCCGATCTCTGGCATCCCACCTCCTGCCTCACTAGAAAACATCATCGCCGTTCGCCTGTCCCGCGACAAAATCGCCTTCTGTGCCGAGCATGTCAACAGAGCCACGTTTTTTCATATAGATAAATGGCTACTTCACACTGCTTGGGACCCAATGCCACCACACTAAACGTTCTTGCTCTTCCAAAGATGAGCGTTCCCGGGTATCTCGGTTAGCTGTCCCTGCGGGGATGCGATTCTCAATTCTTTCGCCCGCATTGAAGGCACTGAATGACCATCGGGGGAACCATTCCATCGTTCCCTGTGCGACCGGCTTCAGTGGATTGATGTGGGATATTAAATTGCCACTTGGTGGAACTCAAATGGGACTTGCAGTCTACCTGGAATCAGGGGATCGGGATCGAACGTGTTATCTAACACATTGAATCTAGAAGGCATAGCTTCCATTTGAAGAGTTAGGATTGCACGTTCCCCTGGTATGGAAACTGCTGAGCGTATGTAAGGAATGCCATAACGACAATGGCGACTCATACCTCGTACCAAATGGCGAACACCGGCTTCGTATACGGGCAGGCTACAACTGTGCAGTCTCTGAATGCCCTGGTCGCCGATATCGCGAAAACAGATATTCCCGTTCTCCTGGTGGGGGAAAGCGGGACTGGCAAAGAGGTATATGCACGGTTGATCCACCGGCTATCGGGGCTGGACGAAGCGCCGCTCAAGAAGGTGAATTGTGCAGCACCGGACGCGGGGCGGTGGCTGACAAAGGTGCAGGAGGGGTTTCTTTCGGGCAGAGGAAGCGAAGAAACCGCGCCCCGGACTGTGTTCTTGGATGGCGTGCACGAATTGGATGCCGCCTGCCAACGGGTGTTGCTCTCATTGCTGCCTGACGGAGAACCAAAAGGCTTCGGTGGGAAGACGGCTTCGCGAATTATTTCTTCGACACCTCGCAACTTGGAACAGGAAATCACAGCTGGGCGTTTTCTTCGTGAACTGTATTTTCGAATCAATGGTGCGATTCTGCGTCTGCCGCCCCTCCGCGAACGTAAAGAAGACATTCCGGCGCTGCTGGAATACTTTTTCCTGAAGCATTCGAATGAATTGAAGAAAAGCACCCCGGATTTGAGCAGCGAAGCCAAGGAGCTGCTAGATTCTTACGACTGGCCCGGGAACATCCGCGAACTGGAGAACTTCGCGAGGAAAATCGTTGCTGTTGGAAATGCGACGTTGGCTCTTGACGATCTCCGGGCGACTCGGACGACCGTACAGATAACCGGTGAGAGCGTGCGTATGTCGTCGTCGCTGAAAATAGCCTCGCGGGCAGCTTCCCGGCACGCTGAGCGCGAGTTGATACAGAAAGCGCTTGAGCGAACCCACTGGAACCGGAAACGGGCGGCGCAAGATCTTCAGATCAGCTACAAGTCTCTGCTCTACAAAATTAAACAGACGGGCCTGGAAGGAAAGAAGATGGAGCGAGAGTGAAGAAATGGCAATGAGAACCACAATTGTAGTGACTCTGTCGGCCTGCTTGATGGCGGCTGGAACAAGAGCAAGCAGTGAGCGCCCCACACCGCAAGACAAGCAGGAAGAAACAAAGAGTGCGAAAGGCCTAGCCACTGCGACGGCGGCGCAGAGTTCTGCGGACGACCCAGCATACAAGATTGGGCCACAGGACGTATTGAAAATCGATGTGTGGAAAGAAGAACAACTGACGCGAACTGTGCCGGTACGCCCCGATGGAAAGATCACGTTGCCGCTGCTTAACGACGTTCAGGCGGTCGGCCTTACACCCATGGAATTGGCCGGCGTAATCAGCGATCAGCTGAAAAAGTATATTAACAATCCCCAAGTGACGGTGAGCGTGACGGAGATCAATAGCCGGCGGATCTACGTGACGGGCGAAGTCACGAAGGCAGGTGTCTACGCTTTACTCCCGCATATGACGGTACTCCAGGCGCTCTCAAGCAGCGGCGGCTTTACACAGTTTGCCCGGGTGAAGAACATTTATGTGCTTCGCACTGAGAACGGCAAGCAGATCAAGGTGCCGTTCAATTACAAAGAGGCGATCAGCGGGAAAAATGTCGCGCAAAACATCGAGTTGCAAGCTGGCGACGTGATCGTAGTGCCATAGGAAGAAGAAATGAAGGACTGGAAAAAATTCACGCTCGGAATTGTTTGGGTGGCTGCTGCTTGTTTCTGTGCATCTCCGCTGCTAGCCCAGCAAGAGGGCGGAGATAAACCGAGGCCTGCGGCGCGCGCGTATCCGCCTCTTCTCGATACAGGCGACAATCAACAGGACGCGGAGGCGGGAACGCAGAAGATGCAGCCGGATAATCTGCCCTTGATCGGCGTGCAGAATCCGACATTGGGCACTTCGGAGATCCGTCATAGCTACTTGGTGCCTGGGATTAAATACAGCAACACAGTGCTGTCGAATTCCTTGAGTCCATCGGGGAACTCTGGCTGGAATACGACCAGTTTTGTGAGCGGCGACATGAGCTTGCTGGAGGCTTGGAATCATTCTTTGCTTTCAGCAAATTATTCTGGTGGTGGTTTTTTTTCAACCGACCCGATTCAGGGAAATGGGCAATATCACCAACTAGCGTCAGCGTACGAAATTGATCGACGAAAATGGCAGATGCTTTTCGTTGACCAGTTCTCTTACTTGCCGCAAACCGCATTTGGGTTTGGAGGCCCGGGTGGATTGGCTTTACCAGGGATCATGGGAACTTTGGCTGTACCTTTACCCGGACTTGAAGCTGCATATTTGCCCAGCCAAACCATTTTGACGACGACTGGCCCCCGCTACAGTAATGCCTCTGCCGTTCAACTGACTTATGCAGTGAGTCCACGGGGCTCAATCACTCTCGCGGGGGTTTACGGGAGGTTGCGCTTCAGCGATTCAGGAAATGTTAATTGCGACAGCGAGATTCTAAACGCTGGGTACGACTACGCGATCACTCGGAAGGACACGATAGGATTGATATTCCTGTTCAGTGCTTACCACTACCCGGGTAATCCGCAAGCGGTAGGCGACCATGTCGGACAATTTGTATATGGAAGGAAGATCACCGGAAGGCTGGCGCTCAAACTTGCGGGCGGACCGGAGGTCACTACATTCCGGATTGCGATCGGCGGCTCAACGCAAAAGATCGTTGGATCCGGAAACGCGGCGCTGATATATGCGTTTGCCCGTAGCAACGTCGCAGTGAACTATATGCACGGAGTGAGCGGTGGTAGCGGAGTTTTTACCGGGTCTACCATCGACGCCGCAAATGCAACCTGGAGTAGACAACTTACGCGAGTGTGGAATGGCCGCGTGAATTTCGGCTACGCGAAAAACCGCCCAATCCTGTCAGTGAGCGGCCTGACCTCACCAGTTTATGATGTGTGGACAGCGGGAGCAGGGTTGAGCCGAGCGCTCGGGCGGACCGCAAACTTTTCTCTGGCTTATCAATCTCAAATTCAAAATTCCAATGTGGGGGTTTGTGGCAATCCAAACTGCGGAACAAATCGCACAGTGAACCAAGTTTTCCTCACTTTCCAATGGAATTCGAGACCGCTGATATTGAGATAGCGTGAATTAATTGTCCCGGGCAGGTCGCGAATCCAGATTCTCTAGACCCGCGCAGAAGTGAGAGAATACCGGCAGGGATTGAACCTGAGTAGGGCAGGCTAGGAAAGCACAGACCACATGTACAAGAGCTTCTTCGGGTTGAAAGACAATCCGTTCAATGTCAATCCAGATCCGCGCTTCCTCTTTCTTACCAAAGAGATTGAAGAGGCGCTGAGCGGGTTGATGTATGGCGTTCAGAACCGCAAAGGCTTTATCACGCTCACCGGTGAGGTAGGCACGGGGAAAACGACACTCGTCAACCGTCTTGTCGAGTGGTTACATCAACAGCGAGTAAGAACTGCATTTTTATTTAATTCTCGGATGAATACGAATCAATTGTTCGATTTTATTCTGGCGGAATTTGGTATTTCCTGCGAGTCACGAAGCAAGAGTCGGCAGTTGATGAGCCTCAACCAATGGCTTCTCGATCGCTACAGCGCCGGTGAAACGACGGTGCTCATTGTGGACGAAGCGCAAAACCTAACCTACCCAGTACTGGAAGAAATTCGGTTGTTGACCAACCTCGAGACTTCCACGGAGAAGCTGCTGCAGATCGTATTGTCTGGACAGCAAGAGTTGGAAGAGAAGCTGAAATTGCCGCAACTGCGCCAACTCCGCCAGCGCATTATGCTGCGCTGTAAGACGGTTCCTTTGACGAAAGAGCAGACGCATGATTACATCAACGAGCGGCTGAGGATCGCAGGAGCGAGCGGCGAACTGATTTTCAGCCCGAAAACTGTTGAAACGATACATTTGTATTCACTGGGCATTCCGCGTGTTGTGAATCTGCTCTGCGAACACTCGCTGATCAATGCTTACGTCGATCAGCAACGGCCGATCTCACCCAAAATCGTCGAAGATGTCGCACACGAATTTCAGCTCGACGAAGTCGAGCCGACAGCTCCCGAGGGGGGCGCACGTATCGACGCGGATATCTATAATTCGGAAGCGTTCATTCAAAATCTCGGTGAAGCGCTATCGAAGTTTCGGATGAGTCCCCACGCGACTACCTCAACACGCGAACGAAAATAGCTGCCAAGTTTTGCAGGACAAGAGATGTCAGGGTGCCGGAGCCGCCAACTCCAACGCTGGCAGCGTCAGCATCATGGTTAGGTTGAGGCAGGTAATCCGAGGACCGCGATGCGGAACGATCCAGAGCCAGGGTGCGCCCGGAGAAAGAACAGAAGATCCTGACCGCGCAGATGCGAGAACTGGGTGGCAATTCGCGCAAGATCGCTTGCGAATCAACCAGAAAATGATAAGAGCGAGATTCCTAGGCCTAATTTGCATGTCAGTTTTGTGCGGCATATTAACGCTCGGGCTCTGGCCATTCCAGCGGCCCCGGAATGCAGTGGCTTGGTTGGGAAATGAGAATGGGCTTCGCTTCGGCGACTACGGAACCATATTGAGCTCCGGCACATTTCAGATGGCCGGTTCGGAAGACGAAGCTTCGTGCAGTCTCGAGATCTGGTTGCAACCCGGACTTACGAGTGACTCGAATACTTTCCTTTCGTTCTCCACTCCCGAAAATCCTCTGCAGTTCTCCCTCCACCAATATCTTTCTAATTTGGTACTGAAGCGTGAGACCCGGGGCGACCAACGTCGAGCCGCAGTAATCAGCATTGAGGGCATTTTCCATCAAATCAAGCCTGTATTCATAACCATAACGTCAGGCACTCTGGCGACTACGATGTATGTCGATGGTGCTCTTGCCAGTACATTCCCAGAGTTTCGGGTTGGCAAGGATTTCACCGGGCAACTGGTCATCGGCACCTCACCAGTGAAACCTGACAGCTGGCCTGGCCAGTTGCGGGGACTCGCAATTTATCATCGGGAGCTAACGGCGGAGCAGGTTCTCAAACATTATGAAACCTGGACGACGAAAGGGGTGCCCGAGCTCCTTGGCAACGAACGTGTGACAGCGCTCTATCTTTTTAATGAGCATGCTGGTAAGGTCCTGCATAACGCTGTCCGTCCGGGAATCGATCTGTATATTCCGATGCGATTCTCGCTCCTGCATGAGGTGTTCCTGAAGCCTTTTTGGAAGGAGTACAAGCCCCGCTGGGACTATTTGCAAGATGCCCTGATGAACGTTTTCGGCTTCATTCCTCTTGGCTTTTGCTTCTACGCGCACTGGACGTCGGCACGACCAATCAGGTCAGCCGCCTTTGTGACCGTCTTTCTGGGATTAGCTGTCAGTCTCACAATTGAAGCTCTGCAGTCATACCTTCCAACCCGAAATTCCGGTACCACGGACCTCATCACAAACACGCTTGGAACCTTTCTTGGCGTAAAATTATGTAGTTTGCAGGTCGTCCGAGCCCTTCTCGCGAGAGTCCACAAAGCGGCGTTCATACAGTGAAACTTTGCCACTTACGCAGTGCAATTCAATGGGTAGGTTTCTGATCTCAGCGTCTCTCGCCAGAGGCGAGGACCGCGGAAGCCTCTTGTCACATCGTGGTAAGAGTTTTCCCTCGCCTCCAAACGCGCAGGGAGATTTCTACCCCAAGTTATTGTCTGAAGGGCAACCATTCAAGATAACACATTTGTTTTCAGTGAATTAGACATTTGCCGCGCTTGTCTGAGTGGTGGGAAGCCTAGGCATAATGTGGCAAGTTGATTGCGACCCATTCTATGTTGGCTGCAAGCTCTCTAGATAGGTTGTAAGTTGTTGGTTTTAGAGGGCCTAGAGTCAAATCGGGCTCAATATTGAAATCCGAAAAGCGCAGTCAATGGCGGTAGCCTATCCGAGCAGCAGCAAGGATTCCTAGATATTCAGGATTACTCAATGATGGGCCAAAAACTGAGCTCGCGCGATTTATTTACACGGCATTTTCCTGAAGACTGCGCAGTTTTCTTAGTATCAAAGGGAATTCAATGAATCTTCCTCCGCAGAGGAACGAGCGAATATGATCCGAGTGGGTGTAATCGGTTACGGCTATTGGGGACCCAATATCGTGAGGAATCTGCAGGGGCTCGATAGCACGTGCGTGGAAATGGTGTGCGACAAGAGTCCCGCCGCATTGGCCCGTGTGCGCAAGACCTATCCAGGCGTTGCCACGACGTCGGACTGCGGGGAGTTAATGCGCTCGCCGCAGATTGATGCGGTCGCCGTGATAACTCCCGTTTGGACGCATTACGAGTTGGCCAAGACAGCGCTTGAAAATGGCAAACACGTGTTCGTGGAGAAGCCATTCACTGCCAGTGCGGCGCAGGCCGAGGAACTCATTGAACTAGCAGCACGCAAGAAACTCACCATCATGGTGGATCACACCTTCCTGTTCACCGGCGCAGTCCGCAAAATCCGCGAACTGATCGAGAACAACGAGCTGGGCGACTTGTACTACTACGACTCGCTACGAGTGAATTTAGGGCTATTTCAGCACGACGTGAGTGTGATCTGGGATCTGGCGCCGCACGACCTATCCATCATGGATCACCTGATAAAAAAAGAGCCCGAGGCTATCGTTGCCACCGGCGAAAAGCATTTGAACGGAGTGGAAGATGTCGCCTACATGACGATCTATTTCCCCCAGAGTGTGATCGCCCACATCAATGTGAATTGGCTTTCGCCGGTGAAGATTCGAACGACGCTGATCGGCGGTCAGAAGAAAATGCTGGTCTGGAACGATATCGTGGCCGATGAAAAGGTACGCGTTTACGACAAGGGAGTGCAGATCAGCTCGGGAGAAGGAATTCGTAACCTGCTGGTCAACTACCGCAGTGGAGACATGTGGGCGCCGCAGATCGAACAGTTGGAGGCGCTGCGCGTCGAACTCGGGTACTTTGCGGATTGCATCATGCAAAACAAGACGCCGTTCAACGACGGCCACGCCGGCCTTCGCGTTGTTCGTATGTTGGAGGCAGCTGATCGTTCGATTCGAAAGAGAGGGGAGTTGGTGCGCCTGTGAACGAATTCTGCTCGATTACTCCAGACGTGAAACTGGGAACGGGAGTTAAACTTTCCAAGTTCATTAACTTATACGGCTGCGAAATTGGCGACGAAACGAAAATCGGGGCATTTGTCGAGATTCAGAAGAACGCCTTCGTTGGAAAGAGATGCAAGATCTCGAGCCACAGCTTCGTCTGCGAAGGTGTCACGATTGAGGACAATGTCTTCATCGGTCATGGCGTAACTTTCATCAACGATTCCTATCCTCGAGCAGCCACACTCGACGGGCAATTGCAGACTGAAAAGGATTGGAAGGTAGAGCGGACACTCGTCAAGAAGGGCGCTTCAATTGGCTCGGGAGTGACGATTCTTTCCGGAGTAACGATTGGTGAAAATGCAATTGTCGGCGCCGGCAGCGTGGTCACCAAAGATGTTCCTGCAAATGCCATCGTGGTTGGGAACCCTGCGCGTCTGAGGAGGTTCATCGATACCAAGGTGACTATTGAAATGGGAGCACAAAAGTGAGCGCCGAAAATCGCATACCATTCTTGGATCTTGCTACTCCTCATATCGAGCTGGAGCAGCAGCTGACGGATGTTTTCCAGCGTGCACTCCGTACCGCCGGATTTATTGGCGGGCCGATGGTGGAGCAATTCGAGCACGACTTCGCGGAATTGTGCGGTACACAATATTGCGTCGGCGTGAGCAGTGGAACGGATGCGCTGCGTTTCGCGCTGATGGGCGCCGGTGTGAAAACCGGCGATATCGTGATTACCGTGCCACATACGTTTATTGCGACGACGGAAGCGATTTCACAGATGGGTGCCGAACCCAGGTTCGTGGACATCGACGAGCGCACCTACAATATGAATCCAGATAAAGTCCGCGAATACCTGGAGAACTCTTGTACGGTTGATGCCCAGCTTGGTGTGGTCATCGAAAACAAAAGCACTAAGCCGGTTACGGCGATCGTACCGGTCCATCTGTATGGTCAGATGGCGGATATGGATCGGCTCCTGGAAATAGCAGAGCAGTACAAGTTGATCGTCATTGAAGATGCTTGCCAGGCCCACGGTGCCCAATATTTCTCGAAGAAGGAAAACCGCTGGCGAGTGGCTGGTTCGGTGGGAAAAGCGGCGGCCTTCAGCTTCTATCCTGGCAAAAACTTGGGCGCATGCGGCGAGGCAGGCGCGATCACGACCAATGATGAAGCAGTTAAAAGGGAATCGCGGATGCTGCGCGACCATGGGCAGTCGAAGAAGTATTACCATGAAATAGAGGGATATAACGGGCGACTTGATGCGATTCAAGCGGGAATCCTGCAAGCGAAACTCAAGCATCTCCCTGAGTGGAATCAGCTTCGCCGTGCGGCGGCATCTCGCTATCATGAGCTGTTTTGCAAGATTGGCAGCGACAAGGTTGTTGTGCCCTACGAGCCGGATTGGGCCAGATCTGTTTATCACCTCTTTGTTGTGAGAGTCAGGAATCGGGAAGAACTCATAAAGTACTTCGCATCCGTAGGTGTTGGTACGGGAATTCACTACCCGATTCCATTGCACCTTCAAAATGCTTACACCGCGCTCGGACACAAGCAGGGGGACTTTCCAGCCGCTGAACAGGCTGCTGCGGAAGTCCTTTCTCTCCCAATGTATCCACGATTGAGCGGGGATCAACAAATGAGGGTAGTGAGCGAATTGAAGAAATTTTTAGCGGCTGAGATGCAATCGCTCATGCAGGCCTAGGCTGCCCATTTGAGCGGAATAGGCAACGCCGTGTACTCATTTTCTCCCCGGGATTCGCATCCGGTATTGTACGGAACCGGAGACGCTGCCGGTAATTGTGAAGAACTTCTATGGGCCGGATCCGAGCCGATGGGTCTCGCCGAAAGGGCCGAATATGCAATCTAGCGCGAAAAAATCAAAGGCCAGGGTAGCTGTTATTGGTGTTGGCTATTGGGGGAAGAACCTCGTTCGGAATTTCTATGAATTAGGCGCTCTAGCGGCACTCTGCGACGCAGATAGATCAGTCGAACAGACCTACCTGCGATCGTACGAGAATGTCAGGTTTTGCTCGGAATTCCGCGATGTGCTTTCCGATTCTTCGATCGATGCGGTGGCACTGGCTACGCCAGCGGTAAGCCACTATGAAATGGCCAAGGCGGCACTTGAAGCCGGAAAGGACGTTCTCGTTGAGAAGCCACTTGCGATTGACGTGAAACACGGCGAGGACCTCGTTAAACTCGCAGAAGCCAAGCACAGGATTCTGATGGTTGGACACATTCTTAGATATCACCCGGCAATCTTAAAATTGCAGAAGCTGATACAGGACGGCGCCCTCGGAAAAATCAACTATCTGTATTCCAATCGGCTCAATATCGGGAAAATACGGACTGAGGAGAATATTCTCTGGAGTTTTGCTCCCCACGATATTTCTGTGATGCTGTCGCTCCTCAATGAAATGCCAACCCGGGTTACTTGTCAGGGGAATGCTTATTTGAATCGTGGGATTCCTGACGTTACTTTAAGCCACTTCGAATTCCCAAGCGGAGTGCAAGCCCACATTTTTGTCAGCTGGTTGCATCCGATCAAAGAGCAACGACTCGTGATTGTTGGATCGGAAAAAATGGCAGTTTTCGACGACACTGCCGAGCACAAACTTATTTTGTATCCGCACAAGGTGGAATGGAAAAACCGAATTCCGACGGCAGTAAAGGCGAACGGTGAAATCGTCAATCTGGAAGAACAGGAGCCGCTGCGCGCGGAGTGCCAACACTTCCTCGACTGTGTGGAATCCAGGACTCCTCCGGTGAGCGACGGGAGCGAAGGGCTCAGGGTATTGCGAGTGTTGGATGCTTGTCAGAGGGCACTGCGCGATGGGGAAATTGCCCCAGAAGCGCCCACTGCCAAAAAGGAAATGCAAGAGCGGCCTTACTTTGTGCACGAATCCGCCTATGCTGATGAGGGCGCCCAGATCGGAGCGGGAACAAAGATTTGGCACTTCTCCCATGTGATGAAAGGGGCCCGCATCGGGGAACGCTGTGTCATTGGACAGAATGTGAACGTGGACGGTGGCACAGTGATTGGAAAGAACGTCAAGATCCAAAACAATGTCTCCGTCTATACCGGCGCGATGATTGAGGATGATGTGTTTCTTGGGCCATCTTGCGTTTTAACGAATGTTAGTAATCCTAGATCCCAAGTGAACCGGCATTCGTTGTACGAATCTACTCTGCTAAAGCGCGGCTGTACAATCGGCGCAAATGCGACAATCGTCTGTGGAGTCGAGATTGGCCGATATGCATTTGTTGGAGCCGGTTCGGTGGTTACCAAGAAAGTTCCGGACTTCGCGTTGGTGGTTGGAAATCCAGCCCGGCAAGTGGGTTGGATGAGCCGCCACGGTCACCGCCTTCAGTCGCCAGACTCCAATGGAGTCATGTTGTGCCCAGAGAGCGGGTATCGTTATCAAGAAATTGAACCGGGCGTTTTGCGCTGCCTCGACTTGGATGAGGAAGCACCATTGCCAGAGAATCTGAACAAGGGCACCAAATCTTACAAACAACTGAAAGAGGAAGCCACGTATGCATGTGCCACTACTCGATCTTAAGGCACAATACGCAACGATCAAGTCCGAGGTTGAGGATGCGATCGCGGAGGTGATGGAGTCCCAGCATTTCATCCTGGGGCCGAAAGTAGACCAGTGCGAAAAGGCAATCGCGCAGTATAGCCAGTGCACGCAAGCGATCGGCGTTTCCTCGGGCAGTGACGCGTTGCTGGCCTGCCTGATGGCTGAAAATATTGGTCCAGGCGACGAGGTGATTACAAGTCCCTATACTTTTTTTGCTACGGTTGGAGCGATTACACGCTTAGGGGCAACCCCGGTTTTCGTGGATATCGATCCTAAAACTTACAATCTTGATGCAGGCCAAATCGAGTCGAAGGTCACCGGCAAGACGCGAGCAATCATTCCCGTACATCTCTATGGCCAAATGGCGGATATGGATGTCGTTATGGCCGTCGCCGGGAAACACGGTCTTGTGGTCATCGAAGACGCCGCGCAAGCCATTGGCGCAGAGCACAAAGGCCGACGAGCCGGTTCTATCGGACACTACGGATGCTTTTCCTTTTTCCCGTCCAAGAATCTTGGAGCAGCCGGTGACGGCGGAATGATTGTCACCAACGATGCGGGACGGGCCGAAAAACTGAAGTGCCTGCGCGCGCATGGCTCCAAACCAAAATACCATCACAAGATTGTGGGAGGTAATTTTCGCCTCGATGCGATACAGGCGGCCATCGTGACCGCCAAATTGCGGCACCTGGATCAATGGACAGCAGGGCGCCAACAAAACGCCAAAAAGTACAATCAATTCTTTGCCGAGGCCGGATTGGTGAACGCTGGCGGCGCGGCGAAGATCGGCTTGCCTGCAGTCGTGACGGAGCGCCACATTTTCAACCAATACGTCATTCGGTTATCTCAACGGGACCAATTGCAGGCAGCGCTGCAACTGAGGGGGATCGGCACGGAGGTTTATTATCCGATTCCCATGCATCTGCAGGAGTGTTTTGCTTTCCTTGGGAATGGAGTGGGAGCATACCCTGAGAGTGAACGCGCGGCCAAAGAAACTTTGGCCCTTCCAATCTATCCGGAACTCTCAGAGGAGCAACTCCGATACGTGGTGGAGTCCGTTCGCGATTTTTGCACGACTGACCCAGTCGTGGCGAGCGCCTCCCAAGGCAAAACCTCGGAGCTAATCGAACTTCAGTCTAGGCGTTGATCCTGCGATGAGAGGTATTTGCAAATGCAGCAAATGGAAGCAGGTGGAGTCCTCCAGACTTTCGGACTGAGGGCGACACAATTGCAAGTCACGTTCGTGTAATGTTCGCTGTTGAATAATTCTAAGCCTTCCGATGATCGATTTGCATGAAAGAACGGGAATGACGACGCTTCCGACCTATGTTTTGATTACTCCAGCGCGCAACGAGGCTGGGTTTATCGAGCAGACTATCAGATCGGTGCTGTCGCAAACCGTATTGCCATTGAAATGGATCATCGTTAGTGACGGGTCGACCGATGGCACGGACGCAATCGTCAGCAAGTACGCGAAGGATCATCCGTGGATCGAACTAGTTCGGATGCCAGAGCGAGGTGAACGGCATTTCGCGGGAAAGGTTTATGCGTTTAATGCCGCGTACGCCAGAGTGAAGGATCTTGAGTACGATGCAATCAGCAGTTTGGACGCAGATATCTCCTTTGACGAAAACTATTTTTTCTTCCTGCTTGGCAAGCTGGCCGAAGACCCCACATTGGGACTAGTTGGAACGCCTTTCAAGGAAGGTTCGAGTCCAATCTATAATTACCACTTCGTAAATATAGAGCATGTGTCCGGCGCTTGTCAATTGTTCCGGCGCAAATGTTTCGAACAGGTCGGCGGATATGTACCGGTAAAGGGTGGCTGCATCGATCATATTGCAGTGATTTCCGCGAGGATGAAGGGTTGGAAGACCAAGACATTTACGGAAAAAATTTGTTTTCACCATCGGCAAATGGGGACGGCCCAGGACAGTGTGCTGATGGCCAAGTTTCGGAATGGCCGGAAAGACTACGACATCGGAAACCATCCTATCTGGGAGTTGTGCCGAGCGGCCTACCAGATGACCAAGAAGCCCGTCGTCTTCGGCGGCTTGATGTTGGTGTCCGGCTACGTCTGGGCGCTGATCCGGCGAGCGAAGAGGCCAGTCTCCCGCGAACTGGTAGCGTTCTACAGAAGCGAGCAGATGCGGCGATTGAGGAGGTTTTTCACAGACAACAGAATGGCCTCCAAGAAAACCGTGGAGGCTCCTCCTCCGTGTGCTTAAGCCAGATCAGCAGATCGCTTGAGAGCCCCGTTTCTTCCGCCTCCTCAGAAGAAACTCTGTCGAATCAGGTAAACCGATGAAGCGCGGAAGACAGCTGATCACGACGCCACTCGGCAAGGTCTCTGTACCGATGGGGATGAAGTCATCAATCTGTTTCTCCCCGACCGGCAAGTCGGACCGGCGGAGCAGCGATGCTCCGCATGCCGGCGTTCTTATCGTGAATGCCGATGATTGGGGACGGGACTACGAGAACACCGAACGAACCCTGGAGTGCATAGGTCGCGGGACCGTTTCCTCGGTGAGCGCAATGGTGTTTATGAAGGATTCGAAGAGGGCCGCGGCAATCGTCCGTGAGCAAGGAATCGACGCTGGCCTCCACCTGAATTTTACGACGGCGTTTTCGGGACCCGGCACTCCGACTCGGCTCATCGAGCACCAGGAACGAGTATCCCGGTATCTGGGGCGGCACCGATTTGCCCAGGTCGTCCTTCACCCCGGGCTTGCCAGTTCTTTTGAGTACGTCGTTGCGGCACAACGCGACGAGTTCTGCCGCCTCTATGGGACAGAGCCGGCGCGGCTGGATGGGCATCATCACATGCACCTCTGCTCCAATGTGCTTCTTGGAGGGCTTCTCCCGCCCGGAACCCTGGTCCGGCGAAACTTCTCATTTCAGCCGGGCGAGAAAAGCTTCGGCAACCGTCTCTATCGCCATGTCGTGGACCGCATTCTGACCCGGCATCACCGTCTCGTTGATTTTTTTTTCTCATTGCCACCGCTTGAGCCACTTGGCCGGCTGGAGCACATATTCTCATTGGCGAGCGTCTCCACCGTCGAAGTGGAGACACACCCTGCAAATCCGGATGAATACGACTTTCTATTGGGCGACGAAATTCTCCGATTGACCGCAAGAGTCCGGATCGCGCCCCCTTCGGCAATTTCAAGTTGCGGAACTCGTTTACCTGAGTAGATCAACAAGCACGAGCAGACGAAATCGTCCTTGAACTATTGACACTAAGACCGGACAGGTTTGTAACATCGGGGTTGAAGTAGTAGTTCTCGAGATCATCGCCGAGGGCGTAAGACCACAGTGAATTCTAAACCGGTACAAAGACTCGGTCACGCCAAGACCCTGACTGTCTAAATTAGAGGGGAGGACTAAAGTCCGTATGCCTGTATATGGTAGGCTTCTCCGTCAATGCGCAGGTCGGGGATGGTTGCAGCGCCTAGAGTTCTACCGCCCGCTATCGATGGTGGGAGTAATCTTGTGCGTGGTTGTCACGCATATTAGCCTTCTACGAGTTCCTTATTTTTGGGATGAAACTTACTTTGCCCCTGCGGCTCGTGATTTGTTCCTGACCGGTAAGCTCATTCCTACGAGTGTTGGGGCCGAATCGCATCCACCGTTGGTATATGTCTGGGTTGCCATCTGGTGGAAACTGTTTGGATTCAGCACTCCGGTTGCACGGATTGCGATTCTGGCAGTCTCTACGTTCACCCTGGTTGGTGTGTACCGGTTGGGGCGGTTGCTCACCACCGGGGCGGTACCAATAGTTTCCACGATTTTAACAGCCATTTATCCCGTCTTCTTTGTGGAAACTACGCTCATCCAGTTAGACATGGCGGCAGCTGGACTGACTCTTTGGGCGTTGATAGCCCATCTGGAAGGACGGAGCTGGAGATCGGGGGTGCTCTTCAGTTTGGCAGTACTGGCAAAGGAAACCGCCATTGTGGCTCCCCTCGTTGTTCTTGCAGTCGAAGTCTTGACGACTATTTGGGATCGCAAGCCAAATACCACCATTCGGTCGGTGCGGAAGCTCGGAGGTCCCTTGCTACTCCCGGCATTAGCATTGGTGTGTTGGTTTGCGTGGCTGCACCACGCAACTGGGACCCTTTTTGGCAATTCTGGATACGTTCAAGATAACCTCGGCGGAGCGCTTCATCCGACACGCATGCTCTTGGCGGCAGCCCAGCATTTGTGGCACTTGCTGGTGTATATGGATCTCTTTCTGTTGACTGGAGCGGCTGTCATTATCTGTGCGATCTGCCCGCATGCGTCGTTAGGCCGCGCGTCTGAGCAGAGCCGTCGCGCGTGGTTGCTGCTCGCGGCCGTCGTCGCGGGATATGTCGGAATGCTGTCCGTTGTTGGTCTCGTAGTTCAGGCTCGGTACTTGCTGCCAGTGTACCCTATCGTTATTTTCGCGTCAGTTCTAGCAGTAAGCTCGCGGACAAAGTGGTGGCCCGCACTTGCGTGCCTTACGGCCATAGCTTTCGTGGCGGGTGTTATTCAAGCGTGACGACAACCTAGCCTATGTGGATTTTGCGGCGCTCCATCAGGCGGCCGCCCGCTCACTGGGTGACGGGCACAAAGTGAAGGTCTTGAGTACATGGCCGGTTACCGGAGAGCTCTCAGCGCCATGGCTCGGTTATGCCCGGCAGCCATTAGAGATCTTGCAGGTGGAGTCCTTCACGCAGCAGGATCTGATTGCGGCCAAACAAAACGAACCCGATTACATCTTGCTCTACCCAAGGAACGCCTGCAGGGCAGAGTTCCCCTTTGTGAGAGCGCACTGGTGGCCAAGCCATTACTTCCGCGGCGCCAAAGAACCTACGCCGGACGAAGTATCCAACCTTATAAATGCTCGTGTGACATACTACGCGCAAAGTCGCTGTGATTGGGTGGCTATACTTAAGATTGTGCACACGGACTGACCCAGAACCCGAAAACCACTCCCTGACAAAGACTCTTCAGACCGACAAATGGAAAGAGCAGCCTAAAGTCGACGCCAAGTGGCTGCGCAAATCGCGCCTGGTGGCGTCGATTTCTTTAGGATCATCAAGGTCGTAGCTCATTCTATAGATGTAGACTAAACTCTGTCGCTGGGCATCCTCGATCGATTTCGTTAAAGAAAGGTGACTCACGTAGAATGAGATCAAGAAGACGAGTCGCGAATTTTTTCATCAAGGGCTGTGGCCTGCGGAAGCTTAAAGGCGGTAAACTGCAAAGATTCATCAGGGCGGTTCTCGATGAGATCGATCTTCAGCATGTCAGGGATGCCTACCCTTGCAGCTCATTCCGCGACCGCGCAGGGATGTACCGAGCAATTCACGAATCATACATCGATGGTAATGCAGTGGATTACCTAGAGTTCGGCGTCTTTCAAGGTGACTCCATGAGGCAGTGGGCGAGTCTAAACAAGCACAAAGACAGTCGGTTCTTTGGTTTTGATTCGTTTGAGGGGCTGCCCGATGACTGGCGAGCACGGCAAGGAAAAGGCCACTTCGATGTCGGAGGTGTAGAGCCTCGAATCGATGACCCGCGGATCAAGTTCGTGAAGGGATGGTTCGAGAATACCATTCCCCAGTTTGCGCGCGAGTTCTCAACGAAAAATCGCTTCTCCTGCACGTTGACTCTGATCTTTATGGCTCCGCCATGCTCGCGTTGGTCCATTTCGCTCCTTTTATGTCCAAAGGAACTCTCCTAACCTTCGATGAATTCTATGACCGCGAGAATGAATTCAAGGCGCTTATGGACTGGCAAAAGATTTATAAGAAGAACTTTCGGATCGTTGCGGAGATGGGGAATTATGGGAAGATCTGTGCCGAATTGGTGTAAGCGCCAAACCAGCACGCTAAAGTGTGCCCCGTGGTTCCGCAGCGAAGTCACGAGTTACCCGGGTTACGTGGACCGTTCGATTGAATGCCAAGCCGAAGACAACCACGCTCGCGTGCTGCGAGTCGCGATGGTCGTATGCTGTTTACCTACAGTGTATTCACGCGGACGCTCTTCTGTGCGGAGCTTCAGTCCGGCGGTTCCTGTTACGGAATGACAAGAGCCACGGTACTGGTGGGATTCGCAGAAGCGCTTCCAGCACCTGAAGTGGTATGGAGCCTAGTCGGTGGAGGCTTCCGCGTAATAGCTTTTGCTCGCAGAGGGCGGGCGTCCGCTTTGCGCTACAGTCGGCATGTCGTCTGCCATGATATCTGCGCACCAGAGTCAGACTTACAAGAGGCCCTTTCAGACATGCACTCCCTGTTGAACTCCCTCAACGCCCAAGCTGACGGTACTCAACTGATATTTTTTCCACTCGATGACAAAGCGGTCTGGCTAGGCAGCAAGATGCAGCTTGAGAGTCGCTGGCTGTTGGCCGGACCACGCGGTGCCTGTGCTGACCTAGCTCTGAATAAGAATTTGCAAATCGAGGCGGCGCGCGATGCTGGCTTTAACGTCCCCAAGACGGTGTTGGCTCGAACAGCGAGGGACCTGTTTGATTTTAGTGCGGCTGAATCATATCCGATCATCTTGAAGGCTGCCGAATGTGTCCCCAGCTATCAAGGGCGCGTGTATTCATGCCGGAAATGGATATGTGCAAATCAGATCGAGTTAGAGCGCGCCATTGGAGAATGGGGAGAGCGTGACCCGCTTCTGGCCCAGCCTTTCATCGCGGGAACTGGAGAAGGTGTTTTCGGCCTGGCAGCGCCCGACGGGATCAGGGCTTGGAGCGCTCACCGGAGATTGAGGATGATGAATCCTGAGGGCTCGGGATCAAGCGCGTGCATCTCGCAACCTGTGCCTGATGACCTCAAGGCCAAAGTGGAGGCGCTAATCGCGGCAGCCGAGTGGCGCGGTTTATTTATGATCGAGGTTCTGCGCGACCACTCAGGAACTTCTTGGTTCGTCGAGCTCAATGGTAGGTCTTGGGGGAGCATGGCGCTCTCTCGCCGTCAGGGGCTTGAGTACCCCGCGTGGCATGTGGAGCTGGCAATGGATGAGCGGTCGCGGGTTGGTTCGGCAGTATCCTCTGGCCCTGGCATTGTCTGCAGACACGCGGGTCGCGAGTTTATGCATCTATTATTCGTGCTGCGAGGTGCGAAGTCGAACGCGCTCAGCAAGTGGCCTTCGTTTTGGGAAACCATCAGGGATGTTGTCCGGTTTCATCGAGAAGATGGCCTTTACAACTGGCGACGTGATGATCCGAAAGTGTTCATCGCTGATTTCTACTACACGATTCACAACAACTTGTTCAAGTCCAGAAACTGAGAGCCTATGGAAGTCCTTGCAGCTTGTCATGTGCATTCCAAATGGTCGTACGACGCGAGTTGGTCGCTTGAGGCGCTGAGCGACAGGTTCAGTCGACGTGGCTCCCGAATCCTGATGATGACGGAACACGACCGCGGATTCTCAGCGTCGCGCCTAGAGCAATACCGAGCCGCTTGCGCGCAAGCGAGCTCTGACAAAATCCTTGTCGTGCCCGGAATTGAGTATAGCGACGCCACTAACCGCACTCACGTTCTCGTTTGGGGAAATATCCCCTTCTTGGGAGAGGGCTTGCCAACAGGCGAAATGCTGGAGGCAGCCCGGGCTGCCAATGGATTGGCGGTACTTGCGCACCCGTCCAGACAAGATGCCTGGCGGGCGTTCGAACCTCACTGGGGTGACCGGCTCTTGGGAATCGAGGTTTGGAATCGGAAGTATGACGGTTGGGCACCAAGCCAAACCGCTCCTGCACTACTCGACCTGGCCGGTGCGATCCCATTTGTGGGGCTGGATTTCCACACCCAACGACAATCGTTTCCGCTTACAATGGTGCTGGATATCAGCACAACTGTCACCGAGGAAACAGTGCTCGAGTGCTTAAGATCACGTAGATGCTACCCGCGGGCATTTGGACTTTCCCTGAGTCAAATCGCGGTTCGCAAGGCTTTGCCCGCACTGAATCTGGCTGAGCGGAGCAGAAAGGCCGCGGCGTCGGTTGCCAGGCGTTCGCGGTTTATTGAACCCTGAGAGGGGGCCGTTCCACGAACGGGGTTTGAGTTCCTTGCAATCTACGTCAAGCAGCGCGGTCATACACAGTCATCATATTTGTGTCTGCGTCTGTACGTTTAAGAGAGTCGAGCTCTTGACGCAACTGTTGGAGCGGTTGGACAACCAACTGACGAAGGAGTTGTTCACGTATTCTGTAGTCGTAGCCGACAATGACGCTGCGCAGTCTGCGCGGCAGGTGGTCGCGGACTTCTCCGCCACGTCTCATGTGCACGTGACATACTGCTGTGAATCGCAACAGAATATCGCCCTTGCGCGGAACACGTCCATAGAACACGCCAAGGGCAACTTAATCGCATTCATCGATGACGACGAGTTCCCTACAGACGATTGGCTCTGCAATCTGTTCAAAACGCGTTTGGCGTCCGGAGTGGACGGGGTTCTTGGTCCGGTAAAGCCGCATTTTGAAACTGACCCACCGGAGTGGGCTGTGAAGGGTAAATTCTTCGAGCGCCCCACTCACGCCACAGGTTTCAAAATGCGCTGGAGCGAGTGTCGTACTGGCAATGTGCTTTTCAGCAGAAGCATCATGAATGGGGTCGGGCCTCCGTTCCGATCCAAATTTGATACGGCAGGAGAAGACGTAGACTTTTTCCGCCGAATGGTTGAAAAAGGATGTGAGTTTGTTTGGTGTGACGAAGCGGTCGTCTACGAAGTAGTCCCGTCATCACGATGCACGCGCAGTTATCTGTTGAAACGAGCTTTGCTTCGTGGCAGCAACTTTTCGAAACATCCAACAGACCGCATCAAGAACGGCGCCACATCCTTAATTGCGGTGCCGTGTTATGCCCTCTCGCTGCCCATTCTTGCTTTGTTTGGACAGCACGTCTTTCTCAAGTACTTGATCAAACTTCTCGACCATGCCAGTCGACTTCTGGCATTTGTGGGGTTGAAACTCGTGACACAACGAGAAATGTGAGTATCCTGAACGCAGTTGAAGGCTGGTAGGGGCACTTGGGCGCGTTCTCCAATCCGCGGTCACTTGGCCAAGGTGCTGGTGCTCCTGAATATCAATTCGAATAAACGAGCCAAACGTCACTGAATAGGAGAGATGCAATTCATGAAAGTCTGCGGTCGAGAGGTCAAGGTTCAAGGTAGCCTAATTCGAATCGCCCGTCTTGAGGCGGACGGATACCATTTCCTGGAAAATACAGAGGTATTCCTGAATGGCTTGCGCGAATGCGGGGCCCGAATCGACCTGTTCACATTCATACAGAAACTGCCCGAAACATCGCCCAAGTACGCCTACCCGATGGAGTGGGACAACCGGGCGGTGTTACCAGTCTCTACCTTCGAGCACTGGTGGACAAAACAGGTCGACAACAAGACCCGGAACATGGTCCGGAAAGCCGAGAAAAAGGGGGTGGTTCTCCGCGAGGTAGCTTTTGAAGACACCCTCGTGAAGGGAATTTGGGAAATCTACAACGAAACTCCCGTCCGACAGGGGAGGCGATTTCCGCATTATGGGAAGGATCTCAAAACTGTGCATCGCGAAGAAGCGACGTTTCTAGATCGGAGCGTCTTTATCGGAGCATTTCTGCGCGACAAGCTGATTGGCTTCGTCAAATTGGTCGCCGACGAAACGGGGACGCAGGCGGGCCTAATGAACATCTTGTCGATGGTTGCACAGAGGGACAAGGCTCCGACCAATGCGCTCATCGCACAAGCCGTCCGGTCGTGCGGCGAACGAAGGATCAGTTTTCTCGTTTACTCGCGGTTCGCCTACGGAAGCAAAGTGCAGAGCAGCATTACTGACTTTAAGGAGCGCAATGGATTCCAGAGGATCGACGTGCCTCGCTACTACGTTCCATTGACTCGCATCGGTTGGACCGCCTTCCGATTGGGTTTGCATCATCGGTTTGTTGACCGTCTGCCAGAATCCGTCCTTGGCAGAATCCGTGAACTTCGGAATGCCTGGTATAATCGGAAGTTTCAAGCAGTGAAGGAATCTGCTTAAGTAAAACTATGCCAGGAATCGTGGGTTTAGTTACGGCCATGTCCCGCGAGCGAGCAGAGCGGGAGTTACTCCAAATGTTGGAGCCCCTCTGCCACGAATCTTTTTACATTTCAGGCACATGGGCGGATGAGCATCTGGGAGTGTACGTTGGGTGGGTAGCCCAGAGGGGCTCGTTCTCAGACGAAATGCCGCTCCGCAACGAACGGCGAGATGTCACTCTAGTCTTTTCCGGCGAAGAGTTCGCGGAGCCAGGAACTGCGCGCCGCCTCAAAGAACAAGGGCACGCGGTCGAAGCAGACGGACCGTCATATCTGGTCCACCTCTACGAACAAGACTCCACATTTCCAGCGGGCTTAAACGGAAGGTTCCAAGGAATTCTGGCAGACAGAGCCCATGGAACAACGACGCTATTCAACGATCGCTATGGGATGCACCGAATCTACTATCACCAGTCGAAGGAAGCTTTCTATTTCGCAGCGGAAGCTAAGGCGATTCTCACGGTACGTCCCGAGCTCCGAAAGGCGGACCCACGGGGAATTGGGGAGTTCATCGCCTGCGGGTGCGTGTTAGAGAATCGAACACTCTTCGAAGGCATCCACGTACTGCCGCCGGGATCGGCCTGGGTTTTTCGTGGCGGTTCGCTCGAAAGGAAAGGTACGTACTTCGAGGCGCAGGAGTGGGAAAAGCAATCACCCTTGGACCCTGAGGCCTACTACCAGAAGCTCCGCGAGGTGTTCTCCCAAAATCTGCCTCGTTACTTCAATGGCAGCCAGCCAGTTGCGATGTCGTTGACCGGTGGATTGGACACCAGGATGATCCTGGCGTGGCACAAGACTTCCCCCGAATCGCTTCCCTGCTATTCCTTCGGCGGCATGTTCCGAGATTCTCAAGACGTGCTTCTGGCGCGCCAGGTGGCGGGGCTATGTAACCAATCCCACCGGGTGATCCCAGTTGGAGGGGACTTTCTCTCGCTCTTTGCCCATTACGCGGAGCGTACGGTGTACCTCACCGACGGGTGCGTCGACGTAAGCCACACCCCTGATCTCTATGTGAACGAGCAGGCCAGGAAAATCGCCCCCGTGCGGATCACCGGGAACTACGGCGGCGAGGTGCTCCGCCGCGGGCGGGCGTTCAAACCTGTACCACCTGCCCCGGGCTTGTTCCGTCCAGAGTTTCTCACCCAGATCCACGCGGCAGGAAACACCTATACTGCTCAACTTCACACCCACCCACTTTCTTTCGCCGTATTCCGGCAGGCTCCTTGGCACCACTACGGCTTGCTCGCCCTGGAGCAGACTCAGCTTTCTTTACGCTCGCCTTATCTGGACAACAACTTCGTGCAGACGGTTTTCCGGGCACCGGAATCCGCCTGCATGAATAATGATGTCTGCTTGCGGTTGATTGCCGATGGGGACGCAAGTTTGCTACAGATCAGGACCGACCGCGGCTACGCCGGGAACTACGGAAGTTTAGCGGGAGGAATCTCTCGTGGCCTGCTCGACTTCGCGGCCAAGGCGGAGTACGCCTACGACTATGGGATGCCTCAGTGGGTGGCGCAAATCGATCATTTCTTTTCGCCACTCCACCTTGAACGGCTTTTTCTCGGCCGGCACAAGTTCTATCATTTCCGGGTGTGGTATCGGGATGCTCTCTCCAAGTACGTGCAGGAGATGCTGCTGGACGCTCGGACCCTTTCTCGGCCTTACTTGGAACGGCCTCGTCTCGAAACAATAGTGCGCGGCCATCTTAAGGGGAACAGGAACTACACAACCACGATTCATAAGGTCCTTACGTTGGAGCTGGTGCATCGTCTCTTCCTCGACCCGCGATGAATGCGCACCATTGGTCAGCAAAGGTTGCCAAGACCTGGTAAATGCCCCCGCACGCTATCACATTCGTTTTTGTCGTTGGAATTCTAGGGCTCTTTGTTCTAGACCATGACAAGGGGATTCGAACTTCCAAGGCCTTGTGGATTCCTGTGGCTTGGTTGTTCATCAACTGCTCGCGCCCTGTGAGCATGTGGCGGGGAGTGTTCGGATTTGGGAGTCCATTACCAGCGGCAGACCAACCCGAAACCTATCTCGAGGGAAGTCCCCTCGACGGGGCCGTGTTTGCGTTCCTGTTGGTTGCTGGGTTCATTGTCCTTGCCGCCAGAAGCCAGAGGGTCGGGCCTTTGTTCCGCAGGATGGGGCCGATTCTGCTCTTTTTCTCATACTGCGCCATCAGCGTTCTCTGGTCCGCCTACCCTTTTGTCACCTTCAAGCATTGGATCAAGGGCATTGGGGATCTCGCGATGGTCCTTATCGTATTGACCGATCCTGAGCCGGCTGCTGCGCTCAAGCGACTACTCAGTCGAGTGGGTTTTGTGCTCCTTCCCCTCTCCATCCTGTTCATCAAGTATTATCCAAACCTGGGAAGGTATTACACCGTTAGCGGGGTGAGCACGTACACCGGTGTTACAGCACAGAAGAACACTCTAGGGGTGATCTGCCTCGTCTTCGGACTTGGCTCCTTATGGCGTTTTCTCGCGGCGTACCGGGACCAGGAGGTTTCGCGCCGAACCCATCTGCTGATCGCTCACGCTGCAATTCTCGCGATGGTGCTGTGGCTGCTTCGGACGTGCGATTCAATGACCTCCTTGTCTTGTTTCATTATGGGGGGCGGAGTTATGGTGCTGGCCAGCCAGCGAATCCTAGTCCGAAAGCTATCTATAGTGCACCTTCTGGTTGCGGCGACCGTAGGTTTTTCCTTGTTTGCTCTGTTCTTCGATTCGAGCGGGGGGCTTGTCCAAGGTTTGGGCCGAAACCCGACGCTTACGGGCCGGACGGCGATATGGGATGCAGTTCTGCCGCTGGCCGGCAACCCTCTGGTCGGAACGGGTTACGAGAGTTTCTGGCTTGGGGAGCGACTCCAGAAATTTTGGAGGGTCGATGATATGGCTTTCAAGGGGATCCAGGAGGCCCATAACGGTTATCTCGAACTATTCTTGAACCTGGGATGGATTGGGGTGATGATGGTAGCCGGCTTGATCGTGGCGGGGTACCGGAAAGTAATTGCTACGTTCCGGCACGATTCGCACGCAGGCAGCCTGGGACTAGCGTTTTTTGTGGCTGAACTGTCCTACAACTTCACGGAGGCGGGGTTCAGGATGATGTTCCCCCTATGGATTTTCTTCCTTATGGCGGTACTGGGTGTCCCGAAAGCCCGGACTCCGCACAGTCTTTCCGGAATTAGCGGCGATCGCCGCGATGACGTCGCTGTGGATGAGCCACAAGCCAACTACAGGTTCCGCAAGCGGACCACTTGAAGCTTTTCAACCGCTGCGGACTGGGTTCAGCGGCTCGCCGAGCTGGGATTCTTAATTCGACACTGTGGCTGGACCGTGGCAAAGAAAGCTTATGCGTCCATGTGGAAAATCAGGTGACAGTTGAAAAAGTTCTGAAACAAAATGCTGTTTCGCATCAAAAAGAGAATGGTCAAACCGAGAATGGCTACTTTTCACTTCTTGAATAGGTGTTATGGCAAGTATCAGCGGATTACTGCTCGATCTTTTGGCCGGCGGCCATTTGCGATCAAGACTGAAACCCCTCTTATTTCATTTACTTTTGATGATTTCCCTCGGTCAGCCTTGCTGACAGGCGGCGCCATTCTGCAATCATTTGGGTTAGCTGGAACCTATTACGCATCCTTGGGCCTCATGGGTAGCCAAGCAGCTACTGGGCCGATCTTCTTGCCTGAAGATTTGAAGGTGCTGCTCGAACATGGGCACGAGTTGGGATGTCACACCTTCAGCCACTGCCATGCTTGGGATACACAGCCGAGCGTGTTCGAGGATGCAGTCATTCAGAATCGTCAAGCGCTCAGCGAGCTTGTGTCCGAAGTTTCCTTCAAAACATTTTCCTACCCCATTAGCGTGCCACGGGCGATGACAAAGCGGAGAATATCGAAGTACTTCGCCTGCTGCCGGTGCGGGGGGCAGACTCTCAATGCCGGAAATGTGGATCTCAATTATCTTTCGGCCTTCTTCCTGGAGAAAAGCAGGGATAATCCTGAAATTGCAAAAAATCTCATTGACCAGAATCGTAGGGCTCAAGGATGGCTTATATTTGCGACTCACGACATCTGTGAGAATCCAACTCACTGGGGATGCACTCCCGGTTTCTTTGAAGAGATTGTGCGATACGCCGTGAATTCGGGTGCGCGGATTTTGCCGGTTCTTCAAGCCTACGAAGCACTTCTAGTTAAATTGTCATCGTGAGGATATAGAGCCCCGGTCCTGACCCCGAATAGGCCGGTCTGGTCTCTGGCCTAGAGTGAGGGGAACGTCACTGAACTACTGCGCGGAGATTCGTCGGTGGTGCGGGAGGTTGTGCCCCTCCACTTGTGACAAGCGGATGCGGATAAGCGTAGGGCGTATAGTACGTCGTCCAAGTATTGGTAGAGGAGCACTGGTAAAGCGTGCCTTGCGCTCCTACATCCGTAGCGAAGTAACCCACTCCGCCGTGGCCTGCATCGGCGGAGTCTGTCCCCGCCGTACTACAAACAGTTGGACGGAATGCCAGTGGCCCAAACTGCATACCTGTGGTCAGACTGGCAGACTGAGAGGTTTGCGCGGTAGAAGAACCTTGGTAGTAGTCCCGATTAGCCGCAACCTGTTGCGTAGTACAGTCACCAGGACAGGAACCAGAGCCGCCAGTTTCAACACTAAGATTTATGTTGGCTCCGCCAGAAGTTTGGTTATTCCAAAGATAAATCGGATGCAATACCCTATCCTTGTCTCTTCCAGGCTGATGGTAACAGGGGTACCCAAATTCGCCAGAGCGGTTTCCATCTACCGCGGCTGTCCCATCACATAAGGTTAAGGGCGCTCCTACATACACGGATACCGCCGTCCATGCCCGATAATGCAGTAGGGCCATGTTGGACCCGTTAGCGGGACTCAGGACATTGTTGAAAACCATGAACGTGCCGCTGCCTTGATGATGAATCAGGCGATAACCCAAACCGGCGGGGTCAGAGTTGTCAGTGACGGTATTGTTGTAGACTTCAAAATTCTGAGGTCCAGCGTGGGGGACGCCGTGACTGAGAATACGGCAGTTCGTCGCGGTATTGTGGCGGGCAACAATCGATTGATTTCCCCAACTGTCGATACAGCCGGAACCATTGTTAGTCATGGAGGTAAACGTAAAAGTATTGTCCTCGATGAACAGGTTATTGCCGGTTCCGAGAGAGTTCGCTGCCCAGTTGTCGCCTGCGGGGGCCGTGTCTGGTTCCTGCGCGATGGCTTGTACCGCTAGGTAATTGCCAGCAGCGGTGAAAGTGTTGTGATCCACAACACCGTAATGCACGGCGCTGCCGAAATTATCCCCGAATAAAACCGACCCACCTCCAGTGAAGGTGTTGTGATCCACTCTGGCCTGTGTGACTCCACCTGAACAACTGCCCGCAGAGCAGAATTCTATAACGAACCCCGAACCGGTAAAGGTAAATCCAGAAACCCGATAGAACTTGGTAATGATAGTCGTATAGAAGCCGAGGGCAACGGTGCCGCTGTGGGTGCAAGTTGCTCCAGTAGCACAAATCAGAGTCACCCCGTTAGTGGTCAGCAAGCTCCAGCCGCCAGAGTAAGAGCCGTTGGCGAAGGTGATGGTAGCTCCGTCCGAGGCGGAGGATATGGCGGCATTTACATCCGCCGCGGTAGTGCCCGCAGGGCAGGACCAAACAGCGCCGCTCCCAGTGCAGGCGGCATAAACAGGCGAGGCAAAGAGGATCAAGAGCGAGAGTAGCAGTAGTCTTTTCATGATCTATCCCGGTGAGATGGCTCCTTGATTATTATCTGCTATTTCTTTAAACCATAGCACAACGGCATGGAACAGCTGCTGCAAGAGCAGCTTTCGGTGAGCCAAACCGGTCACCAATTGACTGCAAAGGAATCCAGAGAAATCGTGACGCTGGTAGCAATGATTTTCGTGATGCTTCATCTAAGCCCCGCGAACGAGGACCCCCTCATGCAACAAGAATTATCGAATGAATTTGGGAGGGAGTGGTACTGGTCGCTAGTACTAATTTCGCACAGGGTAGTATACCTGCCCTTTAGGTCCGTACTCGCCTTTCGAGCTGAATGCCCTGCTCCGCATCCTAATAATTTCTCAACTCGTTCTCTCCAGCTGAGGGGATTTCGCCACTCTGTGTTGGCCCACTTAGTGCTTTTCATTAGCCCTACCCTGGAAAACCAGGATGGCCAGACCTGTGGGACTTTGACGGGGGTGTCCTAAACAGTTGACAGGAATGGCATCGGAGCGGATTTGTTCCAACTCGAACCGTAAATTGTTCGACACTGTGCCTGGAGCACTACACACATCTACCCAGATTGGTGCTCCGACCGAGAAGTTGCCCGAACAATGAAACTCGGCGCTGCCTGCGATTGCCATTAGAATAGTCTTAACATTCGGCGAACATTTCGCAACTCTTCGTACGTGCCCCCTAAGACTTATGTGCGATAATGATCCAAATCTCAAGATCTTCATGATCGGCACTCACCCGGCTGCGATCCGCTTAAGTGCCTTTTTGAGGAGGACCTGAAACACATTCCAAGACACGATGGCTCTCATCATTCGAATTGACGTTGACCGGCCCTACGGAATACGTCCGCTCGCGCGCCATATTCTCAGCCGGCTAAGTTCGGATCTTTATTTTCCCAAGTTGGCTGGATTTGGATACCTTGCTGAACTGCGGACGATGCTAGGGTGGCTAAACGAGGAGAGAGCACGGGCGCATGTCTTCTTTCGTCGATGCACGCTTCCTTCGAGATCAATCCTCAAATTGCTGGACGCCGGCCGTCACGAAATCGGCCTGCACCTGGAGAATTCTCGTTCATTGACTACCTTCATTGAGGAGATGCAAATTGTTGAGCATCATGTTGGACGGAAGGTGCGTGCTGTATCGAAGCACGGCTCAGGTGGGGCAAAGTATGGATTTCATCACTACGCCCCTTACGAACCCGAGAGGTATATCGAGTGGGCCCAACAGACTTCCATGCGTTTATTCCTGGGCAATCTGGAAGACCCAACGCTTAAGCCCATGAGAGCCGCGACCGGCCTCATGGTCTTTCCCTCGGCGTTTTGGCTCGAACCGTCATGGAGAGATCCGAAGAAGTTCACAATAGACTGGCTGTTGGATCGCGCCCGTTACCAGGACACCGTCTTGTTGGTACATCCGGAAAACGTCCTGGCCCATCCCGAGTTAGTCGCGGACTTTAGAAGGCTTATCGGGACATTAGAATCGAGAGTTTTCGAGTGACCCGCCATCCTCAGCGCCGAAAAACGATCCTTATGATGGCTTACACCTACTATGAGGTTGATCCACGGGTTATTCGGGAGGCCGAGGCGGCTCTTGACGGCGGATTTGACGTGGACGTTCTGGCATTGCGGCGCCCGGGTACTCTTCCGATGGAGATGGTTCGCGGTGTCCGCGTGATTCGCCTGAATCAATCCAAGTATCGAGGCAAAACGCGCTTCAGCTATTTATTGGCATATCTGAATTTCTTTATCCGTTGCTTTGTGAAAACCACAGGTCTTTTCTTCAAGCAGCGGTACGTCGTCATTCACGTCAATAATATGCCGGATTTTTTGGTCTTCAGTACTATTGTGCCCAAACTGTGCGGAACAAATGTCATCCTCGATATCCATGATCCGATGCCGAACACATTTGCCTCAAAATTCAAGGGAGGAGAGCATGGATTCTTCTATCGGGTGCTTCTTTGGCAGGAGCGGCTCAGCGCAGCATACAGCAACCGGGTCATAACTGTGCACGATCCGGTCAAGGAGGGCATCTTACTGAAGCATGGTCTGGCTCCCGACTCGATCGAGGTTATCGCCAATTTCACTGACGAAGAGCTTTTTCCGCTCCGAAAGTCATATAGCATCAACGGCAAAATACGATGCGCTTTCCATGGAACCATCCTCGAACGTTCGGGACTGGGGACTTTGATGACCGCCCTGGCGAGCGTCCGCCAGAAGGACCAGATCTACGTGAAAATCATTGGGGAGGGAGATTTTAGTCAGAGGTTGCAAGGAATGATCCGATCGTTGCATCTCGAGCAGATCGTCGAGTTTGACAATCACAGTTATCCGGTGCACTCGATTTCCGAGCGGATCAAGGACTGCAACGTGGGTCTCGTACCACTGGAGATTTCCTCCGTCACAAACTATGCGCTGCCATTGAAGTTACTCGAATACATATCCATGGGACTTCCTGTAGTGACAGTTCGGAGCTACGCTATTTCTTACTACTTCAGTGAGCGTGACTGTATCTTTTTCGACTGGAATGATCCCGAGTCGCTGAGTGCCGCCCTGGATAGAATCATAGAGAATCCCGAGATTCTACTTCAGTACAGAGAGCGAGCTGTGGCCCTGCGCGGGCGATTTGCCTGGAGCGGCGAAAAGAAAAAATATGTGGAATTGCTGCGCCAAATTTCAGGTGCCGCCTGAAACCATCGAGCTTGGCCGTTAAACGATTGATTCTAGGACTGCCATTTGCGCTGAGTTTGGCCCCGATTGAGGCCGATCGAGAGCAGTTCGCCGGCTAGTGGGAAGGCAGCTATCTACTTCGTCGTTCACTGGCATTCACGTAAGGCATCTTATCTCGTATTCCCTGGGTTCTTATGAAAACGGTAGAAGAGAGCGTTCAGGAAGTTTCACGTTGGGTCGAGCAGCACGATTACCGGGCCTACGATCCCGGCGACGGCGACCTGTCTTTTCTTCGCCATTTCACGCTAAACGTCCACTTCTTGCGACGGCTCCTAACTGCGGCTGTTCTGCGGGCGCCATTTCACATTAGACCCTGGATCGGCATCAGGCCGCATACGTCCACAAAGGGAATGGGGTATATGGGATGGGGTTATGTGAAAATGTACGCTTTAACGAGGACTGACAACTACCGTCGTCGCGCCGAATTCTGTTTCGATTGGTTAATGGGAAACCGGTCGCCTGGTTACGAGCAATACTGCTGGGGCAATCACTTCTCATTTTCAACGCGGGCTGGCACCATACCCCGACATACTCCTACAATTGTATGGAGTAGCCTGATTGCCTTGGCCTTTTTGGAAGCCTATGAAGTGTTGAATAAACCAGAGTATTTAGCCGTGGCGGCGAGTTCAGCAGAATGGGTGAAAAACCTACCGCGCGAGCAAACGAGCCGAGGAACTTGTCTTAGCTACGTCCCGTTCAAACAGAGCTCGATTCACAACTCGAACATGTTGGGCGCAGCGCTGCTTGCGCGAGTCGCAAGTCATAGCAATGATCGCCAGGCTCTTGATTTGGCAAAGGATGCCATGATCTATAGCTGTGCGCGGCAAAATGCCGACGGCGCTTGGTATTATGGAGATGCGCCGTCGTACCATTGGATCGACAATTTTCACACAGGTTACAACCTGGACTGCTTGAAGCGCTATATGGATAGCACCGGTGATCGGGAATTCGAGCCACAACTTCTGCGTGGATATCAGTATTTCAAACTTCATTTTTTTGAAACAGATGGACGTCCAAAGTATTACCATGACAAAGCCTACCCCGTAGACATTCAATGCGCTGCACAGGCTATCGATACGCTGGCATTTTATTCGGACACTGATCCTGAGGCTCTCAAACTGGCTGGAAGGGTTGCCCGTTGGACCATCAACAATATGCAGGCAGAGGATGGCCATTTCTATTACCGGGATTTGGGGTGGAAGAAAGTTAAGACGCCGATGCTCCATTGGGGGCAGGGTACTATGTTTAAGGCTTTGGCACACTTCTTGAGCAAACTAAATGGCAAGGACTAAAGTTCGGCACAGGAGAGATGGATCCAGAACGTAAGGAGAGTCAGAGTTTCTGAAACAAAATATAATATTAATTGAATACATGAATATAGTATTTAAACGAAAGGGGCATTGTTGCATGTTCTGAGGAGTTCCCAGCGACCTTCACGCGGAACCCGCAGTGCCTTTGGAGCGTATTTCCGAATATCGGGTCGACCAGGAATGCGATGGAACGTCACGACCGGGGAGAAGCGCCGAGCCAAGAATTCCAGGCTAGCCTGTTTTTGTCGGAATTTTTCTCGGGGAAACCTGTTCGCCCAAGGTGGCAAGACTTTTCCCTCTGCAAGACCCTGTTGGGGAGATCCTCCATCGCATTCATCCGAGTATCCTCGCGACCTGCCTTTAACGTCTCTATTTTCAATAGTTAAGCGGCCAATTGCCAAAGGCAAAGCCACGGCGGCTTCGGAAGGCTGGTCTGCTGATTGCGATGTTTCCAGAGAGTTTTCAGGTCATCGGTGAGGGTCGCTTGTCCAGAGCTATCTCGTGTCTGCCTACTGGCAATCACTATTAATCTATGGTGTTGGCCTAACTCGCAGATGCAAGAGCATTAGAATTAAAAAATGATACTGTCAGACGAAAAATCTGCGCTCCAGCTCGGCAAAGATACCTCCGATAAAGCCAGCAGGCCGCGCATTTGCATGCCGACCTCCAGAGATATCACGAGACGGGCTTTCCAATGTGGCCTATACGAGGCTCAAGACGTTCTCCTCGAAACAGACGAGGTCGACTTAATTAGACTTGAGCCAGGCCCGGGATTTCATTTCAAAGAACGTTTGCAAAGAAGACTTCTGTACCGGGACATTTCAAGAAGGTTGATCTTTCGGAATCCAGGTCTGCATAAAGCTCGGCTGACGCAGGAATATGACCTGTTTCTTGTGATTTGCCAAAACTATTGGGATCTCCTTTATATAAACGCCATTGAGGGGTGGAAAGACCGATGCCGGACTAGTGTGTGCCTGATCGATGAGATCTGGGTGTCGGACCTACCGAAATACAAATATTGGCTCCATGCCCTGAACCAATTCGACCATATATTCGTCGGCGCTAGAGGCACCTCTGCTCCGTTATCTAAAATACTCAATCGGACTTGCCACTGGCTTCCCGGCGCGGTCGACACTCTCCGATTCAGTACGTATCCGAGCCAGCCGGATCGAGTCATCGACGTTTACAGTATCGGGAGAAGATGGGACGGTATTCATGAAGTCTTACTCCAAGAGGCTGGACGTGGCGAAATCTTCTATGTGTATGACACGTTCCCAGTCGCTGACATGGAGGTATACGATCATCGCCAGCATCGCGACCTCTTTGCCAATCTGGCGAAGCGAAGCCGCCATTTTATAGTTGCTCCCGGCAAGATGAATGCCTCGGAGGAAACTCAAGGCCAAGTCGAAATCGGCTATCGTTATTACGAAGGAGCGGCCGCGGGCACCGTGATGATTGGACAATGGCCAAATTGTGATGCATTCCGAGAAATGTTTAATTGGCCGGATGTGGTTATACAAATTCAACCCGACGGATCCGATGTCAAAAAGGTTCTTGCCAGCCTCCGCTCGGAGCCA